>Ga0255758_10000001_pt1 | contig 367995 bp, 355 predicted proteins | sample 011ome_24_FD_179958 | JGI IMG/M metagenome (GOLD analysis project Ga0255758, IMG submission 179958) | Coastal salt marsh microbial communities from the Groves Creek Marsh, Skidaway Island, Georgia - 011513CT metaG (version 2) | ecosystem: Environmental > Aquatic > Marine > Intertidal zone >... | reverse complement strand
GCTGCTCGAGAACCTGCGCTTTCACGAAGGCGAGGAACTCAACGATCCGGATTTCGCGGCAGAGCTGGCGAAGCTTGCCGATATCTATGTGAACGATGCCTTTTCCGCGGCCCATCGCTCCCATGCCTCGACGGAAGCGCTGGCGCACCTGTTGCCGTCGGCGGCGGGCCGGATGATGCAGGCAGAGCTCGATGCCCTCGATTCCGCGCTTGGCAGCCCGGAACGCCCGGTCGGCGCCATTGTCGGCGGCGCCAAGGTGTCGACCAAGCTCGACCTGCTGGGCAATCTCGTCGGCAAGGTCGACATGCTGGCGATTGGCGGGGCCATGGCGAATACCTTCCTGCATGCGCTCGGCACCGATGTCGGAAAGTCGCTCTGCGAACACGACATGGCCGGGACCGCGCTGGAAATCCTGGGGCTGGCCGACGAGGCGGGCTGCGAGATTATCCTGCCGTCGGATGCCGTGGTCGCGCGGGAATTCGCCGAAGGCGCGCCGAGCGACGTGGTGCCGGTCGGCGCCGTGCCGGACGATATGATGATTCTCGATATCGGGCCCGGCAGCGCAAACGGCCTTGCCGCGAAGCTCAGCGATCTTAAAACCCTGGTATGGAACGGCCCCCTCGGCGCGTTCGAGGTGCCGCCCTTCGATGCCGGCACCGTCATGGTGGCCCGCGTTGCCGCGGACCTTACCCGGGCGGGCGCGCTGAAGACGGTGGCCGGTGGCGGCGATACGGTCGCCGCCCTTGTCGCGGCCGACGTGCTGGACGATTTTTCCTACGTCTCGACCGCGGGCGGCGCGTTCCTCGAATGGCTCGAAGGCAAGGAACTGCCGGGCGTCAAGGCGCTGGGGTAACTAACCCCGCGCATTCTCCGCGATAAAGCCGTCGATCTCGTCCGGCGTCATCGCGCCCGGGAACATTTCGGCGCGCATGGCGACGCGCTGGGCGCTGATGGCGCGAATGGCGTCCTTCATGCGGGCGAGGTCGTCATCCGACTTGATCAGGCCGACGCAGATCTTCGCCTGTTCGGCGTAATGATCCTTTTCGTCGTCATAGATGATTTCCATGGCATGGGCCGTCATGTCGTTGACGGTCGAGCCCGAGAGCTTCGCGCCTTCGCGGAACAACCGCGCGCCGCCGCCTTCGGTAAAGCCGACCGCGGCTCTGGTCAGTTCGTCCTCGACATAGGCGCGGCGCACATCGCCGAGTTTCTTTTCCTCGGCAAGCTGCACGGTGTCTTCCGCCGTGATCTTGCGGCCCATGACATGCTCGAAGATGTCGGCCAGCATGACATAGTGATTGAATTCTTCGGACAGCTGGGTCAGCAGGAAATGGTACTCATGACGGTCGATACTGCGGTCGACCTCGGGGAAACGGTCTACGAGCTCTTTCAGCTCCCGGTGCAGGCCGTTGAAGAACCCGTCCACCGGATGCAGCTCCTTCCAGAGCTGGGCCCGCAGATAGAATGCATGGTCCTCATCGGTCGCATTCTCGAAATAACGTCTGGCGATTTCGCCCTCGCATTCCCAATAGGGCCACGCCGTATCCACAAGCGCCTGTTCCGTCGAGTTCGTCACAAATACCTCCTCAATTTGATTTCCTGCAATTTATACATCCCCCTATCCGCTGCGCAAGATTGCGGTCCGCGCGCAGATTCGCGACAATGGGGCAAGGAGAAAGAAACCCATGATTCACTTGGAAACCGATGTTCTGGTGGTTGGCGCCGGCGGGGCGGGCATGTATGCCGCGATTGCGGCGGCCCGCAACGGCGCGGACGTCATTCTGGCCGATAAAAGCATGATCAGCCGGGGTGGCGCGACCATCATGGCGCAGATGACCACGGCGGCGGCGCTCGGCGATGAAGAGCCCGATAGCTGGGAAAAACACCTTGCGGACACGCTGGAAGCCGGGCGCGGCCTCTGCAACGAGGAACTGTCCGCCATCCTCTGCCGCGAAGCGATCGACCGTATCCGCGAAATGGACGACTGGAAGGTCGGCTGGGCGCGCAAGGACGGCAAGATCACCGGCGTGATGGCGCCGGGACACAGCGTGCCGCGCTGCGTCTATGTCGATTTTCTGAATACCGGCCCCGCAGTCGCTAAGTGCCTGCGGACACAGGTTGCCCGCGCGGAGACGGTTACACGGGTCAGCGGACTCGCGATCAACGACGTCGTCGTCGATGACGGCGTGGTCACCGGTGCGGTCGGCTGGAACCTCGAAGACGAAACGCCCGTCACGATTGCCGCAAATGCCGTGATTATCGCGGCGGGTGGGCTGACCCGTCTGTATCAGCGCAACAGCGCGTCGGTGAACATGAACGGCGACGGCTATGCCATGGCGCTGCGCGCCGGCGCCGACCTGATTGACATGGAATTCCCGCAGTTCTTCCCGATCGGCCATCTTGCGCCACGCCTTGTCGGCATGGACCCGATCATGTGGGATCCGTTCCGTTACAAGCTCGGCGGGCGGCTGTTCAACGCGGAAGGCGAGGAGTTCCTGCACAGGTATGGCGGCGAGGACGCCGAGAAATACACCACGACCCGCGATATCATCTCCTACGGCATCACCAAGGAGCATGAGGCCGGGCGGACGACGGAGAACGGCGGCGTTCATCTCAGCTTCCAGCACATCCCCGAAGACAAGCTGCGTGAAGCTTTCGGGCCGGTGATCGACAAGCTGGCGGCGAACGGCATCGATCTGACGAAGAATACGGTCGAGGTCGCCCCCATCGCCCATTACCACATGGGCGGCATTCGCGTGAACGGACAGATGGAAACCAGCATCCCCGGCCTTTACGGCGCGGGCGAGGTGGTCGGCGGCGCCAACGGCGCGAACCGTTTGTCGGGCAATGCGATCCCCGAAGCCTTCGTTTTCGGCGAACGGGCCGGGCGCTTTGCCGCCGCATATGCGCGCGGCCGCAACCGGACATGGTCGGACGCCGCGGCGCAGGAACACCTCGACCTGCTGAATTCGCTGATCTCGCGTCAGTCGGACACAGCCGGCGACAAGGCCGCTTTGGGCGAGATGTGGTTCGAACTGCAGAACCTGATGTGGGAAAAGGTCGGCGTGTTGCGCACCGGCGAGAAGCTTTCGGCGGCGCTTGCGCGGATTCGCGAAATGCGGACGACGCTGGCGGAGATGGTCCCGGCCGACGATACCGAATTCAACATGACCCTGCAGGACTGGTACGATCTGCGCTCTGCCCTGCTGACCGCCGAATCCGTCACCCTGGCGGCGATCAACCGCACCGAAAGCCGGGGTGCGCACCAGCGCGAGGACTACGAGCAAATGGACCCGGCCCAGGTGCATAACCAGCGTCTCCGTCTGGGCGAAGACGGCGCGGTGCTGTCGGATTACCTGCCGGTGGAAAAAGGAGTGGCGGCATGAGCGCGCCCGTGACGAACAGCGACAAAACGGCGCCGATTACCATCCAGCGCGGCGCCCCCGGCGAAGATCCCTGGAAAGAGACCTATGACGTGCCGTGGCGCCCGGGCATGTCCGTACTGGACGCCATCGTCTGGGTCCGCACCCATGCCGATTCGTCGGTCGCTTTCCGCTATAGCTGCGTCAACGCCAACGCGTGCAAGGAATGCATGGTCGCGGTCAACGGCAAGACCGTCTATGCCTGCACCGAACGTCTGGCCGAGGACGGCACGGAAGTCGGCCCTATCACCAACAAGACGCTGATCCGAGATCTCGTGACCGATATTGTGCCGCCGAAGGAGAACCTGCGGACGATCCTGGCGGAGCGGGCGAAGGACTGAGCGCGGCGTACGCCGCGCCGCCCTTCCCGCGAAGGCGGGAAGCCGGACGGCGATAGCCCTTGAAAGATCCCCGCCTTCGCGGGGATGACGACAATGCTGAGGGACTACTCCGCCGCCAGCATCCCCTCCACCACGCGCCGTGCCTGCAGAACGCCCGCATCTGCATTGATATCGATCTGCGGGCTGTCCGGAGGGGCGGTATCGATGCTGCGCTGTTGCGCCGCCAGCAGGCCGACATCCTCGCCGAACGCGGTGCTGGCGGCGATCGCGAGCTTCTCGTTCAGAGCGGTATCTTCGAGCCGGAAGTTGCGCGCGTGATGCCAGAAATAATGGCAGGTGCCCTCGGTTTCCGGCGTGATTGTGTGGTTCGAGAAAATCGTAATGCCCCGGCTGCGGTCGCCGTCCCGCGCGCCGGTCCCGGCTTCCGCGCAGCCGACATCGATGACCACGTGAACCGGCGCGGTCCAGGTGATCAGCTGCCAGCGGTCGACGGTGCCCGGAAAATCGCGGGCCGATGCGAACATGGCAGGCGGCAGCTTGTCCATGATCCACCGGTCGATATGAACCCGCTTGGCCTCGCGGCGCGTATCTTGCGGCGCATCGCTGACGCCCTCCGCCCCCAGCGTCGAGGCATGGACGAACTGCACATGCGACAGGTCCAACAGGTTATCCACCACGAGCTGGTGATTGCATTCGACGTAGAAATATCCGGTGTTCGATGCCCAGGCCGGGTCGTCGTTCCAGTGATAATCCGGGATCAGGCTCTCATCGGCTGCCGCCGGATCGCCCGGCCAGATCCAGATATAGCGGTAGCGTTCGACCACCGGAAAAGAGCGGATCGCGGCGCCCGGCGGGACCTTCGACTGGCCGGGAACCGACACGCAGGTCCCCGCGGTGTCGAATTCCAGACCATGATAGCCGCACTGCACCCGGTCGCCGACGCGCTGGCCGAGCGACAGCGGCAGATGGCGGTGACAGCAGCGGTCTTCGAGCGCCGCCGGCGTGCCGTCCTGTTTGCGGAACAGCACGACGGGTTCGCCGCAGATCATGCGGCCCAAAACGCCGTCGGTAACCTCATGGCTCTGGGCGGCGACGTACCAGGAATTTTCAAGGAAGGGCATGGTGTCTCGGTTTCTCCCTAGCTGGACTGGCGGATCATCTCGACGATCCGTTTCGGTTCGATCGGCAGGTCGCGTACGACCACGCCGAATGGCGACAATGCGTCGTCCACGGCGGAGGCGATGGCGGATGTCACCGGAATGGTGCCGCCTTCGCCGGCGCCCTTGACGCCGAGGGGGTTCAGCGGCGTGGGGCTTTCCATGTGGACGATATCGTAATGGGGGACTTCGGGCGCGGATGGCAGCAGGTATTCGCCGAAATTCGTCGTCTGCGGCTGGCCCTGGTCGTCATAGATCATGCGTTCGAACAGGGCGGAGCCGAGGCCATGGGTCGCGCCGCCGGTGATCTGGCCTTCGACGATGGTCGGGTTTATCAGCCGGCCGCTATCGTGGACGATGACGTAGTTCAGAATCTGCACGTGGCCGGTGCCGGGATCGATCTCGACCTCCGCGATGTGAACGCCGTTACAGTATGTCAGGGTCGGCGGGGTGAAATGGGCGGTCGCCTCCATCCCCGGATCGACGCCGCCGGGCAGGGAAAAGCCCGGCATGCCCTGCACGGCGCGGGCGACATCGCCGAGGGTGACGGACATATCCGGCACACCGCGCACCGATATCCGACCGTCGGCGATATCGAGGTCTTCTTCGGCCGCTTCGAGGAGGTGGGCGGCGACCTTCAGCGCCTTGTTGCGGACTTCCAGCGCCGCGACATGGACGGATGAGCCTGCCGTCACCGCCTGCCGGCTCGCGAACGCGCCGAGGCCGAGCGATACCTTGTCGGTATCGCCGGTCACGACCTCTATGTCTTCGATGGCCGCGCCGGTCTGGGCGGCGCAGACCTGCGCGAGGGCTGTTTTCAGGCCCTGTCCCTGATCGGTGGCGCCTGTGTAGATGATGATCTTGCCGGACGGTTTGACGCGGACGACCGCGGATTCGAACGGGCCGCGCCCGGTGCCTTCGACGTAATTGGCGACCCCGATGCCGAGATAGCGGCCTTCCGCCCGTGCCGCCGCCTGCCGGGCGGCGAAACCGCTATACCCGGCGCGTTCCAGCGCCGCATCGAGCGCCGCCGGGTAATCGCCCGAATCGTAGGTCATGGTCGCGCCGTCGCGGGTTTTTATCTGCGTGTCGTAGGGCATGGAGTCCGCCGGGATCAGGTTGCGGCGCCGCACTTCGACCCGGTCGAGACCGAGCTCGCGGGCGATGCGGTCCATCAGGCGTTCCATCGCGAAGGTGCCCTGCGGCCGGCCCGCGCCGCGCACCGGGGTTACCGGCGTCATGTTGGTGAGCGCCAGTTTGACGTCGAGCGACAGGGTCGGCAGTTCGTAGGGGCCGAGGAAATTGGTCGCCGCATTATAGGGCAGGTTCACGCCATAGGGCGTATAGGCGCCGTGATCGTGCGCCATCGTGCCGCGCACGCCGAGCAGCCGCCCATCCGCGTCCACGGCGACTTCCATATCCCAGAGCTGGTCGCGCTCCATGGTGGCGGCGGTGAAATGCTCGCGCCGGTCCTCGACCCATTTTACCGGGCGGCCCAGAATCTTGGCGGCCAGCGGAACGACCACTTCTTCCTGATAGAAGACGAATTTCGGGCCGAACCCGCCGCCGACAGTCGGTGTCATGACCCGGATGCGGTCTTCCGGCAGGTCCAGCATCTGTACCAGGATGCTCTGCGCCCTGTGGGCCATCTGCGTTGCCGACCAGACATTCAGTACCCCGTCGCGCGGGTTCAGTTCCGCGGCGACGCCGCGGCATTCGATGGCATGTCCGAGGCCCTTGTGCTGGTGAAGCGTTTCGCGAAATACATGGGGCGCGTCGGCAAAAGCCGCATCGGTATCGCCATAGGCCAGCGTGAACCCGGCCACCAGGTTGTCGGCGAATGCCGAATGGGCCGTCGCTGCGCCGTCATCCAGCGCGGTGAGATAATCGGCGGAGACGGGAAGGTTCGTGTAGTCGACGAAGACAAGCTGTGCCGCATCCTCTGCGATATAGGGGGATTCCGCGATCACGCAGGCGACGGGCTCGCCCACATAGCGCACCTCGCCATCGGCGAGGGCCGACGGGCTGGCGGAGAGTTTCAGCGCGCCGGAGGGCTGTTCAACCGGCATGACCGTGTCGGTCAGATGGGGGCGCAGGTCATCCAGCGTGTAGACGGCGACAACACCGTCGAGCGCAAGTGCGGCGGAGCTGTCTATGCCTGAAAACGTGGCATGGGCGACCGGCGCGCGGACAAAGGCCGCATGCAGCATGCCGGGCAGGTGGATGTCGTCGAGATATTTCCCTTTGCCGCGGAGCAATGCCGGGTCTTCAACCCGCTTGATCTTTTCACCGAACACTTCTGGACCTTTTCAAGTTCGGTCCGAGAATACCGGGGCAGGTGAGCGCCGTCATCCGTTCAGACGGAACGAATTGAAAAAAGACGTCCGTTTCCGGTGTCGTAACGGCCCTAGCCGGCCGCTTTACGGTCCTGGGCGTTGAGCTGTTTGAGCGCGAACAGGTAATCGGGATCCAGTCGCCAGTGTTCGACGACCTTGTGCGCGGTTTCCAACTTGATCCGGTCGTAGAGGTCGAGCACCCGGGTCAGTTCCGAGGGGTCCACGACCTTGTCGCCCGGCCGGGCGCTCCGGCTGAGCAGGAAGATCGAGGCGAAATCCGGCTTCATTATTTCAAGCGACCGGCACAGGATGGCGAGCGCCTCGCCGCCCGGTTCGAACACGAAGCGGCGAACCAGCTTGTTGTTGAGGTTCGACAGGCCGGCCAGCATTTCCTCGAACAGGCCGATTTCGCCCTGGCGCAGGGTCTGGATCATCAGCGAGGGCGTCACTTTACCGGCGCCGATCAGGGATTTGATCATACCGTCTACGTTATCGGCGTTTTCGGCCTTTGCGATGGGCTCGCCCATGAGGTCTTTCACGGCCCGTTCGATCGATTTGTCCAGCTCGACAGAATCGATGTCGAAACGCTCGACGATGCTTTTGCGGAGTGCCGCGGAAACCCACCAATACATGCGTTTCGCCAGGGTCGGCGATAATTCGTTCCGGCGGAGAAGCGGATCCTGCAGGTCCGGCTGGGATTCCGAGCGATCGACGATCTTCTCCAGCGTCTCGCCGGAAATCCTGGCTCCGCGGTTCTCGACAAGGGTGCGGATAACGTCATTGTTGTCGGTATCGACCAGTGCGTCCGAAACGGTTTCGGAGACGGTTTCGCGCATCGCGATTGCAAGTTGATGTTCGTGGGTCCGGTGCCGGATGATCTCAACCAGCTCCATGTCCTGCAGCACAGCGCTTTCGATCAGAATCGGATAGGCTATCTCGAGCGTGTCATTGGCGAGCGCGCTGATAACCTGGGGTGGCGCATCCGGGATACCGCTGAGTTTTTCGGACAGGGCCTTGCGGACAACTGATTCCACATCGCTGATCAGGCGCTGGAGAATGTCGCCCATGAGATTGCGTTCATCGCCGGAAAGTTCGGAATGGGAATCGTAGAACAGATCGCCCAGCGCCTTTACAAGCGCGGTCCTGCCCTCAACGGACTTGTCCCGCGCCAGAGACAGCAGCGTGTGCAAGTCTTCCGGGTTGTCGACCGGGAGATTTGAGAGAAGGGACGAACTGGTGACAAGGTTACTGGCCATTTAATAAGTGTAGCCAGCGTGTTTTAACTATAAGTTAATTGCGACGATTTTGATCCGGATGAGCTTAAAATGCACGGATACTGCCGTGGCATTTATCCGATAATCCTGACATCTGAATCATCCGGCATTCGCATTTATAAGAGAATGACGGAGGCGGAGTGCACTTTCCTGCCGTGTCGGACTGCCCGGTTTTATTCGGCAGCGCCGCGCTGCTCGGTATTCACCTGTTTCATGGCGAACAGGAAATCCGGATCAAGATGCCAGCGTTTTACGACTTTTTGTGCAGTTTCCGCCTTGATCCGGTCGAAGAAGTTCAGCACGCGGCTGACCTCGTTGGGATCGACAACCTTGTCGCCCGGTCGGGCGCTGCGGCTTAACAGAAAGATCGACGCGAAATCCGCTTTCGCGATATCGGCGGCGCGGCAGGCAATTGCGAGACCCTCTCCACCGGGTTCAAACACAAACCTGCGGATCAGGTTGCTGCGAAGTCCTGTAACTTGGGACAGCAAATCCTCGAACAGGACGACCTCTCCCTGGCGCAGGGTCTGGATCATAAGCTGCGGGGTTATCGCGTCGGCATCATGGAGTTTTTCCGCCAGTTCCTGGGATTTTCGGAGAGGCGCGGTATTGATCTCGCCCGTTCCACCGCCGGGGATGCCCAGAATATCGAGGATTGTATCCTGGATTTTGTCATCGAGGCCGGCTTCGTCGATGCTGTAATGTTCGACGATATGTTTGCGCAGCGCGGCGGAGACCCACCAGTACATCCGCTTGGCGAGATCGGGCCCCAGGTCATTGCGATTGATCAGCGGAACCTGAATATCGTCGATTTTCTCAGATTGCTCGACCAGGTATTCCATGGCCTTGCCCGAGATATCGGCGTTTTCGTTCTCCAGCAGGGTTTTGATGACGTCTACGTTCCCGGTGTCGATAAGCGCGTCAGAAACAGCTTCGGAGACCGTCTCGCGCATTGCAATGGCGAGTTGATGGCCATACGTGCGGTGTTGGACAATTTCGATGAGCTCCATGTCCTGAAGAATGGTGCTTTGCGTGAGTATGGGATGTGCGACTTCGATCTGATCATTGGCAAGCGCCGAAACCAGCTCCCGCGGTGCATCGTTCTCGTCCGCCATACGCATCGCGAGCTGTTGGCGGACCTTCATTTCAACGTCATGGATAAGCTGGCGGAGAATATCGGACATGATATTCCGTTCCGCGTCCCGCAGGACGATGTCAGTATCGAAGAACAGGTCTCCGACGATCTGCACCAGCCGCGTGCGTCCTTCAACGGATTTGTCGCGGGCCAATCCGATGAGATCGTTAAAATCGATGTGTTCAGGTTCAGTCATCAGGCCAGTGCGGTGCAGAGTTGATTATTTGGGAATCTGCACCAAGCATTTGAGATTTAAATTAATTTTGAATTAATGAGCCGGGTTCCGCGCGCCTCTCCGGATCGTTGGATTTCCTTTTGTGTCATTTATACACGCCTCGTTAATCAAACGACCCTAAAATCAATGTTAAATACTATATAACCACGAGTGGCAAACCGGACATGAACATACCCGCTTTTCAGTCTGCCGCGCGTTTGGCAGGCAATACGCCGGGCATCAACCCGCAGGCCCCGCAGGCGCGACCGCATTCGGCATCGCCGACCCCTGCGCAGGCGTCGAACGTTACCCGTGACCCGGCGGAACAGGCCCCCGGAGCAAGGCCGGTTCTTGATCTGTCGGATGCGGCGCTCACACGCCGGGACATCCCCCGCGGTTCGTTTATCGATATCGTGGCGTAGAACGGAAACGAATTTTGCCTGTTTTTGCTTGCCCGGACGGCGTGCGGGTCGCATTTTCAGGGTATGACACAGGAAAATTCTCCCGCAGGCTCGCCTGTCCGTATGGCGGCCGGTCCCATCGTAAGGCAGGTTCCCGAAGGCGATAATCGCGAACGCCTCGTCTGTACCGATTGCGGTTTTATCAATTACGAAAATCCGAAGGTCGTCGTCGGTGCCGTCTGTACCTGGGAAAACAGGGTGCTGCTTTGCCGCCGGGCGATAAATCCGAGACGCGGCCTGTGGACGATCCCCGCCGGGTTCATGGAACTGAATGAAACGGCCGAAGCGGGCGCCGCGCGGGAGGCGAAGGAAGAAGCCTGCGCCGATATCGATATAGACGGGCTGATCGGTGTGTACACGATCCCGAGAATCAGCCAGGTTCAGCTGATCTATCGCGCTGAAATACGAAACGGCGCGTTCGGTGTCGGAGAAGAAACCCTGGAACTCGACCTGTTCGACTGGGACGCGATTCCATGGGATGAAATCGCCTTTCCGTCAGTCAAATGGGCGCTCGATCACTGGCGCGAACTGGGGGATGCCGACGTCTGGCCGCCATTTTCGAACCCGCCGGGCGAAGACGGGAATTATCACCGGTAAACCGCGGGACAGCCAGCCGGGGGTCTATCTCAGTGGCGGAGTTCCGCCGGCGGAAACACGCCTGCCTTGCCGATCATTGCCGGTATCGCATGGCCGAGCTGCTCGCCGATCCAGTCCCCCGCGGCAATGAGCTTGTCGATATCTATTCCCGTTTCAATCCCCATGCGGTTCAGCATGTAGACCAGGTCTTCGGTCGGGACATTCCCGGTCGCGCGCGGAGCGAACGGACAACCGCCGATACCGCCCGCGGAGGCGTCGATGGCCTGTACGCCGGCTTCGACCGCGGCGTAGCAATTGGCAAGCCCGGTATTCCGCGTGTTGTGGAAATGGGCGCGGAAGCGGGCTGACGGCGCTATATCCATCACAGCGCCGAACAGGTCGGCGACCTGGCTCGGCACCGCGCAGCCGATCGTATCCGCAAGCGCGATCTCGAACGTATCGTCACCGGCGCAGCGTTCGACCAGTCCGATCACGCGCTCCGGCGGCACTTCGCCCTGAAAGGGGCATCCGAACGCGGTGGAGATCGTCAGGGAGCACCGCACGCCCGCGGCTTTCGCTTCGGCGGCGATTTCCTCATATACATCCACCGCCTGTTCGATCGTCGTGCCCTGGTTCTTCTGGCTGAACGTATCGGACGCGACCAGCGCGTAGTTTACTTCCCTGCAGCCCGCGGCTAGCGCGCGGTCGAGCCCCCGTCGGTTGAGCACCAGTCCGATATAGGTGATGCCGTCATCGTCGGGCAGGGCGGCCAGCACTTCCTCCGCCTCCGCCATTTGCGGGACCCGCTTCGGGTTGACGAAGCTGACGGCTTCCATGCGCCGGATACCCGCATCCGCCAGCTTGCCGATGAACGCGACCCGGGTGGCGACATCGAGGATTTCAGGCTCGTTCTGGAGCCCGTCCCTCGGGCCGACATCGATAATCTCTATGCTGCGTGGCGGGGTCGTCATTGCGGCGAATCCTTCTGTCGCGTTGATTGGAATATTATAGGGCAAACCCGTCTTCATTGGCACGCCGCTCCTGCCGGCGGGAAAGCATGCCGAGGACTAAACCAACAGCGGACAGGGAAACCATCAGCCAGACCACGTCGTTCCAGTTGCCGGTCGCCGCGCGCACCGCGGCGGCTGCGGGCGGGCCGAAAAGCATGCCGGTATTGGTGCCCATGACCATGAGACCGCTCATCGTGCCGATTTGCGATGGCGAAGGGGTGTAGGTCGCCACCGACCCAAGCGCCCCTGCCGGCACCATGCCGCCAAAGATCCCGAACATTGCCGCGATACCAAGCCGTGCCGTATCCGGCAGGAGGCCCGAGAATATGCCGATCTGGGAGAGACCCATACCGATCGCGCCGACGGCAAGCAGAGACCAGCAGGACGCGCCGCGGCCCATGGCCCAGGCCCCGAACCAGTTGCCGACGGCATTGCAGATCAGCACGCCGGCGGGGATGGTCGCCGCGACCAGTGTCCCCGACCCGTATACCTCGTGCATGTAGCTCGGCAGCCAGGCCATCATCGAAATGTGTTGTGCGGCATAGAGGCCGAAACACCCGGCCGCCATCAAAGCGCCCGGGCTTGCCAGACATTTTGTAACATTGCGCAAAAGCGAGGTCCGGATGACGTCGTTGCCCTGCCGCCGCCGCCAGCCAAGCGTGACTTTGAAGACCACTGCGGCCCAGATCAGCGTGATGCCGGTGCTGATCAGCCACAGAATGCGCCAGCCCCAGGCTTCAAGGATCAGGGCGCCGGCGATCAGCATGACCGAAAATCCGACCGGAACGAATGATGACCAGATTCCGAGCGCCCATTTCCGGTCTGCCGTGGCGGTGACGTGGCTGATCATGCCAGCCCCCGTTATGGTAACGGCCGTATAGCCGATCCCCTCTATAAAGCGTGACGCCAGCATGATGCCGCCGGATTGGGCAAAGGCGCCCAGCAGGCTGCCGGCAGTCATGGCGACAAGGCCGAAAATCATGACCTGGCGCTGTCCGATCCGGTCGGCGAGCGACCCTGCGACAAGGCCGAGCGCAAAGCCGGTACAGGAGATCATCGACGCTATCCAGCCGCCCATCACCAGCCCGGCATCCAGCGCGAGGCGGATTTCGGGCATCGCGGGGGGAAGCTTGCCCAGGTGGGTCGCCGCGACGATACCCGCGCCGAACGCGACCCAGACGATTGGCCACTGGGTATGCCGGGATTGGTTGCCATCTGCCATAGAGAGTTATCCCCCGTGCGGCTTGACCCGTCCATACCCGTCGGCGATCCTGCGGGAAATCGTGCAGGTTTATAAAGGGATATACCACCAGAATGGGTACTGAATCCGCGCCGCGTACCGGACCGCTCGCGAATATTCGCGTCATCGAAATGGGCACCATGATCGCAGGGCCGTTCTGCGGCCAGTTACTGGCCGATCACGGGGCCGAGGTGATCAAGCTCGAACAGCCCGGTGTCGGCGACCCGATGCGCCAATGGGGCAAGGAAAAACCCCACGGAAAGGCGCTTTTCTGGCCCGTTCTGGGACGCAACAAGCTATCGGCGACGCTGAATGCCCGCGAGGCTGAAGGTCAGGCGCTGGTCAAAAAGCTGGTCGAAGGCGCGGATATCCTGCTCGAAAACTTCCGTCCCGGCACGATGGAGCGCTGGGGGCTCAGCTACGAGGAACTCTCGGCGATCAACCCGAAGCTGATCATGATCCGGGTCTCCGGTTTCGGCCAGACCGGGCCTTACGCGAAGCGGGCAGGGTACGGCGCGATCGGCGAGGCCATGGGAGGCTTGCGCTACACCACTGGGGATCCCTCCCTGCCGCCGAGCCGCGCCGGTATTTCCATCGGCGATTCCCTCGCCGCCACGCATGCCTGTCTCGGCGCGATGATGGCGCTGCACCAGGTGCATCTGACGGGCAGGGGCCAGGTGATCGACGCATCGATCTACGAATCCGTCCTCAACATGATGGAGAACGTGGTCACGGAGTACGATGCGGGCGGGTATATCCGCGAACGCACCGGTTCATACCTGCCGAAAATCGCGCCGTCGAATGTCTATCCCACCAGGGACGATGTCTGGCTGGTGATCGGCGCGAACCAGGATTCGGTCTGGGCGCGCATGGCCGAAGCCATGGGCCGGCCCGAACTTGCCAAAGACGAACGGTACGCGACCCATGGTGCCCGCGGTATCAACCAGATCGAACTGGACGAACTTATTTCGGACTGGACCAAAGGTTTCGCCGTCGCGGATCTGGAAGCCCTTCTGCATGAACACGGTATTCCGAATGGCAAGATTTACCGCGCGCCGGAGATGCTTGAAGATCCGCAGTTTCAGGCGCGCGAGAGCATCGTTCGGGTCGATCACCCGGAATTCGGCAATATCGCCATGCAGAATGTCGCGCCGCGGCTCTCTGAAACGCAGGGGGCGGTGCGCCATCCGGGGCCGGGCCTCGGCGAGCACAACGATTATGTCTGGGGCGAACTCGCGGGCAATTCCGCCGAAGACATCGCCGGCCTGCGCGACCGCGGCATCATTTAAGGAACGCAAAAATGCTGAAAACCGGCAAGGAACATCTCGAATGCCTGCGCGACGGCCGGGTGGTTTATATCGGCGGCGAAAAGGTCGACGACGTCACCACGCATCCGGCCTTTGCCGAAAGCGCCAGATCCATGGCGGCGCTCTATGACATGAAGGCAGACCCCGCGAACCGCGATATCATGTCCTATGAAGAGGACGGCGAGCGGTTCTCGATGTACTATCTGCGCCCCAGGAACGCGGAGGATCTGCGCAAACGGATGCGCGCCCACAAGCGCATCGCGGACGAGACCTGCGGCCTGTTTGGCCGGTCGCCGGATCATGTTTCGAGCTTCGTCACCGGCCTTGCGATGAAGCCCGACGTGTTCGACAAGATCGGTCCCGGGTATGGCGACAACCTGCTGGCGCATTACGACTACATGCGCCGCAACGATATCTATGCGGCCTATGCGGTGTTGCCACCGGCCGGCGCGCGGAACCCCGAATTCTATCAGAAGAAGGAAATGCCGGTTCCGACCCTGAAAGTCGTCGACGAGCGCGATGACGGGGTGGTCATTTCAGGCATGAAAATGCTGGCGACCGGCGGCGTGTATGCCGACGAATTGTGGATCGGCAATCTCTTGCCCATCGCCGATGGCCGCGAAGCCGAGGCAATAACCTGTGCGGTGCCCTGCGGCACGCCGGGCCTGACCCTCTGGTCGCGCAAGCCGTTCGGCCAGGACCTGCGCAACAAATTCGATTACCCGCTTTCCGCCAGGTACGACGAAAGCGACGCCATGGTGCTGTGCGACAATGTTTTCGTGCCGTGGGAAAAGGTCTTCGTGCACGACAACGCGGAAATGTCGCGGGGGATCTACGTCCAGACGCCGTCGCACGCGATGGGGAACCATCAGTCCAATATTCGCTTCTGGGCGAAGATGCAGCTATTGACCGGGGTTCTCAGCCGGATCACACAGTCTTCGGGCAATAACCAGATTCCCGCGGTGGCGGACCAGCTCGGCCGCATGGCCGCGCTCGAAGCGACGCTGGGCGGGATGATCCACGGCCAGATCGAAGCGGCGGAAAACTGGCCGGGGACAGCCGACGGTGCGCCGGATGACTATGTCACCATCAACCGGCGCTATATGTATGCGGCGCTTAACTGGTGCACCGAAAACCACTCGATGATCATCGAAATGCTGCGCGAACTGATGGGTGGCGGCGTGTTCCAGATGCCGGCCGACGTTTCGGTGATGGACAATCCCGACCTGCGCGAAAAGTTCGAACAGTTCTGGGCGACGCCCTTCATGGAAAGCTTCGACCGGATGAAGCTCTATCGCCTTGCCTGGGATCTGGTGGGATCGGAATTCGCCGGCAGGCATACGAGTTACGAAAAATTCTATGCGGGCTCGTTCTTCGTGGTGCGCAACCACTCCTTCCGCGAAGCGCCGTGGGACGAATTCCACGCCGTCGTCGACCGCCAGCTTGCAGCGATGGAGTTGCCGCAGCAGTCCTGAAATGCCCGGAAAAACGTCGGGGGCTCGTTCCTCAATGTCCCGCCAGCCGGTATAGTGCCCGCGATACTTCCTATCTGTATTTGCAATTCTCAACCCGACACATAACAACCCGACACATAACAGGAGACAGCGAGATGACGCCTGAGGAGATCAAGATGGTCCAGGACAGCTTTGCGAAAGTCATTCCCATCAAGGAACAGGCGGTTGAGTTGTTTTATGGCCGGCTGTTCGAGACAACCCCCGAGGTCCGCCCCCTTTTCAAGGGCGACATGAAGGAGCAGGGCGCCAAGTTGATGGCGACATTGGCCGTGGTCGTCAAAGGACTGAACAATATCGAATCGCTGCTGCCCGTCGCCGGCGATCTGGCGAAACGGCATGTCGGCTACGGCGTCGCGCCGGAACACTATCCACCGGTGGGCGCCGCTCTGATCTGGACGCTGGGACAGGGACTGGGTGACGACTTCACCCCCGAAGTCGAAGCGGCCTGGGCCGGTGCCTATGGCCTGTTGAGCGGGGCGATGATCTCCGCGGCCTACGCCGATAACGCCTGAGCCGGCCCGACAATAGCCCAATCGATAAAAGCCCGCCCGAACTGCACGTTCCGGGCGGGCTTTTGTGTTTGACAGGCCGGTGTCCGCGAAAACGCGATCGGGCCCTTATTCTGCCGCGACGGAGGCTGACGCGGCCTTGCTCCGCGCATCTTCCAGTTCCCGGTCACGGGCTTTGGCACGGTGCGTTACCCGCTGAATGCCGGGGATTGCCAGCAATGTGGGTTTGACGATCTGTTCCATGGACAACAGTGAATAGGGACAATTGGCGCAGCTGCCGACGAACCGCACCTGCAATTCGCCGATCCCTTCGTCGATTCCCAACACATCCAGCCGACCGCCATCGTTGGCCAGGACCGGCGCGATTACCGATTCGACCACCAGGTCGACACGCTCCTGCAGGGTGCCCGCATAAAGCTCGTCTTCTTCGAATACCGCCGGAATGGCGGCGTCTCCTGCGCCGGCGGCGCGGATCGTCTCCAGGGCTTCGGCGTCTTTTTCCTTATCGAGAATACCCAGACCGACGAAGGACTCCGCCAGTGACGGCGAGATACGCTGCTTGATCAGGTGTTGCACGAACCCGCGCTTGTTGGCGGGCGAGAACGACAGCTTTTCGCGGTATTCGGCCCAGTCGAGGTCTGTCGGTCCGTGAATGGCGAAATTTTCGTCTCCGGTCCGCACGTAGTCCGCGATCAGTTCGCCGAGACGGTCGAAGAACCGGCTGTGCTCGTGACCCGTGGCCGCCCGCTTGCGATTGATGACCGCGCCGCGCAGCTGGGTCAGTTCGGGGTCCTTCGGCAGGACGCCGGTGACCACATCGACATGCACCGCACGGTTCCGTTTCCGGTCCACGACGATCAGCGAGCTGTTGCCGATCGCCCGCGAATGCACCAGCAGCGCGGCACCCAGGTCGGCAGGCGAAATGCCCAGGAAATGTGCCGGGACGTCGCCGGCGCAGGGGATTGCAACACCGCTGACAAAGGCGAGGTCGTCGCGGTTCACGACCGCGTCCGGGCCGAACAGACGGTCGAGTCCGCGTTTCGCCGCGATAAAGAGCTGGATCGCGACGATCTCTTCCTTGAACTCGAGCACCGCACTCTTGTGCGCGGACAGCAGGTTCAGTTCGGTTTTTTCCCCGTCGGCGCCCACGACCGTGACCCCACCGACGAAATCGGACAGAATCAGATGGAGCACGCTGTGATAGTCGAGCCGGCGAATCACGGGCAGGAGGATGTACAGGAGCCGCTCCCGGTCGGCCGCGTCCAGATTCCGCAGAATGGGGCCTGCGGCGGCCTTGTAGGCGTCGTCTGCGCTGTAGCGCTGGAAGAATGCGGTCAGTGCCCCCACGGCTTCGCTGAGCGATCTTGAAAAATCGTCCTGCGGATCGCGTAACCGGTCGTTGGGAAGCCAGGACTGGTTGTTCGGATTCTCGCGCTGGGAATCGACCCAGTCCTCAAGCGTCGGGAAGGTCGCACGCCAGTCCTCGAAAACGATGTTCGTGGCTGCCATTAGCGTCTCTGCATCCGGCCATTTCCAGAGCCGGCTCTCGAGCGGCCGCAGCGGGCTGATATGGACCGGCGTCCGCTTGATGAGGCTCTGGTGGGTGATGCTGTCGGCTTCGACATAGTCCGTAAGGCGATTGACTTCGCCCGGCACGAAATCGATGAAAGCCGTTCCGCGGGCGATGCGGGGATTCAGCGCAACCTCGGCGACGACGGCGCCGTGCCCGGCGACCACACGGGTCGGGTCCCCGTCCGACAACCCGTGCGCGGCCGCCTCGTCGGGATGCAGTTCCACGAAATGGTCATCCGGATCGAGACCATAGATCGGCAGGGTCTTGATCCCGGAATTATAGCGACCGCGACCGCGTTTCGCCTGACGGCCGGGACGACCGCGTCCGCTGATCAGCGACAGGGTGCCGGGCGGCAAGGGCGCTTCGAGGCGCTCGATAAATTCATCGGGCGGACACACCAGCCTGGCGCGCCGGGTTTGAGATTTGCGTATGCCGGGGAAAACCGATCCGTCTTCGCCGCCTTCGTCGGCCGCCGCCGCATACCGTCCGTCGCCGCCCCACTGGACGCCGTTGCCGGCATTGTCGCGCAGGGTTTCATGGCTGACCGGTACCCCATTCGCGTCTTCAAGCCGGCAGTACATGTCGAGCGCGCGGCTGGTTTCGACGACGTGGTCGAATACTTTGCCGGGCATGATCTGGCCCGCATTGTCGAGATAGCGCGAGAACGTGCGATGAACGACATCAGGATCGACTTCGTTCAACTCTTCGGTATCGGGGTCGCGCAACCGCTCGGCGATTTTGAGGGCCAGGCGCGTGAGTATCTGTTCGTCCGCCCAGGCATTCTCCGGCGGGGTGCTGAGCTGTTGCTGAAGCTGCAGGGTCCGGTCGCCGCGCTGGATGACGCCCGTGCGCTCGACATAGGTCATCGACGGCAACAGGACATCCGCGTGCTCAAGCACGCCCTCGCCGAGGAAGCTGTCGATCACGATGTTGAATGCGCGGCCCATCCGGCGCGACCAGTGGCCGACACGGGGCATGTTCTTGGTCATCTGTGTGCCGATGAAGATCATGCAGTAGATACGGTCGTCTTCGGCCATCTTCGAGACAGGCGTGCCGACATGATCCGGAATATTGTCTTCCGGCAGGTTCAGAATCCGGGCCAGCGCCGTCCGGTGTTCGGGATTGTCGGGGTCGTGGTTGAAGACGAGCTTGCGGCCGTTAAAGCCGAGCATCAGTTCGCTGGTCGCATTCGATTGTCCGGCGATGCGCATCGATCCCGCGCCGCGGCGACCGACATTGCCGGTCAGCAGCAGCAGGTTCAGGTTGGTCGAGAAACCAAGCGCACCGGTGGACTGATTGATCCCCATGCTGGACACGAACGCCGCGCGCGGCCGGTATCCGTCTTTGCGGGGCTTCGCCAGAAGTTCCGCATAGTCGCGGATGGTGCGGGCAAGCTCTGCCGGATCCTGATCGGGCAGCGCGATCCGGCGCGCGGCCTCTTCCGGCGCACACCGGTCTTCGGCGCACAGCGCCCGGAACGCGGCCTCGCTTTCCGGGTCCACACGGGCTTTCAGGCTGTCGCGATCCTCCCAGCCGGCGTCCAGAATGACGCGCGCGACCGACAGGTTGAACAGAACGTCGCCGCCCTGGCGGAACCGGATATGGAGGGTGCGCGGGTCTTCGGCTTCCAGATCGCTCACGGTGTCGCTGCGTGTCGGGTCGATCACGACCTTCACCGCGCGGGTATTGCGTTTGATCTTCTCGTAGGCCTGCGGAAACGTGACATAGGGATTCGTCCCATGCATGACCGCCACATCGCATTCGAGCAATTCGTCGAACTGGCTCCAGGTAAAGCTGGCTTCGTTGCCGAAATTCAACTGATGCGCCGCACCCGCGCTTGTCAGGCAGTGTTCCGAGTTCGCGCCCATCGTCGGCAATTTGAAAACCAGCTTGTAGAGGCTCGCCATCCAGATGGCCTCTATCGTCTTCTGCCCGTTCCCGTATACGGCCACCGCATCGGGTCCGACCCATTCGCGCGCATGGAGGAAAAGCCATGCCGCCCGGTCGAGCGCTTCGTCCCAGGACACTTCTTTCATCTTGCCGTCATGACCCCGGATCATCGGCGCCCGGATACGGTCATCCGCGATCCCGCGCCGCGCAAGCCGCGTCACGCGTTCGGTATCGCCGCCGGTCATCAGCGATGTTTTGCCCTTTACGCAAAGGCCGAGATCCGACATCGGGAGGACTTCGTCCTTGCCGCGCGCATCCGTCTCGACCGTATAGGGGCAGCCAACGCCACAATAGCTGCACACGCTGGACCGCGATTTGAGGGCATCCGCGCGTTCGGCAAAACGCGGATTCGACAGGAGGTCGGGATTGTCGCGGACCGCCGCCATGAATTCCACAGGCGATGCGGTCAACAAACCTGAAGCGTCCGCCGCAGGCGACGGTGTTTCAACGAATGTCTTTATTTGCCCCCTCAACTGATCGATGACCGGGAGTGTGCCGACAGCCGAGGTGTAATACAATTTTTATCCGCATATTTCCGGTCTAAATCGGTAAAAACCTGCCGTTCCACCCGAAAATCGCCCGGATATTTTGCAAAAAAATAAGATTGATTCGCAACAGGGATGTGTCTATGCGGCGGTTCAGGCTGTCGCCCCGGACACGCCCCGGCGATCAGACTCGCGCCCAGGGCGCAGGGAAGGGTGAAGGAATATCACTGCCCGGGCCCGATCGTCGTCGTCGCGCGACCACGTCTTCGGCGACCCGCCATGGACGTATTCCCGCAATCGTCGACCGTCGGCGTGATGCAAAGGGGCGTCGGAAAAGGCGCGGCGGTTTTCTCCGGCGACGTCGCGCCGGGATCCTCTGTCGCGCTTCTAGAATTCCATATCGAGTTCTTCGAAGTCGTCGGGTTCTTCGCGGGCGGCGTTGATCCATGCAAGCATCGGAGCCCAGCTCATGATGGTCCGACAGTATTTTTCCGAGACATCGGACAGTGCAACGCCATAGGTATCGAATCGGGTGCATACGGGCGCGAACATGGCGTCTGCCATGGTCGGTTCACCGAACAGGAAGGGGCCGCCCCATCGTTCGATGCATTCGGCCCAGATCGTCTCGATACGTTCGATATCCGCCAGAGCGCCGGCGAAAACCTTGAAATTCGGATATTTCGCCCTGAGGTTCATCGGAAGCGCCGAACGGAGATTGTAGAATCCCGAATGCACTTCGCCAGATATCGACCGGCAATGGGCTCGCGCTTCGCGATTTTCCGGCAGCAGACCCGAATCGGGGAAGGTTTCCGCCAGGTATTCGCCGATCGCGATGACGTCCCAGATGCGGCACCCGTCGTGATCCAGACGCGGGACCAGCGTGGAGGGCGCGAGAAGCAGCAATTCGGCCCGGTTATCGGGATCGTCGAGAGAAACGACCTGCTCTTCGACCTGAAGTCCGGCGATCTGGCACATAAGCCAGCCGCGGAGGGACCAGGAAGAGTAATTCTTGCTCGAAATCGTCAGAATGGCGGAGGCCGCCTTGCTGCCGTTTTCTGCAGATTGATCCTGCTTCATGATGTTTTAACCCCATTGCGATGCAATATCGGTTATATTGCAGCGCAACAAAGAAAGCACTATTTTATTCCACGCGTTCGCGTCATCCGGGTCGGGTGAAGGGCCGGCGTGGCACACAATTTAACGGGACAGAAATTCAGGATGCTCTATCAGGCCTACCAGACCTACGCGGACGCATCGGAACCCATGCGCTTTATGGCGCGTACGGCGATGGCCTGCACGAACATGCTGCCCGGTTTCAGGCAACTCGGATTCGGTGGGAAAATCTCGGCCACGCTGGAGATGATCTCCCGTGGTCAGCTGACCCATACGCGGCCGTCATTTGATATCGACCGGGTAAGGGTCGGCCGGAAGGAATTCGACGTTCGCGAAGAAACGGTCATGTCCCTTCCGTTCTGCAATCTGGTCCGGTTCGCCAAGGATGGCGCCCCCGATCAGCCCCGGATGCTGGTCGTTGCGCCTCTTTCGGGTCATTTCTCGACATTGCTGCGCAAGACCGTCGAGACGCTCCTGCGCGATCACGATGTTTACATCACCGACTGGAAAAACGCGCGTGACGTGCCATGGACGGTCGGACGTTTCGGTTTCGAGGATTTCATCGATTACATTATCCAATCGATTGAGAAAATCGGGCCCGGCGCGCATGTTCTTGCCGTGTGCCAGCCCTGTGTCCAGGCGCTCGCGGCGGTGGCGATCATGGCGGAGGATGGCCACAAGGCCGTGCCGCTCAGCCTGACGTTGATGGCTGGCCCGGTCGATACAAGAATCGCACCAACGGCGGTGAATGAACTGGCAACGTCGCGGCCGATCGAATGGTTCGAGGCGAACCTGATCTCGCGCGTGCCGTTCCCCCATGCCGGCGTTGGCCGCGCCGTTTATCCAGGGTTCATTCAGCTGTCTGCATTCATGTCGATGAACATGGACAAACATACCCAGGCCCATCGCGAACTGTTCGATTATCTTGCCGACGGCACCGAGGAAGAAGCCGAAGCAATCAAGAAATTCTATGACGAATATTGCGCGGTACTCGACCTGCCGGCCGAGTTCTATATCGAGACCGTCGATATCGTTTTCCAGCAGGCACTGCTGGCCAAGGGTGAGCTGACCTATCGCGGCCGCAAGGTCAATCCCGGCGCTATCAAACGGACTGCATTGCTGACGGTGGAAGGCGAACGGGACGATATCTGTGCCGTCGGTCAGACGGCGGCCGCGCATGAATTATGTACCGGGCTTCGTCCCCACCTCAAACGCCATCATCTTCAGGCAGGCGTCGGTCACTACGGGACCTTCAGCGGCAAACGCTGGAATGGACAGATATATCCGGCGATCAAGAACCTGGTGCTGGCGGCGAGCTGAGCCATTCCCGGCGCCAAAACGGTTGAGACGGCGCAACAGGCCGAGCACGGTCAATCCTGTGATTTCATAAGATTACCTGGCTTGCGAAAGTTTCGCGGGCAAAGGCGACGCGCTCGGCGACGGTGTCCAGCGGGCCGGTATGGGCTTCGATCTTTGAGAGCCGCGTCTGCAGTCCCTCGCGGTTTGCGATCTGGATATTGAGGCCCGGGCGGGCGTTCAGTTCGAGCAGCAGCGGCCCGCGTTCCCGGTCGAGGACCAGATCGATGCCCTGATAGCCCAGGTTGGTCATCTCATAAGCGCCCGCGGCAATTTCCAGCAGGCGCGCCCATTGCGGGATCTCGACGCCTGACACCGGGTTACCCGTGTCGGGGTGAACGGTGACGATGCTGTTTCGCCAGACCGCCGTCAGGGTCCTGCCCGTAGATATATCGATGCCCGCGCCGATACAGCCGCGATGCAGGTTTGCCTTGCCGTCCGACATCCGTGTCGGGAGCCGCACCATGGCCATCACCGGAACGCCCTTGAAGATAATGATGCGGACATCCGGCACACCGCGATAGGCAATGTCATCGAATACCGGGTCGAACTTCACCCGGTATTCGATGAGCGCCTTGTCGGGCTGTCCGCCGAGGCTATAGATGCCGCTCAGGATATTGGTGACCAGGAACTTGAGGTCGTCGTCGGTCACCAGCGTGCCATCCACCTTTCGGTACAGACCTTCGGTCCTGCCTGTGATGACGAGAATCCCCTCGCCCTGGCTGCCATTCGCGGGCTTGATGACGAAATCGTCATGGGCCGACAGGATATCCGGCAGCGTCGCGACCTGCCGCTGGATTTCGATCATCCCGTACAGATCCGGCACGGCGACATGGTGTTTCAGGGCGAGCTGCTTGGTCAGCGCCTTGTCGTCGACCAGCGGGTAGTTGCGCCGCTCGTTATATTCCAGAATGTAGTTTGCGTTCCGGGCATTGATCCCGAGCACGCCGTTGCGTTTCAGCCTAGCGGCAAGACCGAACATCAGTCTTTTCCGGCCAGCACGCGGAAGCGTGGTAGCTCTACCAGCCGGTAACCGGAATACCGGCCGAGGGCGAGCGTGGCGGCAAGCACCACCAGAAGGCTTTCCGGAAAGACGAATACCCAATGCCGGACGATGGCGAGATTCATCAACAGGTAGCAGAGCACGGCAACAAAAAAGCTTCCCGCAGCCTGAATCAAGGCTTCCTTCGGGCCCTTTTCGTCCCAGATGACCGTCATACGCTCGATGGTCATCGCGAGGATGACGATGGGGAACAGGGCGACTGACAGTCCGCGGTCGAAGCCGAGCTTGTGACTGACGATGCTGATCACCGTCATCACCAGGATCACGACAATGACGACACTGGCAAGACGCGGCACCAGCAGAAGTTTCAGCTGCTCCAGATAGAACCTTACCAACAGGCCGATGGCGACCACGGAACTGAACAATATCGCGCCCCACAGAAGCTGGGTTTCGCGGAACGCGAGGGCGATCAGGACCGGCATAAAGGTGCCGAAGGTCCGCATGCCGACAACATTCCGCAGGATGACCAGCAGGAAAATGCCGACGGGGACGGTGAGGAGTAAGCGGTAAACTTCCTGCGTTTGAAGCGGCAGCCCGAATACCGAAAATTCCACGAACCTGTTCTGCGCATGTTTCTGTTTGCTGACGGTCGATTGCAGCGAGTTTACGAAGACCCGTCGCACGGCAATTTCGGTGTGTGTAATCTCACCGCCCTGGATCGATGTCAGAGGACCCGTACCGCGCCACCAGGGAAGATGCGCCGGCGGTTCCCGGAACTCGATGGCATCGGTATCGAATGCCCGCCAGGCGTCGTTGTCGTAGATCTCGACCCAGCGCACCAGTTTGGCATTCCGCCGGTCGGGGCTGAGGGCGATTCCGTTGACGACCCGCGCCGGCATCGCGGCGACCGCCATGATCCTGACGCCGAGTTCGGCGCGTGTGCGCGCTGCCGGGAGAAGCAGCTGTTCGGGGCCGCCGGGACGCGGTTCTTTGAGCTGGGCATACAGCAGGCGCACGAAGGACTCCGTATCGGCGGATTCCAGTTCGATCCTGCCGATGATCTGCCGGGCGGCGGCCGTCTGGATTTCGTTGAAGCCTGTCGCAGGGATCCGGGGCGGCGGCGCCTTCGGCGTCCCTTCACGCGTCAGCGACCGCTGAAGCACTGCGCTGTAGTAGATGACCTGGGTGCCGGATGACGACCGCCTGGAAAAGATCGCCTGCCGGTTGTCGGCCGGTGAAGATGTCGCCAGCCCGTAACCGGGGGACACGAAGCTCTCATTGTACAATGTCAGGCCGGGGTGCGATTGGGGGACCATCATGGTTATTTTTACCGGCGCCCCGTTTGTTTCGAATTCCAGACGTGTCTCGATCCGCCAGGTGGATGTGGTTTCATCCGGGGTAAGCGGGAATTCGAGGACCAGCGCCCGGTAAACCGTCCCCGCAACGCCGAGCAGAACCAGCAGGCCACAGAGGATATAGAGATGTTTCCGGCTCATGGGTCTTTTGCTTTGTCTTTGCAGTCCGGGGTTGTGGTGTATTCCCGAGACGAATCAACGATTGCGGCGCCGGCGAGAAAGCTGCGCCCGATCAGGATCGGAACGGAAAAGCCCGACCGGTCGGCAAGGGTGACTTCAGTCAGGCTGGAAATTCCCCCGAGACACAGCCTGACCCGCACGACGGGCCGCTCGATATTCGGGGCGTTGTGACGCTTGATCGACGACATACGAACAATGCGGCGTTCTATTTCCACCGACTGGCCGTCGATGTTCGTGACCTCCAGGCGGACCCATCTGGCCCCGTCCTTATTGAAAAAGTCGATCCTGCTATAGCCCAGCGAAGAGGTGTCGGCGCCTGTATCCAGTTTCGCCCGCATCACCAGGTCTGTCGGGCCGACGCGGACTTTTTCGAGATAGCCGAAAACCGGCAATCCGTCAGCGCGAATGCCGGGCACGGCGAGAAAAACGAGGATCAGGGCGACGCCGGCTATCCGCAGCAGTGACATTCCGCAATACTTTCTCGTTCTTGCACTTCGTCAGCGAAGCGGCCGGTTCTCTACCTCGTAGTGGATAGAGACCATCCAGTCTGCATAATTCTCATCGAGTTTCTTCAGCGCATCCAGTGTTTCCTTGCGGAATTCGTTCTCGATAGCGGCGCCGCGTCCCGGCCAGATGCGGAACTTGACCCTCAGGAACCGGCGACGGGATCCGGCGGTTTTGCGGCCTTCATAATCCGGTTCGGTCATCAGGATGCCGGGATACTGTTCGGCGAAACCGTTAACGATCTCACGAATTCGCGCTTCCATCGCCGCGGCAACATCGTCATCGTCCGACAGCGATACGTCGGCGATGCAGCGGATGTATCCCCGCGCGTAACTCACCACATTGACGATGGACCGGTTCGGAATAAAGACGTCGGATCCGTGTGCATTGACAAGCACCGTGAACCGCATTCCCAGACGCCGCACCAGGCCGGTCTGCCCGCCGATCTCGACCATGTCCCCCACATCGAAGAGGTCGGACAGGAGAATGGTGACGCCCATCACCACGTCCTGCACGATCCCCTGCGAGCCGAACGCGACGGCAAGTCCGATGATGGAAGCGCTCGCGACATAGGCTGTGACAGAGACACCAAGTTCATTGAGGGCGAGTCCCAGTGCGCCGAAATAAACCAGGAAAATCGCGACGCTCGATGAAAGCGTCGTGATCGTCCAGGCTTTGGAATAGCGCCGGTTGAACTTCGTTGCGAGGACGCGCCGGCTCGCCGCACGTATGGCGATCACCGCAAGATGTGCGATTACGACTGCGCCGGCGATAAACGCGAGGCGGGTCACTTCGTCGAACTGCCGGAAATCTGAGAGGTCCATCGGGATCTGGTTTGTTGTGGCTGAACAGGCTTGCATGACGCGGTTCCCGGCGTCAATTGCCTGTACCGGGCGTCTCCGCATTGGCTCGGCTGAAGCGGGCCGGTGTCAGGTGTGTTTCCGCGTCTCCGACCGCGCCAGCGCATAGGTGCTGGTGAAGATGACCACTGCCCCGGCGATGGTCCAGATGTCCGTTATCTCACGGAACCAGATCCAGCCCGCCGTCGCGACGATGGGCAGGCGCAGAAAATCGAACGGGACGACCGCGCTCATTTCGGCGGCCGCATAGGCGCGGGAGATAAACCAGATGCCGGCGGTGCCCGTCAGGCCGACGCCTGCCAGCAGTATCAGATCGGGCAGGGTCGGGGGCACCCAGTAGAATGCGGCGGGAATGCCCGCCAGCGGACACATCAGGATATTCACCCAGACCGTTGTCGAGGTCACGTTCTCCGTCGTCATCAGTTTCTTGATGCAGACATTCGAGCACGCATAGGAAAGGGCGCCGCCGAGGACGACCGCGGCGCCGAAGCCGACCTCGGTGAAACCCGGCCGCAGCAGTATCAACACACCCGCGAACCCGCCCAGGATCGCGACAAGCCGGGTGCGGCTGAATTTCTCGCCAAGCACGGTCGCTGCCATCAGAAAGATGAAAATCGGCTGCGTGAAGCTGAGCGAGACGACCTCCGCGATCGGGATCGCGCCGAGGCCGATGAACAGTCCCAGCATGCCGAAATAGGCGAACATCGCGCGCCCCAGATGCAGCGGCAGACGCCGGGTCTTCAGCGTCGAAAACCCGTTACGCCAGAGCATCGGCGTCAGCACCGCAAGCCCGACCAGCGTCCGGATGAAGAGTATCTGAAACGACGTGTACTCGGCAGACAATGCCTTGACGAGGATCATCATCGCCGACCACACGGCGACGGCGATCAGCATATAGCCGATACCGCGGAGCGTGTTGTTCGCCGGGGCTGTCACGGTGTTGTCACAGTGTTGTCACGGCGGGTGCGGGGCGCCGGCCGCGTCGGCGTTCAGCTAAGCCCTGTCATGCAGTGCTTCTGAAAGGCCGGACGGGCGCAAATCAGATCGTACCAGCGTTGCAGATGGACGAAATCCTCGCGGTCGATCGGCAATTCGTACCAGCGATAGGCGAGCGGCCCGATCGGGATATCCGCCATGGTGAAGGTATCGCCACCGATATAGGTGTTGCGCGACAGGTGGTCATCCAGGATACGCCATTTTCCGGCCCATTCGTCACGCGCGGCGGCAATGGCGTCCATGTCGCGCTCTTCCGGCGATTTGCGGATAAGCCCGTGAAATACCGGTACCATCCAGTTCACAAGCTCGGTGAGCTGCCAGTCCATCCACATGTCGCAGCGCGCCCGCGCCGCCGGGTCGGTCGGCCACAGCGTGCCGGCGCTGTGCATGGCGGCGAGATAGCGCACGATGGAGTTTGATTCCCACAGCACCAGATCGCCGTCGATAATCGTCGGGATGCGTCCATTGGGATTGAGGTTGAGGTAGGGCGCCTCGTGGTTCTTGCCGAATGCCCCGCCGACGTCCTCGCGCTCGTATTCGAGCCCGATCTCGTCCAGCACCCAGAGCGCCTTCATGACGTTGGACGAATTAACCCGCCCCTTCAATTGCAGCATGCGATTATCTCCTTGTCGAATTCGGGTTGGGGCTCAGCTCAGACCGATATCGATGACGTGTTTCCTGAACGCGGGGCGCGCGGCGACGGTGTCGTGCCAGCGTTTCAGATTGGGAAAATCCTCGCGCTCGATATCCAGCGTGAACCAGCGATAGGTGAACGGCGATGCCGGAATGTCGCCGATGCCGAACGTGTCGCCCGACAGGAATTCATGATCCGCGAGCCAGGATTCGAGCACTTTGTTGGCTTTGGACCAAAGGTCGCGCGCCGCAGCGATCTTCTCAAAGTCGCGATCGGCTTCTGCCGTGCGGATCAGCCCCTGGAATACCGGCACGTGCCGCGGGGCGAGGATCGACAGCGCCCAGTCCATCCAGCGGCCGGCGCTGGCGCGGGCCTGCAGGTTTTCGGGCCAGAAATCCGTGCCCTTGCCGTGTTTCTCGGCCAGGTAGCGCACGATCGCATTCGATTCCCACAGAATGAACCCGTCATCGTTGATGGTCGGCACGATTCCGTTGGGGTTCAGCGACAGGTATTCGGGCTTGTCGTTTCCGCCGAACGGCCCGCCGATATCGGTGCGGTCGTACGGAATGCCCAGCTCGTCGCACAGCCAGACCACTTTCTGCACGTTGGACGATGTCGCGCGTCCCAGAATTTTCAGCATGTCCTTGTTTCTCCCCGGTTTTCTGGACCGATCAGTCCAGCTGCAGCAGCAGACATTTCAGATAGGCGCTTTCCGGCAGGTGCGGATGGGCCGGATGATCCGGTCCCGCGCCGCCGACATGGAGAATCCGGCCGGTGCGGCCCGCATCGTGGACGCCGCGGCGGACCTGTTCCGCATACATATCCATCGGCATGTGATGGGAACAGGATGCGACGCAGAGTATCCCTTCGTGATCGACCAGCTTGGCGGCCAGCCGGGTCAGCTTGCGATAGCCCCGCGCGCCCGGTTTAAGGTCTTTCTTCGATTTCACGAAGGCGGGCGGGTCGGCGATGACCACGCCGAATTTCTCCTTCGCCGACGACAAGGCTTCGAGCGCCGCGAAGGCTTCGGATTTTTCGAACCTGCAGATATCGCTTAGCCCAGCTGCCGCAGCGGCCCGGGTGGCAAGATCGAGCGCGGGCTCCGACCGGTCTATGCAGACCACATCCGCAGCGCCTGCGGCGGCGGCCTGCAGGCCAAACCCGCCGAGATAGCTGTACACGTCGGCAACGCGCTGTCCCTTTGACAGCGCGGCCACGCGGGCCCGGTTTTCCCGGTGATCGTAGAACCAGCCTGTTTTCTGGCCTTCCGACAGATCGGCGAGGAAGCCGACGCCGTTTTCGGTCAACGGCGCGGGAGACAGCACGTTGCCGATGATCTCCGGCGCGACGGTGGGCAGGCCTTCGAGATGCCGTGCGGCACTGTCCCGCTGCAGGACGATTCCCGCGGGTGCGATCGTCTGTTGCAGGGCGGCGACGATTTCCGCGGCCAGCAGTTCCATGCCCGCGGTGTTCATCTGCACCACGCAGGTATTTTCGTAGCGGTCGACAATCAGTCCCGGCAGGCCGTCCGCCTCTGCGTGGATCAGTCGGTAGAACGGCGCGTCATAGAGCCGGTCGCGCAGAGCCGCCGCGCCCGTGATTCTTGCCGCGAGCCAGCCGGCATCGATCTCCGCGAAGGAATGCGACGTCAGCAGCCGCGCGCAGATCAGCGTGTGCGGATTGAAGATCGCGCTGCCCACGGCGCTGCCCGCGGCATCGACGACATCGATCACGGTCCCCGGCGTCAGCGCCTTTTCTTCGGGCGACATCTTGATCTCGTTCGAAAACACCCAGGGATGCCCGGCGCGGACGCGTTTCTGGCGGCCGGGTAAAATGGAGATCACCGGGCGGGTGCCGGAATCCTGCGAGGTCGCTTCTGGAATGGCGTTCATGACGGCAGTCTATAGAGGAACATGAGGGCGCGGAACAGGCCGCGACGCCCCCTAGCCCGACTTTTTCGCTTCGCGCACCGTGCTGTAATACCCGGCGGCAAAGATGATCAGCGCGCCGGCGACCGTCCAGGCATCCAGCATCTCCCGGAACAACATCCAGCCGAGGATCGCCGAAAACGGCAGGCGCATGAAATCGAACGCGATCACGAAGCTCGCATCGCCCACCGCCAGGGACCGGGTGATGCAGTAATGGGTCGCATAGCCGGTGACGCCAAGGCCGATCATTGCCGGCATATCCGCCCAGGTCGGGGTCTGCCATACGAAAAACGCAGGGATCGCCGAATACACCAGGATGGTGACGCTCATGTAAAAAACCACCGTCGAGCCGGATTCCGTGTCCGACAGGCGCTTCGTGACCACGTGGGCGCAGGAATACAGGAAGGCCGCGATCAGGATCATCACGGTGCCGAGATTTATCGGGATCATGCCGGGGCGGATGATGATCAGGGCGCCGGCAAAGCCGACGAGGATGGCGACCATCCGGTGCCCGCCGATTTTCTCGCCCAGGAATGCCGCCGCGATGATGGCGGTGAACAGCGGCGACGTGAACTGCAGCGACGCCACGTCTGCCAGTGAAATCAGGGTCACCCCGTAAAACCAGGCGCAATTGCCGCTATAGAGAAACAGGTTGCGCAGCGCGTGGGTGCCGAGTCGCTGCGTGACGATCATCGACCGGCCCTGACGGACCATCGACGGCGCCATCAGCACAAGGTTGATCACGTTCCGCAGGAATATCATCAGCAGCACTGAATAGGCCGGCAGGAAACGGATGCACACCGCCATTGCCGTCAGCGCCGCCGCCGCCGCGATCATCCAGAGTGCACCTTTGGCCGCATTGCTCATTCTCTAATCCCCAATGGCTACACCTTCGCGCCGGCGGTCGGCGCCCCCGTCGTAACCGGACGGCGTGACGCGGATGCCGTGCAGGCCGCTGACCAGCGCGCCGGTCTTTACGTCATGTCCCAAACGCTTCAGCGCATCGGCGTGTCGGGTGAGCGGGGTGTCTTTCTCCAGCTCCGTGGCGCCGTTGCGGTTGATATGGTTGGGCAGGTCGATCGCCGCCTGCATGTCGAGTTTCCAGTCCATCAGGCCGATCAGGGCCTTGGTCACGTAGCCGATAATGCGCGAGCCGCCGGGCGAGCCGACGGTGGCGAACAGTTTGCCATCAGCATCGAACACCAGCGTCGGCGACATCGAACTGCGCGGGCGCTTGCCGGGTCCGACGGCATTGGCGACGGTGCGCCCGTCGCGGCGTGGGATGAAGGCGAAATCCGTGAGCTGGTTGTTCAGCAAAAAGCCCCGCACCAACAGTCGGCTGCCGAAGGCGCGTTCGATCGTCGTGGTCATGCTGACGGCATTGCCGTCTCCGTCAATCACCGACAGGTGAGACGTTGACGGGAAACCTTCGCGGTCGTCATCCGCAAGGTTTGCATTCTCTGCGCCGCGCGGCCGGCCCGGGGATGCCCGTCCCATGCTTTCGCCGCTGGAGATATTCTCTGCGCGTCGCCGCAGGTACCCGGGGTCCAGCATCCCTTCCACCGGCACGGCGACAAAGTCCGGATCGCCGATGTAGCGCCGCCGGTCGGCATAGGCGAGACGGCTCGCCTCCGAGATCAGGTGCACCGCCTGAACCGACGACGGCGGAATACGCGCCATGTCGAACCCTTCGAGCAGGCCGAGAATCTGCAGCGTCGTCAGCCCGCCCGATGTCGGCGGCGGCATGCCGCAGAGCCGCCATATCCTGTAAGGGCGGCATATCGGTGCGCGTTTCACGGCGCGGTAGCCTGCGATATCGGCAAGTGTCATCGTCGCGGGATTGCGCGCCGCATTTGCGACGGCTGCCGAAATGTCCCGGGCGATCGCGCCGCGGTAAAAAACCTCCGCGCCCCCGGCGGCAAGCCGGCGGTAGGTGTCCGCGAGGGCCGGGTTGCGCAGAATACTGCCGACGGGTCTGGCTGTGCCGTCCGGTGACAGAAAATATTCTGCTGCTTCGGGAAAAGCGCGCAGGTCGGTCGCGCGCCGAATCATCGCGTGCAGGCGGGGCGATATGGGAAAACCGTTTTCAGACAGGAAAATCGCGCGTTCGAAAAGCCGCGCCCAGGGTAGTTTGCCGTGTTCCTGATGGGCGAGCGCCAGCATCCTGAGTATCCCCGGCACGCCCACGGCGGCCCCGCCGGTGCTGACGTCGCGAAAGGGGCGCCGCCTGCCGTCCGGTGTCATGAAGACGTCGGGGCGGATCGCGGCCGGCGCGGTTTCGCGCCCGTCAAAGGCATCGACGCGCCCATCCGATTTCCGGAAATGCATCAGGAAAGCCCCGCCGCCGATACCGGAGCTTTGCGGTTCGACCAGCGTGAGCACCGCCTGGGCGGCGATCGCTGCATCGACCGCGCTGCCGCCGGCGCGCAGAATATCGCGCCCCGCGGCCGAGGCAAGCGGGTTTGCCGCCGATATCATGTGCTGTCGCGGCAGTTGCTGTGTGCCGGTACAGCCCGAAATCAGGGCAAAAAGACCGGCAAAGGCCCATGCCCGGCAGACGCGGGGCAGGCGTTTTCCTTTATGTTTCAATGGCTCAGCCGCATTCGAATGGAAGTCCTTTCGCACGTGCGAAAAAGGGGGTAGAACAGCCGCAACTTCAGCCGGACAAGCTCACGGAGGGCGACGATGAGCACCCCTAGCCGGATTAAACGGATTACAGCGCCGGAACTCGCGGCGCGCAAGGGCGGAGAACCGATTGCGGTTCTGACGGCCTATACCGCGCCGATGGCGCAGTTTCTCGACGAGCATGTCGACTGTCTTCTGGTCGGCGACTCGCTTGGGATGGTGGTCTATGGCTTCGACACCACGCTGGCGGTGACGCTCGACATGATGATCAATCACGGCGCCGCCGTCGTGCGCGGCTCGCACCATGCCTGCGTCATTGTCGATATGCCGTTCGGCTCCTATCAGGAATCGCCGGAGCAGGCCTATCGGAATGCCGCCCGCATCATGCGGGAAACCGGTTGTGACGGCGTGAAGCTGGAAGCCGGCGTTGCGATGGCATCGACCATCGAATTCCTGACACAGCGCGGCATACCGGTAATGGGGCATGTCGGACTGATGCCGCAATCGGTGAACACCTATGGCGGTTTCCGGGTGCAGGGCAAGGATACCACGGTGGCCCGCAAGGTGATCGACGATGCACGCGCTGTCGCGGATGCCGGCGCGTTTTCAATGGTTGTTGAAGGCGTGATGGAGCCGGTCGCGCGTGAGATCACGAACATCGTCACCGTGCCGACGATCGGGATCGGTGCTTCCGTCGAATGCGACGGACAGGTGCTGGTGACCGAAGATCTGGTGGGCATGTTCAGCGACTTCACCCCGAAATTCGTCAAGCGCTATGCCGAACTCGGTGCGGAACTCAGCAAGGCGGTCGCCTCGTATGCCGAAGACGTGCGGGCCCGTCGCTTCCCGTCCGCCGAGTACTGCTTCGGGGCACCGAAGACGGACGGGGCAGAGGTTCGCCAGATCAAGCCCTGATCCGCGCCGATATCCGCCGACATCCGACGCGACTGAATTATTCTTTTTGAAGTACCGTGATCGCACTGTGACCGCACCTGACGTTACGCATTCCCTGACTATCCTGCGGACAGCAGCCGATCTGCGCGCGGCAACGCAGCCCCATCGGGACGAAGGAAAGGTTGTCGGGCTGGTGCCGACCATGGGCGCCTTGCACGAAGGGCACCTCGAACTGGTCCGGCGCGCGCGGCGCGATTGCGGGCTGGTGATCGCCAGTCTGTTCGTCAACCCGACGCAGTTCGGCGCGGGCGAGGATTTCGATGCCTACCCGAGAGACGAGGCGTCCGATTTCGCGAAGTTCGGTGCGGAGGGTGTGGATTTCGTCTATGCGCCCGACGCGGCGGAAATGTATCCGGACGGGTTCGGTATCACCGTGACGGTTTCGGGCATCACCGAAGGCATGTGCGGCGCGGCGCGCCCCGGTCATTTCGATGGCGTGACCACCGTGGTGTCCCGCCTGTTCGAACACTGCGCGCCGGACGTCGCCTATTTCGGCGAAAAGGACTTCCAGCAGTACAGGGTCGTTCAGCGTATGGTCGAACAGCTCGGGCTGAATATCCGCATCGTCATGATTCCGACGGTGCGCGAACGCGACGGCCTCGCCCTGTCATCGCGCAATGCCTATCTCGACCCCGGCCAGCGCCGTGTCGCACCCGCATTGTACGGCACCATGTTCGCGCTCGCAGGCCGCCTTCACGACGGTGTGGATATCGCGGCCCAATGCGCCTGGGGCCGCCAGGCGCTGCTCGATGCCGGATTCGACAGCGTCGATTACTTCGAAATCCGCGACGCAGACACGCTTGAGCCCGCGACCGGCAATGCGCCGAACCTCCGTATTTTTGCCGCCGCGCGGCTGGGGAAAACCCGGCTCATCGACAATATCCCGGTGGACCCCTCCGAATAGGACCCGCGGGTATATTTGCGTTAGGCTGAAGCCGGCCCGATAATCCGTCCGCCAGAAAAATATCATCGGAGGAACGCATGTTCTACGAAACCGCGAAGAACGATCACGGTCTGCCGTATAACCCGTACAAATCGATCGTGGTGCCGCGGCCGATCGGCTGGATCACGACACTGGATACCGAGGGCGGCGTGAATCTGGCGCCCTATAGCCAGTTCAATAATCTCGGCTACGATCCGCCCTACGTGATGTTCTCGTCGGGGTCGGTATTCGGCGATGGCGGACCGAAGGACAGCGCGCGCAACGCCCTGCTGACCGGTGAATTCGTCTGCAATATGGCGACATGGGAATTGCGTGACCAGATCAATACGACCGCCCGGATGGTCGCACCCGACGTAGACGAGGCAGAACTCGCGGGTCTGGAAATGGTGGCGTCCAACATGGTCGCGCCGCCGCGGGTCAAGGCATCGCCCGTGCATCTCGAATGCAGGTACCATACGACGCTGACATTGCCCGGAAACTCGGTCGACAACATCGTTTATGTCGTCGTCGGCGAAGTGCTCGGCGTGCATATCAATGACGATGTGATCACCGAAGACGGCAAGATAGATATTCTGAAGTGCCGCCCGCTCGCCCGCATGGGGTATTTCGACTACACGTCGGTCGAATCCGTTTTCGAAATGGCGCCCGGCGGACCCAATATCGAAAAGATCCGCCGGGGCCTCGAGGGCCGCGCGCGGGGCAGCGATGCGGCGGAATAGCTGGGCGGCGGGATTGCTGGGATAGCTCCCGTATAAGCTGCGCTAACAAAAAAAACGGGCGTCCAGAAGACGCCCGTTTTTTAATTTTGTAACCGGGGCGATCAGCGCACGTAGACGTGCACCTCGTTCGTCGACGCCGTGTTGCTGGTCAGCGCGGACAGGCGGACCCGGTCCAGCGGCAGTCCCATATCGGACAATGACCGCAGCACGGTTTCGGCATTTTTCTTGGAGGAACTCGCCGAAAGCGCGACCCGCGCGGCATTGCCGCGGTTCGGGGCGACGGCGACGAGATCGAACATTGCGTCCGGCCGGCGCTGGAGGGCACGGCTGACGGCATTGTACAGGGGCTGCTCGTACTGGACGTTTGTCCGGTCGAACCGGATCACGACCAGCGGGCGGCGGACGCCGCCCTGGCTTGTCGCCGGCGCGGCCGCGAAATTGCTGGCCGCAGGTGCCGATGACGAGAAGGCGCGGTTGCCGAGGCTGGACCCCAGAAGCTCACCGTTCTTGATGGCAAGCGCCAGCGTCGTCAGGTTTGTGCGCTCGCTGCTCAGATAATTGTTCTGGCGGCTGATATCCTCGCTCAGCTCGTTGAGCAGGCGGTCGATGAGCACGACCGTGCGGTTGACCTCGTCTTCAAGGATGGCGAGCTGCTGATGGTCCGCATCGATCGCGCCGGACAGACCATAAGCCGCGCGGGTCGTTTCCAGCAGATAGGCCGACAGCGTCGACGTGCCGGCAACGCCGTTGGCCAGAGAATTCATCTGCGCAATGTCGTTCTCTACCTGGGCCAGGCTCGCCTGGGCCACGTTCCACTGATTGACCAGTGTCGGATTGCCCGGGGTGGTGCCGACCTGCAGCCGCGCATTTACCGCGGCGACCGTGCCGTGATAATTCTGCGAATGCTGCACCGTCATGTTGCGGATTGCCTGAAGCTGGGCATTCTGCTGACCGATCTGGCCCTGCAGGCGCTGAAGTTCGCCGCGCAGCTGAACGACCCGCTGTCCGACATAGGTGCCGGTCGCCGGTGCCTGCGAAATCTGCGGCGGCACGAAATTCGTGCGGCCAAGTGTCGGCGGCGGGGGCGGCGACAGCGTCGGCTGCTGGTTTGCCTCTGCCTGCGAAGCAGGAATGTTGTTTGAAGAACTGCTGCTGGCTGGATCCTCGCCCGTCAGCGACGGCCACAATGCGTCGGATGCCATCGAGCACCCGCCAAGCAGGCCAGCTGCGAGAACAAGAGTTGCACAGTTTTTTGCAGTTCGTGTTCGGGTTATCACTCGGGCCATGTTTGGCCTTACCCCCAATATTTCATTTCAAAAGTTCGACAACGAGTCTCAGCAAATAATTGGAAAATAGTAAGAATTTACTAACCTGTGCCAACCGGCGGCCATATTACTTTAACGATTCGCCCTCTACAAGCCGATTGTCCGTGTCATATTCGGCACTACCGGCCGGCCGGATCGACTGCTTCGCGCCCTGATTTGGTCCTGTTTCTGGCGGTTTTGCGGGTAAAAGACCGGATTTGGCAGCGCTACCGGCAGAAAACTGCCCGAATCTGTTCATTTCCGGTTTCCGTTTCCCGCCGCCGACCTGAATCGGAAACCGGCCGTCGCATCAGTTCAGGACTGCGCCGATAATAAACGGGGCTTGTGAGAGACGCGGCACTTTGAGCACCCGGCCTGAAGCCCGGGCCCCGAATTTTTACCGGAATCGGCCGAAAGAACGCATTGCACCGCTGGCGCGCATTGGGTATACCCCTGCGGTCGCGCACCCGTAGCTCAACTGGATAGAGCACCTGACTACGAATCAGGAGGTTAGGAGTTCGAATCTCTTCGGGTGCGCCACTTCCCTTCCTGGACAATGATGCGCCGGCAAGACCGTCACACGCAGACCGCCCGGTCAGCGCGGGATGCCGCTTGCGGTCTGTCGCGTATTCATGACTGCCGGCAGCGGCGTCGCCAGCGTCGAGAGGTTTCTGTTCTCGCTTGATGCCTTGTTCATCGCGCTCGCCGTATCTTTCTCGATTTGCCGAAAACGGGCGAGGAGGGCCGGTGAGCCGCTGTATCGCATGGCGAGCCCCGCCGCTGCCGGGCCCGGCAGATGATCTTGATCGTTGTGCCGGATTTCTCTGAAGCCCGTCGCATTGCTCTGCGCCGCGCGCGCTGCTGCCTGTGCCGCGCGCGCACCGATCCTGCTGGCCGCGCCGGGTTCTTCGAGCGCCGCGATAGATGACGTCTCCAGCGATGCGAGAAGGTGATGGCCGGTGACGACAATACAAAGCATGACAATGCTGAGAGCGATCCGCTTGCGGCCTCTGCGTCTTGCGCGTCGTGTGGGTCTGCGTTCCTGCATGTCTTCGCGCCATCATGGCTGAGAGTTTCCCGTCATCTGTTCTAACGCCGCCGGATTTATTTAGAGTGAAATTACCTGGTTAACCGATCGTTGACGGATGGATAGCATCTGACCTGTCTTTCGCGCGGCGGTCCGGGCCGTGACCACCTCCGCGGCATGGCTTTGCCGAATACGTCCGATCTGCTATCAGCGGGGGCGGAGGGACAGACAGTAACATGGTGGAACGTAAATCTGCGATCGAACCTGTAATACGCCCATTGCCCGGATTTGCCGGCATGATGCGTCATGCGTTCGGGCATAATCTGGTCAACGGGTTCAGCGCCTTTCTTTTTGCCGCCACGGGGCCGGGTGCCATGATTCTCGCGGTGGGCGCGGCAGCATCGCTGCCGGGGGATGTGATTGCCGCGTGGCTGTTTGCCGCCTATGCGCTGAGCGGCGTTCTGTCGATCGGGGTCTGCTACCTGTACCGCCAGCCACTGACCATCGGCTACAGCATGCCGGGCGTCGTCATCGTCGGTCCGGCGCTGATGCATTTTTCCATGCCGGAGCTTGTCGGCGCCTACCTGGTCACCGGCGGTCTTATCCTGCTGCTTGCGGTCACCGGGCTCATCCGGCGGGTTACCGCGGCATTGCCGGAGCCGATTATCATGGCGATGGTCGCCGGGGTATTCCTCCCTTACGGGATGCGCATGATCGGCGCGTTCGAGAGCAGCGTCTGGATCGCCGGTTCGATGGTGGCGGGCTATCTGGCCGTGACGGCGATACCGACGGTTCGCCGGCGCTTTCCGCCGGTGCTGGCCGCACTGCTTGCCGGATCGGTTACCATCGTCGCGACCGGCGCGTTCGGTTCCACCGGCGATATGGCGTTGGAGATCGCGGAGCCGATTGTATTCCGACCGGAATTTACCCTGGCGGCGATTGTCGAGCTGGTCATTCCGCTGACCGTTACCGTGGTCGGCATTCACAATACGCAGGGGTTCGCCATCGCGCGCAATGCCGGTTACCGGCCGCCTGAAAACATGGCGACCCTGCTCTGCGGCAGCGGCACGATCGTCTACGGCCTGCTCGGCTGTGTGCCGACCGTTGTCACCGCGCCGGCGAACGCGATCCTGAATGTGTCGGGCGATCCCGCCTGGCGCTATGTCGGCGGGATATGGTTCGGAATTTTTATTCTGGTCTTCGGCATCCTCGCGCCGACCGCGGTTCAGGTGGGCATGGCCTTGCCGTCGGCGTTTATCGCGACCCTCGCAGGGCTTGCCATGATCCCGGTGCTGCAATCGGCGTTCGTCAGCGGGTTCGGCGGGAAATTCACGCTGGGGGCCCTTGTCACCTTCCTGATCACCGTGGCCGGCGTCTCGATACTCGGCATCGGCGCCGCCTTCTGGGGGCTCGTGTTCGGATATGCGGTATCGCGTATCGCGGAGCGCGGCGACTTCGGCTGAAATCAGACAAAAAAAACCGCGGGAAAATTTCCCGCGGTTTCCGGAATATTTCCTGACGGTCAGTCGGTCGCAACCAGCGACAGCCGAATCCGTTCGATAGCCGCTCCAGCAGCAGCACCTGCGGCCATTACCACGACCGATGCGGCAAGGAAGCCGGCGATAAAGCTGACCGGCGTTGCAACCGCCAACTCCATTCCGTGGGCGGCACCATGAAACAGGGCGAACCCGCCGGTGACCGCCGCTGCCAGAACCGCGTTCAGTCGCGTGGCGATGGAGGCCAGCATGATCAGGATGGTGACCGATGCGAAGATGGCGGTCTCGACGCCGGGCAATACCGTCCCGCCGATCGCCAGAACCGCGCCGGTTGCCATCAGCACGATGAACGAGGCGGGAAGCGTCCACAGTTTCCTGCCGCCCGCACGTCCGGCCCAGACGCCGGCCGCAAGGAGCGCAAGCAGATGATCCAGGCCTGAAAGCGGATGCAGGAAGCCTGCGCCGAGGCCGGTCCCCGTGTGCGCGCTTGCGGCGGTCGTCGTCAGAATCGCGGTCGCGAATGCGATCGAAAAAACACCAAGTCTGGAATTCATTTTGGCTCCCCTGATAAAGTACGGCACCGGTTTATTTGCGACCGGAACCTCCAGTTCATATTCCTTGCGAAACTACGACTCCGCCTGAGGTATTGCAAGACAGGGCGGGCGCAGAACCCTGCGGGGAATATCTCGGTCGGCGACTTGACCATCCGGACATGCCCGCCCGGACCGGATCATTTGGCCTTAACCGGGCGTTAACGTCCCCGGCGTTTAATGATTCGCAAATCGCAATCACCGCAGGCCTGATTCCCGCGCCGTCGGGCCACCCTTGTCGGGAGAGAACGAGTGGATAGCAATGTCGCTCATACGGCCCCGCCGGATTCCGGCGAAGACGCTGCGCCGGATCCTTTGCGGGATGCGGAAGCGGCTGTTGCCGCCCTCGCCGACAGCTTTCTCGAATGGATCGCTGAGGACATCGGGCGCGCAAAGCAGGCGCTGGCCGCCGCCAGTGACCGGCCCGGCGACAACCAGACTCATATCCGCACCATCTTCGAGGTGGTGCATAACGTGAAAGGGCAGGGCGGGTCTTTCGGCTACGATCTGCTGACGTCTGTTGGCGGTTCGCTGTGCGATTACCTCCGGGTCGGGACCGCCTCGGCCGGCGACAAGCAGTTGAAAGTCATCGCGGCCCATTTTGCCGCGATCGATTTTATCCTGGAACATAACCTGCGCGGCGATGGCGGTGAGGTCGGCGATCAACTCAAAGAAAAAATCGCGAAGCTTGTGACGGCTTTTCCGGCGCCCGTGTAGACCGAGCGCATACCGTTTCAATGGAAAAAAGCGCGGACCGGTCGGCCCGCGCTTTTCTGTAATGGGACAGGGATCGGCCTAATGCGTCAGTTCGATCTCGACGCGCCGGTTGCGGGGTTCCACCGCGCCGTCTTTTGTCGGCACCAGCGGCTTCTCTTCGCCATAGGCCTGGGTGGCGACGCCGATCTCCGGCAGGCCGAGACGGCGGAGCGCACGTACCACTTCCTCTGCCCGCTCCCGGCTCAGTTGCAGGTTGTGACCGACCGGGCCCGAGCGGTCGGCATGGCCGGTCACGCGGACCATCGCCGCGCCGGAACGACGTGCCGCTTCGGCGGCCCGCGTAATTTCCGTTTCGGCGCCGGGAACGAGGCTCGCGGTGTCCAGGTCGAAATAGACCAGGAACCGTGTCGACAGGGACAACGGGCGTGTCGTCGTCATCAGCGATGACGGGGTCGCGCGCATCCGGGTCCGGGGCGCAGGGGCGATGCTGGCAAGCCGTTTGCTTTCCAGCAGGGTAAGTGCCGCGGTGAAGCGGTCGCGGCAGGCGGCGATATCTTTCGGCTGGAAATTTTCTTCCTGCTCCTGCATCCAGCAATCGAAGGCAATCTGCGCCGATGCCGCCTCGCCGGGCAGCGACCTCCGCGCGCCGCCCTCCAGCGCCGCAAGCAGCCGGCGCCGCGCATCGACAAGCGCCGGCAGCGTTTCCGCCGGAATCTTGCGCGCATCGAAGTTTTCGGGCGCGGGCGGTTTGCCGTTGGCGGCGGCGAGGGCGCGGCCGGCGAAGGTGTCGGCATCGCCAAGATCGTTTTCGTCGAGCTCCTGGCGGGCAAGGGTCGCATATCCGCTCTGCAGGGCGGCCGCGAAGGGATCGCTCGCCGGGGCGGCGCGTTCGGCCTGCAGGAGCGTGCCGGAGCAGGCGGAGAGAAGGCCGGCAATGCCGCCGGCAAGAAGTGCATTCTTTATCAATGTCATAGCGTGTTCCTTTCGTCTTCGGACCTGTCGGAAAGAAGGGTTTGGTTGCATCACCCGTGCAGTAAGCGATCCGATTGGGGCAGGGCTGCGGCGAAATTGTGGAATTATCGGGGCAGGTGCGCTCTAATCGCTCGTATGAACACAAACATTCCGGTCTTCATCTGTGCGGTGAGAAAACCCTGTCTCAAATTTGAGACAGCATGATCACCAGTGAGACGCTTTCGGCGCTCGACCGCGAGGACCCGCTGGGGCCGTTCCGCGGCCAGTTCGACCTGCCCGAAGGCATCATCTATCTCGACGGAAATTCGCTCGGGCCGCTGCCGTGCCGCACCCTCGCGCGCCTGATCGATGTGACGCGGGAGGAGTGGGGCCAGTCGCTGATCACGAGCTGGAACAAACACGGCTGGATCGGTCTGCCGCAGCGCGTCGGCGACAAGATCGCGCGCGTCGTCGGCGCCGCGCCGGGCGAAGTCGTCGCCGCGGATTCCACATCGGTCAACCTGTTCAAGCTTCTCGCCGCCGCCTGCGCGCTGCGCCCCGGCCGCAAAGTGATCCTGACCGAATCCGGCAACTTCCCGACCGACATCTACATGGCCGAAGGGCTGGTCTCGGTCCTCGGCGCCGGATACGAGGTGCGGACCGTCGAGCGGGAAGACGTCGCCGCCGCCATCACCGACGACGTCGCGGTCGTCATGCTGACCCATGTCGATTACCGCACCGGCGCCATGCTGGACATGACGTCGGTGACCGCATCCGCCCACGCGGTGGGCGCGCTGATGCTGTGGGACCTCGCCCATTCGGCGGGGGCGGTGCCGGTCGACCTGAACGGCGCCCATGCCGATTTCGCCGTCGGCTGCGGCTACAAGTATCTCAACGGCGGGCCGGGAGCGCCGGCCTTCCTGTTCGTCGCGGCGCGGCATCAGGAAGTCGCGCGCCAGCCGCTTTCCGGCTGGATGGGCCACGCCGCCCCCTTCGATTTCGAACAGCGCTACCGTCCGGCGGAGGGGATTACCCGCCATCTCGCGGGCACGCCGGCGATCCTCGGCCTTGTCGCGCTGGAAGAAGGCGTCGATCTGTATCTCGAAGCCGACCCAGAAGACCTGCGGCGCAAATCAGTCCTGATGACCGAATGCTTCGCGGCCCTGGTCGCCCAGGAATGCGGCGATCACGGCCTGACCCTCGCCAGCCCCGGCGATCCCGGAAAGCGCGGCAGCCAGGTCTGTTTCCGGCACGAAGAAGGCTATGCCATCATCCAGGCGCTGATCGCCCGTGGCGTGATCGGCGATTTCCGCACACCCGATATCCTGCGCTTCGGCTTCGCGCCGCTCTACCTGCGCTACCAGGACCTGTGGAACGCGGTCATCCATCTGCGCTCCGTGATGCGCAAGCGCGAATGGGACAGTCCCGAATTCAGGATAAAGGCGGCGGTAACATGAGATCGGATCCATGAGCGACGACAAAAAGCCGGCCAGCCTGCCCGAAGGCGCGCATACCGATTTCGCCGAGGACATGACCTATGGCGACTACCTGCAGCTCGACGGCATCCTGTCGGCCCAGCGCCCCATGTCGGACAAGCACGACGAACACCTGTTCATCATCATTCACCAGGCGACCGAACTCTGGATGAAGCTGGTGCTCCACGAAATGCGCGCCGCTATCGCCGCGATCGACGCGGACGACCTGCGTCCCGCCTTCAAGATGCTGGCGCGGATCGGGCGCATCCAGTCGCAACTGATCCAGTCCTGGGACGTGCTGTCGACCCTGACTCCGGCGGATTATCTGACCTTCCGCGATGCGCTCGGCCATTCGTCCGGGTTCCAGTCATTCCAGTACCGCCAGATCGAATTCCTGTTCGGCAACAAGAATCGCGCCATGCTGGTGCCGCATCGCGACCGGCCGGAGCATCACCGCATCCTGCAGGAAACCCTCGAAAGCCCGACGCTGTATGACGTCGTCCTCCGCCTGCTCGCGCGGCACGGGCTCGCGGTGCCCGAAGACGTGCTGAACCGCGACGTGACCGAGCGCTACACGACGCATCCCGGCGTGACCGATGTCTGGCTGCAGGTCTATCGCGATACCGACAGGTACTGGACCCAGTACGAGCTTGCCGAGGAACTGGTCGATCTCGAAGACTGGTTCCAGCAATGGCGCTTCCGCCATGTCACCACGGTGGAACGCATCATCGGCTCGAAACGCGGCACCGGCGGCACGGCGGGCGTCGCCTATCTGCAGAAGGCGCTGGATATCCGGTTCTTCCCCGAATTGTGGGAAGTGCGGACAGTGCTTTAGACTGGGAAGCCGAGCACCCATTCCGCATCCTTCCGGAGCCACGACCATGACCGACCGATCTCCCGCCGATCCGATCACCGTTTCCCATTGGGGTGCCTACCGGGTGCAGACCGAAGGCGGCCGGGTGACCGGGGTTACCGCGTTCGAAGGCGACCCGGAGCCGTCGCCGATGATCAAGGCGATGCCGGGAATCGTGCATGCCGATTGCCGGATCGAGCGGCCCATGGTGCGCAAGGGCTGGCTGGAAAACGGGCCGACGGCGGGTGGTGGTGCGGGCCGCGGGACCGAACCGTTCGTCGCGGTGTCGTGGGAAAAGGCGCTGGATCTTGTCGCGGCGGAGCTGGACCGGGTGCGGACGGACCACGGCAACGAGGCGATTTTCGGCTCGTCCGGCTGGGGCAGTGCCGGATCGTTCCATTCCGCAGAGACGCAGCTCAAGCGGTTCCTCAACGACATCGGCGGATTCGTCGATCAGGTGACCAACTATTCCTTCGGCGCCGCGTCGGTGATCGTGCCGCGGGTGACAGGCTCGATGGAACCGGTGCTGCGGCCGACAAGCTGGCCCGGTATTGTCGCCCATACGAAGCTGATGGTGTCCTTCGGCGGGGTGTCGCCGAAAAACAGCCAGGTATCGAAAGACGGCTTCGCCCGGCACGAAACCCAGAACTATCTGCGCGAGGCCCGCGCCGCCGGGATCGAATACGTCCAGATCAGCCCGGTGCGGGACGATTTCCTCGACGAACTGGATGCCGAATGGCTGCCGGCCCGGCCGAACACCGACACGGCGGTGATGCTGGGCCTCGCCTATACGCTGGTTGCCGAAGGGCTGCACGATCCGGATTTTCTCGGCCGCTGCTGTACGGGGTTCAACCGGTTCCATGCCTATCTGATCGGAGAGACCGACGGGGTTGCGAAGGATGCCGACTGGGCCGCCGGGATTTCCGGTATCGATGCGGAGACGATCCGCAGCCTCGCCCGGCGGATGGCCGCGACGCGGACGATGATTGCGATGAGCTGGTCCGTCCAGCGCAGCGACCATGGCGAACAGCCCTGCTGGATGGCGATCACGCTGGCCGCGATGCTGGGCCAGATCGGCCTGCCGGGCGGCGGGGTCGGCATCGGCTACGGTTCCATCGGCACGACGGGCGCGCCGCCGTCCAGAATGCCGGGCATCGGCCTCGCCAAGGGAACCAACAACGTCAAAGCGTACGTGCCGGTCGCCCGTGTAGTCGACATGCTGCTCAACCCCGGCGCCGATTTCGATTTCAACGGCAACCGGCTGACCTATCCCGATATCCGGCTGGTCTACTGGGCGGGCGGCAATCCGTTCCACAAGCAGCAGGATCTCAACCGCTTTCTCGCCGCCTGGCAGAAGCCTGAAACCATCATCGTGCACGAGCCGTGGTGGACGCCCGCGGCACGGCGCGCGGATATCGTGCTGCCGGTGACGACGACACTCGAACGCAACGATATCGGGTGCGGCCTGCGCGACCGGTTTTTCATCGCCATGCAGCAGGCGGTGCCGCCGGTCGGCGAGGCGCGGAGCGACTACGACATCTTCGCCGGGCTGGCGGAACGGCTCGGCGTGGCCGAAGCCTATACCGAGGGCCGCGGCGAGATGGACTGGCTGCGCCACATGTACGATGTGGCGCGCCAGAACGCGGCGCGGCTTGAAATCGAAATGCCGGGCTTCGACGATTTCTGGAAACAGGGCATTTTCGAATTCGATACGCCGGAGGAGTCGCAGATCCTGTTCGAGGCATTCCGCAACGATCCCGAAAAAGCCGCCCTCAAAACCCCGTCCGGCAAGATCGAGATATTCTCCGACACCATCGACGGGTTCGGCTATGACGACTGCCCCGGCCATCCTGCCTGGCTGGAACCTGTGGAATGGCTGGGCTCGGACAAGGCCGCACGCCATCCGCTGCACCTGATCTCGAACCAGCCGTTGCGCCGGATGCACAGCCAGCTCGATTTCGGCGGCCCCAGCCGGGAAACAAAGGTGGCGGGCCGCGAACCCGTCTGGCTCCACCCGGAAGACGCGGCGTCGCGGGGCATCGGTGACGGCGATATCGTGCGCCTGTTCAATGACCGGGGCGCCTGCCTCGCGGGTGCTGTGGTGACCGACCGGATACGTCCCGGCGTGGTGCGCCTGTCGACGGGCGCCTGGCTCGATCCGCTGGATGCCGGCGATATCGGCAGTCTTGAAAAGCACGGGAACCCGAACGTGCTGACCGTGGACAAGGGCTCGTCCAGGCTCGCGCAAAGCTGCATCGCGCAATCGGCGCTGGTCGAGATCGAGCGCTATAACGGCAATGCGCCGCGCATCACGGCGTATGACACCCCGGCGATCGCGGCGGAATAGGGCGGTAATCTTCGTGCAAACCAGCGAAGCAAAAGGAATTTGACATGAAACGGATACTTCTGGTGCTGGCCCTTGGCGGTGTCGCGATCGGCACGATCGCCGCATCGCCCTATACCGCTTTTACCGACCGGCGTGTAAAAGCCCTGTCGGCAGAGCGCATTGACGAATTACGGACCGGCAAGGGAGCGGGATACGCGCTGGCGGCGGAACTGAACGGCTATCCCGGACCCCGGCACGTCATCGATCTTGCCGACAGGCTTGATCTGACAGAGGAACAGAAAACGACCGCGCAGAAGCTTTTTGACGAAATGAGGGCCGAGGCCGTCCCGCTGGGAACGGCACTTGTCGAGGCGGAGACCGATCTTGAATCCCTGTTCCGCTCGGGCCGCGTCACGGAAGCCCTCCTGGTGCAGAAGACGACTGAAATCGGGTCGCTGGATGCACGCCTGCGGGCGACGCATCTGAAGTATCACCTGGCAATGAAAGACGCCCTGTCTCCGCCCCAGATCGCGCTGTATGACCGGCTGCGCGGATATAGCGGCCGGGGAGACAACAGACATGGGGGCGGCGGCGGACACCAGCACAGGCACTGACTCGGCGTAATGTCGGCGGGGTGCCGGGTAGCCTAGTTGGTGCTGGCCTGCTGAGGGGCGCGCTGGAGCCTGGCGGCATCCTTATAGGCCCGCTCGATCTCGCCGTTTGCGCAGGCCATCTTGATCTTGCCCAGCGCCCTGATAAGGGCGATGCGTTCGGCTCCCGTCGTCCGGCGGGCGGCGTTGCGTTCCTGCTGGGCGATGGCGCGAATGCAGTCGCTGATCTCGGCATTGCCCGCGGCAGTCTCTGCGGCCTGTGCGGTCGTGTGAAGGGGAAAGAGGAGGATTGCGCCGAAAGCGGCGGCAAGTACGGTGTTTTTCATATCACTACTCGTTTACTGACAAATCTCTCGTTCTTCCGAGTGATGCAAAATCCGTGCCAGAAAGGATAATTGATATATTTCAATGGGGTAGCATTGCCGATTGCCCTGAATTTTCCGTACCTGTAAAATTTTTCGACGAATTTCTCGTTTTGCGATTCCGCGCCGGCCGATATGCCTCCCGGTCTTGCCAAGACGGTCAAGTTTCTCCAGATTTCAAGCTGATCGGCTGCGGGAAAGGGCGCTATCCGCTTGTTCCTCACCTGTCAGAACGAAACGGGCATTCCCGTCCGGGCGGGGATGTCGAACAGGAAAGACATCACGCATGATTCCGCAGACTATCGGCGACATGACCGTGTCGCGCATTGTCGAATATGAAGGCCCCATTTTCCCGCCCGGTTTTTTGTTCCCCGATGCCGACGACGAGACGCTGCGCGCCAATGCCGACTGGCTGCAGCCCGCGTTTATCGACCCGGAGACAGGCCACCTGATCATGAGTTTCCATTCCTATGTCGTGCGAACGCCGCGACATACGATTCTCGTGGATACCTGTCTCGGCAATCACAAGCACCGCCCGCAGCGGGATTTCTGGCATATGCGCGACGGGCCCTACCTCGCCGACCTTGCCGCGATGGGCATCGCGCCCGAAGACGTCGATTTCGTGATGTGCACCCATCTGCATGTGGACCATGTCGGCTGGAATACGCGTCTGGTCGATGGCCGCTGGGTGCCGACCTTTCCCAACGCGCGCTATCTGTTCGGGCGCCGCGAACTTGAACACTGGCAATCCGTCGCTGCGGCGGGCCCCGATGCACCGGTCAATCACGGGTCCTATCAGGACAGCGTGCTGCCGGTGGTCGAGGCCGGGCAGGCGGTGCTGGTCGATGACGGGCACACGCTTGACGACGGCATCTGGGTGGAGGATGCACCCGGCCACACGCCCGGAAACGCCATGGTCCGGCTGAAATCGGCGCAGGGGAACGCCGTATTGACAGGGGATACGATCCAGCATCCGCTCCAGCTTGCCCGTCCGGACTGGTCCAGCGCGTTCTGCGACGACCCCGCGCTGTCGCGCGACAGCCGGACCCGCCTGATCGAGGGGGCGGCGGATACCGACACCCTGGTGCTGACCGGCCATTTCCCCGATCCTGTGGCGGGGCGGATCGTCAGCGCCGCAGGCGGCGGTTTCCGCTTCCGTTTCTAGAGGCTGCCCGTATGCCGGCGGTGGATTTTATTCAGCCGCCTGGGTCCGGTTACCGTGCCGGGTTTCTTCCTCGGCGATGATCTCGTCGATTACCCTGCGGGCGCGGATCGCCCCGCCGTCGACCGCCAGGTTGACGGTGGGAATATCCGGATAGCGGTTAAGCCCCGCCTGAACGCCTTCGATGACGGCGACGTCTTCGGTGAACGTCTCGACGAAGTTCTTGCGCACCATATCCGTCACGGCCTGGTCGTCGACCGAGAAATTCCTGACATGGGTCCAGAAATACCAGCTGCTCTGCGCGGTTTCGGGAGTGACAAGGTTATAGGCGCGCAGTTCTATCCCCTGGCTGCGGTCGCCTTCTGTCGCGCCGGTGCCGGCGACGCAGCTTCCCATATCGACTTCGACCATCGACGGTGGGTTGAAGGTCATGATCTGCCAGCGATCGACATTCTCCGTGAAGCCGCCGAGCTTCGCGTAGACGGGCGCCGCCGGCCGGTCCAGGATCCAGCGCGTGACGGTCACCACGGTACCGTCCTGGGCGGCGATCTGCGGGATTTCCGCGACATCGTCCGTGCCCAAAGTCGAGCGATGGACGAAAGAGACGTGGCTGGGGTCGAGCAGGTTATCGGCGACAAGCCGGTAATCGCCTTTCATGTACATCGGATCGCCGACAACGCAGGCCCAGCCCGCATCGTCGTTGCGCCAGATGTCGGGGACGAGGCTTTCATCGGCAAGGGCGGGGTCGCCGAGCCATATCCAGACGAATTTCGATTTTTCCACCAGCGGGAAGCTGCGGATATCGGAGCCTTTGGGTATCGATTTCTGGCCCGGCACGTGGACGCAGGTGCCGGTGCAGTCGAACTCCATGCCGTGATAGCCGCACTGGATGCGGTCGCCGACCCGGTATCCCTGGGACAGCGGCAGAAAGCGGTGGGCGCAGCGGTCTTCCAGCGCAACCGGCGTGCCGTCTTCGCGCCTGTACATCACCACCGGCTGATCCAGCAGGGTGCGCCCCAGGAGCGACTGGCCAAGCTCCGGCGTGGTCGCGGCGACATACCAGCAATTGCGGATGAATGTTTCGGTCATTTTCCAGTCTCCCCGTCGCGGCCCAGTAGCCGCGGGTTGTCCTTGTGCGCGCCCCACTCCGCCCAGGATCCGTCATAGACAGGCACGTCGCGGCGGCCCGTCAGGTAGAGCCCCAGCGCCAGGTGACAGGCGCTGACGCCCGATCCGCAGGTTGCCACGATGGGGCGGTCCGGGTCGATTCCGCGGTCCCGGAACGCGCGTTCTATCTCGGCGGGCGGGCGGAACCTGCCCGTCTCGGCGTCGATCAGGTGAATATAATGAAGATTGACCGATCCCGGAATATGGCCCGATTCAAGGCCGGGGCGCATTTCGGGCAATTCGCCGGCAAACCGCGCGGGCGGGCGGGCATCGACGACCTGCGCGCGCGTGCCGGATTGGACATCGATATTGGCGCGCATTTCCGACATGCTGCGGACCAGTTCCGGCCGCGCCACAGCCCGGAATTCAGCCTGTGTAGCGGATCGGGTGTCCGTTTCGAGCGCGCCGCCTGTCTGCTTCCATGCGGCAAGGCCGCCATCGAGCATGGCCACGGCGTCGTGCCCCAGGGCGCGGAACATCCACCACAGGCGGGACGCTGCGTATTCTCCGTTATCGTAGACGACGATGCGGCAATCGCTGCCGATCCCCGCTTTCCCCATATAGTCGGCAAACAGGTCCGCCGGCGGCAGCATGTGAGGGGCCGGGTGCGCCGGATCGCGTACATCGCTGATATCGACGTAGATCGCGCCCGGAATATGGCCTGCCGCGAATTCGGCGCGGGCGTCCTTGTCGTCTATGGGTGCGTACCAGGTGGCGTCGATTATCCGGACATCGCTTTGGGCAAGATTGTCCTTGAGCCATCCGGTATCCACCAACGGGCCAAAATTCTCCGTCATCTTCAGGCTGCCTTTCGTGCCCCGGGACCGGTCGCGGTTTCACCCAGCGCGGCGTTGACGCGCGGCATGACTTCTTCGGCCATCAGCTGCAGCGACCGCTTGGTCAGGTCCTCGTCGACCCAGTCCATGCCCGCGACGACGAGCTCGCCGAACGGGCCCGTAACCTCGCGGAAGGCGAGTATCTGGTCGACGACGCTGTCGACATCGCCGCAGATCACCAGGTCGTCCATCACCCGGTCGAGCGTGACGGCATCGTCGGGCTCATCCCTGTGGCGCTTGAAAACGGCCTGGCGTCCGCCCTTGGTCAGTTTGTAGACAAGCTGGTTGTAATAGAAACGATAGGGGCTGTTGGCATCCGTCTTGCCATAGCGTTGCGCGACCTTGTCGTCGTCGGCGACGAAGACCGTACGCGCGATGCGCCAGTCGGCGGGATCGGCCTTCCGGCCCGCCGCGACGCAGCCTTCTTCATAATTGGCCCAGTGGGTGGCCGCCCATTTATCGAACAGGAAATTGGCCGATATGGGGTGAAAATCCTTTTTGCCCATTTCGGTCACACCCTTTGAGAACGGGGCGACCACGGTGCCGATGATTTCGGGGCGCGGGTCCTGGTAGGGTTTCTGCAGGATGCCCGTGCCATAGGGAGCGTCAAGCGTGTTCTCGGTCGTCACCTGCCAGCGGTTATCCGGGAATTTGATCGCGTAAGGCGCTTCGCTTTCCCAGATCGCCAGGATGACGTCGATGGATTCGGCGAACATCTTGTTGATGTCTTCGTTGGCGATGCCCAGTACCTCGCGGTCGGACCGCAGCGTGCCGGGGCTGATGCCGAGGATGAAACGGCCCTCCGCCAGATGATCGAACATGGCCGCATGGCTCGCGACCAGCACCGGGTGGGTATGGGTCAGGTTCGTCGTGCCGGTGCCCAGCATGATGTTGTCGGTCGAATGGATGAGCGTGCCGAGGAAGAGCATCGAATTGGTGATGTTCTCGGCATCGTCCGACAGATGCTCGCCGACGAACGCATCGTAATAGCCGAGCTTGTCGCACAGGATGATCGCTTCGCGGTCCTGTTTCAGCGTCGTCGTGTAGTCCGTGTCGAGCGGATGCATGGGCATCGTGAAATAGCCGAGGCGCATTGTCCGGAGTCCTGCTTTTCTGTCTGACTGTAGAATAGCGCATAAACATGATGCGAGTCAGCGCCCGGAGAGTATCCCGTCAGCCTATCATCGTATTGGGCAGGAACAGGGCAATCTCGGGAAAGGCGATCAGCAGGCCGAGGCAGACCACCATGGCGAGCCAGAACGGCATGATCCCGATGAATATCTCACCCATCGGCACGTCTTCGGCGATGGATTTCACGACAAACACGTTGACCCCTACAGGCGGGCTGATCAGCCCCATTTCCAGCACGATCACCATGACGACCCCGAACCAGATCGGATCGTAGCCAAGCTGGATAATCAGCGGGTGGACGATCGGCAGCGACAGCACCAGGATCGCGAAGCCTTCGAGGAACATGCCAAGCACGATGAAGGCGACCAGCAGGATCATCAGGATGCCGAGCGGCGCGAAATTGGTGCCGATCAGGGTTTCGGACAGGGTGGTCGGAATCTGCGTCAGCGCGAGAAACGGATTGAACACATGCGCGCCGATCAGGATCAGGAAGGCAAAGGCGCTGGTCCGCACCGTCTGCAGCAGGGTGTCGCTCATCGAGGTCCAGTTGACCGAGCGCCGGACGATGGCGAGAACGAAGGCCAGAAAGGCGCCGACGCCGGCGGCCTCTCCCGCTGTGAAGAAGCCGGTATAGATCCCGCCGATCGTGACCAGGATGATGCCGGTCATGGCGCCGGCCTGACTTGTGGCCTTTACGCGCGCGCGCATCGGCATTTTCGGGCCGGACGGGCCGAGTTCCGGCTTGAGACGGCACTGGATGCCGATGGAGACCATGAACAGCAGGGTGAGCAGAAGCCCGGGCAGAACGCCCGCAAGGAACAGCCGGCCAATGGATTCCTCGGTCAGGATCGCATAGATGACGAAACCCGTGCTGGGCGGGATCAGGATGCCCAGCGTCCCGCCGGCCGCAATACAGCCGGTGGCGAGCCGCGGATGATAATTGTAGCGCCGCATTTCCGGCAGGGCGACGCGGCCCATGGTGATCGCCGATGCGACGGAGGACCCCGAAAGGGCGGCAAACCCGGCACAGGCGGCAATCGTCGCGCAGGCAAGCCCGCCGCGCCAGTGGCCGAACCATGCATAGGCCGCGCCATACAGATCGCGGCTCATGCCGGATATGCTGGCGAGGTTCCCCATCAGCACGAACATCGGGATGATCAGCAGTTCGAAATTCGAAGCGATGACGAAGGGCTCGCTGCCGAGGGTGGCGAGCGCCGCCTTGGAGCCGTTGATCGCCCACACGCCGGCGCCGCCGATCAGCATCATCACGATGCCGACGGGCATCCGGAGGGCGAGCAGCACGAACAGCGCGGCAATGCCGATCAGGCCGATGGTGGATTCACTCATTTAACCTGTATCTCCGGCAGGCCCAGGGCGGAGCGGGCCGCAAGCAGGAACAGGACGAGCGTGAATACTCCCGAACCGAAGGCGATGATGAAATAGAAAGGCCAGTGCGGGATCGGCAGCAGGTTGAATCCGTCGCCGAACTCCAGCGCATCGAGCCCGTGGACAACGCTCATCCAGGTGACGATGACGAAGAACAGCCCGCAGACGAGACGTACCCCCACATCGAGCATCTGCAGGGTCCGGCCCTTGATTAAATTGCCGATCAGGTCGACGGCGATGTGTCCCCCGGTCCAGCCGGAATAGGCCATCGCGAAAAAGACCACCGCGATCAGCCCGGCTTCGGAGATATCCTGCGCGCCAAAGATGGGTTCGTTCATTTTCCTGAGCGAGACGGCGGCGACGGTGAGAAACATCAGCCCCATCAGCAGGACACCGCTGACGATGGCGAGAACGCGCACACAGCCTTCCACCAGCCCGCTCAGTCTAAGGACGTAGCGTTCCATCAGAACGATCCGTTTTCAGGCAGTGCCCGGGCTATTTCACGCCCATGGCGGCGAGAATCTCCTTCGCCGGGATACCCTGTTTTTCAAGGTCGGCAACCTGAACCGCCCGCGATTTCATCAGCGCTGCCGTGGCTTCCGCAAGGGCGCTGCCGGTCATCTCGATGACTTCGTGCTTGTCGGATTTGCGGACTTTGTCGAGTCCCGCCTTGCCTGCCCTGATGTAGAACGCCGATCCCTTGATGGACATGTCGCGGCCGGTGGTCTTGCGGATTATGTCCTTGTGGGCGTCCGACAGTTTTTTCCACGTATCGCGGTTCATCACCAGGAAGAAAGGCGAGCGGCCGAGCGGCATGCCGGTCGTGAAGTACTTCGCGACTTCGTCGAACTTGAAACTGCCGATGGTGCTCGGGCCGGTCATGACCCCGTCGATAACGCCGGTGTTCATTGCGTTATAGACCCGGTTGATCGGCATGAAGACCGGCACCGCGCCGAGGGCGGCGAGCGTCGTTCCCTGTGTCTTGGACGGCACCCGGATTTTCATGTCTTTGAGGTCTGCGAGCGTCCGGACCGCTTTTTCTCTGGTCAGAATTGTCTGGCGCTCATTGGTCCACAGCGCCAGCACTTCGACACGCGCCCATTCGGGGGCGAGCAGGGGGAACGCATCCCACAATTGGTTGGCGGCGACGACCGCATCCGCGGCGATGCCGGGAAGTTCGATCACACCGGTGCGCGGGAAAAGATTCGAGGTAAAGCCCGGCAGGCCGAACGTGACGTCGGCGACGCCGTCGACTGCGCGTTTGAACTGGGCCACCGGCCCCTTGCCGAGCGCGCCGCCCGGATAGATCCGGATCGTCAGCGCGTTATTCGTCGCCTTGGCGACTTCTTCGGTCCAGGGGCGCATCAGGAAGCGGTCCATCGGATGGCGCGGGGACATGAAATGCGCGAGCTTGATTTCGGCCGACACCGCAGGCGTCGAGGTGAGGGCCGGTAGGGCGATCGCGCCGCCGAGCAGTCCGGCCGCGAGGACGCCCGCCAGGGGAAGCCGCGAGAGCGAGGCAGATATATTCGCAGATATACTCATTTTCGTTTTCTCCCATATTTGTTTTCTATGAGAGTAGCGTGATGTCTGCGAAAGCGCACCTTTTGATTTTGCGGGCACCGGCTCCTTTTCTATCTGATGCCGTCGGGAAAACGGCAGTGAAAGTGCGGGCCAGTCCGGCGCAACGGAACGGAACGACGTCTTTCCGCATCGGCAAGAGCGTCCGCGGGTAGAGCGCCGGACAAAAACCCGGCGCGCGCAAATGAATCCGTTCCTATGCCGGCCGGAGGCCGCCGGTTAGTGGGCGGCTTCCGGGTCGCGGAAGCGGATCGCTTCGAACAGACGATCCGGAAGGGGCCCCGCGCGGCGCATGGCGGCATTCCATCCGGGTATCTCCGGCGTGGCGTCCGGCAGAGAGAGGGCCTTGTCTGTCCAGGCCGTCCCTTTGGCGATCTCCGCCGCGAAGGCCTTTTGCATTTTTGCCGGTGAAATATCCCTCAATCCGGCCTTTTTCAGCGCATCGCTGCCCGGCGCCGAACCCAGCCAGGCAAGGGCGAGCGGGTAGCGCTTTTCCAGCGCCGCCGCGTAGGCGCGGGTGTCGGTGGCGGATTCCGACAGTATTTCCATCCAGCCTTCGGCGTATTTGAGATGGAAGTAAGTTTCCTCGCCGATTTTCTCGGCAAGACCCGCAAGGGCCCGGTCGGGGCAGTTCAGGTAGCCGGATATCGCCATCCAGGTCGCCTGTTCGGCGAGCCATGTCGTGGCGATAAAGTCGGGCCAGCCTATCGGCGGGGTATCGAGCATGTTCATCGACCGGATGTCCGCAGCGCCGCGGCCTCTCTCGATCCAGCCATAGATATGTCCGAAATTGACGAGGTACTGCCAAAGCGAACGGGTGTGACCGTACGCAGCACCTGTCATCGCGGTAAGGGCGGCAAAATCAGGGAGCGAGCGGCCGTTCAGGATGCTCCGGGTATACCAGTTGCCGAGCACGAATTTCGTGTCGGCGATCGCGAACAGGTCGTTTTCGAGGGCGGTTCTTGCCGCGCCGTCGAGACCGTCTATGGAAAATCGCATGTCAGACCTCCTTGATTTTGACGTTTCGGCCGCGTTCTGTAACGGCGATGATTGCGGCAGTTGGCACAACGCAGAGTTCGCGCCACTCGTGTTCGTCGTGGATATACCAGGCGCGCACTTCGGCCAGCGCGTCGTTCGGCGCTTCGATCGAGCCGACATGGGTCAGCGGATCGTCTGACGTCTTGCGGGCGAAGACTTCGTAGAACCTGGGAGTGGCGCCGCCGATTTCGCGTTTGCGCTGAATTTTTTTGCGTTTCATTTCTCTGTTTCCTTACCAGAATTCCTTGCCCCAGCATTCGCCCTGGAGCCGTTCGAGGGCGGCGACCTTGTTGCGCCCGCCCTTGCGCCATTGGTTGAATTTTTCTTCCCAGGTGACGGTGGTGTAGTCCCATTCGCCGGTGTCTTCGTTCAGCAGGATGGGCATCTCGTAATCCAGCACGTATTCGTTTTTCTCCTTGTCGAAATGGGCGGGGATATCGATACCCACCTGCTCGCAATAGGGAACAACCTCTGTCAGCCAGCGCTGGCGCATTTCGTCGTTAGATGCGCCACGGATCTTGTAGGCGAGCTGGTCTGTCCGTTTTTTCATGGAATCCGGTACCCCGAACCACATGGCGGCCATGGGGAAAATGAAATCGACGTATTTCTGAACCCGTTTGCGGGTTTCCGGCGAGTGGTTCCAGAAGAATTTCACCCAGCGTTCGCCATGACCGACATGCCACTGTTCCTCGAAATTGACCTTGCGAAGTGAGCGGGCATAGGGGCCGAACGAGCAGTTTTCCTCCAGGTCGCGTGTTGTCGTGTATCCGGCACGATCGCCCAGAAGCATCGCGACGCAGCATTCGATGTAGTCATGCTGGGGATGCTCGATCATGTAGAAAGTACGGAAATCGGCGGGGTCGCGTTCGAACAGGAGTTCGACCGTGTCGTAGCCGAAATCTTCGAGCATCCGATACATGACCTGTGCGTGGCCCAGCTCATCCTGAATGGCGGCGGCAACGGCGATTCGGTCTTCCAGGGTCGGCGCTGCGAGCAGGGCAGGGTGATAGACCGGGAGCGTCATGATCTCGAGATCGGCCGCAATGTGCATTGTGTTGGTGACGACGTCGCGATACCGCGAGGTCATTTCCGCCTCGTCTTCAATAACGTAGCCGGCTTTGACGCGGTGCTGGAGCGCGAGCTCCGCCGCTTCGTCGTAGAGGTCTTCTTTCATACGTGTGGCCATGGTGTTTCCTTCTGCCGGGGTCCCGAGCGAAATTTTTTCAAGATCGCCGGGAAAATTTTATTCCGTAGACAGACTAGTTTGGTTGATTTCGATCAATTTACGTGCCGTTTCCCCGGTGTCCTGTTAATCAGGATGGCGAATTGACAGCCTCCGATTCGTGGTATTAAATAATGCTTAGATATCGAAGTAATTATAATTCCGGAGGAACATATGCCGATTTCAGTGGAACGGATGTCTGATGCCATCGGCGCGCGATTAACGGGAATCGACCTGCGTGGCGGTCTCGAAGAGTCGGTGATGCAGGCGATTCGCCAGGCGTGGCTGGAAAACTTCGTCATTGTTATTCCGGGTCAGGACCTGTCGGGCGACGATCAGATCGCGTTCACCGAATGGTTCGGACCGCGCCAGGAAGTGCGCACGGTCAAGGTGGTCGATGAGGGGCCACAGAATTTCATGTATGTCGCAAATAAAAAGGTCGACGGCATGGATGGGGTCCTGCCGGACGGCGAAATGCAGTTCCATACCGATCAGTGCTATTACGAGACCCCGTCGCGGGCGACGATCCTGTTCGCCATCGAGATACCGGCGGAAGGCGGCAACACGAAGTTCGCCAATGCCTACCGCGCCTACGCGTCACTGGATGAGGCGACGAAGGCGAGGCTGCAGGGACTGACCGCGCTGAACGTCTACGACTACGATGCGAATGCAACCGTCAAATCCAACGAAAGCGCCCCCGATGCGCCACGGTATGCCCATCCGGTCGTAATCCGGCATCCCGAGACGGGCCGCGAGGTCCTCTACGTCAATCGTCTGATGACCGACCATATTGTCGGCATGGACCGGGCGGAGAGCGATGCACTTCTCGAAGACCTGTTCCAGGTGCTCGAAGACCCGGCCCATTGCTATGAACATGTCTGGACGCCGGGCGATCTGGTGATGTGGGACAACCTGTGCACGCTGCATGCGCGCACATGGTTCGATCCGTCAATGAGCCGCGTCCTGCGGCGTACGACCGTTGCAGGCCAGGCGCCCAAAGCCGCTCTTGAAACTGCTGCCTGACCGGTCAGGTAGCAGCGCCGCAGCGGCCGCGTTTGAGCCGTATCAGTCCCTGCACCAGGGTCGGGATAAAGCCGTATCGTAAAGCGTATAGCCGGAATCTGAGCATTGCTGTCCTCCTGTTCCGCAGGAGCTTAACGGCCGGTTAACTGCATCGGCTGTGTCGTTTGTCACACTCACGAAAATGTCAGGTGATGCCCGTCTGCCTGATATCAGTTCCTGTCCGTGCCGAGAAAAATCGTACGCACGAATTCGCGGAACAGCATGATCTGCGCCGGCAGGACCTTCGGGTCGCGCACGACCTTGGACACGATGATCCCGCCATCAGCCAGCGCCGGCAGCATGTCGGCAAGGTCGTCGAGGTTCACCGCACAGCGCGGCGGGTAGCGATCGGCTATCTCGTCAAGGTGGGCCCGGAACCGCTTGCGCCATCGTAGGACCCCCTCGCGGTTCAGGTCGCGGACATCTCGGTTGAACATGTTTTCCTGATAGCAGAAAGACGCCACGAGACATCCCGGGTGGCCGTTAGGCAGGTCTTCCATCATTTCGGCAAGCAGTTTCAGTCCGATCAGAAAGGCATGAAGCGGATCGTCGTGGAGTTCGCGCGCCCGGTCGAATATCTGATCGAAGATACCTTCTTCCCGCGTCAGATACCGTTCGAGCAGCGCCTTCGCGAGTGCTCCCTTGTCGGGGAAATGGTAGAAAAAGCCGCTTTTGGTGATGCCGACTTCCACGATCAGCTCTTCTATCGAGGTGGCCGCGAAACCCTTGTCGAGAATTGCGGCCTCTGCCGCATCCATCAGCCGCTCCTTTGTATCCCGTTCGGTTTTGCGTTTTGGCTCCGGCATGGTGTTTTCCGGCTGATTGATGAGAATTCACTGTACCGCAGGTACAGTAAGACGACCATCGGCAGACAATGATGCCGATAAATCCGCCGCCCGGGAGCGCCAAAGGGATGAAAAGCGCGGTCAGGAATGTTCTTTCGGCGCTGTACCATAAGTCGGGTGGAATGAAATCGTGCTGGTTCTCATAGTCCGGTTCGCCTGATTGACCCTGACACCGAAAGGATGAATATGACCAAGTACCGGACGAGACTTCCACAACTGAACGGTAAAATTGTGCTGACCGACGGCGGACTGGAAACCGTGATGGTTTTCCAGGAAGGAATTGACCTGCCGCTTTTCGCCGCCTTCCACCTGCTCGAGAGTGACGACGGCCGCCGTCGGCTGCGCGATTACTTCGATCGATATATCCCGTTGGCGAAGCGGGCCGGCATGGGGCTCCTGCTCGATAGTGCGACCTGGCGGGCAAGTTCCGATTGGACGGACCAGCTCGGCTATTCCGCGGAGAGAATGGAGAAGATCAATCGCGACAGTATCGCGTTTCTCGAGGACGTGCGAAATGCGCATGAAACGGACGCGACGCCGATGGTGATCGGCGGGTGTATCGGCCCGCGCGGCGACGGCTATGATCCCGGCGAGATAATGACCGAAGCGGAGGCAGAGGCCTATCATGCGCGGCAGATCGGCATTCTCGCCGACACTGCGGCGGATATGATCTCCGCCTATACGATCACCAATGTGCCGGAAGCGATCGGCATTGCGCGGGCATCGATGAAAGCGGGAATCCCAGTCGTCATCTCGTTTACGGTGGAGACCGATGGGAACCTGCCGACAGGCCAGGCGCTGGGCGATGCCGTCATGGCGGTGGATGCAGCGACCGGCAACGGCCCCGCCTATTTCATGATCAACTGCGCGCATCCCACCCATTTCCAGGAGGCCCTTGCCGGAAACCCCCGGATCCGCGGCCTGCGGGCGAATGCGTCTTCGTGCAGCCATGAGGAACTCGACAATTCCGAGGTTCTGGATGACGGCAACCCGGTCGAGCTTGGTGGTCAGTTCGCTGACCTGATGCGCACGAATCCGCAACTGACGGTCATCGGCGGATGCTGCGGCACCGATCACCGGCATATCGAACAGATAAGCGTCGCGATCAAAGCAGCCGCTTGACGAAAGCGGGCAGGGCATAGGAAGCTGTGCCGGCAAGGTGCTCTGCCCGCATCGCCACAATAAACGAGAGGATTCGCTATGGCTGTCGTAACCCCGCTATTCAAAGGTCACGAGGAACTCCCCGACCTGGCATCCCGCTTTGTGAATGTCGATCAGATCCCATGGAAGCCGACGCCGTGCGAAGGAATCGAGATGAAGGTCCTCATGGAAGACGAGGAAACCGGCATGATGACCGCCATGTTCAAATGGGCGCCGGGCTCGAAACTGACGTTTCATGAGCATGTCGAACTCGAACAGACCTTCGTGCTTGAGGGGTCCCTAGTCGATGACGAAGGGACGGTTACCGCCGGCAACTATGTCTGGCGTCCGCCGGGAAGCCAGCATGATGCCTGGTCGCCGGACGGCGCGCTGATCCTGTCGATGTTCCTGAAACCGAACATCTTCCTCGACGGAGAGAACAAGGGCGTGCAGCTGAAATAGGCTGCGACTGCCCGAGCGAACAAAAAACCCCGGCATTGTGCCGGGGTTTTTTTCTGGCGGGCTACTGCACCAGTTCGGGCAGGAAGGTCACGATATCCGGGAAGAGGGTCATGACCAACATGCCGAACAGCGTCAGACCGACGAACAACCAGGACGCATTGAATATCTCGCCCATGCTCACATCCTGTGCCGCGGCCTTGACGGCGAACATCACGTAGCCGAAGGGCGGCGTGATTGCCCCGAGCGTGATGTTGAGCAGGAAGAGCAGCCAGAACCAGACCGGGTCGAACTCAAGCGCTTTCAGGATCGGCAGGTAAATCGGAATGACGATGAGCATCAGCCCGAGCTGGTCGATGAACATGCACAGCACGAAGGGCAACAGCATCATCATGAAGAACATGACCCAGCGGTTCACGTCCATCGTGGTGACGACTTCCGTCAGCGCGGCCGTTGCGCCGGTAAAGGCGAGAAGCTGCGTGAACATAACGGCGCTGCACAGGATCAGCATGATAACCGAGGCGAGAAGCGCCGCTTCGCCGACGGATTCATACAGCATCCGGAAGCTGAGACGCTTGTAATAGGCTGCGGTCAGGATGGCGCCGAACACGCCTGTGGCTGCGGATTCCGACGGTGTCGCCACGCCGAGCATGATCAGGCCCATCACCATGAAGATAATGAACGTGAAGGGCAGCAGTCCTGCCGCGGCTCGGAGCTTGCCTTTCAGATCGATTATCTCCCCGTCTTCCTCCAGCGGCGCCAGCGACGGGTCTATCCGTACCTTGACAAGGCACGCGGCGATGAAAAGACCGGCGAGGAAGACACCCGGTATCACGCCCGCGATGAGGAGCGACGCGATCGAGACGTCTGCGAGCGTGCCGACGATGATCGCAAGGATGGACGGCGGAATGATCGGCGCGAGACAGGCGCCCGCCAATATTGTGCCGATGGAGAGCTTGGTGTCGTAGCCGCGGCCCCGCATGATCGGCAGCAAAGACCGGCCGAGCATAGCGCCAACGGCAATTGCCGAGCCTGACAGCGCGCCCAGAACCGTCGACAGCGAGATCGACAGAATGTACTGGCGTCCGCGGACCCGCCCGACCAGCTTGTCGATTGAATCGAGCAGCACTTCCATGCACCCGGACCGGAACAGGATTTCCCCGAGCAGGATGAAGAGCGGCACCGTGCCGAGCGAGGCGGTGGTTCCGGTTTCGTAGATCGAATTGACCACCATCCCGAAGGCGGAATCGCCCAGCAGCATGACGACGCCGGAGACGATAATGATCAGGAAGGCGAGGAAGATCGGCGCACCGGTCATGAATAGCGCGACGAGAAGCGCGATTCCGATCGAAAGCGTCCAGTACCATTCCATCAGATTTCGCCCGTGATTTCATCACGCTTCGGCGTGATCCAGCTCTGCGGCCTGACCGCCTCGCCCGGGATCAGTGCCCGCAGGAAATAAAGCGCCGCGCCGATAAAGCCATAGGATATCCAGGCCGACATCCAGATTTTCGGCAGCGGATGGTTCTGTTCGGTGACGAGTTGCATCTCGATATGGCGCAGGTTCTCGCCAAAGCTCATCCAGGCTGCGAAAAAGCAGACTGCGACCCCGACGATGCCGGTGATGATCTTCAGGCCCGTACGCCAGTTCGGGACCAGTTCCCATAAAAGGCTGATCGCGATGTGCTGTCCGGCCCGTGTGGCGTGGGGCACCATCGCAAAAATTGTAATAACCAGAAGGTTCGAAAAGGTGTCGTTGGCCCAGTCGGTGGCGACGCCAAGGAAATATCGCGTCACGACCTCATAACAGTAGATTGCGGCCATCGAGAAAAGCGCAAGCGCCCCGGCAGCGTAGCCGGCGTCGGTCAACGCGTCATGAAGACGGCAGATTCCACGCACAACAAACATTCCCGGGGCGCTCGTTTCTTCTTTTCTTGGCCTGTGTTTACTTCAGGCTGGCAGGTGCATCGCCCTTGGCTTTCGCCATTTCATAGAGCTCCATGACCCGTCCGGCGGTTTTCTTGTTACCGTCCATGGAAAGGTTCCAGATGCCCTTGATAAAGCCGTCGACCATGTTCTTGCCGACGGTAGGTTCAAGAGCCGTTTCCTGAACGCCGAGCTCCTTGAGCTTCGCGATTTCGTTATTCGTCGCGTCATCGAACAGGGCGGGGACTTTCTGTTCCAGCTTGCGGCCCAGGTCGAGCAGCAGTTTCTGGTCTTCCTTGGTCATCTTGTTGAACTTGTTCAGGTTCATCGTCACCGTATAGGGCGACACGCCGAAACGGGGCCGCATCATGTATTTGGCGACTTCGTACCATTTGAAGTTGACCGCACCGAGAACCGGCCAGGCTGCGCCGTCAACGACACCGCGCTGAAGCGCCGCGTAAATCTGCCCGCCGCTGAGATTGACCATCGATCCGCCAAGCGGCTCGACAACCGGACGGTAAAGCGCGTTGGCGCGGATCTTCTTGCCGGTCAGCGGTTTGATGCTGTTGTCTACCGGTTCTTTGAGCATCACCTGGAACATGCTGGCGGTGCTGCCACCGAGAAGGTGCGAAATCATTTTCAGCCCGAAACGCTGCATTTCCTTGTCGGAGAAATCCCAGTAGCCGTTTTCGCGCCAGATCTCGGTCGACGGCGGCATCGCGAAAAACGCCATGGAGACGCCGGTCGTCCCGAAATAGTAGGGGGCAACCGACAGGTTCAGATCGAACACGCCCGACGCGGTCGGCTGGAACTGCTGGTTCGGCTTGATGACTTCCGGGCCGGAGAACTGGAACTTGATCCGACCATTGGTCGCTTCCTCGACCATCTTGCCGTAATCATAGGCAATGATGGGCGTGCCTTCGTAACGTTTGTCCCAGGCGGTAAGATATTTCAGCGTGATATTCTGCGCCGATACGGATGTGGGAAGTGCAATAGCAAGTGCCGCAGCGGCAAGGGTGACGTGATGCTTTTTCACGGGGAAGTCTCCTCTGTTGAAACCTGACCGGCCTGTTACCGGTTTGATCTTATTTAGAATAATTTCGCTGATGGTATTGACCCCGATCAGGAGGGTCAACCCATCATGAATGATTGTGCGCGATCAGAATACGATTCACAAATACGATTCACAAATGGCGGTTTTCCATCCCCGCTCGGCTGGAGTACAGTTCAGCCATGTCAGATACAGATGCTGTCCTTTTTGCCAACGAAGCCTTTTACCGCGCTTTCGCCGACAGGGATGAAAACGCGATGGATGCGCTTTGGTCCGGCAGCGATCAGGTTGCCTGCCTCCATCCCGGCTGGGGGCCGCTTTTCGGCCGCGACATCGTGGTCGAGAGCTGGAAGGCAATCATCCGCAACGATGAATCGCCCGCAATCCAGTGCCACGATGCCCGGGCGCATGTCTATGGCGATACCGCCTACGTGATCTGCTTTGAAGAGATCATGAAAACGTTTCTGGTCGCAACGAACGTCTTCGTCCGGGAGGGGCGCGTCTGGAAGATGGTTCATCACCAGGCCGGCCCCACATCGGCCAAGCCGTCTGTCGATGAAAGCATGCGGCCCGAGAGCGTGAATTAGGGGGCAGCCCCGACGAACTCCCCGCACCGGCCCTTCAGCTTTTTACGCCGAAAAGCGATTTGATCGACCGGACGATCTGGTTCCACAGAACCTTGAACGCCATCCCGCCGACCTGTGCCGGCGCCGCGGGCTGCGGCGGCGGTGCGGCGGGTTTTTCCGCGGGGGAAGCGTCAGTGGCCGTATCCGGGGCATTCGCGGGCGCATCGGCGGGTTTGTCAGCCTCAATCTGGGCGGCGAGGTTCTTGGCGAACTGGCCGATAATCTGGCTCGCAAGGTCCTGGATCATGCCGGCGCCGCGGCCGTACTGGGCGACCGAGCCGGACAGCTGCAGATCGGTGTGAATTTTTACGGTCGATCCCGTGTCGGACGGTTCCAGATGAAACGCGACATTGGCATTTGCGCCGCCGCGCCCCTTGGCGTCGGCGCCCTGTGCCTTGACGCTGGCCGTGTGCGCGTCGTTATCGATATCCTCGAAGGAGGCGGTGCCCTGAAATGTCAGCGCGACAGGTCCAAGGCGAACCGAAACCTTGCCCTTGAAGGTCTTGTCGTCGACGATCTCCGTCAGCTCGGCGCCCGGCATGCAGGGCGCGATCCGTTCGATATCCATCAGCGTTTTCCACGCCTGGTCCGGCGGCAGCGGTACGTCGAAGCTGTTATCGAAATCCATGTAAAAAGTTCTCCTGAATTACTCTGCGGCCTGTTGGGCCTGGGTGGTCTGCAGCGCCTGCCATATGCGGTTGGGCGATGCGGGCATGTCGAACGTGCGGATGCCGCGTGTCGCGAGGGCATCGCAGACCGCGTTCATCACGGCGGGCATGGCACCGACGCAGCCGGCTTCGCCCGCGCCCTTGATGCCCATCGGGTTGGTCGGGCTCGGCACTTCGTTCTCCGCCATCTCGAAGCTCGGGCAGTCATCGGCGCGCGGCATGGTGTAGTCCATGAACGAACCCGAGATCATCTGACCCGACTCGTCGTCCCACACCATGTTCTCGCACATGATCTGACCGATTCCCTGCACCGCACCGCCATGCACCTGGCCCGCCAGGAGCAGCGGGTTAATAACGGTGCCGACGTCGTCGACCATGCAGTAGCGGACGATTTCGGTCTTGCCGGTATCGGGGTCGATTTCGACCTCCGCGACATGACATCCATTGGGGAAGGTCGGCGCGGGCGGAGACCACGCGGCCCATTCGTCCAGTCCGACCTCGAAGCCCGGCGGGGCGGTCATGAAGCTCTGGGCTTTCTTGGCGGCGTCCATCAGGTCCATGGTCTTGTCGGTACCGGCGACCGTAAACGTGCCGTCGGCGAATTCGATGTCCTCGACCGCGGCTTCCAGGTGATGGGAGACCACAAGCTTGCACTTCTCGATGATCTTGTTCGAGGCCATCTGGATCGAAGCGCCGCCGACGCCCGAAGACCGGGACCCGAACGTGCCGGTGCCGGCCATCGCGACGTCCGTATCGCCCTGAAGCATGCGAACCTGCTCGAATTCGAGGCCCAGCATATCCGCCAGCATCTGGCGGAAAATCGTTTCATGCCCCTGGCCGTGATTATGGGTCCCCATGATGAGCGTGACCGTGCCCGACGGATCGAACCGGATCTGCGCCCATTCGGGCGGCCCGCCGGCCGATTGTTCGATGCAGTTGGCGATACCGATGCCGCGCAGCTTGCCGCGCGCTTCCGCGTCGGCCCGGCGGGCAGCGAAGGTGTCGTACTCGATCATGTTCAGCGCGGAATCCATGTTCTTTTCGAACTCGCCGGAATCGTAGGTGAACAGGAAGCCCGTGCTGTACGGCTCCGATATCTGGGGGATCATGTTGCGGCGCCGGATTTCCGCGGCGTCGATTCCCATTTCCCGCGCCGCCGTGTCGATGACACGCTCGACCGTATACACCGCTTCCGGACGGCCGGCGCCGCGATAGGGGCCGGTGGAATTGGTGTTGGTGAACACGCCGGTGACATGGGTATAGATCGCCGGGGTCTTGTAGACGTTGGACAGCGAGCCGAGGTTATTGGTCGATGAATGCGGGCCGAGCATTGTCAGGTAGGCGCCGAGATTGGCCACGGTCGAGACGCGCAGACCGGTGAAAATGCCGTTTTCGTCGAGCGCCAGTTCGGCCGTCACCACGTTGTCGCGCGCCTGGTCGTCGGCCTGGAAGGCGTCGGTCCGGTCGCCGGTCCATTTGACCGGCCGGCCCAGCTCCTTCGCGGTCCACAGCACAAGGATGTTTTCCGGGTACGGGCCGGAGCGCATACCGAACGCGCCGCCCATGTCTTCGGAAATCACCCGCAGTTTGTGCGCCGGCACTTTCAGGATCGGTTCCGCGATGGCCGCCCGCACGCCATGCGGACCCTGGGTGCCTGTGATCAGGGTGTAGCGTTCGTCGTACTTGTCGTACTCGCCGATACAGGCCCGAGGTTCCATCGGGGCGACCGAAACGCGGGTGATGTTGATATCGAGCTTGGTGACGTGATGGGCCGACGCGAAGGCCGCATCGGTCTTGTCCTTGTCGCCCATCTCGAACACGAAACACACATTGTCCGGCGCTTCGTCCCACACCTTGCCGGCATCCGCGTCGAGCGCATGGGCCGTATTCGTGATCGGTTTCAGTTCCTCGTACTCGACGAGGATCAATTCGGCTGCGTCCTGCGCCTGTTTCGCGGTTTCGGCGACGACCCAGCACACGGGATCGCCGACCATTTTGACGGCGCCCTTGCGCAGCGCGCCGTTCGGCGGGGTGAACATCGGCGTGCCGTCGGCCTTCTGGCGCGGCACCGCGCAGGGGATGTTGCCGAGGCCGGACGCGGCGTAATCGTCGCCGGTCCAGACGCCGAGAACGCCGGGGGCTGCTTTCGCCGCTTCCGTGTCGATCGACAGGATCTTCGCATTGGCATGGGGCGAGCGCAGCACATGGCCATAGGCCTGGTTGGGCCGATTGAGGTCATCCGAATAGCGTCCGCCGCCGCGCAGCAGGCGCGGGTCTTCCCAGCGCGGTACGCCTTGTCCGATTCCGAATTTCGTCATCCCGTTCTCCTTTAGCCGGAGGCTGTGTTGTCTGTGATTTGTGTACCTTTCGCGGCGCGGGTGCGCAAGTTTGCGGGCTCGATTTACGGCTCCATTGCCTATAACAGCAGCAAAAGAAGGATTCCGGCGACGATCGCAAGGCATCCTGCTACCTCCAGCCGGTTAATCCGCTCCTTGAAGATAAAAACCGTGGACGCAAACGTGAACAGCATCTCGATCTGGGCGACGGCCTTCACGACGGCCGCCTTTTCCAGCGTCATCGCCGTAAACCAGCCGAACGACGCGGACGCGCCGACGAACCCGACCGCAAGGGCCGGTTTCCAGGCCGCCGCGATACGGCGGAATTCCGAAGGCTCGCGCAGCGCGATAAAGACCATCATCACGATTGTCTGGAAGGCGATGGCGGCGCACAGCGTGACGCCGCCCTGCATCAGGAAGTTGGGACCGCCCAGCGACAGCGCCGCCCCGCGATAGCCGACGGCGGCAATGCCGAAAAACGTGCCCGAACACAGCCCGATGGCGACGGTGCGGCTGGTCAGCGAGGTGAACAGCGCCGCCGGGTTCCGTTCCGTCCGCGCGATGGAGATCAGCATCACGCCGGCAACCGAGATCGCAATCGCCATCAGCACGACCCAGGAGACGGTCTCCGACAGGAAGATCAGCCCGAACAGCGCGGCCTGGGCCGGTTCGGTCCGTGAATAGGCCGTGCCGACGGCGAAATTGCGATGGCTGAACAGGCTGATCAGCAACGCCTGGGCGAAAATCTGGGCCAGCGCGGCAAGCAGAATCCAGGCCGCAAACGTCCAGTGCAGCGCGGGCAGGGAAAACCCCATCCCGTATATCAGTATGCCGAGAAACAGAAACGCGAAGGGAAGGCCGAAGCCGAAGCGCACAAAGGTGGCGCCCGTCGTCCCGATCCGGCCCTTCAGGTATTTCTGCAGCGTCGAGCGGACGTTCTGCAAAAACGCCGCGGCGACCGTGATGACGACCCAGGTTTCCATCAGCCGTTCATGACCTTAATCCACTGATCGCGCAAATCCACTGGTCGCGCAACGTGTGAACACGGTCGATATCGGGGAAAGGTTGGCGCGTGATTAAACCCGGTCGCCGAACCCGGCAGGCGCGGAGCAGGCCTTTGCCGCTTCCTCGGCCGGCAGGCTGTCATCCCACAAACGACCGATAAACCGCTTGCCGTTCCAGCCGTCGGAGCCTTTGGATGCGAGCCATTTGATCGGCGCCTGCATGACCTCCGGTGAGACCAGCATGCCGTCCGCGCCGGAACGTCCCTCGTCGCCCGGGTTGCCGGGCAGCAGGTTGGTATCGGCCGCGCCGCCCGGGATCAGGATGTTGCAGGTCACCCCGGTGCCTTCGAGATCTTCGGACCAGCAGCTGGTCGATGCTTCCATGCAGGCCTTGGACGGCCCGTAGGGCGAAAACCCGGCGCGCTGCATGGTATGGATCGACGTGGTGACGTTGACCACGCGGCCCCAGCCTTTTTCAAGCATATGCGGCACCGCTTCGCGCGCCATCTGGAAGCCGCCATTGACGTTGGTCTCGATGATCTGCGCCCATATTTCGGGTTTCACATCCCAGAATTTCGTCGGCACCCGGTTAAAGGTCTCGGACACCAGCAGCATGCCGACGCCGGCATTGTTGACCAGCATGTCGACCCCGCCGAACGTCGCGACCGTGTCGGAGACGATCTCCGCGCACTGCATGGGATCGCGGATATCGGCGACGATGGCCTTGACCTGGCCCGGCAGGCCCGCGGCGTCCTTTTCGATGTCGTCGGCGATATGCATCGCCGCGGTCACGTTCGCGCCGGCGCCGGCAAGCGCCAGGACCATGCTGCGCCCGAGGCCGCGCCCGCCGCCGGTAACGATGCAGGTGGTGCCGGAAAGATCGATAGCCGTCATTTTGAAATGCCCCTGATTTAATTCGTCGCGAAAATAGCACGTGGAAGTGATGCCGCGAAAGCTTCCGTCAGAACGCAGGATCAGGATGTCGCGCGCCACGCCCGGTGCTGCACCGTCCGCAGCCGCAGCAGGATCAATACCAGCAGGCAGGCGATGCCGAACATCATGAACAGGGACGCGTCGAAATTGCCGGTCGCGTGGGCCAGTGCGCCCATCGACATCGGGCCAAGCACCCCGCCGATTTCGCCGACCGAGAAGTATAAACCGCTTGCCGCCCCGACGCGGTTGGTGTTGCCGTCGCCGCTTTCGATCAGAAGCAGGATAGAGATCGACGTCATCGCGCCGCGGCACATGCCCTGCAGGACCAGTCCGACCGCCAGCAACGGCCCGCTGGCCGCCCACACCAAGAGGGCAGCGATGGCGGCGCAGATGAACAACCCGCTGAGTATCCTGAAACGCCATTCGGGCGTCGCCATGCGCGGCAGGGACAGCGAGGCGATCATCCCGAACAGGGTCGGAATCGCCGCCCAGTAGCCCGCCTCGACCGGTGTCATGCCGTAGGACCGCAGCAGGTCGGGCAGCCAGTGGTTCATGCCGTGATTGTAGAACAGGATGAACAGGCCAATCAGCAGCACCAGCCGGACGACGGGGTCCCTGACCAGTTCGATAAACACGTCGCGCGACCGCTTTTTCGGCTCCGCCCTGAGCTTCGCTTCCATGGCGCGGCTGGCCGGGTTGGCGCTGATGACCAGCCACAGGATGCCGCAGACCAGCACGAACAGGGCATATCCGTACATCAGGTCGCGCCAGTCGCCGCCGATGGCCGGCAGGAACACGCTGTTGGTGAGGGCCACCGTGACGATACCGCCGGTCGCGTTGCCTGTGAAATAAATCCCCATGGCGAAGCCGCGTTCCTTGCCGGTAAACCATGTGGCGACGACCTTCGGCGCGCCGGACGAAATCAGGGGCCCGCCAATGCCGAATACCATGACCGCCAGCAGCAGCGTGACATAGTCGGAAGACACACCGCGAAGGGCGACCGACAGCGCGATCACGAGCATGGAGCAGAACATGGTGCGGCGCGGACCGAACCTGTCCAGCAGGCCGCCGCAGGGCACCGAACAGAAGATATAGGTAAGCTGCCATGCCGCCAGAACGGTGCCCATCTCGGCCCGGTTCATGCCGAGATCGGCCATCACCTGATAGACCAGCGGCGCGATCGACGCGATGGACAGCGCAAATGCGAAATACAACAGCCACACGCCGCCCAGCATCGCCCAGCGGTAAGGATGCGGCGGCTCGCCTGTATCGGCTGCATCTGACAGGGTCGGGGTAATGGCCATCTGCTACCCTTTAGGGGTTTTTAGGCGATTGGGAAACAGGATTAGCCGTCGGCGGATGAATATCGTCTGAACGGCGCCGGCCGCCGGTAAAATGCTAGAACAGCCCTTCGACCACGCCGCCTTCGCCGAGGCGGATCGAATTTGCCGCCGGCACACGCGGCAGGCCCGGCATGGTCATGATATCTCCGCAGATCGCGACGACGAATTCGGCCCCCGCCGACAGTCTGACTTCACGTACCGGCACGATATGATCGGACGGCGCGCCCTTGCGCTCCGGGTCGGTGGAAAAGCTGTACTGGGTTTTCGCCATGCAGACCGGGAGGTTGCCGTAGCCTTCGTCCTCCCAGCGGGAAAGCTGGTCCTGAATGCTCTTGGTGGCGACAGCCTCGGAGGCGCGGTAGACCTCGCGGGCGACCGTGTTGATCTTGTCGAACAGGGGCATCTCATCGGGATAGAGCGGTTTGAAAGACGACGTGCCGCCATCGGCGATTTCGACCACCTTGTGCGCCAGAGCTTCGGTCCCGGCGCTGCCGTCGGCCCAGTGCGTGCATTCCACGACCTCGGTGCCGAGATCCGCGACGGCGGCGACGATTGCCGCAATTTCCGCGTCGGTATCGGTGACGAAACGGTTGATCGCGACGACCGGCGTGACGCCGAATTTCTGGATATTCTCGATATGGCGGCGCAGGTTCGGGATGCCGTCATTCACCGCGCCGACGTTTTCCGCGCCGAGGTCGCCGCGCGCGACGCCGCCATGCATTTTCAGCGCCCGCACCGTCGCAACGATGACTGCGGCATCCGGCGACAGCCCGGCCTTGCGGCATTTGATGTCGAAGAATTTCTCGGCGCCGAGATCCGCGCCGAAGCCTGCCTCTGTCACGACGTAATCGGACATCCGCAAGGCGGCTTCGGTCGCCATCACGGTATTGCAGCCATGGGCGATATTGGCGAAGGGGCCGCCATGGACGAAGGCGGGATTGTTTTCCAGCGTCTGGACGAGGTTCGGCATCAGCGCGTCTTTCAGCAGGACCGACATCGCGCCGTCCGCCTGCAGCTGTTTCGCGGTGATGGGTTCGCGCTTGCGGGTCTGGCCGACGACGATATTGCCGAGCCGCCGTTCGAGGTCCTCTAGCGACGAGGCGAGACAGAAGATCGCCATGATCTCGGATGCGACGGTGATGTCGTAGCCGGATTCGCGAGCGAACCCGTTGGCGATGCCGCCGAGGCCGATCGTGATGTCGCGCAGCGCCCGGTCGTTGATATCCACCACCCGGCGCCAGGACACACGCCGCGAATCCAGGCGCAGGTCGTTGTCCCAGTACAGGTGGTTGTCGATCATCGCCGACAGCAGATTATGCGCTGCGCCGATCGCGTGCATGTCGCCGGTGAAATGCAGGTTGATGTCTTCCATCGGCACGACCTGGGCATGGCCGCCTCCGGCCGCCCCGCCCTTCATGCCGAAACACGGGCCGAGCGACGGTTCGCGAACGCAGATCATGGCTTTTTTGCCGATCCGGTTAAGCCCGTCGCCGAGTCCGACCGTCGTGGTGGTCTTTCCTTCGCCGGCGGGGGTCGGCGTGATCGCCGTGACAAGGATCAGTTTGCCCCGCGGCCGCTCGGCAAGATCGTTCAGGAAACCGTAATCGATCTTTGCCTTGTTCGATCCGTACTGATGCAACGACGCCGCCGGAATATCGAGCTTCGCCCCGATCTCGGAAATGGGAAGAAGTTTTGCGGCGCGCGCAATTTCGATATCGGAGCCCTGATCGGCCATGACGGTAATCCGCTATAGAGAAGACAAGCCTGAAGTTAGGCGTGTAAATGCGGAATCATCAACCGGATAGCGGCAGATATCATGGCCGGGCGGCAAATTACCCGGCCATGGCAGTCGGTTTCGGTCTCAGGCCATGTCGAACACCAGAACCTCGGCGTCCGATGTCGCCGTCAGGCTGACCGCGTCTTCTTCGGTGATCGCGGCGCCGTCGCCCGGATACAGCTGCGATCCGTTTACCGCGACCGAGCCCTGTGCGACCTGCACCCAGGCACGCCGTCCGCTGCGCAGCGGCAGCGATACCGTATCGCCGTCGCGGAGCACGGACGAATACAGGTCGACGTCCTGGTGAATTTTCAGGGCGCCGTCGCGGGCATCCTTCGCGGCAACCAGTTTGAGCACGCCCTGACGGTCCGCCCGGTCGAACATTTTCTGTTCGTATCCGGGTTCGATATCCTGCGTGTCCGGAATGATCCAGATCTGCAGAAAATGCGCGACCTCATCGGAGAGCGGGTTGTATTCGCTGTGGCGGATACCGGTGCCGGCGCTCATGCGCTGCACTTCGCCCGGCCTGATCTGCGTGCCGGTGCCGATGGAATCCTTGTGCTCCAGCGCGCCTTCGAGGACGTAGGAAATGATCTCCATGTTCTCGTGACCGTGGGTCGGGAATCCCTCGCCGGGCTGGACGCGGTCCTCGTTGATCACCCGCAGCGGCCCGAAATTGGTGTAGTCGGGATCGAAGAAGTGACCGAAGGAAAATGTATGCTTCGAGTCGAGCCAGCCCAGGTTCACCGAGCCCCGCTCTTCTGCATGACGAACGTTGATCATCGCGGTTCTCCTTTTTTCAAAAAGAATGCGCCGCAGGCGGCGGCGCTGTTCGTCCAGAGATGGGGGCGATCGTCATTGCCGCAACGGGCGTCCCGGGATGTCAGTTTTGTCCGGAACGCAAAGATCCAGACTCAGCTGTTGCCTTTCGCGGCCGCGGCGGCCGTCCGGCCCGCGATGCGTCCCGACGTGAACGCCCAGCCGATATGATGGCCGTGACCTTTGAGGATCAGCCCGCCCTGTCCGGCGCTGCCGGCGGCCCATAGTCCGGGGACGGGTTTGTCGCCGTGGCCCAGAAGTTCGAGGTTTCCGTTCACCGCGAGACCGCCATCGGTGAGGACGATATAGCTTTTCGCGGGGCCGAGGGCGTAATACGGCGGGCTGGAGAGCTTGTTCGGAATATCGCTGCTGTTATGGGCCGATATCGCATCTTCGAGCGTGCCGGCGTCCATGCCGAGCATCTTTGCGAGACCGGCAATACTGTCGGCTTTGTGGAAGATATCCGGGCGTGTGCGCCGGAAGTCGTCGAAGTAGGCGTAGGCGACACCCGGGGCGGTCGCGATAAAATCGGGCCAGGCGGAATATTTCCGGGCGAGGGCCGAGTCCATGATCACATAGCCCATCTTGTCGGGCTGCTCGGCGATACGGAGGCCGAGTTGCGGCGGCGGCGCATCGATTTGCGCGCCCAGCTTGTTGACCAGCAGCGCGCCGCTCCGGAACAGGTCCAGCTCCGGCGCCATGGACGTCGTGGTGAAGCGGAGCACGAACGGGTTCAGCAGCTTTGCCGGCAGGTGGGTCAGTGCAAGTTTCATGATCCGGGTGATGAACCGGGACGGCGGCAGCCGCCGGTCGATGGTTTCGCGCGGCGGCGGGATAAACCGCAGGTTCGGACCGGACAGCATGTCGCCGTTCAGCACCCGGGCGCCCAAAGGAAACGCCATTTCGTGTCCGTCGCCGGTGGCGGTCGGATTCATGGCGTCGACGCGGGATACCGCTTCCGAGATGTATTTCGCTTTCAGGTCCGCATTGGCGGCATAGTCGCCGCTGGCGAGAACGACCGAGCGCGCAGAGATTTCGGCAGGCCCGTCAGGGCCGACGCCGGCAACGCCGGTGACGCGGTCGCCGTCCAGCAGGAACCGGGTCGCGCGAAAACCGCAGCGGATATCGACGTCGATTTTTTTTGCGTGGGCGCCGAGGAGGCGAATATACGCGCGTGAATTTGGCAGCACGTTGTGCATGCGCGGTTTCGTATGGGGCGGCTCCGGCATCGGGCCGAAAAACTCGACCCCCAGCGACATCAGCCAGCGCAGGGTGTCGTTCGCATTGTCCACGAACAGGCGGCGCAGTTCCGGGTTGTCGCGATCGGCATCGGGACCTGCGAATTTCGGCATATCGGCGAAATGCGCATCGGTGCTGTCGACGATGCCCGCCTTCTGCTGCTGCGGTGTCCCGGTGGCGGTGAACGATCCGATCGACCATGCGGTGGTGCCGCCAAGTTCAGGGTTCTTTTCGACCAGAATGGTGCGCACGCCCGCCGATCTGGCTTCTATCGCTGCGGCGAGGCCCGCCCCGCCACCGCCGATGACCAGCACGTCGCACACGTTTTTCGATTCTTCCGCCACGATCATTCTCCCACTGTTTTTCGCGAGCATAGCTGTCCCGTGAATTTCCGCCAAATCATGTGACATAGCCAGCGCAAGAAGTTAGGTTCTGCGCGTCTTTTCACAAATACCGGTTACTATGCGCGCCCCTCTCGGATTTCTCGCTTCTGTCCTCATTTTTACGTCGATGGCCGCAACAGCCACGCCGTCATATGCGCAGACGCCGGCGATGCTCAAAGCGGCGCAGGCGCAGGGCGAATCGCAGAAGCAGTCCGTCGTTAAAAAACAGGCGCGCGAAAAGCGGGCGGCACTCGAAGAGGCGGGTATCGACGGCGCCGAAGTGGACGGTTTGATCCGGACGCTCGAGGATCCGGCAGCGCGCGACAGGCTCGTTTCCCAGTTAAAGGCCCTGAAAGCCGTCGAGCCGGGGACCGGCAAGACCGAAGAGGAACCGCCAGGCCGCTTCGGCGGGCGTATCATCGAATCCCTGTCGGAGAAAATCGACAATGTAAGCGTGCAGCTGGTCGGCGGCGCGGAACTCCTGCTTGATGCCCCGCAGGCGCTGGACTGGCTCGAACGTCAGGTGACGATTCCCGAAAACCGGGATCGCTGGTTACATGTCCTGTCGCGCGTCGTCGTGATCCTGTTCGCCGGTTTTCTCGCCGAATGGATTGTGCGCCGTCTGCTCGCCCGCACCCGGGCCAGTATCGAGGGACAGGAGCGCGATTCGGTCTGGCTGCGCCTGCCGTTCCTGATTGCGCGGACCTTTCTAGATATCGTTCCCATCGCCGTCTTTGCGGCGGCGGCTTACCTGGTCATGCCCATGCTGGAACCCTCCGAGCGGACCAGACTGGTGGCGATCGCGCTCGTAAATGCGAACGTGATCGCGCGGGCGGTAATGGCGGCGGCGCGGATGTTTTTCGTGCCGCGGGCCACGAACCTGCGCATCGTCAGGCTGGGCGACGAATCCGCGAATTACGTCGTTGTCTGGATTCGACGGTTCACGAATCTCGGGGTCTACGGATATTTCTTCGCCGAGGCGGCCCTGTTGATGGGATTGCCCAGGGGCGGCTATCTCGCGCTGATAAAGATAATCGGGTTGCTGCTGGCTCTGCTGATGGTCATCCTGATCCTGCAGAATCGCTCTACAATCGCAGCCATTATCCGGGGTCCCGAAAATGCCGGGATTACCGGGCTGAAGACCCTGCGCCGGCGGTTCGGCGACATCTGGCATGTCCTGGCTATCATCTATGTCATTGCCGTGTATATGGTCTGGACGCTCGAAATCAGCGGCGGGTTCGAGTTCGTCTTCCGGGCGACACTCCTCAGCATCGTAGTCCTGTTTGCCGCGAAGCTCGCGATACTGGGCTCACGCGAGGCCGTCGACCGGGGCTTCGGGCTGCGGGAGGAACTGATAGACCGCTATCCGGGCCTTGCCGCGCGGTCGAACCGCTACTTCGCGATCCTTCATATCGTCATCACGACGGCGATCCTGTTTGTCGCGGTCTTTGCCATCCTCGAGGCCTGGGGTGTCGATTCCTTCTCGTGGGTGGGCACGGATACCGGCCGGCGCATCATCGGCAGCGTCGTTTCCAGTGCATTTGTCATCGTCATTGCCGTCATTCTCTGGGAAATGGCGAGTTCGGTTATCGAGCGCTATCTTGCACGCGGCGATGAGGGGGGACCCGAACTCAGCGCGCGGGCAAAGACACTGCTGCCGTTGCTGCGCAAGGCACTTCTCGTCGTGGTGTCGACGATCGTCGGCTTCATTATCCTGTCCGAGATCGGCGTCAATATCGGCCCGCTCCTGGCCGGGGCAGGCGTCATCGGCCTTGCTGTCGGCTTCGGCTCGCAGACCCTGGTGAAGGACGTGATTACCGGCGTATTCATTCTCGCCGAAGACCAGTTTTCGGTTGGCGATGTGGTACGGGTCAACGACAAGGCTGGACTTGTCGAGGAAATCACGATCCGGACCATCAGGCTCCGGGATCTGGGTGGCAATGTCCACATGATCCCCTTCAGCTCCGTCGGGATGGTTGAAAACATGACCAAGGATTTCTCGCGTTATGTTTTCGATGTCGGCATCGCCTACCGGGAAGACGTCGACGAGGTGATCGAAGTCCTGCGCGAACTCGGCGCGGAAATGCAGGAAGACGACTATTACGGCCCGCTGATAAACGAACCGATCGAGATTATGGGTCTCGACAAGTTCGGCGATTCCGCAATCGTGGTGCGGGCGCGCCTGACGACGAAACCTATCAAACAGTGGGAAGTCGGGCGTGAATTCAATCGACGCATGAAACGCAGGTTCGATGAACTGGGTATCGAGATTCCGTTCCCGCACCAGACGATCTATTTCGGCGAGGACAAGAGCGGCAATGCGCCGCCGGCCAATGTGGAGATTCGGGATATGCGCGAGAAAGAGAAAAAGCAGCAATCGAGCGACCGCCCTGCCAGCCCGGCCCGCACCGACCGCGTCGGGAATGTCTCCGACGATGGCGAGTAGCGCCGGATGACCGTTTCCGCCCGTCCGATGGGACGCTTCAACTGGCTCGGCCTGTGGACCCATTACTGCAAGGAGGTCCACCGGTTCTGGAAGGTCGGCTTTCAGACCCTTGTCGCGCCGGTCGTCACGACGTTGCTGTTCCTCGCCGTCTTTACGCTGGCGCTCGGGGGAGCGGTAAAGGTCGTCAATGGCGTGCCCTTCGACATTTTTCTGGCGCCGGGGCTGGTGGTGTTCGCGATCATCCAGAATTCCTATGCGAACACGTCGTCATCCATGCTGATCCTCAAAATTCAGGGCAGCATCGTCGATCTGCTGATGCCGCCGCTGACGGCGGGCGAGATTGCCCTGGGTTTTATCGCCGGCAGCGTCACCCGGGGCGTGCTTGTCGGTTTTCTGGTCGGGCTTGCGATGTATGTGTTTACAGGGCTGAGCATCGTTAACCCGTGGATCATTATCTTTCACGGTGTGTCGGCCTCGGTAATGCTGTCGCTGCTTGGCCTGATCACGGCGATCTGGGCAGACAAGTACGACAACATCGCCTCGATCACCAATTTCGTTATCACACCATTGTCATTTATGTCGGGTACGTTCTATTCGATCGACCGTCTGCCGGGCTTCTGGCATGGGCTGGCGGAGTTCAACCCGTTTTTCTACATGATCGACGGGTTCCGTTCGGGGTTCATCGGCACATCAGACGCGCCGATCCTGACCGGGATTATCGTGATCACATCACTGAACGTGGTGTTGTGGGCGGCCTGTTACGAAATGCTCCGGCGGGGATACAAGCTGAAAAGCTGACGTCAGGCCGCCGGGCTTTGTCCGCACACCGCGCTGAGGATTCCACAATTGGCAAGAACCGACGATACAACCCCGCAACTTGATGACGCGTCCTTCAGGCAGATCGACGATGCGTCGCTTTTCGATCCGCCGCGCAGCGAGCATCCGCCGAGAATCCTGTTGCTCCATGGGTCGCTGCGCGACCGGTCCTTCAGCCGGCTGGCGAACGAGGAGGCGGCGCGGATCCTCGTCCGCTTCGGCGCCGAGCCCCGGATATTCGATCCGTCGGGCCTGCCTTTGCCGGACGATGCCGATGAATCGCATCCGAAGGTCCAGGAATTGCGGGAGCTCGTCATCTGGAGCGAGGGTATGGTCTGGTGCTCCCCCGAGCGTCACGGCTCGATGAGCGGTATCATGAAGGCGCAGATCGACTGGATTCCCCTGTCCCTGGGTGCTGTGCGGCCGACCCAGGGAAAGACGCTTGCGGTAATGCAGGTCAGCGGCGGTTCGCAAAGCTTCAACGCCGTGAACCAGCTCCGCATTCTCGGCCGCTGGATGCGGCTGATCACGATCCCGAACCAGTCCTCTGTCGCCAAGGCCTTTCTTGAATTCGACGAAAACGACCGGATGAAGCCGTCACCGTATTACGACCGGATCGTCGATGTGATGGAAGAGCTGGTGAAATTCACCCTGCTGACGCGCGACCGCGCCGGTTATCTGGTCGACCGGTACAGCGAACGCAGGGAAAGCGCCGAGGAATTGTCGAAGCGGGTCAATCAGCGGGCTGCGATTTGACAGCGTCGGGTTGACGTTCGCGGCAGTGGCGGGGTCCGCTTGCGGGTGCGCCTGCTTTTCCGGCGTCTTCAGCGATCGGGGGGCGTCCAGTCGCTTTCCACGGACTTGCGTCTGTTCAGGCGCAGCGCAAAGCCGATCGATACGCCGATGCTGATCGCGACGGTTAAATCGACAATTACCGTCAGCACCAGGGTAAGAACCAACAGAAATATGTCGCTTTTCCTGCCGCGCGCGTAGTCCGCCCATTTGTGGGGTTCGGTCATGTTCCACGCGGTGATGATCAAGAGCGCGGCGAGGGCCGGCATGGCGAGATAGCTTGCGAGCGGTGCGGCGAGCAGCATCACCAGCAGTATGACGGCGGCATGGACAATTCCTGCCACGGGCGTTTTCCCGCCTGCCTTGATGTTGGTCGCCGTTCGCGCGATGGCGCCCGTCGCGGGAAGGCCGGTGAAAAGCGCCGACGCCATATTGGCGGCACCCTGCGCCGATAATTCGGCATTCGGCCGGTGGTGGCCGTCGATCATCTTGTCGGCCACCATCGCCGACAAAAGCGATTCAACGGCGGCCAGGAAAGCGATCACGAAAGCGGAAGGCAGGAGCTCTACAATCCGCGACAGCGAAAAATCGGGCAGTTCCGGCCAGGGCAGCTGGCCTGGTAGTTCCCCGAAACGGGAGCCGAGGGTATCCACGGGCAGCGACATCATGACGACCAGGGCCGATCCAATGCCGACCGCGACGATCAGCCCCGGGAAGCGGGGCGCAATACGACGCAGCCCGACGATCAAAATGAGCGTGACAATTGCGATCGCGACGGGCGCCAGACCCATGGTTTCCCGGGCGGCCCAAAGTGCGGGAATTTTTTCGAGAAAGTCGGCGGGAACTTTTTCGACCGCGAGGCCGAAGAAATCTTTCAGCTGGCTTGTCGCGATGATGATTCCGATGCCGATGGTAAAGCCGTTCACGACGGCCTCCGGGACAAAGGCAATCAGGTTGCCCGCCCGAAAGTAGCCGGCGACAAGCAGGATAATACCCGCCATGAAAGTTGCCATGACCAGGCCGTCATAGCCGTGATTCGCAATCACCCCGAAGACGACGACAATGAATGCGCCTGTCGGACCGCCAATCTGTACCCGGCTTCCACCGAGAAACGAGATCATAAAACCCGCGACGATCGCCGTTATCAGCCCCTTGGCAGGATCGGCGCCGGAAGCGATCCCGATGGCGAGGCTGAGCGGCAGCGCGACCATGGCGACGGTTGCGCCCGCCAGCAGGTCCTGGGCGAAAAGCGACCAGCTATAGGTTCTGATCGTGGTGAAGAGCTTTGGTTGGCGCATATTGTGTTCTTATCGTTGCGGGTGTGACCGGGGAAGTTTATCGGGGCGATGCTATCGGGTTGAGCGCAGGCGTTGTTATCCGCCTTCAGCGGGGATGCCGAAGATGACGATCGCCATACAGACGGCTGTTAAAGCGCCGAATCCAAGCGTTGCGGCGGTGGATTTTCGTCTGGCCGCACTCATGCAGGCAATCAGGCACTGGAAGCCGTAGTAAAGTGCGAAACAGCGCGAGGCGAGCGTGATTAGCCCGTAAATATCTGCTTCCCAGGTAACGATCGCCGCAACCAGCGCAATCAGCGGATATGTGTGATTGATCCGGATGCGTTTGCCCGCCAGCTCATGGACCAGCCCCGCGGCGCCCATTGCGTCGGCCAACGCCGCGCTCGACTGACTGGCGAGGGCGCCGAGGATTACGAAGAACGGCAGGATCAGGGTAACCGGTTTCATCATATCCGAGATTGCCGCCACGTCCGTGCTGTCGGAGCCCGCACCCATAATCGGGAGGACGAGCGCAAAGAAGAGAATGTAAATCAGGGCCGCAATCGCCTGGGAAAGCTTCATCGTGCGAATTCTCAATTCCCGGCTATACGTACTTCCCAGGAACCGCGACGTTTCGAAGCCCTGAACGACGATAAGCAGCCCCAGAATGACGGGAAGGTCTGCGAACGCAAAGTGTGCTTCGACCGGTATCAGCTCGCCGCCGAAGCCGGCGCCCCAGCCCAGCAGCGCTGAGACGTCGAATAGAAGGAGAGCCGCCAGAAGGCCGCCGATCACGGCGAGTTTTACCGAAACCGCATATATTTCGAGCCCCTCTACGGCGTGAAAACCGCGCAGCAATCCGACGCTTCCGATGGTGATCAGCACGATCGTCACAACCCAGTTTATGTATAATTCCTGGCCGAATCCGGTCGGCTTCAGCATGAAATGGGCAAACAGGTTGAGGTAGTAGGCGACCGAAATAAAATAGGCGAATGTGAGAACAAGCTGGGAAAGCCGTTCAATAGACAGGATCGGTCCTTTCGCGTTGCCGTTTTCCAGCAGCGGTTCGACATATGCAATGTTTTCGCGGATCGCCGCCCCGACCAGATAGGCGATGACCAGAAGAGCGGCCATTGCGACGATTGCCCAACTCCCTACGACATTCCGGAGAATGGGGACCGAGACCAGAAAGCCGCTGCCGATGATTGACGCGAGAGGCGTGCTCGTCGCGCGCCAGATGTCATTCGCAAGAAAGCGGGGCCGCAACAGCACGAACAAAAGCCCGACAAACACTGCTATGGCGATGTATCCGTACATTTTCAGTTTTGTACTTCATTCCTGTGGGCGGGGCGGACGGGATATGCCGCCTGAATATATCGCCTGGAGCGAGGTTCTCTGAACCAGCGTGGACGGTCGCGGGTTTTTGATGCGCGTCCCGATTACGCGGGCCTGGAAAATGCCGGCGCGAGGCCGGAGGGCCCGGAGAAAGCCCGACGCGCATTCACGCCGGGGCAAGCAGCCGTCAGAGGCAACGATCAGCCATTGCTCTGACGGCCGGTTCTGAAACCTTGTCTTATCCCGCCGCGTCGAGGATGTGCTGGGGGGTGGATGACACGATTTCCGCGTATTTGGGCATGAAAGCGCCCTTGTCGAGATCCTCGATGTATTTCACGAATTCGGGGGCGAGTTCCTTCATCTCGACAAGGATGCGCTTGTGTTCCTCGACGCTCGACCATTCGCCGATCAGGTAGAAATGGTCTTTGTCCTCGGTGTCCTGCAGCATCACGCCGTCTTTGACCTGGGCCGGGGATTTGTGCATCGGATTCTCATCCGAATAGTCGAATTCCTCGAACAGTTTGACGAATTCTTCGCCGCTGCCGGGCTTCACCCGGAAATCGTAGATATGGAAAAAGTTGCCTTTGCTGGCGAGGGGTATCAAAGCCATTTATCGCTCCTGTTTAAACCGGAAAGACCAGACAATTGTCGATCATGACGCTGTCATAGATGCATTTGCGTTCCTGCAGCAGCAGCCCTTTGGGCGTCCGCCTGAAAATATCCCGGTATTTGCCGACCTGGTGGATCCGGCTTTTCTCTTCGACCAGCGTTTCAATCAGCGTGTAGTTGGCGGCCGCATGAATAAGCTCGCCCTCGATTTTCAGTGCCCGGGTATTGGTAATCGACAGCTGCAGATACCGTGGCGCGTACATCTCGGTATTCAGCAGGGCGTAGGCGCGATCCTTCATCATCGCCTTGCCTTCGCAATAGATCAGACCGAGCGGCAGGCCGGATTCCTCGTTATCGCGGGCGATGACATGATACAGCCCGTCTTCGGTGAAATATTCGACCCACCCGTCGATATCGAAGCGATCGAGCGTATCGGCATAGGCGTAATTGAATTCCTCTATGTCCAGCCGCGCTTCGCGCAGTGCAGAGCCTTTTTCCATAATCGTGGCCATCTCTAGAGCCCCATCACGCTGCGATAATACCGGTACATGCTGCGGATCGATCTTTCCGTGATAATGTGGTCTGTCGGCTCGTCATCCTCGCCGAGCAGGGCAAGCCCGTCGCGCGGCAGGGAGTTGCGCAGGCCGTCCTGCAGGAATTTCAGCGCCTCGTTGTCCTCGATGCCGAGGAAGCCCGACGGGCCGTAGATATTGTTCTGGCGCAGGCGATGGCGGACCATTTCCTCGTCGTCGTCCACCCGTCCGAGAACGGCCCAGATCATCATGAATTCATTGGGTCCGCGCGGGACCAGCAGGCGTGTATTGATGATATTCCCCTGACGAAGCGCCGTCAGGCTGGGAAACACCGTCAGGACGGATCCGGACCACTTCGAATCGAATTCCGGGAAGAAATTCATCACCCGCTTGTCGTTCAGTTCCATCGTGTTCTTGTAGGCCTGCATATCCGCCTGCTCGTCTTCCGATACATCCGGGCGACCTTCCGGACGGCGCGACAGCAAGCCGCCATGCCGGCCAAGGTCATCCCCGGGGATGTCGCTTTCGTTCGACGGCACGAACAGCCCGAAAGTCGTGAGATACGTGTGCAGCAGCGTGGCGTGGTAGGGGTCTTTCAGGTTTTCCTGATAGAGCTTCCAGTTGGCCGGCAGAATATTGCGGTGGATGCCGAGAAGCTTCATCTCGGAACCGCCGAAAGTGGCGTCGAACTCCTCGCAGATTCTGGGGCCGAGATAATCCTCGATCGATTCCATGTCGTCGCAGGCGGTTGCGAAGATGACGCCGCGCCGCGTGGTCACATGGAATGTCCGGAGGCCTCGCTCGCCCATGTCGAAATCTGCGGGCATGCCGCCCTTGCCCTTTGCGCCCCGCCTGAACGGGATGGCAGTCAGATCGCCTTCGAGATTATAGGTCCAGTTATGATAGGGACAGATGAAGCTGTCGGCCGATCCGCGGTATTCCCGGCAGAATTCGACACCGCGATGGGCGCAGCGGTTTTCGAAAACATGGATTTCGCCGTCCTTGTTGCGGGTGACAACGACCGGCAGGGGGCCGAGATAGGACCGGATATAATTGCCCGGCTCCGGTATTTCGCATTCAAGGCCGACGAAATTCCAGTGCCGCCCCAGGAATATCTTTTCGATCTCTTGCTCGTAGACATCCTGGTCCGTGTAAATCCAGTCGGGAATAAGTGTTTCGTCTTCCGACCAGATGCGCTCTTTGGTGCCGTTCTGGACCGTTGAATTCGGAACGCCTGGATTACCGTCCATTTGTCACTCCTGCTGCGGGGAAATATACGTAGTATACTCCCTATTTATGTCTCGCCTGTCAATCATTTGGTCGTACGCGGCGATTATGAAGTATTGATCCTTAGCTTGGCGCACCCGACGTGCTTCTTCAAGGTGTTTTACGAACACTGAATCCCCGCAAAACCGCCGATTGACAGCGAGGGACGACCTCAACATACTCCGCCTCTTTTTTCGGCCCGGCGACGGGCCGAAAGGATTCGGGGACCTAATGTCGGGAGAAGACCTGTGAGCCAGTCTGTAATGCCGTCCTACGGACGCGCGGACATAGCCTTTGAAAAAGGCGATGGGCCCTATTTGTATGCCACTGATGGCCGGAAATTCCTCGATTTCGGCTCCGGCGTTGCCGTGCTGTCGCTCGGCCACAATCATCCTCATCTTGTCGAGGCGTTGGTCGCCCAGGCCGGCAAGGTCTGGCACACGTCAAACCTATACAATATTCCGGAGCAACAGCGTCTGGCGGACCGGCTGGTCGCCAATTCCTTTGCGGAAACCGTGTTTTTCTGCAACTCGGGCGCCGAATCCGTTGAAGCGTCAATCAAGCTGATGCGCAAATATCACAGTGCCAACGGCAACCCCGAACGGTACCGGATGATCAGTTTTTCCGGCAGTTTTCATGGCCGGACGCTGGCGACGATCTCCGCAGGGGCAAGCGATGCCCATCGTGCGGGCTTCGGACCGGCGGTGGACGGTTTCGATCATGTGGCGTTCGGCAATATGAACGAGGTTCGCGCCGCCATCACCGGCGAAACCGCGGGCATCATGATCGAGCCGGTTCAGGGCGAGGGCGGCATCCGCCCCGCCGATCCGAGATTCCTGCAGGATCTGCGCACGTTGTGCGACGAAGAAGGCCTGCTGCTGATGTTTGACGAGGTTCAGACCGGCATGGGCCGCACGGGCAAGCTGTGGGCCTATGAATGGTCGGGCGTGAAGCCGGATGTCATGTCGTCGGCCAAGGGGCTCGGCGGCGGTTTTCCGATCGGAGCGTGCCTTGCGACTGCCGAAGCCGCAAAGGGTATCACGGCCGGCACCCATGGCAGCACGTTTGGCGGTAATCCGCTGGCGACGGCGGTGGCGAACGCGGTGCTCGACGTCATGCTTGAACCCGGTTTTCTTCCCCATGTGGTCGAAATGAGCAAATTGCTGAATGCCGAACTGAAAGCCGTCGCCCGGCGGCATCCTGCGGTGATCGAGGAAGTGCGCGGCGTCGGCATGCTGCTGGGGCTGAAATGCGTGGTTCCCAATGCCACCCTGTCGGCGAAGGCGTTCGAACACGGTCTGCTGACGGTTCTGGCCGGGGACAATGTCATGCGGTTTCTGCCGCCGCTGATCATCGATGACTCCCATGTCAGCGAAGCGATCGGCATTCTCGAAGCCTGCTGCAGGGATCTGGAAGCATGAACGCGACCTCCCCCCAATCGCCGCGTCATTTTCTGGAACTGAAAGACGTGGCAGGGTCTGAATTGCGTCGCATCATCGATATGGGTGCACGGTTCAAGCGCGGAGAGAAACTGAACGGCGCGGCACAGCCGCTCGCCGGACGCACGCTCGCCATGATTTTCGAGAAACCGTCCACCCGGACGCGTGTTTCTTTCGAGGTTGCGATGAAGCAGCTCGGCGGTTCCGTCGTCGTGCTGACACCCAATGAAATGCAGATCGGCCGTGGCGAGACCATTGCCGATACGGCGCGCGTCCTGTCGCGCTATGTCGACGCGATCATGATGCGGACCACCGAGAACGACAAACTGTCGGAACTGGCGTCCTATGCCGAAGTGCCGGTGATCAACGGGCTCACCGATCATTCCCATCCCTGCCAGCTTATGGCCGATATCATGACGTTCGAGGAACATCGCGGCGATATCGACGGCAAGCGCATCGCGTGGTGCGGGGACGGCAACAATATGACTCGCAGCTGGATAGAAGCGGCTGCGCGCTTCGGTTTTGAAATGCGCCTCGCCTGCCCGCCGGAACTGGCGCCGCCGCAGGATGCCATCGACTGGGCAACGGATCAGGGGGCGACGATTGTCTCCACCACCGACCCGGACGAGGCGGTCGAGGGGGCGCATTGTGTCGTGACCGATACCTGGGTATCGATGGGCGATACCGAGGCCGATAAGCGTCACAATCTGCTGTCGCCCTACCGCGTAAACCAGCGTCTGATGGATCGTGCGGCGAACGATGCAATATTCATGCATTGCCTCCCGGCGCACCGGGACGAAGAGGTGACGGCGGACGTACTGGACGGTCCGCAATCCGTGATCTGGGATGAAGCCGAAAACCGCCTTCATGCACAAAAGGGAATTCTCGCCTGGTGTCTGTCCTGACACGAGACGGTCTTATTTTGTAATGGGACGTGACGCGTCTACTTCACTTTCATCCGAGGTTCCGGACGACCTGGTCCAGCCTTTTCAGGTCGAGAACGGTGCGGCGCGTGGCCGTCTGATCCGGCTCGGTCCGGCGGTAGAGACGGTGATCGCCGGACACCGGTATCCCGAACCCGTCGCCGCACTGCTTACCCAGGCGATTGCGCTTTCGGCCCTTATTGCAGGGATTTTCAAGTTCGATGGCGTGTTTTCGCTCCAGGCGAAGGGGGGTGGCCCGGTCGGTCTGCTGGTTGCCGATCTCACCAGTGAAGGCACGCTACGCGGTTTCGCGCAGTACGACACCGACGCGCTTGACGCGCTTGACGACGGCTGGCGCGACGGTCCGGTGCCGCATCTTCTGGGCAGCGGGTACCTCGCGTTCACCGTGGATCAGGGCCAGGACATGGAGAGCTATCAGGGTATCGTCGATCTGACCGGCGCGACGCTCGCGGATTGTGCGCATAATTATTTTCGTCAGTCAGACCAGTTCGACGGCGTGGTCAAACTTACATCCGGACTCGACCCGTCCGGTCACTGGCGTTCCGGTGGCCTGCTTCTGCAGAAAATGCCGCCCGAGGGGCTCGTACTGCAATCGGGCGACGCGCCGGACGAGGATTTCGAGGAAGCCTGGCGCCGGGCTGTTGTGCTGATGAGCAGCAGCCGGGAGGAAGAGCTTCTCGATCCCGAACTGCATCCGCATCAATTGCTGTACCGACTGTTTCACGAAGATGGCGTCCGCGTGTTCGATCCCGTCCCGCTTGAAATGCGGTGCCGCTGCTCGGCCGACCGTGTCGAAACGATGCTGAAATCGTTTCCGCGCACGGAAATCGAGACCCTGAAAGTCGGCGATGACGTGGTCGTGACCTGCGAGTTCTGCGGGCACGACTATGTTTATTCGGACGAAGATATCGATCAGCTTTACAGCGGTTGATGTCATTGCGGGCAACGCGCATATATAAAACGCCCAGTTCAACCTTCGGAGAACGCGTATGAACCGCTCATCGGCCTTTGCCAGTCTTGTTGCTGTTGTCTTTCTGCTGACCGGCTGCGCGACCGAAGTGCAGAAGCCCGGATTCCCGCAGATTTCATTTGCGCATTTGCAGCCGATCAGCCTGAACGTCGCCCGGATCGAGGTTGAGAACCGCTATGTGTCGCCGGCCACGCGGCCGAATGTGGAACATGAGTTTCCGGTCAGCCCTGCGGCGGCGGCGTCGAACTGGGGGCGAGATCGTCTGCGCGCCGTCGGACCGTCGGGCGTCGCGCGTGTGATCGTCCGGCGCGCCAGCGTTGTCGAGGTTCCTTTGAAACGCACGACCGGGGTGACCGGCGCCTTCACACGGGACCAGTCCGAAAGTTACGATGCGATCATCGATATGATGGTTGAATTGCGTGACGCCGACGGCAACGTCCGTGTAACCGCTGAATCGACCGCGAAGCGCTCGCGTTCGGTCTCGGAGAATATTTCCTTGAATGAGCGGGAGAAAATCTGGTTCGAGATGACGGAAACGATGATGGCGGACCTCAATACCGCACTCGAAAACCAGATTCGGCTGCATATGAAAGAGTGGATACGCTAGACGACCGTATTGTACCTGCGCCGTCGCGCAGATATGATCGCGCCATAGTGCGGGGATATTTATCCCTTCGCGCGGCTTGGTCGAAAAGTCGATCGAAGCTGATTGTACAGAGTTTTCTGGAAGGAACATGACAATGAAGAGGCTTTCTCTGGCGGCAGTAGCCGCTGTTACAGCAGTTGCGATCGCCGCCCCGGCGTCCGCGCAGATCATCGGGCTTGCCACCACGAAAGGCGGCGCGACCGCCCAGGTGTCGACCACGATCGCGAAGGTCGTTTCGCTCAAAAGCGATATTGAACTGCGCACCCAGGTGATGGGCGGCACACAGCAATACATTCCCGTCGTCAACGCGGGCGAGATCGCCTTCGGTCTTTCGAACCTGCCGCAATACACGATGGCGATGACCGGCACCGGGATGTCCGCAGGCACGAAATACGAAAATCTTCGGATAGCGGCGACGATGATGGTGTTCCGCGTAGGGCCGATCGTTGCGCGTAATTCCGGTATCAACAAATTGTCCGATCTGAAGGGCAGGCGCACGCCCGCCGGGTTCAAGGCATCGCCGCTCTTCAGCTACATCCTCGATGCATTCCTCGCCAATGGCGGGCTTACGGCCGACGATACGAAGAAAGTGCCCGTTATTGCGCTTCGCCAGCACTGGGATGCTTTCAAGCAGGATAAGCTCGATGTGATGATCGGCGCGGTCGGAACCGGCGTCCTCAAGGAAATCAACCTCGCGGTCGACGGCGGCATCAAATACGTCTCGATGGACGCTTCGGACGAGGCGGTCAAACGCACCGTGGCCAAGTATCCCGGGTCTTACCTGCAGGAAGTCAAACCCGCCAAGCCGCTGACCGGTGTCCTGGAACCGGTGAACGTTCTGCACTTCGACTATCTTTTGTGGACCCACAAGGATGCATCGCCAGAGGTCGTCTACAAGGTCGTGAAGGCCATGTATGAGAACGAAAAAGATCTGAAGGCATCGAGCCCGCTGTGGCGGTCCCATTCGTCCAAGCGGATGTCCAAGGATCAGGGTTTTGAAATTCATCCCGGCGCGATGAAATTCTATAAGGAAGTCGGCGACCGCTAAGAGACGTTCGTCATAGCGGCAACGAATGAGAAATCGCGGCCGGCCCTCGGGTCGTGCCGCGATTTTTATGTGTGATGACAAATAATCCATTCGCCCTTCCTTGCCCGCAGCAGCGCAGCCATCAGGTATCGGGTCTGCATGTGCAGCAAGCCATTCCGCTGGATGAGGGGGCGTTTCCCCATCCGGTGCTGATGGTCCATGGCGCCTTTCACGGCTGGTGGGCGTACGCACGCTGGCTGACATGGTTCGCGACGCTGGGTGTGCCCGCCTATGCGCTGTCGGTTCGGAACCACGAAGGATCGCGGTCGCTGAGTGCCGCAGAATACCGTGAGACGGGGATCGAACATTACGTTGAGGATATCGTCACCGTACTGGACTGGATCGGCAAGCCTGCCGTTCTGATCGGCCACAGTCTTGGCGGGCTGATGGTCCAGAAAGCGGCAGAAGACAGGCACGTTCTCGCCGTTGCCTGTATCGGTTCAGCCAGTCCCGCGGGCGTCGGTCCGACCCGGGATTTTACCTGGGACGAGGACGAACCGCTGATGTTCGACCGCGCGCGCATGCGCGGCGCCATGTTCGAAGATATCGACGATGACACGTTCGATGCGATCTACAGCAGGCTGGTGCCTGAATCGACCCGGGCCCTGAATCAGTCCGGATTGGCGGGCGTCGATGTCGACCCGGACAGGATTACGGCCCCGATGCTGTTTCTCGGCACCGAACATGACGGGGTCGGGCTGCATCCGGCCGCAAAACTCGCGGGGTTCTTCGGTGCCGACCATATCGATGTTCCCGGAACGAGCCATGACGTGCTGCTGGAAGACAGCGGGTTAAGGGTCGCCGCGCACATACTCGGCTGGCTGTGCCGCACTGTGCCGGGTTTCCCGCCGCGCTGATCCGGAAACGCGGTTCCTGAGCCGGTTGTCGCTACGCCGGCCGGGACTGTAGCGCGATCCGTTCCAGGAAACCGAGACAGGCATCGAGCTGCGATATTTCGATGAATTCGTCCGGCTGATGTGCCTGGGCAATATCGCCCGGTCCGCAGACGATCGCGGGAACGCCTGCCTTGGCGAACAGACTGGCTTCCGTGACAAAGGCGATGGTCCCGGTGCTGTTCAGGCCCGTCGCTTCCCGCGCCAGGGTTTCAGCTACCGATCCCTCGGGCGCATCCAGCGGCGGGACGACAAATTCGCATATGTTCTCGACCGAACAGGAAGGGTCCGTCGCCTGCATCCGGGGCAGCAATTCGTCTTTTACCCATGCCTCGACGCGGGCAATGATATCTGCGGGGTCCGCGCCCGGGATGGGGCGGAACTCCCAGTTTAAAAGACATTCCCGGGCGATGATATTTATGGCGTCGCCGCCGGATATCTGTCCCACGTTAAACGTCGTATAGGGCGGCTCGAACCTATCATCGCGTGCGGTTGCGCCGAGCTCGTCGCAAAGACGGTAAAGGTATGACACCAGGGATGCGGCCGCGCCGATCGCGTTGACGCCGTCCAGCGGGCGGCTTGAATGGGCTTCGCGGCCCCGGACCGTGGTTGTCATCGCGCAGATGCCCTTATGGGCGGTAGCGATCTGCATGCCCGTCGGTTCGCCGACGATTACCGCGGCGGGACGCGGCAGTTCGGACAGGACAACATCGATAAGCCGTCCGATGCCGAGGCAGCCGACTTCCTCGTCATAGGAAAAGGCGAAATGGAGAGGGCGTTGCAGGTCCATTTCCGTGAAGCGGGTTGTCATCGCGAGCGCGCAGGCGATGAAGCCCTTCATGTCGGCACTGCCCCGACCGTACAGCCTGCCATTCGCCTCTGTCAGGGAAAAGGGATCGGTGGTCCAGTCCTGACCATCGACGGGGACGACGTCCGAATGGCCCGACAGCACCACGCCGCCCGGTATATCCGGTCCGATGGTGCAGAACAGGTTTGCCTTGGCGCCATCCGCCGAGGGGACCAGGCGCGTCGTGACACCGCGATCCGAGAGATAATCGGCAACAAACGCGATCAGTGGCAGATTGGAATTCCGCGATGTGGTGTCGAAGGCCACCAGGTCGCGCAGCAGATTTTTTGTCTCGTCGAGCCGGGATGACACCGGATTGGCTGGACGGGCCCCGCCTCTAGCCACGCCAGAACCACGGCGCAAACAGCACGAGAACCGTAAACAGTTCCAGCCGGCCGAGAAGCATGCCGGCGCTCAAAGCCCATTTGGCTGAATCAGGCAGGGTGGAATAATTCCCGGTCGGTCCGACAATATCGCCCAAGGCCGGACCCACGTTGCAGATCGCCGAGGCCGCGGCCGAAATCGCCGTCAGGAAATCGAGCCCGATGAAATGCAAAACGCCCGCCAGCAGCGCGAAGGTCAGCATGAACAGGAAGAAAAAGCTCATGACCGAGTTTTCGACTTCATCGGTAATCGGCTGGCCGTTGAAATTGGCGATGAAGATACCGTGCGGACGTATCAGATGTTTCATCTGCATCTTGGCGGTCTCATAGAGAACCTGATACCGGAATATCTTGATCGAGCAGGTCGTGGAGCCGGCGCAGCCGCCTATGAACATGATGAAAAAGAAAACCCCCGTCGCAAAGGCGCCCCAGCCGGCATAGTTGGCAGACGAAAACCCGGTGCCGGTCATGATCGAGACGACGTTGAATGCGGATTCCCGCAACGCCCTCAGGATATGGATATCGTTATTGGCGTGGTGGGCAATGGCGACAGAGAGGACAAAGAATATCACGATACAGACGAACCAGCGCACCTGCGTGTCGCGGAGGATAACGAGCGGTTTCCCGCGCACTGCCTGCAGATAAAGCACGAAGGGAAGGGCGCCGAGTATCATGAAACAGGTGATAATGACCTCGACCGTGGGATTCAGGAACGCGCCGACCGAGGCGTCGCGCGTCGAAAACCCGCCCGTTGCAATGGTCGTCATGCCATGGGCGATGGCATCGAAGCCTTTCAGCCCCGCCGCCCAGAGCAGGGCCGCGCAACCGGCGGTGAGCGCCAGATAGACAAAGCCGACGCCGCTCGCGATCTGTGCGACACGCGGGAGGACCTTTTCCGAGCGATCGGAAGATTCCATCTGGAAAAGCTGGTTGCCGCCGATTTTCAGCATGGGCAGAATTGCAATCGACATCACGATGATGCCGATGCCGCCAAGCCATTGCAGGATCGCCCGCCAGAGCAGAATGCCGCTCGGCGCCGTATCGAGCGAAGTGATGACGGTCGACCCGGTGGTTGTCAGCCCCGACATGGCTTCGAAAAACGCGTCCGTGAAATCGAGGTCCAGATCCGCGAAGACAAACGGAAGGGCGGCAAAGAACGTCATCGCCAGCCAGCTCAGCGTGGTCAGCACGAAGGCCTGCCGAACCGAGAACCGGTCGGGCGGCGCCATTGTCGTCAGCATGAGCGTGATGCCGATAAAGGCCGTCAGCCCGGCCGAACCCGCGAAGACCTGCCAGTCGGGATGTCCGACGACGAGGTCCGCCACCAGTGGCGCGCACATGGCTGCTGCCAGTGTCGTCAGCAGGATGCCGACAATGTAGAGAACGGGGCGGAAATCGAGCAAGGCTCAGATCCTGTGCTGTTGCTCAGGTCAGTTGAGGTGCCGCGCCTCATGCGGGCAGTCGAGCGAGAAGGCAGGCACCTCGATATCGAATTTCTCGCCCGATGGCGTGCTCATCTGGTAGCTGCCTTTCATAATGCCCGACGGCGTCGGCAGCGGCGTGCCGCTGGTATATTCATAGCTTTCCCCGGGACCGAGAACGGGCTGTTCGCCGACGACGCCGGCGCCCCGCACTTCCTGAACGCGGCCCATGCCATCGGTGATATGCCAGTAGCGTGTGAGCAGCTGCACGGTCTCGGTGCCTTCGTTCTCGATCTGCACCCGATAGGCCCAGACATACTGCGCGTTTTCCGGCTCCGATTGGTCGTCGAGATAAACCGGTTCGACCTGAACGCGAATTTCCCGGGTAACGGCTGAATACATGGATCCTGTCCGAATTGTGTTGCGCGCATCCTAGCGGATTTCGGCGCGAAGTGGAATTTCGCCTTTTTACGCTTTGAGCGCCTCTGCAAAGGCCTGATCGAGATCGTCCTGAATATCCGCCGGGTCTTCAAGTCCGACCGACAGGCGCACCATCCCGTCGTCCAGTCCCAGAAATTCGCGGTCTTCCGCGCTGAGGCGCTGGTGGGTGGTAGTGGCGGGATGGGTCATCAGGCTTTTCGAATCGCCAAGATTGTTGGAAATGTCGATCAGCTTCAGTGCGTTCATGAACCTGAAGCAGCGCTCCTTGCCGCCTTCCAGCGAGAACGTCACGAGGCTGCCGAAATCCGTCATCTGCGATGCCGCCAATTCGTGCTGCGGATGGCTCGGCAGGCCGGGATAGCGGACCTTCAGCAGGTCGGAACGACTTTCCAGATAATCCGCGATCTTGCGGGCATTTTCGCAATGCCGCCGGATGCGCAGGTCCAGGGTTTCGAGCCCCTTCAGCATCACCCAGGCATTGAACGGGCTGAGCGACGGGCCGGTATGACGCAGAAACGGCTTCAGGGTGTTTTCGCAGTAATCCTCGTCGCCGAGCACGATACCGCCGAGGCATCTTCCCTGGCCGTCGATATGCTTGGTCGCTGAATACACGACGATATCGGCGCCGAGTTCCATGGGTTTCTGCAGCAGCGGCGTCGCGAACACATTGTCGACGATGACTTTCGCGCCGGCCTTGCGGGCAAGGGCGGACACTGCCCTGATATCGACAATATCGAGGCCCGGATTGGACGGGGTTTCGACGAATACGCATTTCGTCGGCCGCTTCAGCGCATCTTCCCACTGATTGAGGTCGGTGCCGTCGACGATCGTCGTCTCTACACCCCATTTCGGTAGAATCTCTGTCAGGATATACAGGCAGGATCCGAACAGCGCGCGGCTGCCGACAACGTGGTCGCCGGCCTGCACCATCGATGCGATGGACGCGAAGACGGCGGCCATGCCGGTGGCGGTCGCTTTGCCGACGGCAGCACCTTCGATAAGCGCCATGCGCTCCTGGAACATGTCGACGGTCGGGTTCGAAAACCGCGAATAGATAAACCGGTCCACGCGGTCCTTGAAGGCGTCCTCCGCCTGCTCGGCATATTCGTAGACATAGCCGGAGGTGGCGAAAATCGCTTCGCCGGTTTCGCCGAATTCGCTGCGCCTGGTGCCGCCGCGTACCGCGAGGGTTTGCGCGCGCCAGCTTTCCTGAACGGGTTTGTTGATCTTCATGTTCTGCTCCCGGACTCTCGCCCAAATAAAAACCCCCGACCGAACGGCCGGGGTTTCAGGAACCTCCGACCTTTTAGCGATTTTTTTAACGTGGCCGCAAGCCGGTCGGCTCAAATCTCCACGAGAGGGCTGCTAATTACGCTCCCCCGCTTTGTCCGTCAAGCTCTGCTTTTGGTCGCGCCTTCCCGCCAGGCCAGGATGGCCGCGGTAAACAACAGCATGGCGCCGCCCTGATGGGCCCAGGCGATGTAGATGGAGGCGCCGGACAGGATTGTTGCGATGCCGAGGCAGAATTGCAGCCCGGCAAAAACCGCGACCCAGGCGACCGGCCTCGCTTTTTCGTGCCGGTGGGTCCACCAGAGCCAGAGCGCCGCGATCACGGTGCAAACTGCGAGCACACGGTGGATGAACTGCACCGTGCCGATATTCTCGAACAGGTTCAGCCAGACCGGCGATATCGACAGTGCATGGGGCGGCAGCAATCCGCCGTCCATCAGCGGGAAGGTCGTAAACACCGCACCCCCGTCCATACCGGCGACGAGCGCGCCCCATATCATGGTGACGAAGATCAGGCCGCACAGGTTACGTGCGCCGCGGGCGGTATAGGCCGGCGGCCGCGAGATGGTGCGGAGACCGAGGGCGGTGTAGAGCATCGCGGCATAAATAATGACGGCAAGGCCCAGATGGGCCGCCAGCCGGTACTGGCTGACCGATGGCTGGTCGACCAGGCCGGATTTCACCATGTACCAGCCAAGGGCTCCCTGCAGGCCGCCGAGAACGAAAAGGATTGCCAGACGTCCCGTCAGGCCCGCCGGGAGGCGGTAGCGGATCAGGAACCAGAGAAAGGGCAGGAAATAGACGATGCCGATGATCCGGCCGAGAACGCGGTGAAGATATTCAAGCCAGAAGATGCGTTTGAAATCGTCCAGAGACATCCAGAAATTCAGTTTCCGGAATTCCGGAGAATCCCGATAGGAATCGAAGACAGCGGCCCATGCCGCATCGCTCATGGGCGGGATCCATCCGGTAAAGGGGCGCCAGTAAACGATCGACAGGCCGGATTCGGTGAGCCGCGTGATGCCGCCGAGCAGTACCATGGCAAACACCAGCGCACAGCAAACATAGAGCCAGTATTCGATCGCCTTCAGCGGCGCAGGGGGGCGTTTCGTCGCCATTGGTCAGCCGGGTCCGGGGTTGAGGGCGGAATAGGTACCTTAACTACCTAACCGCCGATCATCCTCCGGGCAACTGTCTGCGGCGCTATGTCACCCGTCCACCGCGCGGGCGGTCCGCACGGTGAAAGCGCTCTCGCCGCTCAGTCCCGCATCTCAGTCCGGCAACTCAGTGCAGCATCATGGAATGATCGACATGCCGTGTATGCGCCGGGCTCAGTATCTCCGAGCCGGCGACCTTCACGGCGTAAAGCGGTCCGTCGATTTCGCGTTCCCAGAAATCCAGGAATTTGTGAAGCCTGGGAAAGGCGGGAGCCAGGTCAAGCGACTGCCAGATATATGTCTGGAGCAGGTCGAGATGGTCTGGCATGCGGTAGATGATTTCCGCCGTGGTCAGGCGGTATCCGTTCAACTGGTGTTCGATTTCCGTCATGCGGGCAAAACTCCGTGGTTGTGAACACGAAAATTCTGCACGAATCATAGTAAACGGACAATTAAAATCAAATGATTTCAATGGCTTGGCAACACTCGTATGGGAGTGCTGCCAGAATGTCGGGGTGTCCGGGCCTAGGTGTCCGGGCCTAGGTGTCCGGGCCTACAGGCCGGTGTGACGCGCCCGCGCCCCGCGCTGGATTGCGGCCGCTGCAAGCGGATCGATTTCCAGGTCGTAGGACAGCACTTCGAGGAGCTGCAGTTCTTCCTGGCTGGCATGGCCGTCCGCGGCCACGATCTCGCAGGCAAAAGCATAGGCTGTCTCACGCAGGCGTGCGGGCAACGCTTCCTTGATCTGGGAAATTGCCGCATCGACGCCGCCATCGCTTGCCAGAACCTCTGCGCAGGCTTCCGCGTCCTTCGTGAGGTCGTCGGGCTCGTAGTCGGCAAAGGCGGGCATACGATCGACAAGCTGGCCGATGCGCAGAAGCTCGACATCCGTCATTTCGGCATCGATCGCGGATGCAATGACCATCGTATAAATCAGGGCGGCGTGAGGATTGAGACTGCTCATGACGTTATCTTCTCCTTGTTGACCCCGCAGGTAATGCCCTGCCGCGGACGCGTCAAGTCATTCCGGCTGCGACAGGAAGTCCCGCGTCGCCGAGACCGCCTCGGCAAGGCCGACCCGCTGTATCTCCACGCCGTCGGGAAAGGCGCCCGCGAGGCGCGACGGCATCATCGGGTCCAGCATCACGAACACGCCGGAATCGTCCGCCCGCCGGACCAGCCGGCCATAGGCCTGTTTCAGCCGCAGGCGGGTTATCAGATCGTCATAGCGCGACCGGGTGAAGGCCTTTCGCCGCGCCCGGTGAAGGATCGACGGGCGCGGCCAGGGGACCCGGTCGAACACGATCAGGCGAAGGCTGCGCCCCGGCACGTCCACGCCGTCGCGCACGGCATCGGTGCCCAGCAGGCAGGATCGTTCCTCGGCCCGGAATATCTCGACGAGGCTGCCGGTATCCATGCGGTCGACGTGCTGGGCAAGCAGGGGATACCCCATTTCCTCCAGCACCGGCGCGATCCGTTCGTGGACGCTGCGCAACCGGGTGATGGCGGTGAACAGGCCGAGCGCGCCGCCGCCCGAGGCGACAAACAGTTCGCGATAGGCGGCCGCGACCTGGTTCATGTCGTCCTTGCGCACGTCCGTGACGACCAGGACGCGGGTTTGTTCGGGGTAGTTGAAGGGCGAGGTCACCTGTGCGCGGTAGGGCGGCTGTGAAAGATGCACGGCCCCTGTCCGCTGTTCCGCCGATTGCCAGTCGAGTTCGTTATCGCCCGTGCCGTCGCGCAGCGTTGCCGAGGTGACCACGATGCCGTGTGCGGGTTCGGCGACCGTCTTGGCGAAAGGCAGCATCGGGTCGATCCAGTGACGATGCATGCCGACATCCGAATCGCGTCCCTGCGACCGGGTGACGGAGAACCAGTCGACGAATTCTTCGGGCACGCCTTCGGCCAGCGCATCCAGCATGGATTTCCATGCCTCGAGCTCGCCCTCCGCGCGGCGGCGCAATCCCCGGCTGACGCTCTCGATCCGGTTGCGGGTCGGTGTGTCGAGATCGCTGGCGTTTTCGTCCAGCACCAGCAGCAGACGTTCGGACAGGGCGCGCATCGGCTGGATCAGGCGGTTGAGGGAGTCGCGCAATTGGCGCGCGGCATCCAGCAGGCCCGGCACGGGGCTGTCGGTTTCTGTTTCAAGGTCATAGGGCGAGCGGGCATCCCTGGCGCGCGCATATACCTGCTGGCGGACCTCGGCGAGAAACAGTTCCGCGTCTCCGCGCGCGGTCCCGCCGGCGATGCGCTGGTTCCATCCGGGACCGGGCAGGGCATCCGCCGCCGCGACGATGGCATCGACGAATTCGCCGATCCGTTCGTCCAGCGCCGCCACGTCTTCGATGCGGCGTTGCAGGCCACGGGCACGGGTCTTGCGGCCTTCTTCCGGCCCGAGCAGCCAGCGTCTCAGCTCGGCGCCTTCCTGTCCGCTCAACTGCGCGGAGAACGCGCTGTCCGCCGCGTCGAACAGATGGTGTCCTTCGTCGAAAATCAGCCGGGTCGGCACCTGTCCGTCATCCATGCCGCCTGTTGCGGTCTGGGCGAGGACCAGAGCGTGATTGGCAACCACGATATCCGCCCGTTTCGCGCGGCGGACGGTTTTTTCGACAAAACAGCGATGATAATGGGCGCAGGCGGAATAAATGCACTCGCCGCGCCGGTCGGCGAGGGCGACGGTGTTGCGCGGTGTCGCGATATCGATCAGCCAGGCGGGGAAATCCGCGCCGCCCATGTCGCCGTCGCGGGTCGCCGACGCCCAGCGCGCCATCAGCCCGAGCCCGATGGAATCCTGCGGCCTGCCGCGAAGCCCGGTAATCGCGTCTTCGTAATTCAGCAGGCACAGGTAGTTTTCCCGGCCCTTGCGGATAACCACCTTGCGCGCCTTGACCCGGGGGTCCGGGTGCAGGCGATCCAGTTCGCTGTCGATCTGGCGCTGCAGGTTCCGGGTGTAGGTACTGATCCAGACGGTGCCGTCATTGCGTTCCGCCCACAGGCTGGCCGGCGCAATATAGCCGAGCGTCTTGCCGACGCCGGTGCCCGCTTCGGCCAGAACGGTATTGGGCGTGTCTTCCTCGTCGCGCGGGGCGAAGGCATGGGAGACCGCGGCGGCGTAGTCGCCCTGTTGCGGGCGGTCCTCCGCGTCGCGCCCGACAAGCTCGGCGAGCCGTGCGCGGGTTTCGTCTTCGGGCACAGGCAGGTTGCCGGGCTGCGCGTCCGGCGCGAATTCCGACCATTCGGGCAGACGCCGCCAGATTTCGAGCGCCCGGTTGGCAAGCCCGTCCATCGCCGGGGGGACTTCGGCGGCAAGTGCGCGCAGCACCAGCGGAGTCCATCCCCAGTTCGCCGCTTCCATCATGCGGGCGGCTTCCGCCGCGAGATCTCGGTCGCGGCCGGGCTCCATTCTGATCAGGTCCGTCAGCAGGGCGCCGCCGGCAAGCTGCAGGATGCGCGCTTCGTCGTCGATCCCGTCCGGCGCGCCGAGCTCAAGCGCGTCGGCCAGTCCCGAAGGGGTCGGCCGGCAGAACGTTGCCGGCCGGACAAAGGCGAAAAGTTCCAGAAGGTCGAGCGCCCGGAACGGCGATGTGTTCAGCCGCCGGGCCGTTGCCGGTGCGTGGCAGACCATGGGCACAAGCCCGTCCGAGATGCGCTTCACCGCCGCTGCGGGGGCGAGCCGTTCGGAGCTGCCGTCCGGTTGGCGGAGCACCGCACCCCTGTGGCCCACGGCGAGGGCGGGCAGGTCCAGCGGCCGCACATTCGCCGAAAGCGCGCCCATGGAGGACGCCTCCGGGGACGGGTCTCCGGGGGGCAGGTCGGGTGAAGGCGCCTCGCTCATCGGCCGAGTATAGCCGAATCCGGACGGGCACGTATGCGTAACAAGGCCGGTGTCAGACCCGTTGGCTCAGCCAGATCGCAAGGCGGGATCCTTTTTTGATCGCCGTCGACAGGAATTCGTAACCGGGTGCGAGTTCCGCGTCGTGTTCGAGCGCGGTATCGCGGTGCTCCAGTTCGTCCTCCCGGAACTTTTCGATCGTCGCGCGCAATTCGGCCTCGTCGTCTCCCAGAAGGGCGGCCTGCTCTGCATAATGTTCGTCGATCACTTCCTCGATGGCGGCGGTGCAGGCCATCGCCGCGCGTTCGCCCATCATCGCGGTCGCCGCGCCGAGCGCGTATCCCGCAACATGCCAGACAGGCATCAGCGCGGTGGGTCGCACGCGGCGCTCGCCGATCAGGGTGTCGAAAGTTTCAAGATGCTCGCGCTCCTGTTCCGCCATTTCGCGGATGACATCCCCCGCGGGGGAGTCTCCGAGCACCGAAAGCTGCCCCTTGTATATCCGCACCGCGCCGTATTCGCCGGCATGATCCACGCGGACGATACGTTCCAGCATCTCCCCGGCCGGTATATCGCCCGGCAGGATACCGTGTTCCGTCAGTCGTTTGCGCACGGTCATGAATGTCTTCTCCGCGTCTGGTTCCAGGCCGCCACACCGCAGAATACCGTCAATGCGAGGGAAGCGACAGCGTTCCATCCTGCAATCGATACGCCAAAAAGCGACCACGGGATTTCGTCGCACCGGACAACGGGTGCCGCGAGCAGCTGCGCCCGCAGCTCGTCTATCGTCGTTGCCTGATTGAGCGCGCCGAGCCCCGTGCAGGAACTCGGTCCCGAGATCCACTGTTGTTCGACGCCGGTATGATAGAGCGCGATGCCGGATCCCGCCGCGAAGGTCAGGCAGGCAAGCCAGGTCAGGAAGATGCGTTCGCGCGGGCCGTGGAACCACAATAGCGCGCCAAGGCCGATCACAATCGCGATGCCGTGGGGGATGCGCTGCCAGATACACAGCTTGCAGGGCGCAAGCCCGCCGAGATACTGGGATCCAAGGGCGGCGAGCAGGGCAATCGCCGAGGCCCACATCGCCCATATCGTGGCGCTCCGGTCGTCGATATGACGCCCCAAAATCTTCATCGATGCATTCTCATGCGACGACCTTGAGAAGGATAAAGCCGCCGACAAGAAGGACGCAGAAAACGGCGAACATCAGCCCGAGGCGTTTTTCGATGAAGTCGCGTATCGGTGGGCCGAAGAAGTAGAGCAGGGCGGCGACCACGAAGAACCGCAGGCCGCGTGCCAGCACCGAGGCACCGGTGAAGGTGGTCAGGTCCAGTTCGGTGACGCCGCTGGCGATCGTAATCACCTTGTAGGGGAAAGGGGTCACCCCGGCGATAAAGACGATCCAGCCGCCATATTCGTTGTAGCGCGCCGTGAAGTCGGAGAATTTGGCCGCATAGCCATAGAATTCCAGTATCGGGCGGCCGACGCTTTCATAGAGCCCAGCACCGATGGCATAGCCGAGCATGCCGCCAAGCACCGATGCGATGGTGCACATTGCGGCATATCGCCAGGCCCTGTCGCGGGCGGCGAGGACCATCGGAATAAGCAGAATATCGGGGGGGATCGGAAAGACCGAACTTTCGACGAAGGCGACCGCGCAGAGGGCCCAGACGGCGTTCTTGCGGGAGGCGAGGTCCATCGTCCAGTCGTAAAGTCGGCGCAGCATCGGGTTTCCTTCAGACGGCTCAGCGCGGTTTAACAGCGGGCCAGCCGGCGGGCAAGACAGCAGGCGCAAACGGGAACGACCCGGCGCCCTTCCGGTTCGGCGCCTGTGCCGTGAATCGTGGAGCGAACGCGCAACCCGCCCGGACTGCCATCCCGCAGGCGGGTCAGAACGCTACTTCCGTCAGGGTGCGATCAGCCGCGTGCTCGACCTCGTAATACGGGGCATGCTGAAAGCCGAAGCGGCGCGCGATGATATTTCCCGGGACGGAGTCGATTTTCGTGTTCAACTGACGGACGCAGCCATTGTAGTGCTGCCGTGCCGTCTGGATTTCCGCCTCCAGCGTCGACAGGGTCCGCTGAAGTTCGATGAACGTGCCGTCGGCCTTCAGGTCCGGATAGCTTTCGGCGACGGCGAACATCCGGATCAGCGCCGTCGATAATTCGCCCTCCGCCGCCTGCCGTTCCCCTGCACCCGCATCCGCTGCCGATGCGGCGCGGGCACGCATCTCCGTGACGGCATTCAGCGCGTCTTTTTCGTGAGAGACGTAGCCTTTGACCGTGTTGATCAGGTTGTCGACAAGATTGCTTCGGCGTTTGAGTTGTACGTCCACGCTGCTCCATCCTTCGCGCACCCTCTCGCGGGCAGCGACGAGCCTGTTGTAGGAGCCGCCGCCCCATACGACGATCACGACGACGGCAAAGATCAGGATCGCGAAAATATCTGTCACGCTGAATAGCCCCCCGTTACCACGCTGGCCCCGCGCCGGTGCGTTCCGGGCGATGGCGCGGATCGCAGAATATTAAAATGGTCGGCGGTGCGCCAGTGGTATGGGGAAAGGGCGATCACGGCAACGGGCGGGTGGGCCGGCCATGCGATAGACGGTTGACCCCGCTAGCCCCTCCGATGTAATCCACATCCGTCGCGAGCGTGGCGGAACTGGTAGACGCAGGGGATTCAAAATCCCCCGGTGGCAACACCTTGGGAGTTCGAGTCTCCCCGCTCGTACCATCGTTAAATCGGGGTAATCTGTTCGGCAGATACGCTCATTAAAAAGGGCCGGCCCGTTTCCGGGCCGACCCCTTTTTTCAGCTGAAAACCCGGTTCTGCAAATCTGCTGACCGATCAGGCCGCAGCCGCCTCTTCCGCCGCGTGGGCGGCCTTGACGCTGTCGCGCGCGCAGCAGCGCTCGTAATAGGCGGCGACGTTCGGATAGGCAGACAGGTCGACCTTCGCCGGTTTGGTCCAGTTCAGGATCGCCGCGGCATAGCAGTCGGCGGCGGAGAACTTGTCGCCCATCAGGTAATCCTTGCCTTCAAGCTCGGCGTTCATGTAGCTCAGGCGCGCACCCAGCCGCTTGCGGGCGATTTCCCGGTAATCGTCCGGGATGCCCGGCAGGAAGATCGGCGGCAGGTTCTTGTGCAGCTCGGAGCCGATGAAGCTCAGCCAGTCCATCAGCTTGTACCGCTCCGGCGTGCCGGCGGCCGGGATCAGGCCTTTTTCGGGATGCTTGTCGGCGAGGTACTGGATGATCACGCCGCACTCGCTGAGCCCGGTGCCGTCCTCCATTTCCACGTAAGGCACGTAGCCTTTCGGGTTGTGGGTCCTGAAGTCGGACCCGTCGCCGAGCTTCTTTTCCATCAGATTGACGGCGACCAGTTCGGGTTCGATGCCGAGCTCGCGCATCGCGATATGGGGGGCGAAAGAGCAGGTGCCCTTGGTGTAATACAGTTTCATTCAGCGTCTCCGATAGGGGTTTAGTGGGGGCGGTTATTCCATGCGGTACTTTTGCGCTTGGCGCCGCTGCGGGTCCAGTGCCTGCGTCATCATATTTCCGTCAGCCGGGTCTAGCTGAAACAGTCGCCGCCGTTTACCGCCACGTACTGGCCGGTCATGAAATCGCTGTCCGGCGACGCCAGGAACACGCAGGCGCCGGTCAGGTCTTCGGGAACCTGTTCGCGTTTGAATGCGCGGGCGTTGATGACAAGGTTTTTGTCGTGGTCGCCCTCGGGCCCCCAGGACTCGACCGCTTCGCTCATGGTCAGGCCGGGGGCGAGCGTGTTGACGCAGATATTGTGATCGCCGACCTCGTTGGCGAGCGAGCGGGTAAAGGCGAAGACGCTGCCTTTCGACGTCACGTAATGCAGCATGAACGGCACGCCTTTGAGGATCGTGTCGGAGCCGACATTGACGATCTTGCCGTATTTCTGCGGCCGGAAGACTTTGACGGCGGCACGGCACATCAGCAGCATGCCGCGCACGTTGACCGCCTGCACCCGGTCCCACAGATCGATATCGATCTCGTCGAAAGGCTGCGGCTTCAGGGTGCCGAACATGGCGGCATTATTGACCAGGATGTGCAGCCCGCCGAATTTCGCAACCACGTCGTCGACCAGCTTCAGGCACGCAGCCTCGTTGCTGATATCGGTCTCGAAGGCAGCAATTTCGGCCCCCGGTATTTCCCTGGCGATGTTTTCCGCCGCCGCCGTGCCGTCGAGGATGTCCACAAGGGCGACCTTCGCGCCCTCCCGGGCCAGCGCCATGGCGTAATGGGCTCCGATGCCCTGCGCCGCGCCGGTGACAATGGCGACCTTTCCGTCGAGTTTTGGCATGATCTTCTCCCTGATGACTGACCGTTCCGGCCATTTTGATTGATTTAGACATGCCACGATTCCCGACAATGCGCAAAGGGCTCCGATCGCTTTCAGTCCGGTTTTGGATGTAGGTGCCGCCTGTTCATGGCCGGAATGACTTTCTATGCTGCAGGGAATCAGGAATTGCCCGGAAGAAGCGCCCATGATCGACCCCAAGCTGTTCAAGTTCGATACGCTCGGCCTTCATGCCGGCCAGCAGCCCGACCCGGCAACCGGGGCGCGGGCAACGCCGATCTATCAGACCACGTCCTATGTGTTCAGGGATACGGATCACGCGGCATCGCTGTTCAATCTGGAACGGGCGGGGCACATCTATTCCCGGATATCGAACCCGACGGTCGCGGTGCTGGAGGAACGCATCGCCGCGCTCGAGGGCGGTGTCGGCGCGGTGGCGACTGCATCCGGGCAGGCGGCTTTGCATCTCGCCATTGTGACCCTGATGGGGCAGGGCGGGCATATCTTGTCGTCGGCGTCGATCTATGGCGGCAGCCACAACATGTTCTACCACACGCTGCCGCGCTTCGGGATCACGGCGACTTTTGTCGATCCGCGCGACCCGGACGCGTTTGCAAAGGCAATCACGCCCGACACCCGCCTCGTTTTCGGCGAGACGCTGGGCAACCCGGGGCTGGAGGTCATGAACCTGCCGAAGATATCGGAGATCGCGCACGATGCCGGCATTCCCCTGATGATCGACAACACCTTCGCGACGCCCTATCTGTGCCGCCCGTTCGAACACGGCGTCGATATCGTCATGCATTCGGCCACCAAGTTTCTCGGCGGGCATGGCACGTCTATCGCGGGGCTTCTTGTGGATTCCGGGAATTTCGACTGGGAGGCATCGGGCAGGTTTCCGACCCTGACCGAGCCTTACGAAGGCTATCACGGTCTCGACTTCGCCGAGGAATTCGGCCCTGCCGCCTTCATCATGCGCGCCCGGGCGGAAGGCCTGCGCGATTTCGGCGCGACCCTCAGCCCGACAAACGCGTTTTACATCCTGCAGGGGGTCGAGACCCTGCACGTGCGGATGGAGCGCCATGTTTCCAATGCGCGAAAGGTGGTGGAATTTCTGGGCAACCACGATGCCGTCGACTGGGTGACCTGGCCGGAGCTCGACGATCACCCCGACAAGGCGCTCGCGGCAAAGCTGCTGCCTAAGGGACCGGGGGCGATCTTTTCCTTCGGCATCAGGGGCGGTCGGGAAGCAGGGCGCGTCTTCATCGAAAAGCTTGGCCTGTTCTCGCATCTGGCGAATGTCGGCGATGCGAAATCGCTGGTCATTCACCCGGCATCGACCACCCACCAGCAGATGGATGCCGCCGCGCTGAAGGCCGCCGGTATCGGCGAGGAACTGGTGCGGCTGTCGGTCGGCATGGAAGACGCGGACGATCTGCTCGCCGACCTTGACCAGGCGCTGAAGGCGGCCATGCGCGCGACCCAGAAAAAGGACGGCGCCTGATGGAATTGCAGGTAGACGGCCGAAAGGTCTTCGCGGCGACCGGCGGCAAGCCGTTCGATGCGTCCCGTCCCGTCGTCATATTCGTCCATGGCGCCGGCATGGACCATACCGTCTGGGCGTTGCAGACCCGCTGGTTCGCCTGGCACGGACGGTCGGTGCTGGCGATCGACCTGCCCGGCCATGGCAAGTCGGACGGACCCGCGCTCGAAAGTATCGATGATATCGGGGCGTGGCTGATCCGCCTTGTTGAGGCGTCGGGTGCGCCGTCCGCGTCACTGGTCGGCCATTCGATGGGATCGCTCGCGTCGCTCTCGGCGGGCGCGACCGGCGGGGACCGCGTCGCGTCGCTGGCTCTGTTGGGGGTGGGTGCCGAGATGCCGGTCCATCCGGACCTGCTGGCCGCCGCCAGATCGAACGACCCGGCGGCCCGGGACCTGATCGTGTCCTGGGGCTTCGGCAAACCCGCCCATTTCGGCCTGAACCGCGCCCCCGGTCTGTGGATGCAGGGCGGCGGGCGGGCGCTGCTGGCGCACGGCCCCGACGGCGTTCTCGGAATCGATCTGGCGGCCTGCGATGCCTATAAGGTTGCGCTGGACGCTGCGGCGAAGGTTACCTGCCCGACGCTCCTTGTCTGTGGAAGCCGGGACATGATGACCCCGCCGAGGGCCGCCGCGCCGCTTGGCGGGGCGATCGCCGGATCGCGCACGGTGGTGATCGACGGCGCCGGCCACATGATGATGATCGAAAAACCGGACGAGACACTCGACGCGCTTATTCCCGCGCTTTAGCCGGCGGCGGTGCGGCATTCGCATCACCCGTCATCGCATCGGCCGCCGCACGCCCCACTGAAAGCAGTTCAGGGCGCTTTTCCCGGACCGGCTTTCATGCTGCCCCGGAAGCGCCGACCGGCTCCGCGTCCCGCCGACCGGCCCGGGCCCCCGCCGCCGTTTTCCTCGCGGGCGAGACAACGTCTGAAGGCGGGCAGATGATTGTCCCGCGAAGCCGCCTGCAGCCGTTCAAGGACGTGTACGACGTCGGGATCGCTCACATTGGCAAGCAGCCGTTCATACATTTCGGCGTTTTCAATTTCGCCCTGCACGGCAGCCCGGCAGGCTTCGGCAAGGCTCGACGGCGCCGCCACGTTACCCGCCCATGGATCGTCCGGCGGCGTGAGCCCGAACGTCTCGTAGAGTGAACAGAGCGCTGAAATATGGCGTCCTTCGGACTCCACTATATTGATGAACGGCCGGACCTGGCCGAATGTTTCGATCACCTTCCGGTATGTTGCGCGGGCCTTGTATTCATCGTCCAGCGCTTCGTCCATGGCGGCGCGCGTGGCGGAATCCATGGTCAGCCGGTCACTTTTTCTTCATGGGCAGCGATGTCGCCGTCCTTGAACAGGTATTCCTTCAGTTCCCTGTCGAAATCCGCGCTGTTACGGCGAATCCATTCGAGGATCATCGATGCGTGTTCGATTTCCTCGCGCATGTTGTGCAGCAGGATGTCCTTGAGCGCCGGGTCCTCGCAATCGTCGGCCCGCTGACGGTACCAGTCGGTTGCTTCCAGCTCTTCCATCAGGGAGACGATCGCCTGGTGCATCGAGATGGTTTCGGTCGTGAGCCGTTCGCGTGGGGCATGCAGTGAATCGCTCGACATTTTTTTCTCCTGATCTGAGGTTTTCTAGTTGTCCGGCAGTCCATGCACATGAACGTCATGTGCCGTGTGCTTTGAGAGAATTTTTTTCGCCCGGTCTTCATGCGCGGCATCGCGGGTGCGGACCCAGAGCAGAAGCCCGCCGCGATCGAGCTGCTGCTGCAGGTACTCGGCATGATGCCGTTCAAGAAAGCTGGAAAGGCCGATCCCTGCCATGCCGCCGGTCGCGCCCCCAATTGCAGCAGCCGTGTATGCAGCAGCGAGAGCGCCGCCGGATGCAACGACGGCGCCGGCCACGGATACGGCGCCGATAAAGAGCAGCGCACCGATCAGCGCCCCCTCCGCATCGCCGATCGCTTCGGTCGATACAAAGGCCGTTGTGGGGACTTCTGCATCGTCCTCCAGCTCGGCGACCTTCTTGTAGCGGTGGCCGAGTTTCTTCTCGACAGTGTCGACCCCGGCGAGGACGCTTATCTCCGCCCTGTCGAAGCCCGATGACTGCAATTCATCTATTGCCGCTTCCAGCGAGTCGGCGTTGTCGAATACGCCTACAGCCTCTCGGACGTCTGTCATTTCGGACCCCATCGGTTACGGTAGCGTGGATATTGGGCCATCGGCATGTGACCGGCATTTACCGAGATCAATACCGTCGGTGACCGTATATTCCGATCACCTTTTGCGGCGGTATGTCAGCGTTCTTTCAGGCTGTGGATATAGGCAATCACGCTGTCGATCTCGGCCTCGCTCAGGATCAGGTCGGGCATGTTCCTGTGGGGGGATTTGAGAAACACGCGCAGGTTCAGCGCCGTCTTGGACGGGCTGTCGGCGATGGTCTGGAAGGATGCGACGTCGACAAACTTCTCGTCAGTCTCTCCTTTTTCGACACGATGACAGGTCGCGCATAGGCGTTTCGCCAGGTCGTGTCCCGCACCTACATCGCCAAGATCGCGTGCTCCCGCCGCCCCGGGCTGGGCCAGATCGAAAATCGCCAGCGCGCTGATCGCTATGAATGTCATGGAACTCTTCATCGAACTCTTCATCCCAATGCTTTCTCGACGGCGTGGAGGGCGGATCTGAGGTCGGCGGCATTGCGCCTGTCGACCGGGTCGGCATCTTTCAGGGATTCTGCCCAGGCAGTCAGCAGGCCCGCCAGCACGTTATGATGCAGGTGCACGGAGACTGACCGCTTTTCGTCGCCGCCGCGCTCGAAATGCATGACCAGCCCATCGCCTTCTGCTTGTGCGTCGTAACGGGATTCGCCCTCAAACGCGCCACGATAGAACTTGTCGGGAAAGTCGATCGATATCTCGACCCTGTCCTCTATCGGTTTCATGCTTGGTTGGAGCCTCGCGGGTATGTTGTCGGCAATCGAAGGTCTATGATCCTAGCGGCAGATGCGCCGTCATCGACTTGATTGAAGTCAATCAACGGCAGCGGCAGCAGCTGTCGTCGGAGAAATCGGAACGTGCGCAGGGCTTCAATGCGCCGGCTATAAAGCAGGGAACACGATGAAAGTTTATCTTATCCATCACGCTACCGCGTTTTCGCTCGAACAGGATCCGGAACGCCATCTGACGGAACTGGGGCGCGAACAGGCGGACCGGCTGGGCGCACGCTTCGCCGCCGCCGGGATCGATCCGGTCCGTATCCTGCACAGCGACAAGCAATGGGTCCGCGAAACCGCCGAACGTATCGGGGCCGTCATGGGACTGTCCGACAGGCTGGCGCTTGCAGGCTATCCGATCGATACGGGCGACGACGTCTCGCCCTTCATGGCGGAAATCGCGGCCAGTTCCGGCGACCTGATGATGGTCGGCCATGTCGATTACCTGCGGCGCTCGGCGGCAAAGCTCGTCAGCGGCGACGAGACCGTTCAGGTCATCAGTTTCAAGCCCGATTTCGGCACCGTTTTCTGCCTTGAGGAAGAAGACGGCGACTGGATCGTCCGTTTCGGCTGGCGCCAGGAGCACGCAGCGGGCTGAGGCTCTTCAGACCTTTCCGAACCACGCCAGAATAGCCGTCAGCGTCAAGACCGAGAACACGGTCGACATCACGATCCCGGCCGACGCCCGCTGGACATAAACCCCGTTCTGCTGCGCGGTAACAAAGACCAGCGCGCCGGTCGGCAGGGCGGCCAGCAATACAGCGCTCACGGCCCAGAACCGGTCCATCTCGAAGACGTGGAAGCCGAGATACCAGGTCAGGGCCGGCTGGGCGATCAGCTTGAAGAACGTGATCCAGCTGACTTCCGCGAGTCCCGCCGTGATCTTCTGGCTGACCAGGAAAAGGCCGAGCGCAAACAGCGCGCCGGGCGCGGCGGCGGCGCCCAGAATCCGGCACAGGTTTTCCAGCGGCACCGGCACGGTGATCTGCGCCGCGCTGAGGCCGAGGCCGACCACGGGGGCGACGACCAGCGGGTTTTTTGCCAGTGCGGCCAGGATGCCTGCCGCAATCGCGCCGGCGCTGCGCCGGTCGGCCTCGTCCTTTACCGCGGCGACCCAGGCGGTCATGGCGCCGTAGAAAAACATGTTCAGGACCGTCGCCGTCACGGCGGGCAGCACCCGGTCTTCGCCGAAGGCGGCGATAAACAGCGGGATCCCCATGTACCCCGTATTGGAAAACAGCGCCGTCATCGCGTGCAGACCGTTCGACGCGCCGCGATTGCCGAACAGGTAGCGGCTGCCGAGAACGACGATCACGCCGGTCCCCAGAATGCCGAGCGAGACCGTCGCGATAAAATCGGCATTCAGGATGCGGCCAACCGGTGTGACCGCCATGCCGATAAAAATCAGCGGCGGCAGGGCAAACCAGTAGACGAAGGCGTTCAGCGCTTCCGAACTCGCGGCGCCCAGCAGCTTCACGCGCCCGGCGAGATACCCGCACAGGATGATCCCGAAGACGGGAAGGGCGACATTGAGGACGGCTTGCACGGCGGCGCTGTTCCGATGAAGATGAAAAGGGCGGGAGGAACACAATATGCCGGAAACCGGCGTGAAAAACTTCGACAATTTCGACTACGTCATCGTCGGCGCGGGCACGGCAGGCTGCGTGCTGGCAAACCGGTTGAGCGCGGACCCGGACGTGAACGTCCTGCTGCTCGAAGCGGGCGGCAGGGACGACTATTTCTGGATCAAGATTCCCGTCGGCTACCTGTACACGATGGGCAACCCGCGTACCGACTGGTGCTTCCAGACCGAGGAGGAGCCCGGGCTGAACGGCCGCGCGCTGGCCTACCCGCGCGGGCGCACCCTCGGCGGCTGTTCGGCGATCAACGGCATGATCTACATGCGCGGCCAGGCGCGGGATTACGACCAGTGGCGCCAGATGGGCAATACCGGCTGGGGCTGGGACGACGTGCTGCCGGTCTTCCGGAAGTCCGAGGACTTTGTCGGCGGCGAGAGCGAGCTGCACGGCGCCGGCGGCGAATGGCGGGTGGAGGACCAGCGCCTGTCCTGGGAGGTGCTGAACGCTTTCCGCGACGCCTGCGCCGAGATCGGCATTCCGAAAACGGACGACTTCAATGGCGGCACCAATGAAGGCGCCGGATATTTCCAGGTCAACCAGAAGCGCGGCGTGCGCTGGAGCGCGGCCCATGCATTCCTGCACCCGGTCACCCACCGCCGGAACCTGACCGTGCTGACAAAGGCGCAGGCAAAAAAACTGACCGTGTTGGAAGGCCGCGTCACCGGCGTCGATTTCTGGCTCGACGGGGCCGATGCCCATGCCGATGCCCGGCACGAGGTCGTGCTCGCATCGGGCTCCGTCGGTTCGCCGCAGATTCTGCAGCTCTCCGGCATCGGCCCGGCGCCCCTGCTGCGCGAACACGGTATCGATGTGGCGCACGAACTGCCCGGGGTCGGCGAGAACCTGCAGGATCATTTGCAGATCCGGGCGGTCTATAAGGTGCAGAATGCGAAGACCCTGAACGAGCGCGCCAACAGCCTGATCGGCAAGGCGGGCATGGGGCTCGAATACCTGCTGTTCAAGCGCGGCCCGATGACCATGGCGCCGAGCCAGCTCGGCGTGTTCACGAAATCCGACGAGAGCCGCGAGACGCCGAACCTGCAATATCACGTCCAGCCATTGTCGCTCGACAGGTTCGGCGAGCCGCTGCACCCGTTCCCCGCCATCACGGCATCGGTGTGCAACCTGCGCCCCGACAGCCGGGGGCATATCCGCATCAAGAGCCCGGATCCGCGCGCCAAGCCGTCGATCCGCCCGAACTACCTGACGGCGGAGAGCGACCGGCAGATCGCCGCCAATGCGCTGAAGCTGACCCGCCGGATTGTCTCCGCCCCCGCCATGAAAAAATACGCGCCGGAGGAATACCTGCCGGGTGCGCAGGTCGCCACCGACGAAGACCTCGCCCGCGCCGCCGGCGATATCGCAACGACGATCTTCCACCCCGTCGGCACCTGCAAGATGGGCAGCGACGACATGGCCGTGGTCGACGACCGGCTGCGCCTGCGCGGATTGGCCGGCCTGCGCATCGCCGACGCCTCGGTCATGCCGACGATCACGTCGGGCAACACCAATTCGCCGACAATCATGATTGCGGAGAAAGCGGCGGCGATGATGCAGGAGGACCGGGCGAGCCGATGACCGATAGCACCCTGTATAAAGGCATTGCCGATGCAGGCGCGGAAGCCGCCACCGCCTTCGACATCGCCGCCCTCGACCGCGATTTTTACGAAAACCCTTACCCGGTCTTTCACGCGCTGCGCCGCCATGCGCCGGTGCACCGCCTGCCGGGCGGGGCGTGGTTTCTGACGCGTCATGCCGATCTCGACGCGGCCTATCACGATCCCGTGCTGTTTTCGTCCGACAAGACGGTCGATTTCAAAAAGACCATGGGCGAGACGTCGCTCTATGAACATCATACGACGAGCCTCGTGTTCAACGATCCGCCGGGCCACACGCGGGTGCGCAAGCGCCTCGCGCCGGCTTTTACGCCGCGCGCCCTGCGGGCGCTGGAATCCCGGGTGCGGGAGGTCGTCGATTCCTCGCTGGATGAAGTCGCGGAAATGGGATCGTTCGACCTGCTCCACGATTTCGCGATGAAGCTGCCGATAGAGCTGATCGGCGACATGCTGGGCGTGCCGCGCGAAGACCGGCACCTGCTGTCGCCCTGGGCGGTTGCGATCCTCGGCGGGCTGGAGGCGGACCTGACGCCGGCACAACGCGACGCGGCGTCGCTGGCCGTCGACAATTTCAAGGACTACCTGCGCTGGCTGATTGCCGAACGCCAGAAGAACCCGCTTTCGGGCGAGAACGGCGAGGTGCTCTCCAAACTGGTCGGCCCCGACGCCGACGGCGAAACGCTGACCGAACTGGAACTGCTGCATAACTGCATCTTCCTGCTCAATGCCGGACACGAGACCACGGCAAATACGGTCACCAACGGCATCGATACGCTGCTGCGCTTCCCCGGTCAGCTGGACCGGCTGCGGGCGGACCCGGACCTGATCGTCAGCGCCGTAGAGGAGCTGCTGCGTTTTGAGAGTTCGGTGCAGCTCAGCAACCGGAAGCTGACGGCGGATGCGGACGTCGGCAGTGTGGCGATGAAGAAAGGCGATTACGTCTGGCTGTGTATCGGCGCGGCGAACCGCGATCCGGCGGAGTTTCCCGATCCCGATACCGTCGATATCGGGCGGGAGCGCAACCGGCACCTTGCCTTCGGGGCGGGCATTCATGCCTGCGCCGGGATGTCGCTCGGGCGGATGGAAGTCCGGATCGCGCTGAACGGCTTTATCCGGCGGTTCGGGCGGATCGTGCCGTCGGGCACCGCCCGGCACCATCCGCGCGCGCGGTTTCGCGGGTTTATCGATTATCCGGTGACGGTATCGGACTGATCGCGGTGGCCGCAATTGGTGCGCTGTGACTGCCGGAACTTCAATTGATTGACGCCAAACCGATACGCCCGTAGTTTCCGGCGCTCTGAAACACCCGGAGGATCAGGCAGTTGGCCGATCTGAAATCACTCGCCGCGGACGCCAAGGCCTGGCCCTTCGCCGAGGCGCGCAGTCTTCTGAAACGTACCGCCGGCAAGGTGCCCGAAAAGGGCTACGTGCTGTTCGAGACGGGCTACGGGCCGTCCGGCCTGCCGCATATCGGCACCTTCGGCGAGGTCGTGCGCACCACCATGGTGCGCCGCGCGTTCGAGACGCTGTCGGATATCCCGACCAAACTGTTCGCGTTTTCGGACGACATGGACGGGTTGCGTAAGGTGCCGGAAAACGTGCCGCAACAGGAAATGATGGCCGAACATCTGGGCAAGCCGCTGACCAGCGTGCCCGATCCGTTCGGCACCCATGAAAGCTTCGGGCACCATAACAATGCCCGGCTTCAGGCATTTCTCGACCGGTTCGGTTTCGACTACGAGTTCAAAAGTGCGACCGATTGTTACAAGTCCGGCATGTTCGACAAGACGCTGCTGGATATCCTGCGGCTGCATGAACAGATCACCGGTGTCATCAAGCCGACCCTGGGCGAGGCGCGGCGGGAAACCTACAGCCCGTTCCTCCCCGTTTGCGAGAAAACCGGCCGCGTGCTTCTCGCCAAAATCGTGGAGACGAAGCCGGATGACGGCACGGTCGTGTACGAGGATGAAGACGGATCGCTGGTCGAGACGCCCGTCACCGGCGGGCGCTGCAAACTCCAGTGGAAAGCCGATTGGGCGATGCGCTGGACCGCTTTGTCGGTCGATTACGAGATGTCAGGCAAGGATCTGATCGATTCAGTCCGCCTTTCCAGCCGTATCTGCCAGATTCTGGGCGGAACGCCGCCGGATGGCTTCACATATGAGCTATTTCTCGACGAAAACGGCGAAAAGATCTCAAAATCGCGCGGAAACGGCCTTTCTGTCGAGGAATGGCTCGAATACGCGACGCCGGAGAGTCTATCACTTTATATGTACAACTCGCCGCGCAAGGCGAAACGGCTGTATTTCGACGCCATCCCGCGCCATGTGGACGACTACCTGACGCATCTGGAGAAATTCGGCGAACAGGAAGAGGCCGCCCGGCTCGAAAATCCGGCCTGGCACATCCATAACGGCACGCCGCCCGCCCCCGAAGGCCATGTCACGTTCGGCCTGTTGCTGAACCTCGCGAGCGTCTGCAATACCGAGGACCCGGCGGTCCTGTGGGGCTTCATCACCCGGTATGCGCCGACGGCGACGCCGGAAACGGCGCCGATCCTGAATACGCTGGTCGGAAACGCGATCGCCTATTACCGGGATTTCGTGAAACCGAACAAGAGCTACCGCGCGCCGAACGACAAGGAACGCGCGGCGCTTGAAGAACTGGTCGCTGCGATACAGGCCATGCCCGCCGATGTGGATGCCGAAACCATCCAGACCGAGGTCTACGAGGTCGGCAAGCGTCACAATTTCGAAAACCTGCGGGACTGGTTCAAGGCGCTGTATGAAGTGCTGCTCGGCCAGAGCCAGGGACCGCGCTTCGGCTCGTTCGCCGCCCTTTACGGCAAGGACGAGACGGTCGCCCTGATCGGCCGCGTGCTGGCCGGCGAAAGTGCGGCGGCGGAGTAATCTAAAAGTCCGTCGCACCCGTAACCGGGCCATGAATATCTTCTATCTAGACCGCGATATAGAGCGCGCGGTGCAATATCACTGCGACAGCCATGTGGTGAAAATGTGCCTGGAAACCGCACAGATTCTCTGTACGGCATTGCACCGATACGATCAGCCCGCGAAATACAAACCGACCCACGTCAAACATCCCTCAGTGCTGTGGGCCGGCGACAGTCTTGCGCAGTTCCAGTGGCTCAAACGGTTCGGCAAGGCGCTTTGCGCGGAATACACCTTTCGTTACGGGAAGAAACACGCGTCGGAGGCGGTTATCGACGGGCTGCCCGACGCGCCGCCGCTGCCCGATGCCGGATGGACGGAGCCGCCCCAGGCGATGCCCGATGCCTGCAAGCGGGACGATCCGGTAGAGGGATACCGGGCCTTTTACGCCGCCGAGAAAGCGCATTTCGCGAAATGGACCAAGCGCCCCGTGCCGGACTTCATGTCCGGCTGAGTATTTTCGACAGGGGGAACGGTCGCCGACAGTTCGGCTTCCAGCCGAGCCCGAGCCGCGCGTAGTTCGGCATCATCACCACGCCGTCTTCGCGATAGGGCTCGAACGCGGCGCGCAGTGTGTCCATCAGGGCGTCGCGCCCGGCCTGGTCGAGGCTGTCGACGGTGTCTGAATAGCCGCGGATCAGCGCGCGGTTGATGTAATCGTCAAGATCCTCGACCGGGCGCTTGTAGCGCATGTCATGTTCCGTGACGTTGTCGAAGCCCGCTTCGGTCAGAATACCGGCCAACTGACCCGGTTGTCCGAGGCTATGTCGATGCGGCACCGCGCCTTCGTCCTGTCCCATGGCTTTGGCGATCGCGCGGCGGATCACGAAAAAGGGCGGGTTTTCGTCATAGGGTCCCCAGACGACATAGCCGACCCGCCCGCCGGGCTTGAGCACCCGGAGCGCTTCGCTGGCGGCGGCGACCTTGTCTTCCGGAAACATCAGGCCGAAGCGGCAGGTCACGCAGTCGAACGAATTGTCCTGGAACCCAAGGGCGGTCATGTCGGCGGCGGCGAAATGCATGATGTCGAGCCCGACATTGACCGATCTTTCGCGTGTCTTGGCGAGCATTTCCGGGGTCAGGTCGCAGGCGGTGATCGAACCGCCTTCGCCCAGTGCGAGGCCGATACTGATGGCGGGATCGCCCGTACCGGAACCGAGATCGAGCACCGTCTCACCTGGCACGATGCGGGCAAGCTCGATCAGCATCTGGTTCAGGGTATCGTCGGTGGAGAGGCCCTGGGCCGCGGTGGCGGTCCAGCTTCTGCTGCGGTCTTTCCAGTGTGCGCGTCCGACCTGGTTCTGGTCTTCCATCAGATTTTCCTGCCGCCTTCCCGTTCGGCGAACTCGAAATAAAGTTCGCGCGCCCGGGTCGCCACCGGACCGATCTGGTAATGCGTGTCCGCCACCTGGATGACCGGCTGCACCTTGGAATAATTGCCGGTCAGGAATACCTCGTCGGCCGCGGCGAGGTCCGCCAGCGTCAGCGTCATTTCCGCAACGTCGTAACCGTCTTCGCTCAGCAGTTCCATGATCCGCCGCCGGGTCAGCCCCGACAGGAAGGCGCCGTTGGCCGCCGGGGTCTGCACGGTGCCGTCGCGGACGATGAACAGGTTGTTGGTCGCGAATTCGGCGACATTGCCCATCGCGTCCAGGATAACGGCCGTGCCGAAACCCTTCTGGCGCGCTTCCATCATCGCGCGGGCGACATTCGGATACAGGCAGGAGGCCTTTGCGTTGGTCGGCGCCGCTTCGGGCGTGGGTCGCCGGTAGCTCGAAATCATCGTCTTGATTCCGCCCCAGGCCGGCATCGGCGCCTCGAAGACCGTCAGGATGAGCTGGGTCGATTCCAGGTCCGGCGCCACGAAGCCGTCCTCGAAATACATCATCGGCCGGATATAGAGCTCCGCGTCTTCCGGGAACTTCTCGATTCCTTCCCACGCCAGGGCGACGATCTCGTCCGCCGTGAGCGGCGCCGTCATGCCGAACGCCTTGCCGGATTCGATGATACGGGCGCAATGGCGGTCGAGGTCCGGTGCCAGCCGGGCGATCGACCGGGCGCCGTCGAAGACCGACGAGGCCATCCACCAGGCATGGCTCATCGGCCCGAGCATGGGCTCATTGCCCTCGAACCAGGTGCCGTCCTTCCAGGTGAACGACACGCGGTCCATCAGCCCTGCGCTTCCGGCTTTAACGGAACAACGTTGTCGCTGTCGCCCGCGGCATCCGGGCTTTCGTCCTGGAATGCCCTGGCATAGGCGTGTATCCGGGTGACCATGGCGTGCAGCCCGTTGGCGCGGCTGCCGCTCAGATGCGAGCCGAGTTCCAGCGCCTCGAAGAATGCAGGGGGCGTGCCGATGATTTCTTCCGGGGTGCGGCCCGAATAAACCCGGAGAAGAAGCGCCACCAGCCCGCGGACGATCATCGCATCCGAATCCGCGTCGAAATAGATACGGCCGTTTTCCTGCCGGGCGTGAAACCATACCTGCGACTGGCAGCCGGGCACCTTGTGCGCATCGTCCTTCTTGTCGTCGGGGAGGTCCTTCAGGGCCTTGCCGAGCTCGATGATGTATTCGTAGCGTTGCACCCAGTCGTCAAAAAACGCGAATTCATCGACGATTTCCTGGGTTGTCTGGTCGATTGTGTCTGTCGGGGTCATGGGATCGATATAGTCCGGTTTCGGGACCCGATCAATGCAACGATACCCGGTCGCGTGTTTTTAACCGTCCTGTTTTTCGATCTCCGCGATTCGGGATAGTTTGGAGAAATCATCCTATCGGGGTCCCGCCGTTGACAGATTTCCATTCGCTCGTGCTCCCGCTCCTCCGTCTGCTGCCGCCGGAGGCGGCGCATACCGTCTCCATCCGGGGACTGAAATGGGGCCTCGGGCCGAAAGACCGGACACCGGACGATCCGGTTCTTGCGACATCGGTCTGGGGGCTGGATTTCCGCAATCCGATCGGGCTGTCTGCCGGGTTCGACAAGGGGGCCGAGGTACCGGATGCGATGCTGGCGGCGGGATTTGGCTTTGTCGAGGCGGGGACGGTCACGCCGCTGCCCCAGCCGGGCAATCCGAAGCCCCGGGTGTTCCGCCTGTCTGAAGACCGCGCGGTCATCAACCGTCTGAGCTTCAACGGGACGGGACTGGGCCCCTTTGTCGGGCGTATTTCCAAACGCGGCAAGGGGCTCGGCCCGTTCGGTGCCAATATCGGCAAGAACAAGGCGACGGAGGACGGCGCGTCCGATTACGAGATATGTGTCGAGGCCGTCGCCCCCTATGTGGATTACCTGGTGGCCAATGTTTCGTCCCCCAACACTCCCGGTCTTCGGGCGATGCAGGGGCGGGAGATTCTGAAAGACATGCTGGTCCGCGTGCTCGACGCCCGGGCCCGGGCAGTGCCGGACGCCGCAAAAAGACCGCCGCTGATCGTCAAGATCGCACCGGATCTGGACGATGCCGAACGCGCCGATATCGCCGCCGTGATCATGGAGACCGGGGTGGACGGCATGACGGTGGCGAATACGACGGTCCAGCGACCCGACCATATGACCGACAGCCAGACACATGAAGCAGGCGGCATGAGCGGCGCGCCGCTGTTTCCCATCGCGCTGCAGATCGTCGGCGACATGTATCGCCGGACCGGCGGAAAAGTGCCGATCATCGGCTGCGGCGGGGTTGCCAGCGGGGCCGATGCCTATGCCATGATCCGGGCGGGGGCATCCTTGATCCAGCTCTATTCGGCGCTCGTGTATCATGGTCCGGCCCTTGTTCCCCGCATCAAACGGGAACTCGCGGCCCTGCTCAGACAGGACGGTTTCGAACATGTTTCGGACGCCGTCGGTGTGGATTCCAAGCTTGAAAATTAAGGTCCCGGCAACCGGTTCTTAACCCTATGTCAACCGGTTAACGTCACATTAGCCTTGTTCCGTAACCTTTGACGGCAGGCATGTCTTTTCTTCGTCACATTCTTATCGCGTTCGGTTATTCAATCATCTCGGCAGCCGTCGCGCTGACATTGCCGCGCTTCTTCAGCGGGATCGATCCGAATACCGCGATCATGCTGGGCGCTGTGGTCCTCGTCGGCTCCGCGCTGCTGCACGAGGTTTTTGCACGCCAGGAAGATGAAGGCCGGCTGGTCGAGGAGGTGCAGGACCTGCGCGCCGGTCATGGCAAGGTGATGGGGGAGCTGACCCGCGCCCGCGAGGAAGTCGGCCAGATCTACAAGGCGATCGAGACGATGACCCGCCGTGGTCCGGGCGGCAAGGGGCTCGAGGAGGATGTCGGCAAGGTTATGGCGGAGGTCCGCATGCTCCAGGACCTTGTCGAGAGGCTGACCCGGGAAGCAGATCCGTCATCGCCGCCGGACGAAGTCACATCCGTGGCGCGCCTTGCGCGGATCGCGGAAGCAGCGGGCAATACCGGCCGGACAATCGATAACGACGCAGCGCCTGTCGGCCCTCAGCTGGACGACGCGACGATTGTCCAGCTTGTCCGCGACGGAATCGCAAAAGACAGGGTCGATCTCGCCCTGCAGCCGGTCGTCAGCCTGCCGCAGCGCAAACGCAAATTCTATGAAGCCTATACCCGGATCCGCAGCGAAACCGGCGAGGTCATCACGCCCGGCCAGTATATCGCCCTTGCCGAGCGCGAAGGGCTCGTGACCGCGATTGACAACCTGATGCTGTTCCGCTGCGTCCAGCAACTGCGCAACAAGCACAACAAGAGCCGGAATATCGGATTTTTCTGCAATATCTCGCCCCATACCCTGGCCGACAAAAAGTTCTTCAACGATTTCATCCTCTTCATGACCGAGAATTCGTCGCTGGCGCAGGATCTGATCTTCGAATTCTGCCATTCCACCATCGCCAATCAGGACGACGAGATCAGGCACCAGCTCGGCCGTCTTGCGGCCCTTGGCTTCCGGTTCTCGCTCGATCAGGTGAACAGCCTGAACCTCGACTACGGCGCCCTCGCCGAGCAGCATTTCAAATACATCAAGGTCGATGCGGCGACGATGCTGCGCGAGGTGCCGCAGCCCACGATCGATATCGACCTGCAGGATTTCAAAAAGGCGCTGGAGCGCCAGGGGATCGATCTGATCGTCGAAAAGATCGAGAGCGAGGAAGTGCTGCGCGACATCCTCGACTTCCACGTCGACTACGGACAGGGCTACCTGTTCGGCGAGCCGAAGAATATCAACGTAGCCTAGGACTTCCCCAGGTAATAACGGATCAGCGCGACGGCTTCGTCGCTGTCCCACTCGGCATCGCCTGTCAGGCGGCCGAGTTCCCTGCCGTCCCGCCCGATCAGGATCGTGGTCGGCAGGCCGCGCACCTTTGCGCCGAACATCATCCTGGAGCCGACATCGTGGAACAGCGGCAGCGCGGTCAGACCCAGTTTCTCGCGGAAGGGTGTGATCTTTTCCCATCCGGTGCGGTCTTCCGACAGCGCGATAACGGTAAAATCCCCGCTGCCAAGCTTTTGCTGCAGCCGTTGGAGAGACGGCATTTCGCGCACGCAGGGGCCGCACCATGTCGCCCAGAAATTCATCAGCACAATCCGTCCGCCGAAATCCTTCAGGGTGCGCATGGTGCCGTCCTGTTCGGTGAAGCCGGTCGCCGGGAGCGGGGCGGGGTCGGCGGCGGGCATGAACTTTTTCATCCAGCCCACACGCGGCGGCGCCGCAGATACGCCCGAAACTGTGTCGCCCCGCGCGTATGTGCTTGAATCCCCGCCAATAATGGCCATTATCGCGACACCGGTGGCAATAACGGCACGTGCCCCGGCTTTTTTTATCCTGGACAGCAAACCGAACTGAGAACCGAACATAGTCATGGGCACTGAAAACAATCCTGATAGCAAGGCATCCGCCGGCGGCGGCTCCAACCAGATGTGGGGCGGACGGTTTGCCGCCGCACCCGACGCGCTCATGGAGAGAATTAACGCTTCCATCGGCTTTGACAAGGCGCTCTATGCCCAGGACATCGCCGGATCGATTGCCCATGCCCGGATGCTGGGCAATGTCGGGATCCTTTCCGATGCCGATGTGACCGCGATTTGCGACGGTCTTTCCGGTATTCGCGATGAAATCGAAGCCGGCACGTTCGAGTTCAAAACCGAACTTGAAGATATTCACATGAATATCGAGGCCCGCCTGACGGCGCGCATCGGCGATGCCGCAGGCAGGCTGCACACGGCGCGCTCACGCAACGATCAGGTGGCGACCGACTTCCGGCTCTGGGTGCGGGATGCGGTCGATGCCGCGGATGAGGCGCTCAAAGGGCTTCAGTCCGCGCTGATCGATCAGGCGGAAATACATGCGGACTGGGTGATGCCCGGTTTCACGCACCTTCAGGCGGCCCAGCCCGTAACGGCAGGCCACCATCTGCTGGCCTATGTCGAGATGTTCGGCCGGGATCGCGGCCGTTTCACGGATGCGCGGGCGCGGCTCAACGAGAGCCCGCTGGGCGCGGGCGCGCTCGCCGGGACCGGGTTTCCCATAAACCGGGACATGACGGCGGCGGCGCTCGGGTTCGACCGGCCGACGGCGAATTCGCTCGATTCCGTGTCCGATCGGGATTTCGTCCTCGAGTATCTGGCTGCGGCGGCGATCTGCGCCGGGCATCTGTCGCGGCTGGGCGAGGAACTGGTCATCTGGTCGTCGGCGCAGTTCCGCTTCGCGCGGCTGTCCGACGCGTTTTCGACGGGCTCGTCGATGATGCCGCAGAAGCGCAACCCGGATGCCGCGGAACTGATCCGCGGCAAGACGGGCCGGGTGCTCGGCGCCTTTGTCGCGTTGTCGACGGTGATGAAAGGCCTGCCGCTTGCCTATTCCAAGGACATGCAGGAAGACAAGGAGCCGGTTTTCGACGCGGCGGAGGCGCTGATGGTCTGTGTCGCGGCCGCGACCGGCATGATCGCCGACCTGACCTTCGATCGCGAGCGGCTTGCAGCGGCGGCGGGCGAGGGGTTTACCACCGCGACCGACCTTGCCGACTGGCTGGTGCGCGAAGCGGGGGTGCCGTTCCGTGAATCCCACCATATCACCGGGCGGGTCGTCGCCCTTGCCGAACAGAAAGGCTGCGGCCTTGAAGACCTGCCGCTGGCTGAACTGACCGCCATCGACGAACGTATAAATGACGCGGTGTTCGACGTGCTCGGCGTGGACAAATCGGTGCGCAGCCGCAACAGTTACGGCGGAACGGCGCCGGAGAATGTCCGGGCGCAGGCGATTTCCGCCCGGGAGCGGTTTTTGACATGACAGCGCAGCATATTTTTTCGAAACGGATCTTTTTGGGCATTTTGTGCGTCGCTTTCGCACTTTCGGTAGCGGGGTGCGGCAAAAAGCCGAGAAAGCTGGACTCCCCCGATGAGACAGTGACCTTCCCGAACCAATACCCGACATCCCGATGAGGCATACCCTGAAATGAGTCGCTTCGAATATCGCGGCGGCGTGCTGCATGCGGAAGACGTATCGCTGACCGCCCTGGCGGACAAGGTCGGGACGCCGTTCTACTGTTATTCCGCGGACATGCTGCGCACCGCCTATACGGATTTCGCCGGTGCATTTGCCGGGCTGGACGTCATGGTCTGCTATGCGGTGAAGGCCAACAGCAACCAGGCCGTCATCGCGCAGTTCGCCGCGCTCGGGGCGGGGGCGGACGTGGTGTCGGAAGGCGAACTCCGGCGGGCACTCGCCGCCGGCGTGCCGCCCGCAAAGATCGTGTTCTCCGGTGTCGGCAAGACGCGGGCCGAGATGGAAATGGCCCTGCGGGCGGATTGCGGTCAGTTCAATATCGAATCCGAGCCTGAACTCGCCGCCCTCTCGGAGGTTGCAGCGACTATCGGCAAAACGGCGACGATCGTCCTGCGGGTCAATCCCGATGTCGATGCCGATACCCACCATAAAATCTCCACCGGCCGTGCCGGCGACAAGTTCGGCATCGAGCTGGACCGTATCCGGGAGGTCTATGCCGCCGCATCGGAAATGCCCGGTCTGAAGCCTTCGGGTCTTGCCGTTCATATCGGCTCGCAGCTGACGCGGCTCGATCCGTTCCGCAACGCGTTTGAACGTATCGCCGCCCTTGTCCGCGACTTGCGGGCCGATGGCCTGCATGTCGACCGGCTGGATCTCGGCGGCGGTCTCGGGATCGTCTATCGGGATGAAATTCCCCCGGTGCCGACGGATTACGCGGAGATCGTCCGTGACGTATTCGGCGATATGAATGTTGCGCTGACGTTTGAGCCCGGCAGGCGCCTGACAGGCGAGGCGGGTATCCTTGTAACCCGCGTTATCTATGTGAAAGAGAGCGGCGGCAGGAAGTTTGCAGTGGTGGATGCGGCGATGAACGACCTGATACGACCGACGCTTTACGAAGCGTGGCACGATATCGATCCGGTTGCCCAACCGGCGGATGATGCCGCGCGGACCCCTGTCGATATCGTAGGACCGGTTTGCGAGACCGGCGATGTCTTCGCCGTCCAGCGCGACATGCCGCCGCTTGCGGCCGGAGACCTGCTGGCGGTGCGTTCTGCCGGTGCTTACGGCGCGGTTATGTCGTCGACCTATAACAGCCGGTTGCTGATCCCCGAAACGATGGTTAACGGGGCTCAAGACGCCGTGATTCGACCTCGCACCGATTATGATACACTTATAGGACAGGATGTCGTGCCGGGCTGGGTGACCGCGCAGTGACGAACCCCGTACCGTCAGGAGAGCCGGCGGCATGAGAAACGAAAAAGAGACCGGGAAAGACACGGATAAAAATACCGCGCGCACGCGGTCGGAAGGCACGTTCGCTCGCAGGATAACCCAGGCCCGGTTCAGCCTTGCCTGGGAAGCACTCTGGCCGGTCTTATGGCCGCCGCTTGGTATCGTGGGTCTCTTTATCGGCTGCGCCCTGCTCGATGTGTTTTCGTATTTGCCGGGATGGCTCCACACCCTCTCATTGTTCGGACTTGCCGGTCTTCTCGGCTACACCCTCTACACGGGTGCGCGGACCCTGACCTGGCCGAACCAGCGCGATGCGGTGCGCCGGATCGAGCGGGCAAGCGGGCTCGAGCATCGTCCGCTCGAAGCCCTTCAGGACAAGCTGCCCGAAGGCATGACCGATCCGACTTCCCGGGCATTGTGGGTCGCGCATCAGCGCCAGATGGCCGAACGGATCCGCTCCCTCAAAGTCGGCGCGCCGTCGCCCGGCCTGCCTGCCCGCGACCCCTGGGCGCTGCGGGCTGCTGTCGTTCTGCTGCTTTTTATCGGTGCTGTCGTCGCCGGCCCCGATGCGGGCGATCGCATGGGCCGGGCGCTGTCGCCAAGCTTTGGCGAGAAGAGCCACGTGCAGACGGCCAAGCTGGAAATCTGGCTGACGCCGCCGGAATATACGCGTCTTCCCCCGATCTTTCCGATTCAGATCGCGCAGGATCATGCGAAGGCCCTGGAACAGGCCGCTGCCGCACAACCGGAGGGTGTCGAGGCGCCGAAGGCGGCAGAACTGGTCATCGAGGTTCCGCAGGGCAGCGTGTTGACCACGATTGTCTCGGGCGGCGCCGGCAAGGCCGTCCTGGACATCGATGGCGTGAAAACGCCGCTTGAGGACGTGGATCGCGTGAATCGCCGGCTTCAGCAGCCGCTGGAGAAAGGCGGCCGCCTGTCGGTCGTGCATGACGGCAAGGTTCTTGGATCCTGGACGCTGCGCACACGTGCCGACACGCCCCCCAAAATCGCGTTCGACGGGGAGCCCGCGCCGACCGAGCGCGGCACGTTGCGGATGGCCTATACCGGCAGCGACGATTACGGCATTACGGAAATCCGCGGCGAAATGCGGCGGACCTACGAGCGCGGCGAAGTCGTCGGCAAGGAAGTCTCGCGGTTCGAACTGCCCGCGCCGTCGCTGAATGCGAAAGAGGTTAAGGAAGCCACTTTCCAGGAAATTGCCCCGCACCCCTGGGCCGGGCTGCCCGTGGTGATCCGTCTTGCCGCGAAAGACGCCGCCGGACAGGAGGGGCTGTCCGACGAAATCAAACTGGTTCTGCCGGAGCGCAAATTCAACAATCCCGTCGCCAAGGAAATCATTGCCGAGCGCCGGCGCCTGACGACGCAGCCCGAAAGACGCACCGAGATTATCGACCGCATCAACGATATCGCGAGCGATACGCAGTCCTACAAGGACGACACCGTTGTGTTCCTGGGTCTTGTGATGTCGCGGTCGCGCCTGTTCCATGAAGAGGAGGATTCGGCAATCCCACCCGTGCGGGAACTGCTGTGGGATACGGCTTTGCGTGTCGAGGACGGCCAGCTTTCGCATGCGGAGCGGGAACTGGCGCGCGCCCAGGATGCGCTGATGAAGGCGCTCGCCCGGAACGCACCCGACGCGGAACTCGAACGCCTGATGCGGGAACTTCAGAACGCCATGAACCAGTTCATGCAGGAGATGGCGAAGAAACTGCAGAACAGCCCGAATTCGGACCAGGTAATGCCGTTCGACCCGACAGCGCGGATCATGCAGTCGTCCGACATCCAGCGCATGATGGATCAGATACGGGAACTGATGAAGGCCGGTTCGCGCGAAGCGGCGCGCCAGATGCTGTCGCAGCTTCGGAACATGATGGAGAGCCTGCGGAACGCGCGGATGATGCAGAGCAATCCCAACGCCCAGCGTGGCAACCAGGCGATGCGCCAGCTTCAGGAGATGATCCGCCGCCAGAACGAACTGATGGACAAGACGTTCCGTCAGTCTCAGGGGCGCAACCCGGGTCAGAACCAGATGCAGCAGGGTGCACAGCAACAGCAGAACCTGCGGGAAATGCTCAGGCAGTTCGAACAGATGATGAAGGGCATGATGCCCGGGGACAGCAAGGGAATGCGGTCTCTTGGACAGGCCGGCCGCGAGATGGAGGGCGCTGCCAAATCCCTCGGCCAGGGCCAGCCCGGCCAGGCGGTCGGACAGCAGGGCCAGGCCCTGGAGGCTTTGCGCCGCGCCGGACAGGGCATGATGCAGCAAATGATGAGCCGCTTCGGACGTGGTCCCGGTGTCGGCATGAGCAGGCAGTTCGACCCGTTGGGAACGATGAGGGACCCGCTGGGCCGCGAATGGCAGGACGAAGAGGGCGGCATGGATACCCGCCGGGTCATTATCCCGGATCAGGGTTCCATCGAACGCGCGCAGGAAATCCTGGACGAACTGCGCAAACGCGCGGGCGAGCGTTTTCGCACGCCGCTGGAACTAGATTATATCGACAGGTTGCTGAAAAGATTCTGATCCCGCGGGATCGCCGGGGACCGGCCTGGATCAGGCGCGGGCCCGGAGCACGTTGTCTGCAGCTTCGCAAATCTGTTGCAGCGTGAACGGTTTCGAGATCACGTCGTGGATCAGAGCATCGAGGTTGTGGGCGCGCTGCCGTTCGGCGGCGTAGCCGGTCATCAGCAGGATCGGCATGTCGGGCCAGTCGCGGGATACTTTGAGCGCGAGGGCGATACCGTCCAGTTCAGGCATCACGATGTCCGAGAGAAGCAGGTCGAACGTGTCGTTCGCGAGCGCTTCAAGCGCCTGAACGCCGTCTGCGGCCGCTGTCACGTCGTGACCGGCATTTACAAGGGCCCGCGATACGAATTCACGTACGGCGGTATCGTCTTCGGCAATCAGAATTTTTGACACGTGCGTTTCTGGAGCTGTGGATCCACAGCCCGATGATAGGCAGCAATCCTTTACAATTGATTAAGAAAGATTAAGAGGCGGCTGAACCGCGAGGGAAAGCGAACCCGGCGTCAGGTCTGACGGACCATCCCGATATAGGGCAACCCTCTGAAAAGATGAGCCATATCAATGCCGTACCCGACAACGAACACATCGTCCACCTGGAAGCCCGCGTAATCGGCTTCGATCTGGACCTCTCTCTTTTCGTGCTTGTCCAGGAGAACGCAGGTATGGACCGCTGCGGCTCCGCGTGCCGTCATCAGGTCGGTGGCGAAGGCCAGGGTGCGACCGGTATCGAGGATGTCGTCGACGATCAGCACCGTGCGGCCGCGAACATCCTCGGAGATATCGCGGGCAAGGTTGACGGTGCCGGAGCTGCGGGTTTCCGTTCCGTAACTCGACAGGGTCACGAAATCGACCGTCGGGTGCATGCCGGCGCGGTCCAGCGCGCGAAGCAGGTCCGCGGCAAAGACGAAACTTCCCTTCAGGACCACGATAATCAGCAGGTCATCGGGCAGCTTCGCTGCGATGTCTTTCGCCAGCACCTCGATACGCTCTGCGATCGTTTCCGCATCGAAGATGACATCGATCTCGGGCTTTATTTTCGCATCCATTCCCGACATCCCTAGTTTTCGTCGAGACCGACATCGATGCGCTTTGCATCTGCCGGCGGATTCCTGACTTCGGTGACGAATTTGACGACCTCATCCGGCAGCATGCGCCGCTCGGGCGGGGGGAAGGTCCATCTTTTCACGACGGCGCCGGCGGCATCCAGAAAAAGAATCCGCAGGTCCGGCACGTCATGGGGAACTTTGGACAGATTGACCAGTTCGCCGTCAATTCTGAGGGTCTCCTTGTCGGGATAGGTATAGCGAACGCTGCGTACACCCAGCCTTTTTTGGGCCGGCTCCGGCGTCATCCCTATAAGATCGTATAGTTTCTGCGACGGCGGCCAGGCTTTCGAAATTGACTGCTGGAAGCCCAGCATTCCGCCGAACACACCCCCGACCACCACGATCAGCGCGATCCAGGCAAGGCGGGCCGGCCACGGGCTGGATTTGGGCGGCAGCGCCGGCATGGTCGACGAGCCTGCGCCGCGCAGCGGGCGCGGCGCCGGGTCGGAGTCTCCCCCGAAGGCATCGTCGAAATTCGCCCGGAAATCTTCGTCTGTCTCTGTTACGAAGTCATCGTCCGGCTCTGCAGGTTCCCGGCCGATTCGTTCTCCCAGCGCGGCGGCGACATCTCTTGCATCCGGTTCTTCGTCCGGCGTTTCGTCCGGTGGGTCGGAAGGGGGAACTGCGGGTGCGGGTGCGGGATCGGTGGCGGCCGGCCGGGTCGCTGCCGGCTGGGTATCGGCTCCCGCCATTTCTTCCGGCGTCGGCGCTGGCTGTGCCCAGGCGTTGGCGCATTTCGCACACTTAACAGTGCGGCCCTGCGCGCCGATCTTCAATGGATCGACAACATAACGCGCAGAACAGGATGGACACGTGATAATCATGAGAACTTCTTACCCTAAGGTCGCCCATCATATAAGAGGGCGTGATTCTGCTGGCAACCAAATGGTGAGCCGAGTCCCCGCAATCGGAAATTTCCCGCCTTTATTGGCGTGGTTCTGGACGGCGGGTCGATGGGTGTGCGATTCTGTCTGCGAAACTGAACGGGAATAAATTCTTTGGCGAACGGCGTAGGCGATATTGTCCGTTTCGAAAATGTCGGCATGCGTTACCGCCTTGGTGCGGAGGTGCTCCATGATGTGTCGTTTTCGCTGCCGGCGGGGTCATTCCATTTTCTGACCGGGCCCAGCGGCGCCGGCAAGTCGTCGCTGATGCGGCTGATGTATCTTGCGCACCGTCCGTCGCGCGGAAGAATCTCCATGTTCGGTCGCGACGTATACACCATACCGCGAACGGAGCTTGCCGCCCTGCGCCGCCGCATCGGCGTGGTGTTCCAGGATTTTCGCCTGATCGATCATCTGTCTGCGCTGGATAACGTCGCGCTGCCGCTCCGGGTGGCGGGGGCAAAGGAGGGCCAGATCCGGAACCACGTCGCCGAACTTCTGAAATGGGTAGGTCTTGAAGGACAGATCGACGACAAACCGACCACACTGTCGGGTGGCGAACAGCAGCGCGTCGCGATCGCCCGGGCCGTGATTGCGCGCCCGCAGATTTTGCTCGCCGACGAACCTACCGGCAATGTCGATGACGATATTGCGATCCGGTTGATGTACCTGCTTGAGGAACTGAACAAGATCGGCACGACCGTCCTTGTCGCCACCCATAACGAATCCCTGATCGAGCGATTCAAGCATCCCTGTTTTCATCTCGAAGACGGCCTGCTCAGCGGCGCTGGCGCCGCGGTGCGTAAAGACGCCGACCTCGGGGGCAGCCCGTGATCGGACGGGTAAACGACGTTCCGCTCAGCGGCGATCCTGCAAGCCGCTATTTGCCCTGGACCGTCGGGCTGCTTGTATTTCTGGCGACGCTCGCATTCGCTGCAGGCATGTTCCTTGCATCGGCCGGGGATACCTGGCGGCAGAACGCTTCCGGCACCCTGACGGTCCAGATACCGGTATCGGACGCGTCGGACCGTCTTGAGCGGCTGAGTGCGGTCACGGAACTTCTGCGGACGACGCCCGGTATCGTCTCCGTTCGCCCGGTACCGGACGCCGAAATCGCCGTGTTGCTCGAACCCTGGCTCGGCAATCAGGTCCTTGGCCTCGACCTGCCGATGCCTGATCTGATCGATGTCTCCGTCGCGCGGGGCGCCGATATCGATATTGCGGCACTGTCTTCCCGGCTGGCGCAGGTCGCCGCCGGCACGGTTGTCGACGATCATGCGATCTGGCTGCGCCGGTTGACGGAATTTACCCGGATCGCCGAGACGGTCTCGTTCGCGGTGATGATCGTCATTCTGATTTCAGCCGTCGCCACCGTGGTCTTTACGACGCGGACAGGTCTCGCGATTCACAGCGATGTCGTTGAAGTGCTCCATCTGATCGGTGCGCAGGACTCCTATGTCGCCCGGCAGTTCCAGAGCCATACCCTCAGACTGGCATCGGCCGGCGCTGCGGTCGGCTTTCTGCTCGGTGCGGGTATTATCTGGCTTGCCCATGTCTATGGCGGCCGGTTGAGCGGCGGCCTCCTGCCGGAGCTTGCCCTTGGGCCGGAACAATGGGCGCTGCTGGCCGCCCTCCCCGTTGCGGCGGTATTGCTGGTGGTGCTGACCGTCGGCATTACCGTGAAACGGGTGTTGGGAAAAATGATGTGAAGCGGCGGGAGGCCCGACATCCGGGCAGGTTGCTGCGGCGCGTCGCGGCAATCGCGGCGTTTGCGTTTCTGGTCTGGTCGGCAGGACTTTATGTATTTGCGGCATATATACCCGACAGCCGGGTTCCGCCGGATGAAAAGACCGATGCGATTGTCGTCCTGACCGGCGGTGCCGGACGTGTCGGCGAGGGACTGTCGCTTCTTGCCGCGGGAAGTGCGCGTAAACTCTTCGTCTCCGGCGTGTATCGCGGGGTCGATGTTCAGGTGCTGCTCAAACTGGCACAGCGCGCGCCGGGGGATCTCGAGTGTTGTATCTCTCTCGGTTACGCCGCAGACAGCACCCGGGGGAATGCGGCAGAAACGGCCGAATGGATCGCGCGTGAAGGCTTCGGGTCGATCCGTCTTGTCACCGCGAGCTACCATATGCCGCGCAGCCTGCTGGAATTCCGTCACGCGTTGCCGGGCGATGTCCGCATTGTTCCCCATCCGGTCTTTCCCGCGGGCTTCTATGCGGAGAACTGGTGGCGCTGGCGCGGCTCCGCGCGCCTCGCTATTTCCGAGTATCACAAATATATCCTGGCGCGGATCGAACTGGCGGGGCAGTCGCCCAAATGATCTTCGTGCGCTCCCTGGCGTTCAATATCGCCGCCTTCACGTGGTCGATTTTCCTGCTGATCGCTTATATCCCGCTGGTCTTGGCGCCGCGGTCGGCCATGCTCTCGGCGATCAGATTCTGGACCCGCAGCATTTTCTGGCTGCAGCGGCGTATCCTGTCGCTCGATTTCGAATTCCGGGGCCTGAAAAACCTGCCAGAGGGACCGTTTATCGTTGCGGCGGCCCATCAGTCGGCCTGGGATACGATCTGCTTCTATGCGGTCCTGCCCGACCCGGCCTTTGTGCTGAAGAACGAACTCTATCGTATTCCCATGTTCGGACCCTACGCGCGGAAACTCGGCATGATCGCGATCGACCGGGCGGCGGGCGCCAGCGAGGCGCGCCGCATGATCCGCAGCGTGTCTGCGGCGCTTGAAGCGCAAAGGCCTGTCGTCATTTTTCCCGGCGGGACACGATCCGCGCCCGACGACATCGTCGAGCTTAAAGCCGGTATCAGCGCCCTGTACCGGCGGTGCAATGTGCCGGTGGTCCCGTTATCGCTGAATTCCGGCTGGTTCTGGGGACGTCGCAGCTTCGTCAAGAAGCCGGGCAGAATACTGGCCGAATTTCACGCCCCGATCGCGCCGGGGCTGGATGCCGGGACGTTCGACGAATTGCTGTCATCGCGAATCCATGACGGGAACAGGGCGCTGCTCGCTGAAGCCCGCGACAGCTAGCCGGTTGACGTAAACCGGTCGAATGCCTGCCAGAACTGCTGGCGGATCGCATCGGTTTCGAACAGGGCTTCGTGGCGCGCGCCTTCGATGCGGACCTGGTCGCAGTCCGTCAATAGGGCAGTCATTTCTGTTTGCGCAGTGACCGAGACGACGGTATCGGCCATTGCCGTGCATATAAGTACCGGACATGTCTGGGGCGATTCCTGCGCGAGGCGGGAGAGTGTCCTGATGCTGTCGAACGCCGCGTTCAGCCAGCCGTATGTCGGCCCGCCCATGGCGACGGCGGGGTTTGCGGCAATCGCGGCATGGATGGCGTCGAAACGCTGCTGGTCGCCGGTCAGCGGGTTGCCGTCGAACTTGACCCGTGCCGGGTCGTAATCGCCCTGACCGATAACGTAGCGGTCGCCGAATCCGACGCTGGCCATCGTGCGGCTCAGGCCCAAAATTGCGAAACGGCCTATGCCGCGGACCGGCAGGTCGATCATCGGCGCCGACAGGATCAGACGGTCGGGCCGGACGCGCCCTTCGAGAACGGCGCGCAATGCGATGTGCCCGCCCATCGAATGGGCCATCAGGACGGTTTCGCCTGTGGTGGGGCCGGCAATGTCGTCAAAAAACCACGAGAGATCGTCGAGATAGGCCTCGAACCCGTCTATATGGCCTTTATGCGGGTTTTCCAAGGCGCGCGCGGATGCCCCCTGTCCCCGCCAGTCCATCGACCAGACCTCGAAGCCGCGCGCGGTCAGGTCACGGATCGTCTCTGCGTATTTTTCCAGAAATTCCGTCCGCCCGTGACACAGGACGAGTCGCCGGTTCGTACCATGGTTCTCGCCCGCTGCCGGCGGCCAGTGGCCGATCCGCAAACGAGCGCCGTCGGGCGCGGTTTCGATTCGTGTCGCGTTTTTGAAGGAATCCATCCCTATATGTTAGAAGTGTCCGGTCTCTTTCGCCAGCGACGCTGTGAAAGCGAACAGAACGTAACATGAACATTGACCCTGCCGGGCTGCTCCATTATCCTTGTCCACCCCAGACAGAGGCCGTTGAATGACCACCGTTTCCGCCATTTCCCAGCAGATATGGGATATGAAATACCGCTTCAAATCGCCGTCGGGAGAGATCGTCGACCGGACCGTCGACGATACATGGCGGCGCGTGGCGGTCGCGCTGGCAGCGCCGGAGGATGCCTCGGTGCGGGATCTCTGGGCGGCGAAATTCGAAGCGGCGATGACCGATTTCCGGTTCCTGCCCGCCGGGCGGATCATTGCGGGCGCCGGCACCGAACGCGACGTGACCCTGTTCAACTGTTTCGTCATGGGAACCATCCCCGACGACATGAGCGGGATTTTCGAACATCTGCGCGAAGCCGCCCTGACGATGCAGCAGGGCGGCGGCATCGGGTATGATTTTTCGACCCTGCGCCCGCGCGGTGCGCTGGTCAGGGGCGTCGGGGCGGATGCATCGGGGCCGCTGTCCTTTATGGACGTCTGGGATTCCATGTGCCGCACCATCATGTCCGCGGGTTATCGCCGGGGCGCGATGATGGCGACGCTGCGCTGCGACCATCCCGATATCGAGGATTTCATTGCGGCGAAGCAGGAACCGGGCCGGTTGCGCATGTTCAACCTGTCGGTGCTGGTCACGGATGCCTTCATGGATGCGGTGCGCGACGACGGCGACTGGGACCTGACATTCGGCGGCACCTGTTACAAGACCGTCTCGGCCCGCGCGCTGTGGGACCGGATCATGCAGGCGACCTATGAATATGCTGAACCCGGGGTGATTTTTATCGACCGGATCAACCGCGCCAACAACCTGCAGTATTGTGAGACCATCGCGGCCACCAATCCCTGCGGCGAGCAGCCCTTGCCGCCCTATGGCGCCTGTCTGCTAGGCTCGATCAACCTGGCGCGTCTGGTGAGCGACCCGTTCGATGTGATCGCGCGTCTGGATGAGGAGGCGCTGGCCGAACTGGTGCCGGTCGCCGTGCGCATGATGGACAATGTCACCGACGCGTCGCGGTTCCCGCTGCCTGCCCAGCAGGCGGAGGCAGAGGCGAAGCGGCGGATCGGGCTTGGCGTCACCGGGTTGGCCGACGCGCTGATCATGTGCGGCGCACGCTACGGCTCCGCCCGGGCGGTCGAACTGACCGAGCGCTGGATGGCGGCGATTCGCGATCATGCCTATCGGGCATCCGTCGCCCTTGCCGCCGAAAAGGGTGCGTTTCCCTTGCTGGATGTGGATGCCTACCTGGCGGGCGAAACGGTATCCGGCCTGCCGGAGGATATTCGCGAGGCCATCCGGACGGACGGTATCCGGAATGCGCTGCTCACGTCGATCGCGCCGACGGGCACCATTTCGCTGTTCGCCGACAACGTGTCCTCCGGGATAGAGCCTGTGTTCAGCTACAGCTATACCCGCACCGTCCTGATGCCGGACGGCACGCGGCGCGAGGAAGAGGTTTCCGACTACGCGTACCGCCTGTGGCGGCGGATGAAGGGCGATGCGCCGTTGCCCGATTATTTCGTCACGGCGCAGGATATCGCGCCCGCCGATCATGTGGTGATGCAGGCCGCGGCGCAGAAATACGTGGATTCGTCGATCTCGAAAACCATCAACGTGCCCGCCGATCTGGCGTTCGACACGTTCAAGGATGTCTATCTGCAGGCCTGGGACAGCGGCTGCAAGGGCTGCACGACCTACCGTCCCAACGACGTGACGGGCTCCGTGCTTCAGGTAAAGGAGACGGCGGATCCGGCGCAACCCGAACTGCCGCTGCTCGACGGCCCTGCGGCTGTCACGGCGGAGGACGAGTTCGAATCCGGTGTCGTCTATATGACCCAGCCTTTGTCGCGGCCGGAAGAACTGCCGGGGCAGACCTACAAACTGCACTGGCCCGATTCCGATCACGCGATGTACATCACCATCAACGATATCGTGCAGGACGGCCGCCGGCGCCCGTTCGAGGTTTTCGTCAATTCGAAGAATACCGAACACTATGCGTGGACGGTTGCGTTGACCCGCATGATTTCCGCGGTCTTCCGCCGGGGCGGGGATGTGTCTTTCGTGGTAGAGGAACTGCAGGCGGTTTTCGATCCGCGCGGCGGGCAATGGATGCAGGGGCGCTATGTCCCCTCATTGCTGGCGGCGATGGGCGATATCATCGAACGGCACATGATCGATATCGGATTCATGCCGGGCGCAGACGGAACCGGTCAGGGGGATGCGCCGAAAACGGTGGAAGAGCGCAAGGTCGTCGGGCTTGGAAACAGCCCGCGTCTCCGCCAGTGCCCGCAATGCGGACAGGCTGCCCTGCTGCGCCAGGAAGGCTGCGACACCTGCACCGCCTGCGATTTTTCAAAGTGCGGGTAATGCGCCTTTGCCGGCATGTCTTTTATGAGGGCATGTCCGGGTCGTCGCTTCGAACCTGATATGCTGCGCCTGATCGGTCAGGTTGGGTTGCGAAATGGCTGGCAAAGCCTGTCCAATTGGGGAAGACTGCGTAAGTAGGTAGTTGTAAATTTTGGGGTAGGCAGAATGAGTATTCTTTTCAGACAGACGATTGCGTTTTCGGCCGCTTTTTTTCTGGTCGTCGGACAGGCGGAAGCGCGGCAGAATCAGGGCGGCGCTATTCAGGTTGCGTCGAACCATCTGACAACGGAACAGGTGGTCGATAGGGTTTTCACCACGGTGGAACGCCGAATTCTTCGAAGATACTACGAAGCCCGGGGAGGGTCGGGCGCGAATGATTCCGGCGATCGTGGCGGTAAGCACGGGAACAAGGGCGCCGGCAAGGGCAAGAACAACGGCATGCCGCCGGGGCTCGCCAAGCGTGGCGGCGACCTTCCGCCGGGACTGGTGAAACGTGGCGGGGAACTGCCGCCCGGACTGGCAAAACGCCTGCCGTCGGACCTGGAGCGGGAACTGCCGCCGCGCCCGGGAACCTACCGACGGGTTGTCGTCGACAATGACATCGTGCTGATCGATGCCGCGACCAATAAAGTACTCGATATTCTGGAAGACGTTTTGCTGGGGCGTTAGCCGGCGGGGCTCACCTCTGCCGCCAGCCGACCGACGGAACCGACTTCTATTTCGACACGGTCGCCGGGCTTCAGCCATTTCGGCGGGTTGAATCCGACGGCGACGCCGGCGGGTGAGCCGGTTGTGATCATGTCGCCCGGCATCAGGGTGATAAACGTCGACAGGTAGCTGACCAGAAACGCCGCGGAGAACACGAGATCACTCGTATTGCCCTCCTGGCGCAGTTCCCCGTTCACCCATGACCTGACCGACATGTTCGCGGGATCGCCGGTTTCGTCCGCCGTGGTGATCCACGGGCCGAGCATGCCGGAATTTTCCCAGTTCTTGCCGGGGGCGACCTGCGGGCCCCGCGCCTGCCAGTCCCGCACGCTGCCGTCATTGGCAACCGTGTAACCGGCAACGTGTTTCAGCGCGTCCTCTTCCGAGACATGACGCGCAGGCCGCCCGATCACGACCGTCATTTCCGCTTCGTAGTCGAAATGTTCCGAATGGGACGGCATGTCCATCTTGCCGTTATGGGGCACGAACGTGCGGGCATAGCGCGAAAAAATGCTGGGCGATGTCGGGATTTCGTAGCCCATTTCCAGGATGTGTTCGCGGTAGTTCTGCCCGACGCAGTATATTTTTTCCGGATCGGGGATCGGCAGCAGGAATTCCACCTCGTCGACCGGATGGTCCGGCTGAACGCCCTCGATCGCGGCCCGGGCTTCGTCCAGCGCGTCGGCTTCCAGAACTTCACGCAGGGTTTGCTGGCGTCCCGGCAGTCTTCCGGTCAGTTCGATGACGCCACCGTCGGTGACCGCGCCGAAGCCTTCAAGTCCGCCAAAGGCAAAGCTGGCGAGTTTCATGCCCGTTCTCCGTTTTTATTATTCTGCGGCGATGGGATTGGTCAGCGTGCCGATCGGCTCGATATTGATGCTGATCGTCTCGCCCGGTTTGAGCCAGTTCGGCGGATTGTTTTCAATCGCGCTGCCGCCCGGGGAGCCGGTGGCGATCATGTCGCCGGGCTCCAGCCAGGTGAATTTTGAAATATGGGAGATCACGAACGGAATCTTGAAGATCATCATGTCGCTGCCGCCATCCTGGCGGATGTCGCCATCGACGCTGGTTCTGATCTGCAGGGCGTCGAGATCGGCGATCTCGTCGCGGGTGACCATCCAGGGGCCGATACCGCCGGAACGGTGAAAGTTCTTGCCGGGACAGTTCTGCGTGCCCTTGGACTGCCAGTCGCGCACGCTGCCCTCGTTGATGATCGTGTAGCCCGCGACATAATCCAGCGCCTTTTCTTCCGGTATGTGACGCCCGGATTTGCCGATAATCACACCGATTTCGCCCTCGTAATCGAGCTGCTCGGACACGGCGGGGCGGATGATCGCTTCGCCATGGGGCGCGAATCCCGAGGCAAAACGCGGGAAAATACTCGGCCATTTGGGGCCGCCGTCTTCCAGCACTTCGTGATAGGCGCGGTAGTTTCGCCCGATGCAGAAGATCTTCTCCGGCGACGTGATCGGGAACATGTATTCGATTTCGTCGAGCGATACGTCCGGATCCGCCTTGGCCGCCAGTTTTTCCATTTCGTTGATCGACAGGCCGGCGATGGCCTGTTTGAGGCTCGGATGATCCATCCGCGCCGTCATATCGACAATGCCGCCGTCCTTCACGACGCCATAGGCTTCACGCCCCTTGTGGCGATAGCTGATCAGTTTCACGGAATATCCTCCCCTTGTGCCGATATATTGTTCTGATCTTCATAGTCCGAACGAGGTGCCCTGCCAACGCCTCACCCGCCGCTGCGCAATTGTGTCGCGCGGCGCAGCAGGCGATGAAGATGGCCCTCCCGGATGCCCATGTCGTCGAGATGGGCGACGGTATTGGCAAGATAGTCGATATTCGGGCCACGTTTCCCGGCGCAGGATGCGATCCGCCGCGCCGTTTCCTCGAATTCCAGCCGCCCGGCGAAGCCCGGTTCCCGCCGGTCGACTACAAGGGTGTACCCCTCTACGCTCCTGTCCGGCAGCTGCAGGCGGATCGGGCGGCAGATATAGATCGGGTCATGCGCCATTTCCCGGGCTTCTATCTCGCGGATAGCGTGGTCCCTTGATGCGGCATCGACATACAGGGCGACACCCGTGCAGGACCCGCCCCGGTCGAGACCCAGCGACAGTCCCGGATTTTCGGGCGTGCCGCGATAGTTCTCCGAATTCACGCAGAACGACCGGTGATATCCGTAAATCCTGGCAGGCTGGCTGTCCGCCGGCGGGAAGGGCGTATCCCACATCAGCGATCCATAGGCGAAGAACCAGAACCCGCCCGGTTCAGCGATGTTCAGGTAGCCGATCCGGGTCATTCTGCGGTCACGGTATGACGGGTGATGAGAAACACGCCCGCGACCGCGATGGCGAAGCCGCCCAGCGCGATCAGCCCCATGGTTTCGCCATAGGTGATCCATCCCAGGAATACGGCGGTGGGGGGCGTCAGATAGAACAGGCCGGACACGCGCGATGCTTCCCCGTGCCGCAGCATCAGGTAGAGCAGGTTGGTCGCGCCGATGGTGAGGATGAAGACGAGCCAGACCCACGTGAAAATAAGCTCGTTGCTCCACACGATCTCGCCGCTTTCGATCGCCATGGCGATACAGAAATTACAGAAACCGGCAGCCGTCTGCTGGACGATCATCACCACCCGTAAATCCGAGTTGGCGCAGAATTTCTTCTGATAGAGGGATCCGAACGTGATGAAGATTGGCGTCAGGCCGGCGAAGATGAACCCGGTGGTCGTTCCCGCGCCGACGCCCATGCGCTCGGAAAGGACGATGAAGACCCCCACAAACCCGAGCGCAAACCCGGCCCATTGCACGCGGTTGACGCGTTCGCCGAGGGCGAAGCCGACGACAGCCGCCGTCAGCAGGGGCTGCATGCCGGCGATCAGCGCGGCAACCCCCTGGCTGACATTGCCGTCCAGCGCCATGAACATCGATCCGAGATACAGGCACTGGAGCGTGATGCCGACAACCGCGATATGGCCGATTTCCCGCCAGTCCGGCCACGGGAAGCGGGCAATCAGCGCATAAAGCCCGACAAGCGCGACAACGATGGCGGACCGCACCCAGAGCAGGGTGAACGGCTCCGTGTATTCGAGGCCTAACCGCGTAATCGGAAAGCCCGATGCCCAGCTCAGGATGAACAGGAACGGCATGGCACGGATAAACAGGGACCGGCCCGCCATCACCTGGTTCTCACGGCCATGGCGACACCGGCCATCGCGACCAGCATGCCGGATATGGCGAGCCAGGACATGATCTCCCCGAACATGGCCCAGCCCATCAGTGCGGTCGTCGGCGGGCTGAGATAGATAAGACTCGTTACCCTGGTGGCGGCCCCGCGCTGTATGAGCCAGTAGAACAGGCAGCTCGCGATCACGGACAGCCCGATTGCCGACCACAGGACCGCGAAGACGAAATCCAGCGTCCAGTCGATATGCGTCGTCTCGAACGCTGCGGCGAGCCCCAGCATGGCGACACAGGAGACGATCGTCTGCAGGGCGACGCCGGTGCGGATGTCGAACGGCCCGCAGTATTTTTTCTGATACAGCGTCCCGAGCGTGATCCCGACCAGCCCGCCGATCAGCGCGCCAAGCCCCCAAAGCGTATCGGTCGGAGAGACAATGCGGTCCCAGACAACGAGGGCGAGACCGATAAATCCCAGGATCAGGCCGATCCAGTTATTCCGGCTGATCCGCTCGCGCAGCACGAAACCGGCAAGCACGCCCGTCAGCAGCGGCTGGAGACCGACAACGAGGGCCGTGACGCCGGTGGAGACACCGAGCCACAGGCCGTAATAAACCCCGGCGAGGTAGCAGACCTGGATGCCGATTCCGGCGATCATGATATGCAGTGCCGCGCGGAACGTTGCGGGCCAGGATGCTTTGAGTATGAAGCAGGCAGGCACCATGATGGCCGTCGCGACCACATAGCGGGCGGCCATAAGGGTAAAGGGCTCCGCGTAGGGGAGCCCGTACTTGGCGGCGACAAAGCCGCTTGCCCAGAAGAAGATAAACAATGCCGATACCACGGCGAGGACGGTCCGGGATATCTGGGGTTGGCTAGGTGGCTCGTTGTTCATTTTGAAGGTCTGTGACTGTGGACCGGACGGTAGCGGGCGGCTTTCCTGACGACGAAAAAGGGGGAATCAGATAACGGAGACTGTGACCATTTTGCGACGGGGAAACCAGCGGATCGATTTATTTCCGATCGCCCGCTATATCACTGTAATGACGTCAGCACCAATCCGCATAATCGTTATGGCCGTCGCGACCCTGCTTGTCGCAGGCGGCCTCTACACCGCGTACTGGTACAGCGCTGCCGCCAGCCTGCAGGAAGGGATAGATCGCTGGGTCCAGGATCGTCGTGCCGCGGGCTGGACTGTCGAGCTTGGGACTCCCGATATCACCGGGTTCCCGATGCGGCTGGAGGTGTTTTCCCAGACGCCCCGCATATCCGGGCCCCGGTCCTTGTGGCGCTGGGTCGCGCCCAACATCATCGCCAGTGCCAGGCCTTGGTCGCCGCGCGAGATCAGTGTCTCTGCGCCGGGAATTCATGTCGTCACGCTGAGGGCGGGGGATGTCTGGATCGAACTTGGCGAAGCCGAGGTCGATATCGTGGTCGGTGAGCGGCAGGTCGGTAACGTGATCGGGCGTTTTTCCGGCATCCGGCTGCGCCTCCCTGCGGGCGAAAGATTCAGTGCCGGGTCCGCGGTTGTCCGGCTGCGTGATTCCGTTGCCGCCGACCCGGAGATAAACGCAGACGCGAGTATCCCCGGAACGGCGCCACCCGACAGGGGGCTCGGGGTAGCTCTGGACTCGCAGGAGATCACCCTTCCGGAAGAATGGCGGCCTGTACTTGGGCGGAATGTCGGCAAGTTCGCGCTGGATGCGGTGATCATGGGAGATATCGTGCCTGGGGGGGCGCTCAAGGACGCGCTTGCGCGCTGGCGCAATGACGGGGGGACGGTGGAGGTTTCCGCGCTAGCGCTTGACTGGGGTGTTTTGGGGTTGCGCGCAAACGGCACGTTCGCGCTTGATGAAAATCTCCAGCCCGAGGGCGCGATGGCCGCTGATCTAAGAGGAATGGATGCAACGATAGAGCGCCTGCTGGGCGCGGGTGTCATCGACTCCCGCGCGGCCTTCGCCGCGCGGCTTGCCAACCGCGCCCTGACGTTAACCGGCGGGCCGGCACGGGTGCCGCTAACCCTTCAGAATCAGCGCCTGTTTGTCGGTCCGGCGCCGGTCCTGCGGATAAAACCCGTCAACTGGAACTAGGGGGCTCGTCCTCGGGCGTCGGCGGAATGTGCTGGCCGGCCTCGACGACGCCGCGGCGGATTTCCCGGGTCCGCCGGAACAGGGCTTCAAGCGTATCCCCGTCTCCGACGCGGATGGCCCGCTGCAATCCTGCGAGGTCTTCCGACAGGCGTCCGAGCATTTCGAGAACCGCATCCCGGTTGGCGATGAAAATGTCGCGCCACATGACTGGATCGGACGCGGCGATACGGGTGAAATCCCTGAATCCGGATGCGGAATATTTCACCACTTCGGATTTGATGTGCTCTTCCAGGTCAGTCGCGGTGCCGACAATCGTATAGGCGATCAGATGCGGCAGGTGCGATGTGATGGCCAGTACCTGGTCGTGATGTTCCGGTTCCAGGTAGTCGATATTGCTTCCGGCGCGGGTCCACAGCTCGGCAACCTTGTCGATGGCGCCCTGGTCGGTGCCGGGCGGGGGCGTAATCAGGAACCAGCGTCCCTCGAACAGGGTATCGAAACCGGATTCAGGGCCAGAATTCTCGGTGCCGGCAATCGGATGGCCGGGGACGAAGTGCACACCCGCCGGCAGGTGCGGTGAAACGGCTTTTATCGCCGATGCCTTGACCGAGCCCACGTCGGTGACGATCGCGCCGGGTTTCAGTGCAGGCGCTATCGCCTCGGCTATCGCGCCGTAGGTCAGGACGGGGGTACAGATCATCACAAGGTCCGCACCCTCGGCGGCGACCGCAGGGTCTTTCGTGACCTCGTCGGCGAGGCCGAGTTCGAGAACCGTGTTCAGGGTATCGTCCGATCGCGCGCAGGCGATGATGGACCCCGCGAGGCCGTCACGCCGCATGACGCGGGCGATGGAGGAACCGATCAGCCCGATACCGATAAAGGCGACCCTGTCGAAAAGGGGAGCGGTCATTTCCTGTCCATGAACTCTGCGACGGCGTCAGCGACGGCCCGCATTTCGGTTTCTATTCCGACGGTGATCCGAACACCGTCCGGAATGCCGGCGCTGGCCGTGCTGCGGGGAATGATCCCGCGCGAGGCCAGGAATTTCATCGCGGAAGCGGCGTCGTGGACCCCGTCCTCGGGAAACCGGGCAAGGACGAAATTTCCATAGCTCGGGACGGTATCGAGACCGCATTCCGCCAGCCGTTCGGCCAGCCAGGGAAGCCAGGCGACATTATGGTCACGAGACCGTGTCAGGAATTCGACATCCTTTATGGCGGCGATCCCGGCGGCCTGCGCGGCGCTGGTCACATTGAACGGAGGCCGGATGCGGTTCAGCACATAGGCGATGACCTCTGGGCAGTAGGCCCAGCCGAGCCGCACGGCGCCCAGCGCGTAGATCTTCGAAAACGTCCGTGTCATGACGACATTCTCGCCCGCATCGACCAGTTCGATACCTGCCGTGTAATCGTTCCGCGTCACGTATTCGGCGTAGGCGGCATCAATCACCAGAAGAATATCGTCGCGCAGCCCCTGGCGGAGCGCCGTGACCTCATCCCGGGTGAGCATTGTACCCGTCGGGTTGTTCGGATTGGCAAGATAGACAATCCGCGTCCGATCGGTGACGCCGGCGAGCAGGGCATCGACGGTCACGGTGTAATTCGTTTCGGGGACCTTGACCGGGGTCGCGCCGACGCCGAGGGCGAAGATCGGGTACATCGTGAAGGCGTGTTCGCCGAACAGAATCTCGTCGCCGGGCCCTGCATAGGCGCGTGCGAGCAGGCCCAGCACTTCATCGGATCCGGCGCCGCAGACGATCCGGTCGGGATCGAGGCCGTGCTGCGCGGCGATGGTTTTGCGCAGTTCGACAGATCCGCCATCCGGATAGCGATGCAAGGTGTCCGCCATGTCGCGATAGGCCGCAACCGCTTTGGGGCTTGGTCCCAGGGCACCTTCGTTCGACGACAGCTTGATAATACGCTCGACACCCTGAACCTTGGATGCGCCCGGCACGTAGGGTGCTATGTCGAGAATGCCGGGGCGCGGCGTGAGGGCCGACATCAGCTGTCTCCCCGGTCGGCAATGTCCTCCGCAGAGAAGGGCATTGCGTAGACGCCGATGAAATTCGCCGCTTCGACAATGCCGGTGTCGGGGTCGGTAAGACGGGCGATCCGGGCATCGTCCGGACCGGCATATCCATCCAGTTCCGCCAGGAACACCGATGTGTCGTCGGGCGGCGTTCCGCGGCCGATCAGGCGCAGCGGCTTTATGCCCGCGGCGGCAATGGCATCGTTTAGCCGCGCGCGGCTTATCTCCGGGCTGGTGCGGAGGACGAACAGGCTGCGGTCATGACCGCTTTCCTCCGGCGGTATGGCTGCAATGCAGAGAGCGGAATCGCCGTTTCCGGGTGCGCTCGGCGCGAAGGGGAGACGGGCGCAGACGGTGGTCCCGCTGCCGGACATGCCTGCAAGGATCGGCCACCAGGGGGCTGCTTCGCTTTCTTCGGGGATTGGCAGGACACCGACCGTCGCCGATCCGTCCTGCACCGCAGTCAGCACCGCGCGGGCCGATGAATAGAGCGCAAGCGGTGTTTCGGCGCCGAAGTGATCGCGGGCCATATCGCGGCACAGCCGGTTGTTTTCGGTGGCGTAGACCGCGACCGCGAATTCTCCCTGCAAGCGGACCATCGCGGAGACGATTTCGCGCCATATCTGCACGATCGTGGCGCGCGGGAAGGGGCCTTCATGGCGGGCGATCAGGCGACGCAGAATCTGCGCTTCGCGTGCCGGGCGCCATACGGGTCCACCCTGTTTGGAATCGCGGACAGAGGCGGCGATAGCGGCCCGGCGCATCAACAGGGCATGGATATCCTCGTCAATGCCGTTGATTTCTTCCCGCAACGCGGAGAGGGATTTATTGCCGTCTGACATGTATTGGCCAAGCTGGAAAAGAGTTTCGGCACGCGCCCCGCTGACCTTGCGGTACTGCGGCGCACAGCCCTCGAAAAGGGGCCAATATGTAGTCGGCAGGATAGACAAATGCAAAGAAAACATTGACATAGAAGGGGGGCGACCCTAGCTATCGTCACCCTTTTTAAAGGTGGAATACGGTCCGACAAGACGATGGCTTCGCGCGATATTCCTCACGCTTACGGTGCCGCTATGGCGAATCTGCCCGGGTTTCAGGTGGAGCTCGCGCGCGACAAACCGATGCGGCTGGATTCCGGGGAAACAATCGGCCCCTTTACCATGGCCTATACCACCTGCGGGACCCTGAACGCCGACAAGTCCAACGTGATCCTCGTCTGTCACGCTCTCACCGGCGATCAATATGTGCTGGAAAGCCACCCCCTGACGGGAAAGCCCGGCTGGTGGGAATCGATGGTGGGTCCCGGGAAGCCGATCGATACCGGGCGGTTCTTCATTATTTGCGTCAATGTCCTTGGCGGTTGCATGGGATCGACCGGACCGCGGGATATCAATCCCGCAACCGGCGAACCCTGGGGGCTGGATTTTCCGGTCATTACTATCGGCGACATGGTGCGCGCGCAGGCCCTGCTGCTTGATCACCTGGGGATCGACCAGCTGTTCTGTGCGATTGGCGGCTCGATGGGTGCAATGCAGGTCCTTGAATGGGCGGCCAGGTACCCCGAACGCGTTTTTTCGGCCATGCCGATTGCCGGCGCTGCGCGTCATTCCGCGCAGAACATCGCCTTTCACGAAGTCGGTCGCCAGGCGATCATGGCCGATCCTGACTGGCGCAAAGGCAATTATCTTAAAGAGGGCGCCAACCCCAAGGGCGGTCTGTCCGTCGCGCGGATGGCGGCGCATATTACCTACCTGTCCGAAACGGCGCTGCACCGGAAATTCGGCCGCAAACTGCAGGAGCGCAATGCGGTCAGCTTTGGTTTCGATGCGGATTTCCAGGTCGAGAGCTACCTTCGGCACCAGGGCAGCACGTTCGTCGAGCGTTTCGATGCCAATTCGTATCTCTATATCACCCGCGCTATGGACTACTTCGACCTGGCGGCCGAGCATGACGGAAGTCTCGCGGCCGCGTTCGAAGCGACAAGTGTGCGGTTCTGTATCATTTCCTTCACCAGCGACTGGCTCTTTCCGACGGAGGAAAGCCGGGAAGTGGTGCGGGCACTGAACGCGGTGGCGGCAAATGTCAGCTTTGTCGAGATAGAGACCGACAAGGGCCACGATGCCTTTCTGCTGGACGAGCCCGAGTTTTACCGGACGGTATCCGGGTTTATCGAGGGGGTTGCCGAGCATCGCGGCCTCGGTGCAAAGCCGGGACAGGACGGAAAATGAACGCGGACGGTGGCGGCATTTCTTCGGGAGCCGGCGGGCATGAACTGAAACGCCGGGATCTCGAAATTATCGCCGGTATGATCGCTGACGGCAGCCGGGCACTGGATATCGGCTGCGGCGACGGCGCCCTGCTGGATTACCTGGTCCACCGGAAGAATGTGGATGCGCGCGGTATAGAGCTCAGCCAGGCCGGCGTGAATTCCTGTGTCGCCCACGGGCTGTCGGTTATCCAGGGCGATGCCGATACCGATCTTGCCTATTATCCCGATGATGCGTTCGACTATGTCGTGCTGACCCGCACGCTTCAGGCGACGCGCAATCCGCGGGATGTCGTGTCCCATCTGGTGCGTATCGGCCGCCACGCGATCGTCTCGTTCACGAATTTCGGCCATTGGCGCGTAAGGCTGAAGTTGCTGACGGACGGGCGCATGCCGGTTCTCGGCGATGACGGGTATGCCTGGCACGATACGCCGAACATTCATCTCTGCACGATCCGCGATTTCTCGCTGATGTGCGAGGACCTCGGTCTGACGGTGCAGCGCGCGCTTTCGCTGTCGCGCTCCGGCGTCGGACGGGAACTCAATTCCGCCCGCGCGGCCGCCAATCTGCGCGGCGAGGAAGCGATTTTCCTGCTGACCCGGGAATAGGGCGGGTCCCGCGCCGGAGGATCAATCCGGTGGCGTCGGTGACCGGTCTGTGCGGATCGCGGATCTGCGTTCGGTGCCGCCAACAACCCTGACATATGCGCGCCGGGGCTTTTTCTCCGGGATACCGGTCGTCGATCCGGCGTAAATCTGTTTTTGCGCTTCCAGTATCAACACGCCGCCGAATGACTGGAACCAGCGGGCACCGATTTTCTCGATTGCCGGCGCCGATGCCAGCGCCATACGCGAGCGGCTGGGCGGGACAAAAAGCCCTGATACCGTTTGTTCCGGCTGGAAGAGATTATCCCGCAGCAAACGGGACACCTGACCCGGGGTATAGGGATGCCCGTGGCCGAAAGGCGTGTGATCCAGGCGGGCCCAGATCCCGCGCCGGTTCGGCACCACGATGAGAACGCGCCCGCCATCTGCCATGATGCGCCAGACTTCGCGCAGCAGCTTGCGGAGCTGCTCCGAACATTCCACCGCGTGGACCAGCAGGACACGATCCATGGACACATCCGGCAGCGGCAGATCGTCCTCGGGCGACAGACAGACGACGTTTCTGTCCCCGGGAGGCCACCGGATGACGCCCTGCTGCGCCGGCATCACGGCGATGGCGCGTTCGGCCTCGTCGTGGAAACGCCGCATATAGGGTGTCGCATAGCCGATACCGGCGACGCTCATGCCGCTTACATTGGGCCAGGCGGTGCGGATATACCCCCGCACAACGCGCTGCGCCGCATGCCCGAGCGGGGTATTATAGAAATCGCGAAGATCAACGACATCGTTGTACATGGCGCCAATATGCGCCGGGGCGGGCCACAGGGAAAGAAATTCCGTGTCGATAAAAGCGCCGGGCGGTTGGCGCTGGCCGACCGTTTTGATAGGTTTCAGGACCGTTTTCCCCAAGACGCCCGGAGGCAGCCCCGATGTCGACACTTGAAATCCACCAGATTCCCACCCGGTCCGACAACTATGTCTACCTGTTGCGGGAAAGTTCTTCAGGCAATGCGGCGGTCGTCGATCCGTCGGATGCGGAACCGGTTCTGGACACGCTCGACATGTTCAACTGGAACCTCACCCATATCCTGACAACTCATCATCACAACGACCATGTCGGCGGTGTGCCGGAGATCAAGGAAAAGACGGGCTGTACGGTGGTCGGTCCCAAGGCTGATCGCGACCGTATTCCGATGATAGACGTCGAGGTCGCCGACGGAGAGACCTTCAAGCTGTACGAGGCCGAGGCAAAGGTCTGGGACGTGCCGGGACACACGGCGGGGCACATCGCCTACTGGTTCGCGGAGAGCCAGGCGCTGTTCTGCGGCGATACCCTGTTTGCGCTGGGCTGCGGGCGCGTGTTCGAGGGAACGCACGAACAGATGTATGAATCGATTTCCAAATTCAAGGAAGTGCCCGACGATACCTGGGTGTACTGCGCCCATGAATATACCGCGGCGAACGCCAGGTTCGCGCTGCATGTCGATCCGGACAATGCGGCGCTTCAGGCCTATGCCAAGCAGATCGGGCAGCGCCGGGACGCCGGTGTGTCGACCGTGCCGTCGCTGATGGGCGTCGAGCGCCGGACCAATCCGTTCCTGCGGGCGGATGACCCGGAACTCGCCAGGGTGCTCGGCATGGAGGGAAAGACGCCGGTGGAGGTCTTCGCCGAGGTTCGCACGCAAAAAGACAATTTTTAAGGTTGGTATCATGAAGCTCCGTTGGTCCCCCACATCGCCTTTCGTGCGCAAGGTCGTCGTCCTGATGAAGGAAAAGGGCATCGAGGATGCCATCGAGAAGGAGAAATCGAATCCGCTCAGCCGCGAGGACCGGGCGGCCACGCCGAACCCGCTCGGCAAGATTCCCTGTCTGGTGACCGATGACGGCCATCCGGTCTTCGATTCCCCGGTCATCATGGAATATCTCGATACCGTCTGCGACGGGCCCGAAATGCTGCCGAAATCGGGCGATGCGCGGTGGACCGTCCTGCGCCGCCAGGCGACGGCGGACGGGATGATGGAGAGCATGGTGGCATGTTTTGTCGAGAGCCTCAAAAAGCCCGAACGACAATCCGCCGGCATTCTCGCCCATAATAAATCGATTGTTTTCAACGGGATCGCGGCGCTCGAACAGGAAGCGGCTTCCTTCGGCGAGGCGGTCGATGTCGGGACGATCTCCGTCGCGGTGGCCCTGTCCTTTGCCGACCAGACTTTCCCGGAAGACGACTGGCGTGCCGACAACCCGTCGCTGGCGGCCTGGTTCGATATGTTCAATCGGCGCCCGTCCATGATCGAGACGGAACTGGTGGACGCGCGGTCGTTTAAATAGCTGCGCGTCGGGCGAACCGGCCGGACAGGATCAGGGCAGATCGTCCGGCTTCACGGGCGCGATCATGCCCTCCTGACAGGCCTTTATCTGCAGCGCCAGGTATTTCGAGAATATCCGGCACTGCGCGAAGCTGCCGGCGATGAACCAGAGGCCGGGCTGCCGGGTGCGCATCCACAGGTTCCGCAGCTCCTGGCTGTCATCGCCGAACCCCCAGATCGGGCCGATGCGCTCGGCGACGTCATCGCCGAGCAGGCGTCTGATGTTTTCCTCCTGTCCCTTGAAACCCGTCGCCAGGATCACCGTGTCGGCTGGAATCACCTCGCCGTTCTTCAGTTTCGCCCCGTCGGCGACAAAGGTCTCGATGTCGTCGAACTGGATCAGCCCGACCTTGCCGTCGATGATCAGGTCGGAGCAGCCGACATTGAAATAATAGCCGCCGCCGCGGTTCATGAATTTGAACTGCCAGCCGGTCTTGTCTTCATGGTCTATTCTGAAGCCCTTTTTCTCGAGCGCCTCCAGCATGTCCCTGTCGAGCCGCGTCGATTCGACGGCCATCGCCGCGTGCGCCGCCTTGAGCGGCTCGTAGGGCGTCGCCGTGGCGATCAGGTCCGCGGTCTCCAGCGTCAGGCCTTCATCATACAGGGTGTAGGGAAGCTGCGCGCTCGGCTCGACATTGATGACGCTGGTCGCGCCCCGCTGGATCAGCGAAACGGTCGCTCCGTTGGACTGCAGGTCCTGGGCCATATCGTGGGCGCTGGTGCCGGTGCCGATGATCAGGACGCGTTTGTCCTTGCGGCTTTGCGCGCCGGTATAGGCGCTGGAATGGATGACCTCGCCCTTGAAATGCTCCAGCGTCGGGATCGTCGGCAGGTTGGGAATGCCGGTGACGCTGGTTGCCATGACGACATGCCGGGGCCGCATGGTGCGGGTCCCGCCGGGTTGGCGCAGGTCCACATGCCAGCGGCCGTCTTCCTCGCTGTATGTCCCGCCGCTGAATTCGGTCTCGGTCCAGAAATTCAGCTCCATCGCCTCGGCATAGTATTCGAACCAGCCGGCCAGCTTGTCCTTGGGGATGTAGGTCGGCCAGTTCGGCGGGAACGGCATATAGGGCAGGTGGTTCACATGCACCTGGTTGTGAAGCACCAGCGCGTGGTAGCGGTTGCGCCAGTTGTCGCCGACGCGTTCCTCCTTGTCGACGATCAGCGTATCGACGCCGAGCTGGGTCAGCCGCGCCGCAATCGACAGGCCGGCCTGGCCGCCGCCGACGACCAGGACCTCCGGCTCGCGGTCTTCGTAGGCCATCGCGATTTGCCGCCGGTCGAGCCAGTTCGGTCCGCTGAAATCCCGGGAATAGGCCTCGCCCGACGGCCGCGCCGTCCCGATGGCTTCCCCGAAGCCGGATATTTCATCCAGCGCGGTCAGGATCGTCCAGGCTTTCAGCCGGCCCGCATCCGCCTCGTCGGCGATCATGCGCAGCACGCCGCTGCATCGCCCGGTCTTCGTGGTGAACCTGAAGACCGCTTCCAGGACATCTTCCCGGCCGCCGCGCGTCACCATCCGGGGCGGTGTCGCGTCGTAATCTACATGGAAGGACCGGGGCTCCAGTTCGCCTGCCCGGCCGGCGAGGGCGTCAGCGATTTTCGCCGGCCCGCTGACGGTCGAGATATGCCAGGTAAAGGCCAGAAGGTCGCGCCAGTGACTGTCGGGATGAAACAGGGCCGCCACCGCGTCCGCATCGGCGGCGGAGAGCGCCGCGCTGAAATCCGACAGCCAGCTTTCAGCCGATCCGGCGCGTGTTTTGTCGAACGTGTCCATCCTGTCCCTTACCTCCGGCGCCGGCCCGGCGAGGATCGCCGCGAAGCGCGTTATTCTGTTTTGACTACTATGCCCAACCCTGCGCGGCGAATAAACGCGAATTCGCCAACGCGCAATTCAACCCCATGCACCCGAAGGGGATGCACCCGAACGGCCGGTCCGGGCGCGTCGCAGCCGGTGGTGTCGAAGAATGGGGGTATCTGAACGTCATGTGCTCTCCGGTACCGGACACACCTCTCCTGTTCCCGCGCAACGGTGTCACGTGGGGTCGGCCGGCAGGTCCGGGGTTTCATTGTCCAATCAGGCTATCATGCAAAAGGCCGAAAACCGAATGTGGACGGTGAGATTTTTGCCTCAGCGTTGCCGGAAGAAGGGCGGGGGCGGGTGTTAACTTCGAACACCGCTGAAGGACCGATGCCGGAGGAGGGTACTGTCAGGCTAATGCGTACTAGTCTCTAAAATGGTATTGTCAGAGCAAACGAACTGCCCCAGCTTCCGCCGCCTTCCCCTCATTGGGTTTAGGCATTACATGGCAGTTCGCTTGGCGTTGACCAAGCAGGGCGGGACTCACAACGGCGAAAACTCACGAGATCAGACTTTCAGATTGGATTAGTCTGACAATGCCGGATGCGGTTGTGTTACAGGGACAACTGGTGCAAGGCGATATCTGATTTCTACTTGACGGATAAAACATGACGACAACAAATTCATTTCTTCTCGATGACGTCCCACCCATGGGGATCTATGAGACGCTGTATGCGTTTGCGGACTCTTATGGGCAATTTATGGGCACCGAAGGCACCCATCCATGGTCACAGGGGTTTCCGTTGACCACACCATTGGAGAAATTCAACGGACCGGATTTGCCGGCGGCTGTCGATGTCACATGGGAAGACCGGTTGTATCCGAAAGCGTGGGGCCATCCGCTGCTACGCGAGGCCATAGTCAACTACTACAACACGTATTACGGCTCGAGCATCACGCCGGATAACGTGATGATTTTTGCTGGCGGTCGACCGGGTATTTACTCCGTGCTTTCTTTCCTGAAGAAAGACATTCAGATTCGTATTGGCAATGTCGAGTGGCCGGCATACCTGGATATTCTGACGCAGACGGGTTGCGACTGGAAAACCGTTGCGATGACGCCGGAGAATAATTTTCATCCGACGAATGCAGAGTATTTCGATCGCGCCGGTTTGAATCACAAGACTAAATTGTTTCCGGTGATCTCCAACCCTAGCAATCCAACCGGGCATGCGCGGGTTGCCGATGAACTGCAAGAACTCATGCAGATGGCGGAGGCGTCGCAGAACGGGATTCTGTTGGATGAGGCCTACGAGATGTATCACTCGCCGTCGGTGAGTGGTCTGCAGTATGTGAACGACCTCGACAATTCCAATGTGTTTCTTTCGGGCGCGTGTACCAAGGGCTTGCAGTGTCCGGGCATTCGCATCGGCTGGATTATTGCGTCGAAGAAAAACATTGAGACGCTCTCGAACTTCAGCTCCTTCGGCATGGGCGGTGTTTCGCATCCGAGTCAGCTGTATGCAGTGCAGTTGTTTGAGCCGAAGCGTGTTGAGCAACAACGCAAAGCGGTTGAAGAACACTACAACTGGCAGCGGCAACGCTACGGCGAAGCCTTCGAGAAGATGGGTCTGAAAGTATTCACCGGTGACGGTGGGTTTTATCACTGGATGCAGTTGCCGGAAGGCTTGAACTGCGATGAGCTGAACAAGCGCCTCTACAAACGCGGCGCAGCGATATTGGCCGGCCGGGATTGTGACATGGGCAGGCCGCACTCAAAGGACCCAGCGTACGAGAGTCCCTATATGAATATGTTCCGCTTCAGTTTCGGGCCGTTGTTGCCCGAAACGTTTGAAAGCGATATTCAGTTGATGGCGGAAGTGCTGGAAGAGTACAAGGCGGACGTAGCGAACGGTTAGCCCGGAGAAAGAAGGATTCGAACTCTCGATACGACAATGGTGGCGATAGTTTGATCCGCCGTTCTGATTTGCGGAATGTCCGCTCCGGGTCGCAAGTGCACATAAATCAGCCTGATCCATCAGGTCCGTTTCCGGCAACAGGCAATCACCGGATTATCGGGCAAATACCTGGTCTTCGCCGCACTCTTGTCTATCGTGACGCGAAACGGGTTTCACACTCGCGGAGACGACGCTCTACGCTGCACAGGCTTACCCTTACCGAATGCGTGCTGACACCGTCTGTGAGTTATTCACTGCTCAGCGCGACCGTCCCCAAATCCCGGTCCCCGTCGGTGGTGACGTCCCGGGTCACGCTTTTGTATCCCTCGGCTGCGATTTCCACGCGATAGGATCGTCCCTCGGACAACCCCCTGACCCAGAATTCGCCGAACTCGTCCGTCTGCGCCTCGCGTGACGTATTATCGGCAAGATCGTGCACGGCGATCGTCGCGCCGATGATCACCTCGTCCTGGTCGGGATCGATCACGGCACCGGCAACCCAGGGGCTGGGCAGGCCCTGCCACAACACACGCGGGTTCGCCTCATGCTCGGGCTTCAGGATTTCATGCCCGTCGCCCTTGAATGCGCCCTCATCGCCGAACAGGATCGCGTCATGCGGGCACGCTTCAACGCAGCGTGGCAACAGACCGTCGTCGACCCGATGCGCGCAGCCGGTACATTTTTGCGCGATGTTGGCGTCTTTGTTGAAGTAGATCACATCGTACGGGCAGGCAGGTTCGCACTCTCCGCAGCCGGTACAGGACTTGGGATCGATCCAGACGAGACCGTCGTCACGGGTTTTGATCGCATCATCCGGACAGGCCGGGATACAGGGCGCATCGGCGCAATGCTGGCAGAATGTCGGCATATACGAGACGCGTACGCGCGGCTGGATGCCCCGCTCAAGCGGCTTCACCTCGACCCAGAACTGTCCGGTTTCGGGTTGTGGAACCGACCATGGCGCATAGGCGCTGTCGACATGTTCATCCTTGCACGAAACCACACACAGATTGCAGCCGGTGCATTTATCCACATCGACCAGAAATTCCCTGTTTGCCATGGTCAAACGCTCCCCGTTTTACTGTTCGCCGCAGAACTCAACGTACCGGGGTTGATGTCCGCGGGATCGACCTTTTCAGCCTGGGCGAGAAATCCGGTGACGTTCATTTCCGGAATATTGATCTCGCCGTTGCCATATTTTTCTTTCGGTGTCGGCGAAATCAGGTTGATTGAGCCGCCGCGGTCCACCTGTTCGTTCTTCAGCGAGACGAGGTCCATCTTGGCGCCGTGATCCACAGAGATCGCACCGGCGATAATCCGTTCGGTCACAAAGGCGCCGACCAGGACAGCACCACGGTCGTTATAGACCTTCAGAATATCGCCGTTCTCGATGTTTCTGGCGGCCGCATCGGCGGGGTTTATCCAGCACGCCTCGTAATGGTATCCGTCCGAGCCCTGAACTTTCTGCAATTCCCTGATCCAGGGAATATCGTCGCCCTGTACGTGAAAACGATAACGCGCATGATTCGACATCACGATCAGAGGGTAATCCTTCGCCTTCGGCCGGTCAGGCGATTCAGCATGCGACACCCACTTCGCCACAGGCGGGCGTTCCTTGTTTTCCGGGTCGTGCTCGGTGATCAGCGAAGACACGAATTCTATCTTCCCCGACGGCGTTTCTAGGCCTTCGCCTTTCTCCCAGAACTGGGACATCCCGCCGCCCCGTTCGGAGAAGCCGGCTTCTTTCTTGATATCGAGCCACTCCTCCCAGGTCGGGCTGTCGTAAATTATGAACTTACGTTCCTTGAATTCTTCCCAGCTTATGTTGTGTTTGGTGAAGGCGATGGTGCCCTCATAAGCTTTTTGCAGCCAGTCTTCGGCGGGCGCAAAGGCTTCGTCGAGTCCGAGTTTCAATCCGATCTGCCGATGGATTTCGAAATCGCTCAACGAATCGCCGACCGGCTCTATCGCCTGCTCCTGGTAAAACATCCCGAGAATGTCGCTTCGCTGTACGATAACCAGGTCGTTATGTTCATACGTCGTCTGGGCGGGGAGGATCAGGTCCGAAAAGCCGAGATCGTTCTCCAGCCACGGGTGAATCCCGACGACACACTCGATCTGAGGACTGCGAAGCGCGTTGAGCCAGTCCCAGCCGTTTCCCCAGCTTCCCGGCTGGCTGCCGTTCTCGTTCCAGACCATGTGGATTCCGGGATGGTCGGGGGAGGGCGGGAACTTGTAGGTCGTGAACTGGTCCTCTGACTTGGCAAGTGCCGACGTCGTGCCTTTCCATTCGGTCTGTTTGTTAAGGATCGCATCGGTGGCCAGCGTGCGGGGGACAAACGACGGCGATACCGGCGCATGGCCGATCGCGTATTCGATCATGGGGTTCAGCGCCAAGCCCTTGAAATCCACTTCCGGATAACGCGGCACCTGCGCTATGTCCTTCTTGTAAAACGACGGCGCACCGATGCGGAGGAACTGACGCCCCGGCTTGCCAATACCCTGCATCGCGAGCACATAGGCTTCCATCCGCGTCGCCAGGTGGGAAAGGGTCCCGCGCACCTTGGGCCCGCCAAAATAGACGGAAAGAGTGGTTTTCTTGCGGGCCCACTCACGCGCCAGCGCCTTGATGGTGTGCGCCGGAACGCCGGTCATCTCTTCGCCCCAGGCGGCCGTCTTTTCGATGCCGTCATCCTCGCCCAGCACATGCGCCCGGAACGCGTCGAAGCCGACGGTATGGCTGGCGACGTATTCTTTGTCGTAGCTGTCCTCGGCGATCCAGGTATGGGCGACGGCGAGATAAAGGGCCGCGTCTGTATTGGGTTTGATCGGAATCCAGGTATCGGCGTCCACCGCCGAGGAGTAGTTGAGGTCCGGCGAGATCGCGATAATCCTGACGCCGGCTTTCTTGAGCCATTTCGGCATCTCCAGCGCGATCCCGCCCGACATGCCGAGGCCGGTTGCTTCGGGGTCGCAGCCGGAAAATATCACGACCTCGGCGTTCTCAAGCACGTCATCCCAGACCGCGTCCTGGTAGGGCTCGCCGAGGCTGCCGTTGAACCCCCACACATGCTTGGCACCCCAGTAATAGCCCTCCCAGCTGTCCGGATTGCGGACCTGCTGAGTCCACCATCCCCAGCCGAGATGTTTCTGGATCATATCGAACAGATAATGCCCCCAGAAATGTAGCGACTGCATATAACCGGAATGGCCATGACCGTCGGCCTGCACGAAAACCGGTTCCATCGAACCGTATTTTTCGTGGATACGCTTCAGTTCGCCGACGATGATATCGGTCGCTTCATCCCAGCTGATACGCTTGTACCCGCTGATACCGCGCATCGATGTATTGGGGTTCTCGGGGCTCCAGTCCTCGCGCACCATCGGATAGCGCACGCGATTCTCGGAATGAACCCGCTGTTTGTGCGCGATGGCGAGCGGCATCTGCACTTCCTTGCGCGGACGGGAATAGGTTCCGCGCGAGGTCGTCTTGATCTCGTACAACCGCGTGTCTTCGGGAATATGGAAGGGAAGCGAGCGCAGGATCTGGTTGTCGGACACGTGCGTTTCGAGCGGAAAGTTGGACCTCGCAAGCCCGCTTGCCGGATGGGATACGTAGACGACTTTGTGATCCTGTTTCCCGCTCATTCTTCACCCCCAAATGTTCTTAAGCGATATTCGTATGTTTCATTTTATTTCATCTTAATTCCCTCTCCGTCCGATTGCCAGATGCAGACAAGTCACGTCCGTGCGCTCCGCTATTTCAGCAATATCGGTCTTGCAAGGGGGCGGCTGCGGATAGATGGTTCGCGAAAGGCAACAGGTCCTGGTCCGCTTCGGCTCAGAATCGACCCTGATTGGCGAGGCCACGGGACGTCTGAAGCTGAGGCATGAACAGACCCGGCGAACCGGTCATCCGATATCGGGCCTTCGGCGCAGCAAGTCGCCCGCGGCGAGGATTGCGCCGCCGATAATCAGCCCGGCGGATAGGGCGATTGCGCCCGTGATTTCCGCCGGTCCGAAGAGGATCAGCAGGGCCGTCGACGATAGCGGGGCCGTATAGGCAATCCCGCCGAGGGCGCGGACATGGCCGCGTTTCAATCCCCGGTCCCACAGGAAGAAAGCACCCCCGGCCGGTCCGAGCCCGAGGCAGATCAGCGCGATCCATTCGCCTGCCGACGGGGCGACCGTGGTCTCGAAAGCCAGATGCGCGCCGGTCGAAAGAATCGCGGCGACCAGACAAAAGGCGCCGATGGCATCCGTCGAAACGGATGTCAGCCGGCTGCTGGCAAGACTGTAGCCGGTCCAGACCAGGGCCGCGGCCAGCGCGGCGGCGTAGCCCGGAATGTGCTCCGGCGCGGGCATCAGGAATTCTTCGCCCGCGACCAGCAGGCAGGCGCCGGAAAAACCGGCCAGGGCGCCTGCGACATGCCGCGGGCGCAGCGTCTGGCCCGGCAGCAGGGCGGAGAACAGGACAATCAACAGGGGCCAGAGGTAGTTGATCAGGTTGGCCTGCACCGGCGGGGATGTTTTGAGGGCGAGGAAAAGAAGGAAATGATACCCGAACAGTCCGCCAACGCCGACGGCCCAGGCGCGGGCGCTCTGGCGAAACGGCGCCGTCAGGGAGTCGCCGCGGATAATCCATTTGACGAGGGCGAGGACAAACGCGACGAAAAAGGCGGTCGCGACGATCTGGAAGGGCTGTATCTGCCCGGTCAGGGTGGTCAGGACCGCAAGCGTGCCCCATAGAAAAACGGCGCCCGCGCCCACAAGGGTCGCGCGACGCCGTTCGTCCGGATTGGGTGCCGCGTTGTTCATGCGGCGATCTTACCCGCCCGGCGGGGTCAGTACATATGCTGTCCGCCGTTGATCGACAGGGTCGAGCCGGTGATGAAATCGGCTTCGTCGGCGACCAGGAACAACACGCCGCGCGCGATATCCTCGCCGCGGCCGAGCCGGCCCATCGGGATGCGCTGGATGATCTTTTCCAGAATATCCGCAGGCACGGCGCGGACCATGTCGGTATCGACATAGCCGGGGGCGATGGCGTTGACGGTAATTCCCTGGGCGGCGCCTTCCTGGGCGAGCGCCTTGGTGAATCCGTGGATGCCGGATTTTGCCGCGGCATAGTTGACCTGGCCGTACTGGCCGGCCTGTCCGTTGATCGAGCCGATATTGACGATCCGCCCGAATTTCCGCTCGCGCATGCCGTCGATCACCGCGCGGCAGATGTTGAAGCACGACCCGAGATTGGTATCGATCACGGCCTGCCAGCTCTCCTGTTTCATGCGATGGAGCGTGCCGTCACGGGTGATGCCGGCATTGTTGACGAGGATTTCAACCGGGCCGAGATCGGCTTCGATCTGCGCGATACCCGCCTGGCAGGCATCGAAATCGGATACGTCTACCTTGTAGACGGCGATGCCGGTCTCTTCTTTGAACTTCGCAGCAGCCTCGTTGTTGCCGCCATAAATGGCCGCGACCGTGTACCCTTTTTCTTTCAGCTGTTCGGACACCATCCCGCCAATTCCGCGGGTGCCGCCTGTTACGACTGCTACTCTCGACATATCGTTCTCCCATTCTATTCAGTGCTGCCTGTGTTCAGGCGGGTTCTGTGATGCCTCTCCGTTTTGTTGGGAGCGTTCTTTTTCTGCTGCTCCTGCCGTGAGTATAGACCAAAGATGTCAGTCGCGCTCTACGCACATGGCAATGCCCATGCCGCCGCCGATGCACAGTGTGGCGAGGCCCTTTTTCGCGTCGCGCTTCTGCATTTCGTATAACAGCGTCACCAGTACCCGCGCGCCGGATGCGCCGATCGGGTGACCGATCGCGATGGCCCCGCCATTCACGTTCACCTTCGCGGTGTCCCAGCCCAGGTCCTTGTTGACGGCGCATGCCTGCGCCGCGAAGGCTTCGTTGGCTTCGATCAGGTCGAGGTCGTCAACGGTCCAGCCGGCTTTTTCAAGCGCCGCACGGCTTGCCGGGATGGGGCCGGACCCCATGATCGCCGGATCGACGCCGACCTGCGCCCAGGAAACGATCCGCGCCAGCGGCTGGATTTTCCGGCTGTCCGCTTCTTCCCGGGTCATCATGACCAGCGCTGCGGCGCCGTCGTTGATTCCGGATGCATTGCCCGCCGTCACAGTGCCTTCGCGATCGAAGGCGGGCCGCAGCTTCTGCAGGGTTTCAAGCGTGGTGCCGTGCTTCGGGTATTCGTCCTCCGATACGGTGACGTCGCCCTTGCGGGTCGAATAGGTGACGGGCACGATTTCGTCCTTGAACTTCCCGGCATTCATGGCCGTTTCGGCCTTTTGCTGCGAGGCGAGCGCGAAATTGTCCTGCTCTTCGCGGGTGATCTGCCATTTCTCGGCGACGTTCTCGGCGGTGTTCCCCATGTGATAGCCGTTAAAGGCATCCCACAGACCGTCCTTGATCATGGTATCGATGAATTCGGTATTGCCCATCTTCGTGCCGCCCCGGAGGTTGGCGGCATGGGGGGCCATGCTCATGGATTCCTGGCCGCCCGCGACAACGATGCCGGAATCGCCGTTGAGGATTGCCTGAAGTCCCATTGCCACGGATTTCAGTCCCGAACCGCAAAGCTGGTTGACGCCGTAGGCAGGAACCTCGACGGGCAGGCCCGCGGCGATCGACGCCTGGCGGGCCGGATTCTGGCCCTGAGCAGCCGTCAGGATCTGTCCCATGATAACTTCGGACACGTCTTTTGGCGCAACCCCTGCGCGTTCCAGCGCCGCCTCGATCGCGACCTTGCCGAGGTCGGATGCTGACAGCGAGCTCAATGATCCGTTGAAAGATCCGACGGGTGTGCGTGCGGCACCGGCGATGACGACTTCGGTCATAGTGATTCCTCCATTACTTTTTTGAATGTCCGCCAGAACACATCTTCAGAAAATGTCCGGGACCTGAACCTGAACCGACAATATAGGGCCATCAGGGCGTGTCTTCAACCTGAATTGCTGCGCTGCAGCATGCCGTATATGCCGAAATTCGGCCGTTTATTGCCGGATGGCCGAGATCAGGGGTGTGAGGTTAGCGGGCGTCAAGCCAATCGATCAGAGGTTTCCACAGCTGCGCCTTCGCGCGACGCCCCACCATCATCCCGATATGTCCGGCGGCGGGCGACAGGGCCGTCGCGTCCGGGATTCTCTCGACAAGGGCGCGCGCCGATGCCGGCGGCACGATCGAGTCCTGCGCGGGAATAATCCCCAGCGTCGGGCAGGCGATGCCGGCCGGGTCTATGATCTGTCCGGAGACTTCCCAGGTGCCGCGGGCGGGGCTGTTGTCGCCGTACCAGCCGAACAGGCATTCGCGGGCAACGCCGGCGGCGAGCGGCACGCCGTCATTCAGCCAGTCTTCCAGGGCAACGAAGCTTTCCGCCGCCGCGCTGTCGGACGCGATTTCCGCGAAGGCCTGGAATTTGCGCCAGCCCTGCAGCGGATCAAGTGAGAAAAACATCGATTGAAGGGCCTCGACCGGGAGACAGCCTTCGGCGGCGATAAGCTGTTCCAGGCCCGCACGTCCGACGGTGACCGCCAGGGGCGGTCCGTTCGTACCGGTATGAAAATCCCACGGTGCGGCGAGCAGAACCATCGCCGAAATTTTCTCCGGGAACAGCACGGAGAGTGCCGTGGTGAGTGTTCCCCCCATGCAATATCCGACGACCGGGATGGCTTCGCCCTGCGCGATCCCGACGGCAGTGTCGAGCGCAGACGCCATGTCGCCCGCGATATAGTCGCTCAGGGATCGCGCCCGTTGATCGGGACCCGGCGTTCCCCAGTCCAGCAGGAGAGGGCGAAGTCCGCGAGACGACAGGAACCGCAGGAAGCTGAGATCCGTCGCCAGGTCCAGAATGTAACTGCGGTTGATCAGCGACGGCACCACCAGAACGGGGCGGCCGGCAGCCCCCGCCGGCGACGTTGCGCCGTAATCGAGCAATCGCGCCGGCCCCGATTCCCAGAGGGCGGGCGGGTCGGGAATGTCGCGGTGGAAAGGATGGGACCGATAGGTCTCGAGCCCCGTCAGGAACCTGTCGTGACGCCGTGCCAGCTCATCCGCGAGGGCGGCCGCAAAGTCTTCAGGGTCTGCTTTTTTCAGGTCCTTTTGGAGCGCGTTTCCCGCTGCTGCGAGGTTTTCGCTCCATGGCGTCCAACCGTTTTTCAAGAGTGGCCAGGCGGTCGAGCAACTGATTGAGAGTGCCGCCGCCGCCGTCAGGTGGAGCGGGATCGGACGCGGTCCCTGGCGCGCGTTCCGGGACGGGGTCTGATCGGTCGGCGTCATCGGTCGATCCCGCGTTGTGGGCGATGCCGGCATTTGCCGTCCCTCCGGCCATGCCGGGCCAGAACCCCGCCTGCAGGCCCTGCCAGAACTTTGCCATCGTCGCGGCAAGGTCGGGGTCTGTTGCGGCCTGGGTCAGGTGCTGTTGCCATAGATCTAGGTACCGGCGGGCAAGTTCTTGGGGATCCGGGGTGTCGGCCATGATGAACTATAGGACAGCATTCGCCCGGATGCCAGAATCCGACGCAAATCCCGCATTGCATGCAAGGATTGATGCAATGCAACAAAAGTGCGAGACTCGGGCGATTAAATTGTAATCGGTTGTTCAGGAGATCAGCGCCATGGCTCGCAAGCCAAGCAAGGCTGAAGCAGACGCGTCCGATGTGATCACTATCAAAAAATACGCGAACCGACGTCTCTACAACACGGCGGAAAGCAGTTACGTGACTCTTGACGATCTCGCAACGATGGTCCAGCGGGGCGTTGATTTTGTCGTGCATGACGCGAAATCCGGCGAAGACATCACCCGGTCCGTGCTGACGCAGATTATTGTGGAGCAGGAGGCGAAGGGAAACAATCTGCTGCCCACGGGCTTTCTGAGGCAACTGATCAGCTATTACGGCGACAACCTGCAGGGGCTGGTTCCGCAATATCTCGATATGACAATGCAGTCCTTTGCCAAGAACCACGAACAGATGCACGGCTATCTCGAAAACACGCTTGGCGGAATCTATCCGTTCTCATCGTTCGAAGACATGGGCCGCAAGAACATGGCGATTTTCGAGCAGGCCATGAGCATGATGACGCCGTTTCAGCAAAGTGGCGACGAGGACGCGCCCGAGCCCTCCGCCGCGCCGTCCGCCGATAAAAAAACCGGCTCCGGGGAGGCGGATGAAGCGATCGACATGCTGAAGGCGCAGCTCGAGGCCATGCAGAAACAGATCAACTCGCTGTCGCCGAAAAAATAGGATTTTTCGGCAGTCGAGCTAGGCCGGCGCGGGGAGTGCAATTACGGGCATTTCCGTGTCCTCGTTTTCTTCGGTCTTTCCCCTGTTTTCGAGAATACCGAAACCGGTCAGCGCAGGCTGGCTGTCAATTGCGGTCCAGGGTGCCGTGAGGTCGGGCTTTCCGAAGGCATATCCCTGCATATAGTGAATGCCTTCGTTCAGGAGCAGGTCTGCTTCCTCTTCCGTCTCGACGCATTCGGCGACCGTTTCCAGGCCGAAAGTCCGGGCAAGATCGATCAGTGTTCGGATAAACACCAGATTCTCCGGGTTTTCGCCTATCTTGCGCACGAACGAACCGTCGATCTTGACCTTGTTGACGGCAAGTTGTTTGAGATGACGGAAGGACGTGTACCCGGCCCCGAAATCGTCAAGGGCGATTTGGCACCCGAGGTCGCGCAAGGTGGATACGAACCGGCAGCAGGCGTCCAGGTCTTCCAGACCCGCCGTTTCGGTTATTTCAATGACCATGCGTTCGGCAATGTCCGGACGTCCGCGGAGCATGGCGATGGCGCTCCGCATCCAGGACCGGTCGGTCGTGGTCAGGCCGGACACGTTTACGGCCATGTGGGCATCAGGATACATCTTCAACTCGTCGACCGCCCGTTCCAGAACGGTTCGATCGACGCTTCTGATCATGCCGAGATCTTCAACCACCGGCATGAACTGGCCGGCCGCCAGGACCGATCCGTCCGGCTGGACGATCCGAAGCAGGCATTCATGGAATTTCGTCTCGCGGGTAACGCTGTCAACGATGGGCTGATAGGCGAAACGCAGACGTTTTTCCCGCAACGCGCGCTGTACCTGCTCCGCGATGACGATACAGGACTTGTGATGTTCTCTCTGTTCGGCCGAGAAGACATAGACGGATGTGCAGTCACGGCCCTGTTGCTTGGCTTTCTGAAGCGCCGCATCGGCGCGCATCATGATGTCCTGTGATGTATCGATTGCGCCGGGGAACGGCACGGCGCCGATTGAAACCGTCGCATAAACCGGGCCTTCCGGCGTCTCGATCGGGGTGCTGCGGACGGCGTCGAGAATCTTGTCGGTCGCCGCCTCGACATCCGCTTCCGGCACATTGCTCAGAACCGCGCCGAACCGGTCGCCGCCCACACGGCCGATGACATCGCTCGCGCGCAGGCAACGGTCCAGCCGGTCGCCGATAGCGAGCAGAACCGCGTCCGCGGCCTCATGTCCGAGCGCCTGGTTGACCATGGTAAGTTTGTCGACGCCGACGAGCAGGTAGGCGCCCGGAACCTCGTAGCGTTTGGAGAAATTGAGCGCATGGTCCACCGCTTCACGCAGGCGGGCGCGGTTGAAATGTCCTGTCAGCGGGTCGAAATTGGTCAGGTGCTCCCTGCGGCCGGCGCGGGACAGGTCGGAATCCATGAACCGCAGAATGCCGATCTGGCGCAGGGCGTTCCCGTTCTCGTCGAACTCCGCGCTCGCGCGGTCATGAACCCATGATTCTCCGCGTTCCGGCGATTTCAACCGGTATTCGCACTCGAAATGTGACTCGCCCGACTTGAGCCGGGTCTGGAAATTGGAATGCGCGGCAAGGTCTTCCTGGATCACAAGGGCGGTAAAATCCGCACCGGTCGCGGGCGCCGTGCCCTGCGGAATGCCCAGTGCCCTGCAGATATCTCCGGACCAGTGAATGGTATCCTTCGTGAGGTCCCAGTCATAGGCCACATCACCCGCAGCCGACAACGCAGCACGCAGTCGGGCGAGTTCCTCCGCGGTGGAGATAATATGTGTGGCGTCGTGCACCGATAGACCTCCTACTTGAAGGCAATTACCCAGAGCTTCCTGCTCGGATTTCGGGGGCACGATAACGGCCCATCTGTTTCGAAACCATTAACGCGCTGAGTGATGATCAAAAATAATGATGTATTTGACAATACTAACCGTCAAAAAATTTATATTAACCTTAAATAAATTAACCAATTAAGTATAAAAATCTGAAAAATGCGTTTTCCCAGGATGGATTTCATTTAAATGTTGATAAAAATCAAATTAAAGCCTATTTGATATTTATCGCTTTTTGAAGGAAAGTGTTAATGCGGATTATTTCTCAACCTGTTCATGAGATGCCGGTACGCCCCGTCGAAGCACCGCAGGGCATTCGTACCCGGATATCGAGAGATACAGCGCCGGAGTCCGGATGCAGGTCACCCGAAAGCACCGAATCCGGAACCAGGGCGCGCAGCGTATCGGTAACAAGGCCCTCCGGTATCGCGAATTCGGTCGGGCAGTCCGCAACCGTCAACGCCGGTTTGAACGCGCAAAAAGTTTTTCATGCTTTGAACGGCAGCCCGGCGGAGGCCAGCCTTCCGGATGCCAACCGGGCCTACACAAAATCGGATTCTCTCCGTTTCAGGGATGTGCCTTTCACGATGCGGGTCGTATAATCGGCTGCCTGTTCAGCCAGGCTCAATCGCTTCGTGCCGTGGCTCCGGTCTGTCGACCGGGGCTTTTTGCGTTCCGCGTTTGACACGCGTCGGAAAAAATCGGATCACGTAGGTTTTAGACTTACTAGCGACCATCTTGCCGGTGTCGGTTGACGGGGGCCCGTCAGGATCCTTTCCGGTGCGGCGTGGTCCGGGACGCCATAGGGGAACAGAATGACCGAACGTATTGCCGTGGGCTCGCTGCAGGTTGCGAAGCCGCTATACGATTTTATCAATGATGAAGCGCTTCCCGGTACGGATATCGATCAGGATGCCTTCTGGGCATCGGTAGATGAGATTCTTGGCGATCTCGCGCCGAAGAACCGCCAGTTACTGGCCCGCCGGGACGAACTGCAGGCGCAGATTGACGCCTGGCACCGGGAACGCAAGGGGCAGGAATTCGATCCTGCCGCCTACAAGTCATTCCTGTCCGAGATAGGATATCTGGTCGAGGAAGGCGGGGCTTTTTCCGTCGATACCGACAACGTGGACGCAGAGATTTCGTCGATCGCAGGACCGCAGCTGGTCGTCCCGGTGATGAACGCCCGCTACGCCCTGAATGCCGCAAATGCGCGGTGGGGCAGCCTGTACGATGCGCTTTACGGTACGGACGCGATATCAGAGGAGGGCGGCGCCACGCGTGGCGGCGGCTATAATCCTGTCCGGGGCGCCAAGGTCATCGCCTATGCCCGCAGCTTTCTCGACGATGCGGCTCCGCTTGCGACCGGCAGTCACGCAGATGCGACGGGCTATGCGATCGTTGACGGGAAACTCGCCGTGACGCTGGCCGGCGGGGACGCCGTCGGCCTGAAGGATGACGGTCATCTCGCCGGCTATATCGGCGATGCCGCAGCGCCATCCACCATTGCTTTCGTCAATAACGGCATTCACTTCGAAATCCGCATCGATACCAGCCACCCCATCGGCAAGGATGACCCCGCAGGCGTCGCCGATGTTATGATGGAATCCGCGATTACGACGATCATGGATTGCGAGGATTCAATCGCCGCGGTCGATGCCGACGACAAGGTCGTCGTTTACCGCAATTGGCTCGGCCTGATGCGCGGCGACCTGACCGAGACGTTCGAGAAGGGCGGGGAGACCGTTCACCGGAAACTGAACCCCGACCGCATCTATACCAAACCCGATGGATCCGGCGAATTGACGGTGCCCGGGCGCAGCCTGATGCTGAACCGCAACGTCGGCCACCTGATGACCATCGACGCCATCCTCGACGAGAGCGGGAACGAGGTCCCGGAAGGGATCCTGGACGCGATCTTCACGACGCTGATCGCCAAGCACGACCTGATGGGCAATGGCCAGGTGCGCAATTCGCGCGCCGGTTCGATCTACATCGTGAAGCCGAAGATGCACGGGCCGGACGAGGTCGCGTTTGCGTCGGAGATTTTCGCGCGGGTCGAGGATGCGCTGGGTCTCGACCGGAATACCATCAAGATGGGCATCATGGACGAGGAGCGCCGGACCACGGTCAACCTCAAGGAATGCATCCGGGCGGCGAAACAGCGCGTCGTCTTTATCAATACCGGGTTCCTGGACCGGACCGGCGACGAGATGCATACGTCGATGGAAGCCGGCCCCATGATCCGCAAGGGCGACATGAAGACTTCCGCCTGGATCAAGGCCTATGAAGACTGGAATGTCGATATCGGCCTCGAATGCGGCCTGCAGGGACATGCCCAGATCGGCAAGGGGATGTGGGCTATGCCGGATCTGATGGCGGCCATGCTGGAACAGAAGATCGGTCACCCGATGGCCGGCGCAAACACCGCATGGGTGCCGTCGCCGACGGCGGCGACGCTGCATGCGATACATTATCACAAGGTCAATGTGTTCGACCGCCAGAACGAGCTGAAGGCGCGCGGCCGCGCCAGCCTCGACGATATCCTGACCATCCCCGTTGCCGACCGGCCGAACTGGTCACCTGACGATATACGCCAGGAACTGGACAACAACGCCCAGGGCATCCTCGGGTATGTCGTGCGCTGGGTCGAGCAGGGCATCGGTTGCTCCAAGGTGCCCGATATCAATAACGTCGGTTTGATGGAAGACAGGGCGACGCTCCGCATTTCCAGCCAGCACATCGCCAACTGGATCCACCACGGAATCTGCACGGAGCAACAGGTGCGGGAGACGATGGAACGGATGGCGGCCGTGGTCGACGGACAGAATGCGGGCGATGCGGCCTATCGCAACATGGCCCCCGATTTCGACGACAGCGTCGCCTTTCAGGCGGCATGCGAACTGGTGTTCAAGGGCCTGGAACAGCCGAGCGGCTATACCGAACCGGTCCTCCATCGCCGCCGCATAGAAGCCAAGGCGAAATACGGCGCCTGAATTAACGGGAAAACGACATGACAGATATTACGACACTTCGCGACCTATTGAATGCCGGCGCAGATGGCGATCCTGCAATCGGCGCGCCGGAACGTGCGCCGCTCGACTATGCAGGGCTGCGCGCGCTCGCCGATGCGACGGTTGCCCGGCTGAACGAGCTTGGCATTGGCCGGAACGATCGCGTGGCGATCGTGCTGCCGAACAGCGCCGAAATGGCTGCGGCGTTCGTCACCATCGGGTGCGGGGCAACGACTGCGCCTTTGAACCCGTCCTACCGCGGCGACGAATTCGATTTCTATCTGGATGACCTCAACGCGAAGGCGCTGGTGGTCGAGCAGGGGTCCGACTCGCCTGCCGTTGCCGTCGCGCAGAAAAGAAACATTCCCATCGTGACCCTGGTCGCGGCGGAAGGCGCACCCGCCGGAAGCTTCACGCTTGAGGGCGAGGGTGTCGGCGCCGCGGCAGCGAATGGCGGTTTTGCGGAGCCCGACGATGTCGCACTTGTCCTGCATACCTCCGGCACGACGTCGCGGCCGAAGATCGTGCCGTTGACGCAGCGCAACGTGACCGCGTCGGCCCGCCACATCGGTGCGTCGCTGAATCTTGTCGCCGCCGACAAATGCCTCAACATCATGCCGCTGTTTCATATTCACGGGCTGATTGCCGCCGTCCTGTCGTCCCTCGGCGCGGGCGCCAGCGTCCATTGCGCGCCGGGCTTCAATGCGTTGAAGGTGTTCGGCTGGCTCGATGAGATCGAGCCGTCCTGGTACACCGCCGTGCCGACCATGCATCAGACCATTCTGTCCCGTGCCGAGCGGAACCCGGAAAGCGTCGCGCGGGCCCGCAAGAATCTGCGCCTGATCCGCTCTTCGTCGGCGTCCTTGCCGCCGCAGGTTATGAAGCAGCTGGAAGAAACCTTCGATGCACCGGTGGTCGAAGCCTATGGCATGACCGAGGCCGCCCATCAGATGGCGTGCAACCCGTTGCCGCCTGCCGCCCGCAAGCCGGGTTCCGTGGGTGTCGCCGCCGGCCCGGAAGTCGCGATTATGTCGGAGACCGATGGCGAGCTGCTCGCTGTCGGCCAGACCGGCGAAATCGTCATTCGCGGCCCGAACGTCACGCCGGGCTACGAGAACAACCCCGAAGCCAATGCGACGGCCTTCACCGACGGCTGGTTCCGTACCGGCGATCAGGGCGTCATGGACGACGAGGGCTATATCTCGATCACCGGCCGTCTGAAGGAAATCATCAATCGCGGCGGAGAGAAGATTTCGCCCCGCGAGGTGGATGAAGTCCTGATGGATCATCCGGCGGTGGCTCAGGCCGTCACCTTCGCCGTGCCGCATGACAAGCTCGGCGAGGATGTCGCAGCCGCCATCGTGCTGCGCGAAGGCCAGGAAGCGGAAGAGCGCGAAGTCCGCGATTTCGTGGCCAGGCATCTCGCGGATTTCAAGGTGCCGAGGAAGGTCGTTATCCTTGACGAGATCCCCAAGGGCGCGACCGGCAAGCTGCAACGTATCGGTCTCGCGGAAAAGCTCGGGCTCGTATAGTCGGGAAGGGGTGGTCGTATGAAAATCTGCATCTATGGCGCAGGCGCGATCGGCGGCTATCTCGGTGCCGGCCTGGCGCTGAACGGGGCGGATGTCACGCTCATCGCGCGCGGACCGCATCTGGCTGCCATGCAGGAAAACGGCCTGAAGCTGATCAAGGACGGCGAGGAACGTGTCGCCCGGGTAACGGCGACCGACGATCCGGCGGAAGCCGGCCCGCAGGACTACGTGATCGTGACGCTGAAAGCGCATTCCGTGCCGCCGATTGCGGATCAGTTCGCGCCGCTTTTCCACGATGAAACGGCGGTGGTCTGGGGCGTCAACGGTATTCCCTGGTGGTATTTCTATGGCCTTGAGGGAGACCATACCGACCGGCGGATCGAATGCCTCGATCCCGGCGGGGTGCTGTGGGACAGGCTCGGGCCGGAACGCATGATCGGTTGTGCGGTCTATCCGGCGGCAGAAGTGCCGGAGCCCGGCGTGATCCAGCATGTCGAGGGCGACCGGTTTTCCCTCGGCGAGCCGTCCGGCGAAAAGACCGAACGCATCCAAGCGCTTTCCGCAGCGTTGATCGGCGCCGGGTTCAAGGCGCCTGTGCGCCCGCAGATCCGCAACGAATTGTGGGTAAAATTGTGGGGCAACCTGTCGTTCAACCCGATCAGCGCCCTTACCCATGCGACGCTGGAGACCATCGGCACGGATCCGGGCACACGTGAGATCGCGCGGCGCATGATGCTCGAAGGACAGGAAATCGGCGAAGCATTGGGCGTGCGGTTCGCGGTCGATGTCGAAAAGCGGATCAACGGTGCGGTCGAGGTCGGCGCACATAAAACATCCATGCTGCAGGATCTTGAACGCGGGCGCCCGATGGAGATCGATGCGCTGGTGACGTCGGTGCAGGAGATGGGCCGGGTTGTCGGCGTGCAGACGCCGTATATCGACGCCATTCTTGCCCTCGTGCAGCAGCGCGGCCGCGAGGCGGGCTGTTACGCCGGCTGACGCCGCTCCCGGCTATCCGCCGGGTTCAGTCGGCGTTGCGGGCGGTCTGGTCTTTACAGGTGCTGTTATCGGGATCGACGGGAATCACGGTGAGCTTTTTCATGCGCGTTCCGTCCGGGTCATGGACGACCTCCACCCAGAAAAGCCGGTTGAGAGACGCGCTGTTGGTCCGGTTCAGGCTGAACTCGCCGCGCGGCATCAATCCCGCAAACGATACTTTCTTCATCGCGGCAACGAAGCCAGCCCCGTCCTCTACCTGACCGCCCAGGTCGGCCGCGGTAAGCAGGACGGCCATGGCGTTCTCGTATCCCATATAGGCGTATGAATCCGGGTCTTCGCTGTACGCTTTGCGATAGGCGGCGACGAATATCTGATTGGCCGGTGTCTCAAGCGCGGGAAGATAGCTTGCCAGGAAGCGGAGCCCCGCCGCGTGTTTTCCGCGGCGGTTCATCACGCGGGGGCCGAAAAGCCATTCGGGGCCGATCAGGGCGGTCTGCCGTTTCGTGCCGCTGCGCGAATACTGGTGAACGATGCGCTCGGCGTTCCGCCCCTGGTAGAAGGCATAAATCGCCTGCGGTCCGCCCTGAACGGAGCGGGACAGAAGCGCGGACCAGTCGTGTTTCTGCCCGGGGGTCGCCCACGCCTGTTCGATAATCCGCCCGCCGCCCTCGCGATAGGCCTTTACGAAATGCCGAACGATCCGGTGACCGCCGCCGGTGTCCGGTCCGATGGAAACGAGGGTCCTGTATTTTGTGGCGATAAACCGCCCGCTCGTCGTCTGGTAGGGGTCAATGTTGAAAGACGTGCGTGCCACATGGGGATAGCAGGTCCCGGACATCACATCTGATCCGATTGCGCCGGCAAGTATCAGGGGTTTTTCATGCTGTCCTGTAAACCGTGCCAGGGCGGCGGCTGTATTTGCGCCGATAACGCCGGCAAAGACGTCGATGCCCTGTTTTTCGAGCATGGCGGACGCGTTGGCGAGTGTTTCGTCGATCTCCTCGCTGGTGTCGATGAGAACCAGGCTGACGGGACGCTCGACCACATGGTTGCCGGACATCCCGAGCGCGATTTCCCATCCCCGGGCTACGCGCTCCGACGCTTCGCGGAGGCCGCCCGATTTCGGCAGCATCAATGCGACGCGGAAGGGCGGCGGCCCGTCGGGGTCGGCGCCGGTTTTCAGGAATGATCCGGACAGGGTGTCTTTGAAGGTACCGTTCAGGGTTTTCCCGGCGAACGTGACGATCCGGTCGAGAAACTCGGCCGGGCCCGCGCGGGCAGGGATTGCCGGCGCGGCCGCAATCAGCACGGCGATCAGGATGTGTTGGGCATGACGGCGCATATACGCATTCTCCTGCATCCTTTGAATACCTTTTGGGTTAACAAATCCTTGCACGGCTGATACCGTCCGCGCCGCATGAGAACCCATTTCCCCGCCGTTTCAGGCATTACCGACCCTCCTGACGATGTTCCGGGCGCCACCTGGCTGGACGTCGACGGACGTCCCGTTTTCGGCGTCTGGCGGACACCGCCGGTTGCCGGCAGGCCGGCACTGGTCTTTCTTCATGACGGTCTTGGCAGTGTCGGCACGATGCGCCGCTTCCCGGAACAGACCGGGCTGGCGATGGGCCTGCCGTCTTTTGTGTTCGACCGGCTGGGCTATGGCCGGTCCGACCGCGAAGAGGCGTTTCCGGAAGATTTTATGGGGGAGGCCGCGGACCATCTGGAACGGGTGCTCGATGCGGCGGGCATCGAAGACTGCTGCCTGGTCGGCCATTCCGACGGCGGCACGATTGCGCTGCTGCATGGTGCGCGCTATCGCGGCCGCGTGCGCGCCATTGTGACGATTGCCGCCCATGTCCGCCGGGACGAGCTGACCTACGAGCAGGTCATGCGTCACAGCGAGATGTATCGTGCGGGAGAGATACCCGACTGGATGGAACGGTTTCACGGCGACCGCGCCGCGCATCTTCTCCGCTGCTGGACAGAGGTCTGGCAGCGGACCCTTTACGATTCCTGGGACATTTCGGGAGAGATTGCGGCAATAGAAGTGCCGCTGCTTTCGATTCAGGGCACGGAGGATGCCTACGGCCTGCCGGACCAGCTTGAAAGCATCGGTGAAGCGGTTCCCCATGCCCGCACCGAGATGATTGCCGGGCTCGGGCACTTCCCGCAGCTCGAGGACCCCGAGCGTATCGTCGGTATGGTGCAGGGATTTCTGGAACCGTATTGCCGCTAACCCCCGGCACACCTATAACCCCCCACATGCCCTACACACCCGATTATCCGTTTCCGAAGCTCGAATACGGCCAGACGCTTGAAGTTGCCCCCGGCGTTCACTGGGTCCGCATGCCCCTGCCGTTTGCGCTGAACCATATCAATCTCTGGCTGCTCGAAGACGGCGACACCTGGACCGTCATAGACACCGGCTACAACGTGGAGCGGACGCGTGACATCTGGGAGGACTCGCTCGCTAAAATCACCGGCGGAGGATCGGTGGACCGCCTGATCTGCACGCACTTTCATCCCGATCACCTCGGGCTTGCCGGCTGGTTCGAGGAAAGGTTCGGGACGGCGCTCTGGATGACCTATGCCGAATGGCTGCAGGCCCATGTCGCCGTATCCGAAACAGTGACGCATAACTTCGACCGCTGGGTCGAATTTTATCGGGATAACGGCGCGCCGGAGAAAATGACCCTTGGTTTCCGGGAGGTGCGCGAGGCATTCCGCGATCCGTGGTACCGCCTGCCGGAAACGGTGCGGCGCATTCAGGATAACGAGGAGATCGTCATTGGCGGGCGTGTCTGGCATGTCATCACCGGTGGCGGGCACAGCCATGAGCATGCCTCACTGTGGTGTCCTGAAATCAATGTTCTTATTTCCGGCGACCAGATTCTGCCGCGTATCAGCTCGAATATCAGTCTCTGGTATACCGAGCCCGACGGCGACCCGTTGCGCCACTATTTCAACAGTTTCGACAAGTTCCGGCATATCCCGGAGGACGTGCTGGTCCTGCCGTCGCATGACTTTCCGTTCAGGGGCATGCATGGCCGGCTCGACGACCTGCGCGCGCACCATCAGGAGCGTCTCGACGCCGCGCTGGCATTCTGCGGCGCGCCGCAGACAGCGGCCGATGTAATCCCTTCGCTTTTCACGCGGGAGATCGGCGTCTTCGAGTTCGGCTTTGCCATGGGCGAAACGCTGGCGCATCTGAACTATCTGGTGACCGAGGGGGTGCTTGAGCGTCATCGGCATGACGATGGGCTGATCCGCTATGGCCGGGCCGCCTGAAAGGTGATCGCGGGATGACGGTTTCCATCGGCCAGACCGGCAGCGTGAAACGGGATGTGACCGATGCGTTATCGGCGCATACCCTCGGCAATCCGGGCGTTCACGTGCTCGCGACTCCCTGTCTCGCCGGATTGTGCGACAAGGCGGCCGCGGAAGCCTGCGGCACCGACGTTCCGACGCGCCGCGTGCGCGTCGATATCCGGCATCTTGCCGCGACGCCGGTGGGCGATCGGGTGGAGATAAACGCGGAAATCATCGACATCGACGATACCCGCGTGATCTGCCGGGTAACGGGGCGGGATTCCAGCCGGGAGATCGTTTCCGGCACGGTCGAAAGGGTGCGCATCTGATGCCGGAATACTCGGTTGGCATGACCGCACGCCAGGTCACATTGCTGGAAGACGCGGATATCGGCGATGAAGGGCTGACCGTCACCAGGCTCCATCTCGCCTGTGAAATGGCCTGCCACAATATTCTTGTGGAAGCCTATGGCGAGGACGATACCAGCGTCGGTATCCGGAACGATATCTGGTTCTGGGGCGATGCGGGATCGGGCGTGCTGCTTCATGCCGAGGCGATGATCGCCGGAATCGACAGAAATCGTATTATTTTCAACGTCTTCGCCCGTGCAGGAACAACGGAGATCGCGCGCGGGGTCCACGAACGAATGCTCGTGTCCAAGGCCCGTTTCATGAAGTCCCTGCCGACCGCGCCTGAATGACCCCGTTGCCGGTGGCCGGCGGCCGTCCGGGTCAGAAGTTGCGTCGATGTGCGATCCACCAGTAGAATAACCGGCATAAGACGCTCAAGTCGGGCGCCATTCAGGGAGACGATAATGATAAAACCTTCACTTCAAACTGCCATTGCCTTTGGCGTTGCGGTAGCACTTGCCCCCATGGGCGTGTCGGCCGCAACGGTCATGAAGATCGGATTCGCGACGATCAATGACGGTCAGCACAAGTCCGCCGACTGGATCGCGAAAGAAGTCATGAAGCGCACCAACGGCTCCATCAAGGTCGAGGTCTATCCGGCGGCGCAGCTCGGGAAGATTCCGCGCCAGATCGAGGGCGTGCTTTTCGGCACACAGGAAGCCTTTATCTCGCCGCCCGGTTTCTTCAAAGGCCTGAATCCGGCCTTTGCCGCGCCCGATGCGCCGGGCCTGTTCACCAGCTTCGCGCATCAGACCAAGACCCTGAATCATCCGAGCGTGCGGGAGAAGTTTCTCAATCTCGCCACGCCCAAGGGGGTGACGGGTGTCTACATCACCGCTGCGGGCGGGTCAGCGTTGGCGATGCGTGATCCGGTCCGCACGCTGAGCGATGTGAAGGGCAAGAAAATCCGCGTGCTGGCGTCGCCGATCGAAGTCGCGATCATGCGGCAGCTCGGTGCGGCGGGGACGCCGATGGCCTATTCCGAGGTCCTGCCGGCGATCCAGCGCCGTGTGCTGGATGGGGCGAGTTCCGCGATTACGGTAATGGGGCCGTCCAAATTCTATACGGCGGCCAAATACATCACGCCGACCAATTTCACCTATATCCCGACCGGCATGTGGACCAATGCGAACTGGCTCGCGAAACTGTCCGAGAAAGAGCGGGAAATCGTTCTTCAGGTCGGCAAGGAAGTTGCCCCGATCGCAAACAAGTGGTCGGAAGACGATACCGCGATCTGGGAGAAGAAATGGGGCGAAGAGGGCGGAGAGGTTATCCGTCTGGACGCGGCCGAGCGCACGGCAGCGCTCGACAAGCTGCGCCCGCTGGGAGACGAAATCTTCCTCAAGGACCCGAAAGTTGCGCCGATGTACAAGCTGATCAAAGCGGCGGCGAAAGAAACGATGTAGGCCTTCGCTTTATCTGAACAGAAAAGGGCCGGCATTTGCCGGCCCTTTTTTGTCGTACGCTGATGTCGGCTCAGCGGCCCTTGAAGACCGGCTTGCGCTTCTCGCGGAGCGCGTTGATGCCTTCCTGATGGTCTTCGGTGATGTTGGATTTCGATTCCAGCGACAGCGAATAATCGAGGTTGGCGGAAACGATCTGCTTCAGCGGGGCGTTGATCGCTTCCTTGGTCCACTGGATGGCGCGGATCGCGCCATTGGCGAGCTGGTCGGCAAAATCGTCGACGACCTTGTCCAGTTCGTCCGCCGGGACGCAGCGGTTGATAAGACCCATATCGGCGGCGCGCTGGGCGGTGAGCATTTCGCCGGTGTAGAGAAATTCGCGCGCGCGCGCGAAACCGATCAGGTAGGGCCAGATTCCGGATCCGCCATCGCCGGCGGTCAGGCCCACCTTCACATGCGGGTCGCCGATGCGGGCCGTGTCGGCCGCCATGATGATGTCGCAATACAGCGCCAGCGTTGCGCCGAGACCGGCTGCGGCACCATTGACCTTGGCGATGACCGGCTGCCGGCAATCGAGGATCGACATCATCGACCGCTTGCCTTCTTCCGACAGGGTTTCCCAGCCCCACGGATCGTCGATCAGTTCCTGCAGCCAGTCGGCATCGCCGCCGGCGCAGAATGCCCGTCCGGCACCGGTGAGGATCACGATATCGACGGACCGGTCCCGGTTGATTTCCTCGAAGACATGCGAAAGTTCCACATGCATGGCCCCGTCGATGGCGTTCAGTTTCTCGGGCCGGTTCAGCGTGACCGTCAGGACGCGGTCGCGTTTCTCAAACAGCAGTGTTTCGTATTTATCGTAGTCCATAGGTGCGTGTTTCATGTCTTCCCTCAATCAAGCCAGGTTGTGAATTCGTCTACATTCAGCCGTTCGGGCTGAAGCAGGTTTGCCGGCGCTTCTTCTTCGGGCCAGCCGATGCTCATGCCGCCGATCAGCGTGTAATCGTCGCCGATGCCGAACATTTCATGGGCGACATGCGGATATTCACCGAGCGCGCCCTGGGCGATCGTCGACAACCCCCAGCCGCGCGCGGCAAGCGATATGGACTGGATGAACGTGCCGTAATCGAGCCATGACCCATGTTCGAGTGTCGAGCGGATCCAGAACAGCATGCCGGTTCCGGCGCCGAAGAATTTGTAGTTGCTGAGGAAGGCCTGGCGGCGGCCTTCCTTGTCTTCGCGCGTGATGCCCATGGCGCCGTAAAGTCCGAACCCGCAGGCGCGCCTGCGGGCAAGAAACGGCTCTTCCCATTCGGGCGCGTAGTAATTGTATTCCATTTCGCCTGAATCGCCGCGGGCTTCGGCGGCGAGCAGCGCGTCCGTGTAGTTCTGCCGGCTCTCGCCGTTCAGGATATGGACTTTCCAGGGCTGAATGTTGGACCCCGATGGCGCCCATCTGGCGGCTTCGAGTATCCGGCGCATCAGCGGTTCGGGTACGGGGTCCGGTTTGAAGGCGCGGATCGACCGCCGCGAGATGATCGCGTCCTCGACATGCATGTCGGGCCGCGCAATGCCCGGGTCGGTCATTTCCGGCAGCCTTTGGCTAAGCGCCTCTGCCGCCGGAACGAGGGGCGGGGCGGGGGTATCGGTCATGTGAGAATGTCCGTTGGTGTCAGTCGTCTACCGACGGGGCAGGGGGCAGTTTGCCGCGCCATTTGATCCAGTTGAAGCTTGTGCTGCAGGCGCGGCAGCGAAACATCACCTCGGATGCCGCGCCGCCGAACAGCGATACGACCTCCAGGTCCTCGCTCTTGCAGTCCGGGCAGGAGACGCCTTCGAAATCGGGGTCGTCCGAATGCAGCTCGCGATGGCGGGTGGCGTATCCACCCGCCTCGCGGCCGATCCGGTCAACCGGTTTGTCAGTGGGCAAGTTCCGGGTCCTTGAAACGGACAACCTCGAAAAGACTATCCGGCATCGGCCCGAAGCGCCGTGCGTCGCTCCGCCAGTCCTTGGCAAACTTGACGGTCTTTTCCTGTTTCAGTTTGGCGCCAAGCAGCTTTTCGGCGTTACCGGCTTCCTTGATAAAGGCTTCGCGCAGCTTTTTCAGCGGTACGTCCCGGATGCCGGCGTCATATACCGGGTCTTTTCCGGTCGCCGGACCGAACCACTGGAGCGCCAGCGGATAGCGTTTCTGGAACGCTTTCTGGAACAGCTCCGACTGTTTCTTGCCCTCGCCGATGATCTGGAACCAGCCCTGGGAATATTTCAGATGGAAATAGGTCTCTTCGCCGATCTTCTTGGCGATGCCCGCAATGGCGCGGTCTTCATGCTTCAGGAAGCCGGAGGCCATCATCCAGGTGGCAAGTTCGGTCAGCCAGGTTGAAACGATAAAATCCTCCCAGCCCGTCGGGGCTTCGTCGAGAAGGTTCATCGAGCGGATTTCTTCCGGGCCGCGGCCGCGCTCCAGGTGGGCATAGTCGTGCCCATGCGCTGCAAGGAACTGGTAGATTGCCCGCGTGTGACCGTAATTGGATGTGCACATGCCGAGGATCGCCGCAAAATCGGGCAGAGACCGGCCGTTCATCACGCATTCCGCATACCAGTTGCCGAGCACGAGCCGCGTGTCCGCGATGGCCAGCAGGTCGTTCTCAAAATTTTCATCCAGCCTGTTGCCGGTGCTTCCGGGTGTATATGCCATAATAGATAATCTTCCTTGTTTTCTGTCTCAGCCCATTTTGATCTTGGCTGATTTACCTTCTTCGGTGACCGTGATGATCGATTCCAGCGGAACGACGCACATCTCGCGCCATTTGTGCTGGTCGTAGATGTACCAGGCGCGCACCTGTGCAAGTTCATCGTTCGGGGCCTCGACCGATCCCACATGGGACAGGTCCGAATCCGAATCCTTGCGGGCGAAAACTTCATAGTATTTCGGATCTTTCCCGCCGCGTTCCCGCTTCTGGTCGATCTTTTTTCTGCCTTTGACCTTGGTTGCCATTCTTATTTCCTTTTCATCAAACCTGTATGCCGTTGGCGCGCATCATTTCCTGAACGTCAGGATCGATCATGTCGCGCGACCACGGCAGGTGCCATCCTTCCTCGACGGCGACGTTTTTGACGCCCGGCACCGACAGCACCGCTTCGCGAACGTTTTCACGCAGCATGCCGACACCCGGACATCCCATGCAGGGGATGCAGACCTGAACCTTCACGTCGCCGTCGGCGTCGATCTCTATGTCACGCAGCATCCCCATCCGCCGCAGGCTGACGGGCACATGCGGATCGTGCACGGCCTCCAGCGCTTCGACGATGTCCTCTTTGGACGGCAGGGTGGCTGTTTGGGTCATATTGATCTTCGCGATGGTTCAGGGGTGCTTTCTGCGTTCTACCAGAGGTCTTTGCCCCACTGTTCGGACATGACCCGGGCGATCGAAGGCACTTTGTGTTTCGAGCCTTTTTTCCAGATTTTCAGTTGTTCTTCCCAGGTGATCTGGCGATCGTAATCCCACTGGCGCTTCTCCTCGTCGAGATAGATCGGCGCTTCGTAGTCGAGCACGTATTTGCCCTGCTCCTCGTCGAAATGCGCAGGCACCTTGATGCCGACATCTTCCGAATAAGGCACGATCCGCGACAGCCATTTCTGGCGCATTTCGTCGTTGGACGCGCCACGGATACGATAGGCCAGCTGATCGGTGCGGGTTTTGAGGTTATCGGGCATTCCGAACCAGGCGGCGCAGAGCGGGAAGTAGAAATCGACCATTTCCTGAACGCGTTTGCGGCTGCTTTCGGACTGGTTCCAGAAGAAGCGTGTCCAGCGTTCGCCATGGGAGACGTGGAAGGTCTCTTCGTAGTTCACCTTGCGCAGCGAGCGGGCGAACGGCGCGTAGGAGCAGTTTTCCTCCAGGTCGACCGTCGTGATATAGCCGGCGCGGTCGCCGTAGCACATGGAGACCACGGATTCGATGTAGTCTTCGTGCGGGAATTCAAGCATCTGGAATGTCCGCCATTCTTCCGGATCGCGGTCGAACAGGAAGCTGTGCGTGTCATATCCGAAATCCTCGAGAATCCGGTACATCATCTGGGCATGGCCCAGTTCGTCCTGACAGGCCGCTGCGATGGCAATCTTGTCTTCGAGCGTCGGCGAGGTTTTGATGGCGGGTGAGTAGGTGGGCAGCGTGACCACTTCGAGGTCGGCCGCGATGTGAACCGTGTTGACCAGCACATTGCGGTAACGTTCCGTCATCTCTTCGACGTCTTCAAGCTGGTATCCTGTCGCCACCTTTTCCTGAAGGGCGCGCTCGCGCGGGTCTTCCTGGATGTCTTTGATCGCTGTTGCCATGTATCGATGCCTTTCGTGCGGTTGTCCGTCGTTCCAGTGTAAGTAAGTCTTCAGGTGCTCAAAGAACACCCTTCCAATCGTTTCAATCGCCTGTCAATTGCGCGCGGCGACGCCGTCAAATACGAAATCCCGGAATGCCCGGGCGAAATCATGTCCCTTCAGATCGCTGCCCCGCATGTACCATTCCACGTAGCAGCCCTTGTTCGTCGCCATGATGACACTTGCGAGTTCGTCCGGTCCTATGCCGGCTCTGAAAGCGCCGCTTTCCTGGCCTACCCTTACGGTTTCGCGCAAGGCGTTCTCCATTCGCGCCATCAGATCGGTCAGCCGCGTTTCTATCTCGTCGCCCGACCCGTTGAACTCGGCGCTCATCAGGATCGCGAGCAGCATATATTCCGTTTTCTCGGCGCCAATTACGGATTGCGACCGCACGAAAGCGTTCAGGCGGTCCACAGGGTCTTTCCCGGCCGCGTCCATTGCCGCGATCGTCGGTTCGACAGTCAGTTCTTCCGTGCGGTCCAGCAGGGCCTTGAGGACATTGGCCTTGCTCTTGAAATAAAAATAGACCGCGCCCTTCGTGAGGTCCGCTGACTGGGCGATCTCCTCCACCGTCGTGGCATGGTAGCCCTGCGTGATAAACAGGGTGAGCGCCTTGGTCAGCAACGCCTCTATGCTTGCTGCGCGCTGTTCCCGTTTCGTCGTGGGACGATCACGACCGGTGCTGTCGGCAGACTGATCCAGCGTGCTTGATAAATGCGTGTCCATAGGACCCTTGAATTTACATACTGATCAGACAGTATCTTATCGGGTGGGAGAATTCAATTACTGAAGGCGATAAAGGGCATGCATTTATGCATAACGTCATTGACCTGGCGGGGAGAATAAAATCCCCAGCTTTAAAATTAACGAATTATGCCCTACATTCACAGCATGGAAGACGAATCTCAGCGGACAGAGGGCCGCCGCGCGACGCGGATCCACCCTGAATATGTTCTGATCGGCGCCCTTCTGCTGATCGGAGCAGTTGCTGTTCCCGCCATGGCAGATGTTTATCTGCTGCAGTCATTTGTCCTGTCAATCTGCACAGGCCTTGGAATTCAATAGGTTAACGCAAGCTTCAGGCTCACTTTAAGCTTGAAAATGCGTAGATCACCCTTCATTGTGATCGTTCGGTTGCGTCATGTAGATGCAGTGAAGGGGTAGGTAATGCGTTGTTCAATAGGATCAGCGGCGTCCGGATTTATTCTGGCGGTAATCATTGCCGCCTCGTCCGGGGTGTCGCGCGCCGACATCATCAGATATGACAGTGGCGGTTTTGGAAGCGTCCAGCAGTCGCTTTCCGGTCTTGGATACGACCTGAATGGACCGTCGGTAGAATCGACGGCGGAGAGCTTCGTCATTCCGGGCGCGCCGGGCGGCAACACGCGTCTGGACTTTGCCTATATACGCGATACCGGCGGCTACCAGTTCTCCTTTGGCGTCTTCGACCGCGGAGCGGTGACAGCAGATCCGGTATCCGATCGCGAGAACTGGGCCTTGCAGGCTCTCGGCACTGCCATAATGGTTTTTGACGACCGCGAATCGAACCCCGGAGCGACGGCATCGATCGACGTTGCCGCGGGCACCGATCTTGGCCTGTTTCTTATCCCCAACGATACATTGGCAGCCGTCCTTGAAACGCCTGCCGCGTTTTTTGGCGGCAACCGCCCGGATCCGCTGTTTTCCGTCTCGGATGCAAATCCGGGCGGATTCGACCAGCTGATGGTTTTTCAGGCGGGCGGGCTGACCACGTTTGCGTTTGAAGATCTCAGCCGCGCGGGTTACTCGGACGAGGACTTTACCGACCTGGTAATCACCATGACGGCGACACCGCTTTCCGTGCAACCCGAGGTCCAGATCGAAGCGGCCAGCACCCCGATCCCGGAACCCCCGGCGCTCGCAATTCTGATGTTTACGGCACTGACCTTTGCATTGATCAGGGGCCGGCAATGGAGACATTCTCGGGCAAATCCCGCGTCAATTTCCCTTCGCGCCGGGCGCTCCTGACGGGCTGTCGATGGCGGATCGGTCCGTAAACGGCCGCAGAATCCGGTATGGCCATCCAGGTCGGATCTCCACCGAACCATTTGGACGGTAATTGCTTTTTCATATTTTCGAATGCATTAATTGGCAGTTGCAGGCCAGCCCATGTTGTCCGGCTTAGCCGGATTCGCCTGTTCACTGTGCCTTTCGAGGCGAGACAGAGTAATGATCGCACAGTGTCCGTGCGGTCGAGAGGAAGGACGCTTTGGCGGTTTCGACCGACCATCTCCCGGGCGCGAGCTCCCGTGCGGTTTCGGCATCGGATGATGCGGTCACGCAATTTGTGGCGCTGTGTCCCTCTGCCGCGCTCCTGCTGGATTCGTCGCAGACGATTGTTCAGATAAACGATATCGGTGCCGGGCTCATAGGCGCCACTTCCACGCATGCGCTGGTCGGGCGGGATTTCGGCGATTTCATGTCGTCCGCATCCCGGGCAGAACTTCGCCGCATATACGACGAGTTGTCTGCGGCCCGGACCGCAACGCTCTCGGCAAGCGTGGAAATCGACAAATTCGGCGGCGAGACAATTTCGATTTGTATCTCCGCAAGGGGTGTCGACCTGAGATCCGGCCCGGCAATACTATGTGTGGTTACCGATATAAGCGGTTTGACTCGCCCGGAGCCGGCAAGGGATGCCGGGACAGCTCAGCGGCGTCTCCAGGAAGCGATTGAGACGATGTCGGAGGGCTTTGCGCTTTTCGACGCAGATCGCAAGCTTGTCATGTTCAACGAAAACTACCGGAGCCAGATATGGCCCCGCCTCGCCGGGTTCATCCGTGTCGGAGTCGCGTTCGAGGACATCGTGCGCGAGGCGCTGAACCGCAATGTCTGGAATGCATCCGAGGTCGATACCGAGTTCTTCCTCCAACAATCAATCGCACGGCATGAGGACGTACCTTCTCTGCACGAGATCCAGATTCCCGGCGGCAGATGCATTCAGCAAAGCAAGCGGCGCACCTCCGATGGCGGCATCGTCGCGGTCTATCTGGATATTACCGAATTGAAGCGACGTGAAGCCGAGATCTCGGAAACCCAGGACCGCCATCGCCGCTTGCTCGAAACCCTGCCCGATGGCGTCGTGATCCATAGCGGCGGAAAATTCGCGTATCTGAACCCTGCTGCCATTCAGCTTCTTGGCGGAAAAGCCCATACCGATCTGATCGGCAGGAATGCCGAAGATTTTGTGCCGCCTGAAGACCGTCAGGCCATTCAGACTCACATTGAACAGGTTTTAAAGGGGCAGGTTGCGCTTCCGCCCCAGGAACAGCGGCGTATGTGCCTCGATGGCAGGCTGATCAGTGTCGAAGTCCGCCACACATTTATTCAGTGGAATGCGAAACCGGCGGTGCTGACGGTGTTGCGGGATCTGACCGAGCGGAAGCGTGCGGAATATGCTTTGCAGGAAACGGAACGCCGCTATCTGACCATCGCCGCAAATCTGCCGGGCGCTGTCTATCAGCGCGTGATGTATCCCGATGGCACGATCGTTTATCCGTATATCAGCCGCGGCGTTATGGAAACGCACGGCGTGGAGGCCGAGGACGTCAAGCGGGATGGTACCCTTCTGACCGGCCGGGTTCATCCCGATGATCGCGAAAGATTCGCCGAGGCGCTCAAATTGTCGGCCAAAGATCATTTTCCATTCGATATGGAAGTCCGGAATATCAAACCCGACGGCCAGTTGGCGTGGGTAAGAAGCCTTGCCCGTTCCCGGCGACGTGAGGATGGCGCGGTCGTCTGGGATGGCATTTTTGTCGATATTACGGCGCGCAAGCAGGCGGAGGAACGCGCGGCACAGGCGTACAGGTGGCTGACCGAGGCGATCGAGAGCCTGTCCGACGGTTTTGCACTATGGGACAAGGAAGACCGTCTTGTGCTGTGGAACGATAAGTTTTTATACGATCACCCCGAGCGCGAGCGGCTGCGCCGGTCCGGCACGAAATTCTCGACATTGGCCGAGCATACAGCCGATGTGCTGCGTCGCCATAAGGACGAAAAACAGGTCGCCGACTGGTTGGCGGAACGCCTCCGGCGCCATCGGGACGCTCGAGGGTCAATGGAGATCGAATCAAGCTCGGGAGACTGGTTATTGTTGACCGAGCGGCGCACCAACGAGGGGTATACGGTCGGTATCTATTCCGATATTTCCGACCGGAAGCGCTCGCGGAACGAACTACAGGCCAGTGAAGAGCGATACCGCAGGCTTGTACAGGTATCGCCAGACGCAATTTTTGTGGATCGTGACGGGGTAATCGTCTTTGCAAACGAGACGGCTGCAAGTTTGATCGGCGTTTCCGATCCGGCCGAATTATTGGGTACCGATACGCTGGAACTGGCTGCAGGCGACGACCGAATTACGCTTGCGAACCGGCGGCGGAGGCTGAGGGACAAGCCCCAGACGCCATTTGACAGATATCGCTATCTTCGGCGCGATGGCTCTGTCGGGAATTGTGAAAGCGCGATTTCCAGTATCATCTGGGAGGGTGAGGCGGCAATTTTGATTGTGATCCGCGACATCGAGGACCGCATTCAGGCAGAACGTCAGCAGGCCTTGTTCGGCGCGGTATTGCATCACGCAGCGGATTCGATTGAAATCGTAAATGACGATTTTACCCTGTCCTATGTGAACCCGGCTTTCGAAGAAATGAGCGGTTACTCATCCGAGGAAGTTGTCGGAAAGCGGTCCATGGATCTCTTAAAAGCCGATGAGGGAACAGCAGGCGTTTACGATCTTGTGGAGGAGACGCTTCGCTCTGGCAGGCCCTGGTCGGGCATGCTCAGGTCCCGCCGGAAAGACGGGAGCGAATATAATCTGGAAGCGTCGGTATCGCCCGTATTTAACGAGAGCGGAATCATAGAAAATTTCGTCGCGATCAAGCGGGACATCACCCAGAGCCTTGAGACACAGCGAGCGCTGACCGAAATCAAGGAGAGCTACAGGAAGCTGCTCGCATTGACGCCGGATGCCGTCTACGTGCATGTCGATGCGCGGATCGTTCTGGCGAACAAAGCCGCGGTGGAGGTCTTTGGCGCCGGTTCCGAAGAAGATCTCATTGGGACATCTATCTACGATCTGATGCATTCCGACGTTGTGCCGGTCGCAGAAGACTTTCAGCGGCGGACGGGCGATACGCTCAGAATGGAACAGAAGCGCCGGCGTCTGGACGGAGAAGAGTTCTGGGCCAGTGTATCCATCACCCCCCTGAACTGGAACGGTGAACGGGGAGCCCTGGTGATTCTGACCGACATTACCGAACAGCGCCGGTCGCAGGAATCTCTGATGAGCGCGATGGAATCCGCCGAGATCGCCAACAAGTCGAAGAGCGAGTTCCTGGCGAATATGAGCCACGAGCTGCGGACGCCGCTGAATGCGATCATCGGGTTTTCCGAGATCATGCGGAATGAAATGTTCGGGGAGATCGGCAACGAGCACTACACCGAATACGCCCGGGATATTCACGAGAGCGGCATGCATCTGCTCTATGTCATCAATGACATTCTGGATCTTTCAAAGATCGAGGCGGGCAAGCTTTCCGTCAGCCTGTCGGAAGTCGAACTGGCGAATTCGATTGAGGCGAGTGTCCGCCTTGTCCGCCAAAGCGCGGCGGACGCCGATGTGACGATTGACACAAAGATGGTCGGAACGTTGCCGAAAATTCAGGCTGACGAGCGGATGCTTAAACAGATGCTGATGAACCTGCTGTCGAACGCAATAAAATTCACCCCTCGCGGGTCGGGAATCCGTATCGCGGCACGTCAGGCTGGCGGCGATTTCGTCGAAATCGCGGTTATCGATCGGGGCGTCGGTATCTCGGCTGCGGATCTGCCCCGCGTTCTGGAGCCATTCGTCCAGGCAGATCACCCTGTAGAATCCGGGGAAACGGGTACAGGGCTCGGGCTTCCGTTGACGAAATCCCTGGCGAAACTGCATGGCGGATCGTTCCGGCTATGGAGCCGGGTCGGATTGGGTACCCGCGCCGTATTGCGGCTTCCCGTTCTGCCTCCCGTCAAAAAACCCGGCCCGTCCGGTTCGCCGGATTGAGCGGCCGGTTCCCGGCGTTCTGTCCCGGCGCACCGAAACTGAAAAGGCCGGGTCAGACGGCTTCGTCCGACCCGGCCTGGAGAATGCCGCGCTATCTGTGGGGTGCTCAGCCCGGACGTTCGAAATTCCGGTCGAGGTGGCCTTTACCCTCCAGATCGCCTTTTTCAAACAGCCAGCTATATCCGCCCTTGGGATTGGTCAGGATTTCCCAGCAGTTATTGTCCATATCCCAGAAGAAGAAGCTGTAGGTTCCGTGCTGCAGTATCGGCTTGCCGATCTTGTGCAGACCCCATTTGTCCTTTTGTTCCATAACCGTCTTGTAGGCAGCGTCGACTTCTTCCTGTGTCTCCACGTCAAGGCCGTTATGGTTCAGCATCGGCATTTCTTCGTCGGCGCGGTTTTTCTGCTCGACCACGGCAATCGTATTTTCGCCGCCCAGACGAATGAGGATGGAGATCGGGCTGGTGCGGACCACTTCGAGACCCAGGAATTCGGTATAGAATTCCCGCGTCTTGTCGAGATTCTTCGATTCCAGTGTTCCATGCGACAGAAAATTAAGCTTCAGCGCCGGGTCTTTGGATGTTTCCACAGCGGGTGTGTTCATGACGTTCTCCCATCAATCTGTTTTATGCGTCTTGCCGGCCAGTCGCTTGCTGATGCCGGACCTCTGGCGACAATCTTATTTTCACTGATAGAAGCATCTGGAAGGATATCCGTCAATTATCTGGAATAACGGACCCTTGGAATAAAGGAATCTGGCCTGAGCGGATGTCCGGACGGCCCGTTGCGACGGCCCGTCGCAATGACGCCGCCTGGCCGGTTGATTGTCTTCGCCGTCGTCCCTAGCGGCCTTCGCGTCGCCAGGCCAGCATCAGCGTGCCAAGCCCGAGCAGAAGGACCAGCAATGCGGGGAGCATGGGCGTTTCGCGAACGCTGGCGACCCGGAAATCGCGGTTGGAGACCACCCCCAACCAGTCCGCGCCGGATGGTTTGCGATCGGCCCTGACGCGGCGCAGCGTCGGCGCGCCGTCTTCCAGCCAGTGCATGCCGCCACCCGATGAAGCGGCGACGGCGGCGAGCAACGCCGGCGTCGCCCGCATGTCCGAAAATTCCTTGGGGTTTACGTTGCCCACGGCGGCGACCGCGGTGCGTGTGCCGTCATTCAGCCGGTAGATACCGACCTCGTCCGCCGGAATTACACCGCGTGCCCGGCCTCCGGTCGTTTTTTTCAACGCGATCGTTCTGGTCGCACCGGAAGGCAGGGTCACCTCTACATCGGGATGTTCGTCAGACACGCTTCGGTGAATGATTGCAAGATTCTTGCCTTCGACCATGGCGCGGAGATCTTCTTCTTCGAGGTCGGGTTCTTTCATCAGCCAATGGGCCAGGCGGCGCAAAATTTCCGAATGCGGTCCGCCATCTTCGAAACCGCGCGCCCAAAGCCAGATGTGATCGCTCAATAGCTGCGCGACCCGGCCTTCGCCGACCCGGTCGAGAATAAGCAACGGGCTGTCGCCAACGCCGTTCATCAGCGTCTGACCGCGGGTTTTCGTCGCCTCGATCTGGCGGAACCAGCGGCCCCAGCGCGGCGTGTCGTTTGCCGGCCCGGCAAGTTCGGCCGTGACCGGATGACGGTTGCCGCTTTCCGTTATCGTCGGTTTCAGGCCGCGCTCGAAGACGGTGCCCGTGGGCGCGCCCGGCAGAATATCGCCGAGGGCCGAACGCGAGAGGCTCATGGGCGTTGCGAAATCCGGACCCGCGGCAGTGAGGACGGCGCCGCCTTCCTCGACATAGCGGACGATATTTTCGAGATATATCCCCGGCAGCACGCCGCGGCGGCGGTACCGGTCGAAAATGATCAGGTCGAATTCCTTGATCTTGATCTCGAACAGTTCGCGAATGGGAAACGCGATAAGGGACAGCTCGCGGACCGGTGTCGCATCCTGTTTTTCCGGCGGCCGCAGGATCGTGAAATGAACCAGGTCGACCGACGGGTCCGCTTTCAGGAAATTGCGCCAGACACGTTCGCCGGGATGGGGTTCGCCCGATACCAGCAGAACCCTCAGGCGTTCGCGCACGCCGTTTACCTGGACGTCGGTACGGTTATTCATCGCCGTTATTTCGCCCGGCAGCGGGGATACCTCAAGCTGCAGGATATTCGCGCCCGCATGATCGATATCGAGGCTGATTTTCTCCGGTCGTCCGACGGGCACGGTAACCACGCGATCCGGTTTGCCGTGGCGGACGATTGTGACCTGCGCGGTATCGCCGTCTCCCAGCCCGTTGTGATCCCTCACCAGAACCTCGATCTCGACCGTTTTTCCGACAAGGCCGAAACGCGGCGCATTCTCGATGACGAGTCGCCTGTCCCGTTCTTTCGGGGACCCGGTCAGAAGGGTGTGAATCGGTCCCGGAACCAGCGACTTCACGCCTTCTGCCGGCGCATCGTGCACCTGGCCGTCGGTGATGAGGAAGGTGCCGCCGATTCTGTTCTGCGGCACGCTGGCGAGGGCCCGCTGGACGTCTTCGAAAAGGCGGGTCCCATCCACGGGAGCCGTGCGGCTTTCGTCCGGCTTGCCGGCGCGGATGACGCGAACATCGACGTCGCGCATGCGCTGGAGGTTTTCTGTCAGCGACGTCACGGCCTCTTCGGTCTGGGTCGCGCGGTCGCCTATTTTCTGGGACGCCGATTCATCGACAACGATCGCAACAACGTCCTTGTTGAGAATGCGTTCCTGTTCGACCAGTACCGGGTTTGCCAATGCGGCCAGCAGGACCGCCGCGGTCAGCAAACGCAGTGTCGTTCCGCGCGCCCGGCGCCATAGACCGAACCCGGCCAGAACAATCGCAATGGCGGCCAGCCCGGCAAGGAGCGGCCATGAAAACATCGGGTCGAAGGCGATACTCAGCATCTTACTGGCCCAGCCTGTCGATGATGGCGGGGACGTGCACCTGATCGGTTTTGTAGTTACCGGTGAGGGCGTACATCACCCAGTTAACGCCGAACCTATAGGCCATTTCGCGCTGGCGTTCGCCGCCGGGCACGACGGCGGCCATTGGGCGGCCGAGGCTGTCGACCGCCCATGCGCTGGCCCAGTCGTTGGAGCCGATGATGACGGAGGAAACCCCGTCATTGTGCCGCCCGCCACGCCGCTCGACCCAGACGGGTCCGCCGGCCCAGCGGCCGGGAAAATCGTTGAGCAGGTAGAATGCCTTCGTCAGAACGTGGTCCTGCGGTGCATGGGTCAGGGCCGGTATGTCGAGGCCCCGCATCAGGCGGCGCAGATGCAGCCCGGCTGCGCCGACCCCGCCCGTGGCGTCCGACGCGAAACCGCCGCGCTCGCGCGTATCGAACAGGATTGTGCCGCCGGTTTTCAGATACTGGTTCAGTTTGCCGCGCACCTGGTCGGACAGCAGGGCCTGGCGCGGAGAAACCGCCCAGTAGAGGAGCGGGAAGAACGCCAGTTCGTCGGATTCGATCCGGACGGCGATCGGTTCGGCCGCATCGATAGCGGTGCGCCGTCTCAGAATGTCGCTCAGACCTTTCAGTCCGGCCTCGGTCATATCGTCCAGCGCGCGGTCCCCGGTGACGACGAAGGCGAGCCGGGTTTTCAGCGTTGCCGCCAGCGCGGCGGCATCCGGCCCGGTCGTCGGCGATGCCGGTGCGCCCGGCGTCTGCAACTGCGCCTGCACGATGGTCTGCCCGGACGTCTGCGCGCTTGCCCGGTCTGCCGCCGGCATTGCCAGAAGCCCGGCCAAAATCATGGCGGCGCCCGACCGGCCGAGCCGCCGGATATCGACGAATCCGCGGAGGAAAAAGCTGACCACCAGATCGATCAAGGCCAGGATCAATGCCGCGAGCAGCAACCAGGGTTTGAAGTCGACCGCGGGGGTGGACAAAAACCCCGCCCGTTCAACGCCGGGAGGGATGTCGTCCATCGGCTGTAGCGAGGTGACCGTACTGGCGAGATTCAGCGCGCGACGCCCCGCGTCGAGACCGTAATAGCCAGGCGGGTTCGCGGGTCCCGGGCGCGTTTCATCAAAGTCCCGGGCGGCAATACTGACCGCGTCATTCGATGGTGAACCGAGCCTGCCGAAGCCGTTCAGCGTCTGGAGCGGCGGCAGCAGCGCCGTCTGATCGTCGCTGACGACACCGGCGCTCAGACCGACGATCCGGCGCAGCATATCGACGAACAGGCCCGATAGCGGGATGTTCGACCAGTCTGTATTGGCGGTCGTGTGAACCAGGATAAGCCAGCCGCGCCCGCGTTTCTCCGCGGTGACAAGCGGTGTGCCGTCGGAAAGACGCGCCCAGGTTTTCTGATTGAGGTCCAGCGCGGGTTCCGCCAGCACCTGACGGGTTATGCGGACATCTTCCGGCGCCTGGATGCCGGCAAACGGGCTTGTTTCCTCGAACGGCAGAAGCCGCGCGGGTTCCGCCCAGGACATTGCCCCGCCTATAACCCGGCCGCCGCCCCGCAGCCGCACCGGAATCATGTCGTCACCGCCGGCGGCAAGGCGCGGTCCTGCAAAACGCAGTGTCACGCCGCCATTCTTCATCCAGGCATCCAGGGCTTCACGGTCGGTATCGATCAGCTTTCCGATGTCTGCCAGCACGATGACCGCGATTTCGCGTTTGAACAGATCGGACACGCTTCCCCGACGGACCTCCGCAAAGGGACGGAGCGCCCGTTCCAGATAGTAGATGGACGAAAGCAGGGGTTGTTCCGCCTCGGCAATATCTCCGGACACGATCCCGACCGGCCGGCGTCGCCAGCGTTCATCGACCAGAAAGACTTCGCCCGCATTGCGGGCATCTTCGACCTCGATCCGCGCAACATCGTTGCGCAGCTCGCCCGGCAGGGTGAGGCGGACGGATGCCGCACCTTCACCGGCGCCGAAAAGTACCTGTTCACGGGCGATCAGCCGGCCGTCATCCGATACCGCGCGTACCCACGCAGATTGTTCAAGCCGCCCCGGGACCCGCTGGACCGGGACTTCCATGACGTCGTTTTCGGATTTCGGCGCCTGAACCAGCAGCGACCGGGCGGGAACCGGTTGTTCGATGAGCTGGACGCTGCCCCGTGTCTGCAGATGCTCGGCAAGGGGAGCCGCATCGGCATCCCCGATACCGTTCGCCAGCCAGACGATATGAGCGGACCCATCTATTTCGATCGCGCGCATGGCCGAGAGTGCCTGAGCGCGGTCTACCGGCCAGGGCTTCGGCTGCAGGCCTGCGGTAATCTGTCGTGCCGCCCCGGCACGCAGGAGATTGCTGACCTGGATCGGCTCGCCGGGTGTTCCGGGGGCGGTTGTCAGAATCCGCACCGGCCGGTTCTCCCGCTCCGCCTGATCCAGCAACTGGTTCATTTTCTCCACACGCTGGGGCCAGTTGGCCGCCGAAGCCCATCCGTCATCGATGACAAGCACCAGCGGTCCGGACCCCCGCAGCGCGGCCCCCGGATTCAACAGCGGATGGGCGAGCGCAAGGATAACCAGTGCGGCGAGCAGAATGCGCAACAGGATCAGCCACCAGGGCGTCCGCGACGGCGTTTCCTCCCTGGGCCGCAAACTCAGCAAAAGCCGCATCGGCGGGAAGCTTACCAGGCGTGGCGAGGGCGGCGTTACACGCAGCAGGAACCACAATGCCGGCAAAGCGATCAGGGCGGTCAGAATCCACGGCGCGGTGAAGGCGAAGCTGCCGAACTCCAGCATTTCAGGTACGCTCCATCTCCGACATCAACCGGTGCAGCGTCAAAAGCGTCGTTTCGACCGGCCTGTCGGTACGATGTACGGTAAATGTCCAGCCGTTGGATCGACACAGATCGGTCAGGGCATCGCGGTGCGCGTTCATCAATGCCGTGTATTCATCCCTCACCGCCTCGGCGCGGCCGATGAGCGTTGCACCTTCTCCTTCGAGGCCCTCGAATCGCGTGCGTCCCATGAATGGCAGCGTTTCTTCCGCGGGGTCGCACACCTGCACGATGTGCCCGCTATTCCCCTGCTGGGCGAAGAACCGGACGACCGGTTCGATTTCGTCGATCGGGTTCAGAAAGTCGCCGACCATGGCGATCCTGCTGTGCCGCCGAACCTGCTCCCGCGGCGGCATTCCCGTGCCGGTAACGCCCTCAAGCGTCAGTTCCGCCGCCATGCGCGACAGAACGGCGCGGCCGCGCGCCGGGCGCTGCCCGGTGCCGAGGCGCGCAATGCGTTCGCCGCCCCGCACGAGCAGAGAGGCCAGCGCCAGAATGATGACAGCGGCACGCTCTGCCTTGGTCGGCAGTTCGGGGTTCGAATGCCAGTTCATGGAGGGCGAGCGGTCGGCCCAGAGATAGACGTTTTGTGCGGCCTCCCATTCGTTTTCCCGGACAAACTCAAGCTGGGTCTTCGCCGATTGACGCCAGTCGATGCTTTGCGCCGGATCGCCCGGCTGGTAGCGGCGGTACTGCCAGAAACTGTCGCCCGTGCCGGCGCGCCGCCGTCCGTGCTCGCCCTGCGCGACAATCGTCGCGACCCGCTCGGCCTTTACCAGCAGCGCCGGCAGCGCGGAGGCGGATTCGTCCGCCGCGCGCCGTACTTCTATCGGCGCGAGGGCGTCGTTGATGGCAGGCCGGGGGGCTCTCACCCGAGTGGCGCACAAAGTCGCGCGATAATATCGTCGACGGTGATGCCATCCGCCCGGGCGGAGAATGTCAGCGCCATCCGGTGCCGCAGGACCGGCGGCGCCAGCGCGATCACGTCGTCCACCGAAGGTGCGAAGCGGCCGTGCAGAAGCGCGCGCGCCCGGGTCGCCAGCATCAGGGCCTGACTGGCGCGCGGTCCGGGTCCCCAGGACAGGTGGTTGCGGATTTCGGGATCGCCCGATTCATTCGGCCGGCCCGCGCGGACCAGTTTCAGGATCGCGTCAGCGACGGCGTCGCCGACCGGAACAGAACGCACGAGGCGCTGCGCGGCAACGAGGTCCTCGGCCGTCAGGACCTGTTCGGCCTTTACGTCCGCGACACCGGTTGTCGCCATGAGCATTTTCTTCTCGGAGTCCTCGTCCGGATAGCCGACTTCCACCTGCAGCAGGAACCGGTCGAGCTGCGCTTCGGGCAACGGGTATGTGCCTTCGAGTTCGAGCGGGTTCTGTGTCGCGAGAACATGGAAAGGCTTCGGCAGGTCGTGGTTCTGTCCGGCGATGGAGACCTTGTATTCCTGCATGGCCTGCAGCAGGGCCGACTGGGTGCGCGGACTTGCACGGTTTATTTCGTCCGCCATCAGCAACTGGCCGAAGATCGGTCCCTTGATGAAACGGAATGACCGGCGCCCGCTATCGTCTTCTTCCAGAACTTCCGAGCCCAGAATATCCGGCGGCATCAGGTCGGGCGTGAACTGGACCCGCTTGTCTTCAAGGCCGAGAACGGTGCCAAGCGCATCGACGAGCCGGGTTTTTCCGAGCCCCGGATAACCGACAAGAAGCGCGTGCCCTCCCGCCAGAATTGTTATAAGTGTTTGATCTATAACGTCATGCTGGCCAAATATGACGCGACCGATGTTCTCCTTGACGGCGGCCATGCGCTGGCCCAGGGCCTCTACTTCCGAGACAAGGCGGGCGGGCGGGTCACCAGCATCGGTTGCAGGCTGTGATGTGGTTTCAATATCGGTCACGACGATCCTCTGAAATAGGGTAAGAAGGCGTATGTCGGCAAACTCACTCACTAATCTTGAACGCGCCCTGTCTCAAAGCAAGAGCAAAGGCAGCAATAATTCCGGCCCGGCCGGCGGGCCTCAGATGTGCGGCGATATCGATATGCGCATATCGCGCGACGGCACCTGGCATTACATGGGCTCTCCTATAGGACGAAAACCGCTGGTAAAGTTGTTCTCGTCGGTGCTGAAACGCGACGAGGACGGGGATTTCTGGCTGATTACGCCGGCTGAAATGTGCCGGATTACGGTTGAAGACGCGCCGTTTACCGCCGTGGAAATGACGGTTGAAGGCAGCGACCGTGATCAGGTACTGATTTTCAGAACCAATGTTGACGAAATCGTGACCGCGGGGGCCGATAATCCGGTCCGTGTGGAGATTGATCCTGACACCGGGGAACCTTCGCCCTATGTGATGATCAGGGACGGGCTCGAAGCGTTGATCACGCGGCCGGTATTTTACGATCTCGTGGAACTTGCGGAAGTGCGGGAACAGGGCGGAGCCTCCGTCATGGGCATCTGGAGTGATGGAGCGTTTTTCGAGATTGGATCGGCTGAAGATGAATGAACCGGGCGCCGCCGCGGTCCGGGGCCATATCGTCCGCGAGCATATCGTCCGGGCATTCCACGGCCCGGGAATAGATCCGCCGTTGGCCGAGACCGAGGATGCGCCATATGGATGGGTTTCGCAGAGCGAGGACGTGAAGCCCAAGCGCATTACACCGGCGGCGGTGCTGGTGCCGATTGTCGACCGGCCCGAGGGCATGACTGTCCTGCTGACGCGGCGTACCGCCCATCTCAGAAGCCATGCGGGGCAGATTTCCTTCCCCGGCGGCAAGTCCGAACCGCATGACACCAGTGCGGAAGACACCGCACTCCGGGAAGCGGAAGAAGAGATTGGATTGCCGCGCGACCGGGTCGAGGTTATCGGCAGGCTCGGCCAGCGGACGACGGGCACCGGTTTCCACGTAACGCCCGTGGTCGGACTGATAGAACCGGCGGTGGAGCTTGTGCCCGACCCTGGCGAGGTTGAAATCATCTTCGAAGTCCCGCTCCCGTTTGTCCTCGATCCGGATAATCACAGAATCGAGACACGTCTGATTAAAGGTCTCGAACGGCAATTTTATGTCATGCCCTATAATGGCCACTATATATGGGGTCTGACCGCTCGCCTGCTTGTTGCACTACGAAACACGTTAGGGAAATCATGATCCGTCTGCTTTTACTTACTTTTATTCCTTTGCTCCTACCTTTCGTCGGCTGGTTCGTATGGCGCGTATTCTCAGGGCAACCCAAAATCGATCCCGAGACCGGCGATCAGGTGCCGCCCGACTTCGAGAAAGCCCCGCGGGGGAAACTGCTCGCGATCGGATTCGGGCTGATGGTTGTTACCGTCGGAACATTCCTGCTGTTTCAGAATAAGTTCGCGTCGGAGCCCTATCAGGGCATCGATGCGAAGGAGATTGAACGGCAGCTGGAACAGGAAAAAATGCGTTTACGGCAACAAAACCAGAAGTGACGGCTTCAGAGAAAATCGTGGCGCCCGACTGGATGGGCGCGCAGGACACGCTTGCGATCCTGGATGCGATTTCGGCGGGTGGCGCTTCTGTCCGCTTCGTCGGCGGTTGCGTGCGCGATGCGATCCTTGGTCGCCCGGTCAGCGATATCGATCTTGCCACCGATGCCGAACCCGCGCGCGTGATCGAACTGCTGGGCGCGCGGAAAATCCGGACCGTCCCCACCGGGATCGATCACGGTACGATTACCGCAATCCCGGAAGAGCGCCCGTTTGAGATCACCACGTTGCGCCAGGACGTCGAAACAGATGGCCGGCGCGCGGCCGTGACGTTCACGCGTGACTGGTCGGTCGACGCCGCGCGTCGGGATTTTACCATGAATGCCCTGTCCGCCGATCCTGACGGGACGGTATACGACTATGTTGGCGGTCTGTCTGACCTGCGGTCCGGATCGGTCCGGTTTATCGGCGATGCTGCCGCGCGCATCGCCGAGGATCATCTGCGAATACTCCGTTTTTTCCGCTTCCATGCAACCTACGCAACGACCGTGCCGGATGCAGAGGCCCTGCAGGCCTGTCGGGAAGCTTCCGGCTATGTGGAAAAGCTCTCGGGTGAGCGGGTATGGCAGGAAATGGCCCGCATTCTGGTGGTGGACGAACCCATGCAGGTCTTTGCGCTGATGGAGGATACGCGCATTCTTCGGGTTCTGTTTCCAGTCACGCGTTCGACGTCAAGACTGCAGGCCCTTGCGGCGCTGGAGAGCATGCTGAACGTCGCCCCGGAGCCGGTCCGCCGCCTGACCGCGCTGATCCAGCCCGACCGCAAGGAAGCATCGCAGATTGCGGCCCGCCTTCGTTTGTCGCGGGCCGATACATCCCGTCTCGATAACCTGAATGCCAGCCGCGGAGAATCGCGCGCCGGTATGCCCGCGCTCGCGCTTCGGCGTGCGCTCTACAAGCTTGGTGTCGATTTTTTCCGGGATCTCATCCTCCTCGACTGGGCCGACCAGATCGCGCGCGATCCGTCGACGGCCGGCGGCAATATTCAGGACTGGAAAGACACCTGGGACGCGGCCCATGACTGGGTCCCTCCTCATTTCCCGCTGTCCGGCGAGGATGTTATCGCCGCAGGGGTCCGGGAAGGACCGGATGTGGGCGACATTCTCGAAGACGTCGAGGAGTGGTGGATCGATCAGGCCTTCCGGCCGGATCGTGACGGCTGTCTGGAACGGCTGCGCCTCATGCTGCGGCGGCGCTGATCGTTCGGGACGGGCCTACGGCGTCCATGTGACTATGCGTCCGGAAATCTTTTGCGCAGTTCTTCAAGGGTGAGGCGTTCGCGCATTTCATCATCCAGGTAATCCACGCCGATCCCGTATTCGTCCCACCGCTCCGCGATCCTGCGTTCCAGTTCCGGGTTCATCGCCGCGATCGGCGACATGCGGCGTCCGCCCCAGTCCGGGTTGCGCTCGAACGTCCAGTTCCGGGTCGCGTCGATCAGGACGCGGGTCCAGCGCGCCGTGCCGAATTTCCGGATGTTCACGTGTTCGGGGCGGGTCGACGGGTCGAGCACGGAACCGAAGCTGGGACCGAACGTCGTCACCCCGCCTTCGCCGGCGTTTACCCGGAAAGCCATGGCCCATTCCCGCGCTTCCCAGTCGCGAAGATCGATATCTTCCTCCACGACCATCACGTTCTTGAAAAACCACTGCCCCGCCGACGTGCCCCACAGGGTATTGGCGATCTGCTGGGCGTGGCCGTGATACCGTTTCTGGATCTGGACGACAATATTCATGCCGGTGACGACCGGCGGCATCCAGACGTCCACGACCCCGTCAACGCCCGCGTCCTCGAGCATGTTCCAGGCGATCGCCGACCATGAATAGGCGCATAATGCGGAATCCTCGCTCGGGAAGCCGGGCCGCGCGCCTTCCAGCGCGCCGCGCATGATCGGATTGTCGCGGTGGGTGATGCATTCTATCTGCAACACCGGCTTGGGCGACGGCGTGCCGCCTTCGTGGCCCGGATAATCCGCGAACGGGCCTTCCATCACGAAAGTTTCCGGGTTCGGATCGATATACCCTTCGATGACGAACTCGGCATTCGCCGGTACTTCCAGGTCGACGGTCTCGCATTTTACCAGTTCGACGGGTTTGCCGAGGATCGCGCCCATCATGTCCCATTCGCAGATGCGGCGCGGAAACGGGCTGCCGGCGCAGAACGGCAGGACGTCGTGCCAGCCGTGGACCAGCGCCACCGGCATTTTCTCGCCGCTATTGCCGTGTTTGCCGAAATGTCCGCCCCAGCCCTGGGTCGGCAGCATCAGCTTGGCGATCTTGTTGCGCCCGGCGACCATGCCGCGATAGAGACCGATATTGGCCCGGCCCGTATCCGGATCCTTGGTCACGACGCCGCAATAGGTATCGATGTAGCGGCCGCCGTCGGAGCCGAACCAGCGCGGCGCGGGGAACTGGCCGAGGTCGATCTGGTTGTCGCGCAGGATATTGGCTTTTACGGGGCCGCTGTCGACCGATACCGGCGGCAGCGGTTCGCGGTACCTGTCCTTGAAATGGCGGACGAGATCCTTGTCGGACGTCTCCGGCGGCAGTCCCGCCATGATGGCCGTGCGTTCCCGCGTCGACAGTCCGCAGGTCATCAGCCGGGTGCACAGCGTGTCCGTATGATCGCGGATATTCTCGAAGATCAGGGCGGGGCCGCCCAGGGCCATGTTTGCGCGCGTGATCGCGCCGATTTCCTCGTCCCAGTCGACGCGCGCGGAGATCCTTTTGAGTTGACCCGCGGTCTCGAGCGTCTCGATCCAGGAGCGCAGGCTGTTGGTTTTATCCGGTTTCGTCATGTGGCCTCTCCCCGTGACGGGAACTTTGACGGGCGGCATTCCGGCCGATTGCTGCCGGAACTCCGGTTTTCAGATGTTGCGTTGAGGTCGATGTGTTCAGCGATCGACTTTGACAAGCCGGCCCTTCACCGTCCGCACCGTGTCGCGGTCCCGCAAGCGCGTAAAAACCAGCTCCATGCCGGTCGGCAGGATTTTACGATCGTATTGCTGCAGTTCGTATGCGCCGTCGTCGCGCACCGTCATCAGAAAGACGGTCAGCGTATTCTCCCTGATGCGCGCCCAGCTCAGTTCACCGCCATTAACAGGGTCTTTCGAACTGATGGATTCCCATATGCCGGGGCGGTTTGAAGGTTTGAATGTCCGGGTGGATGTCTTGCGGCGCGTCTCCGGTCTGCCCGGCTGGCCGCCGCCGTGGATGACGCTTGTCCAGGTAACGGAAAAGCCCTGTTCCGTGGGCTGGATGTCGACATCGAAATCCCGCGCGGTGACACCGAAATAAAGACTGTCTTCGTTTTCCGCGACGCCGCCGCCCTGGAATTTCCCGAAAAACGCCTTGATGCCGAGATCGGCCGCGTGTGCTGCACCGATAGAGAAGATCATCAGCGGTCCGGCAATGGCCAGAACGGATAAGCCTGCACGTTTCATCATTATACCCGGTTCCCGATACCAGTGAATTAGACCATCAATCGGTACACCATCCAAACAGCTCGCGCAAAACATTGCGGGACAGGGGCCTTGTTCCGGCAGTGCGTGTTGGCGTCGGAAGTCGCTTCAGGATACGTCGCTTCAGGATACTAGGGCCACTTCACCTCGGGCGGCAGGGACATCAGGATGGCGTCCACGTTGCCGCCGGTCTTCAGGCCGAAAATCGTGCCGCGGTCGTGCAACAGGTTGTATTCGACGTAGCGGCCCCGGCGGATCAGCTGATGTTCGCGCTGCTCGGCCGTCCAGGTTTCGTTCATGTGCGCCGCGATAATGCGCGGGTATACATCCAGGAACGCCTTGCCCACGTCCTGGGTGAAGGCGAAATCGGCATCCCAGTCGCCGCTATCGACATAGTCGTAGAATATGCCGCCGACCCCGCGGGGCTCTTCGCGGTGCGGCAGATAGAAATACTCGTCGCACCATTTTTTGAACTTCGGGTAATATTCCGGATCGTGGGCGTCGCAGGCCGATTTGAAGGCCGCGTGAAAAGTTTCCGTGTCAGCATCGTTCGGATACATCGGTGTCAGGTCGCCGCCGCCGCCGAACCAGGCCTTGGACGTGACGATGAACCGCGTATTCATATGCGCCGCCGGGACCAGCGGGGAGTGCATGTGCGAGACCAGCGATATGCCGCTCGCCCAGAACCGGGGGTCTTCCTCCGCGCCGGGAATGTTCTTGCGGAATTCTTCCGAGAATTCGCCGTGCACGGTGGAGATATTCACGCCGACTTTCTCGAATACGCGGCCTTTCATGACGGACATAACGCCGCCGCCGCCGCCCGGCCGGTCCCAGGCGGTCTGTTCGAATCTGCCGGGCGTGCCATCGCCGACCGCCTCGTTGGGACCCTCGACCTGATCTTCAAGCGCCTCGAATGCGGCACACATCCTGTCGCGCAGTTCGCGGAACCAGGCGCTGGCGGTTTCCTTTTTGTTGTCGAGTGATCTGTCCGTCATGTTTCCCCTTGTTCCGGCAGTTCCGAATACCCGCCAGTTTGCCGCAGGGCTTCACCGAGTACCATAGCCGCTGCGGTGACAACATTAAGCGACCGCGCGCCCGGTGCCATCGGGACAATCAGTCGCGCATCGGCCGCCTGGTGAACGCTTTCCGGCACGCCGGCGCTTTCACGTCCGAGCAACAAGGTGTCGGACGGTTCGAAGATAAAGTCGGTAAAGCGTATCGCGCCGCTGGTGGTCAGCAACACCACGCGGCCTGCAGCGCGCGCCCCGGAATAGGTGTTCCATGATGCATGGCGGACGATCTCGGCGTGCCCCCCGTAATCCATGGCAACCCGCCTCAGGCGTCGGTCATCAAGCACGAAACCGCAGGGCTCGATGACATCCACCGGAATGCCGAGGCAGGCCGCCAGACGGAAAATCGCTCCGGCGTTTTGCGGGATATCCGGCTGATAAAGGGCGATACGCATGACAAAGGCATACCGTTACGCCGCGCATCCCGCAATCATGCGTGTTTTCAACGGTTTCAGCGCCGTATTAACGATGCGGTAACCATCTGACGGCAGGCTTTGCAGCGCGAAAGATTTCGACTATACCGACTCTGGACAAGGTTAAGGTGAACGGGCGAAACGCACATCCAGCGATGGAAAAAGTGCGGCGACGCGCCGCATGTATCGAATCCGGTCACGTGCTAGCTATTGTCTGAAGCGGGGTCATTTTTTTCTCGAGGGCTTTCCACTCTCCGTGGTTCTGCGGAAATTCAGCGGCAACGACATAGCGCCGAAGTCCGAAAAAGGGCGGGTGTGCAGAAGAAAACAAGGTGTGAACCATGGCTGATACCGAAGGTACGGCGAAGACGGAACACGGTCACGACGGGGAAACCCGGCGGGATTTTCTGCAACTGGCGACGGGTGCTTTCGCGGCCGTCGGTCTTGCAGCCGCCGCCTGGCCGTTTATTGAGCAGATGAATCCTGCGGCCGACACATTGGCGCTGGCGACGGTAGAGGTCGATATCTCGGCAATCGAAGTCGGGCAGGCGATCCGGGTCAAATGGCGCGGTAAACCGGTGTTTATACGTCATCGCACCGAGGCCGAAATCGAAGCCGCCAAGGCCGTCAGTAACAGCGACATGATCGACCCGCAGGCGGATGCCGATCGTGTGCAAAAGCCGGAATGGCTCGTTCTTGTGGGGGTATGCACCCATCTCGGCTGCATTCCGCTCGGCACCAGCCAGGGTGAGACGAAAGGCGACTACAACGGCTGGTTCTGTCCCTGTCACGGTTCGCACTACGATACATCCGGCCGTATCCGCAAGGGCCCGGCGCCGCTCAATCTGGAGGTGCCCCAATACACCTTCATCAGCGACACCGTCGTCAAGATCGGCTGAGGAACAAGAAAATGGCACAATTCCAGAAACCAGGCTGGCTCGATAACGGACTCGTCCGCTGGGTCGATCACCGCCTTCCGATTTTTACATTCGTCAGCCACGAGCTTTACGAATATCCCACACCACGTAACCTGAATTACTGGTGGAATTTCGGCTCGCTGGCCGGGATCATCCTGGTGATCATGATCGTCACCGGTATTACGCTGGCGATGCATTATACGCCGCATACCGCGATGGCGTTCGATTCCGTCGAGCGCATCATGCGCGACGTGAATTTCGGGTGGCTGATCCGCTATATCCATATGAACGGCGCGTCGATGTTCTTCATCATCGTCTATATCCATATTTTCCGGGGGCTTTACTTCGGGTCCTACAAAGCGCCGCGGGAAATTCTCTGGATTCTGGGTGTCGTCATCCTGCTGCTCATGATGGCGACCGCGTTCATGGGCTACGTGCTGCCCTGGGGGCAGATGAGCTTCTGGGGGGCAACGGTCATCACGAACCTGTTCTCCGCCATTCCGCTGGTCGGCGATTATATCGTCACGCTGCTGTGGGGCGGGTTCGCGGTCGACAATCCGACCCTGGCGCGCTTCTTCAGCCTGCATTACCTGATGCCCTTCGTGATCGTTGGTGTCGTCGTGATGCATATCTGGGCGCTCCACGTGCACGGATCGAACAACCCGATCGGCATCGATACCAAGGGCGAACAGGACGTCATCCCGTTCCATCCCTATTACACGGTGAAGGATCTTTTCGGGCTGGGCGTGTTCCTGATCTTCTTCTCCCTGTTCATCTTCTTCGCACCCGATTACCTCGGACATCCGGACAACTACATCGAAGCCAACCCGCTTTCGACGCCGGCGCATATCGTCCCCGAATGGTACTTCCTGCCGTTCTACGCGATCCTGCGCGCGGTGCCGGCGAACTTCGTCGGCGAATGGGCGACGGCATGGATGGGCTTCATCTTCATCGAGGCCAAGCTTGCCGGCGTGCTGGCGATGTTCGGTTCGATCGCGGTACTGTTCGTGCTTCCCTGGCTCGACCGGTCGCCCGTGCGCTCGTCGCGATTCCGTCCGATGTACAAGTGGTTTTTCTGGATATTCCTGATCGACTGCATCGTGCTCGGCTATGTCGGCGCGAAACCGGCGGAAGGCGTCTATATCGCGATCGGACGTGTCGCCACGATCTGGTACTTCGCCCATTTCCTCGTGATTATCCCGCTCCTCGCGAAGTTCGAGAAGACGAAGGACCTGCCCAAGAGCATTTCCGAACCCGTTCTCGGCGGGGGTGGAGGCGCTGCCTCTGCCGCGGCCTCCAAGCCGATGGAGAAAGCCTGATGAATATGTTCAGAACAGCTCTTGTCGCCGGCGTTGTTGCGGCGACGGCAACCATCGGTCTTTCCTCGGCAAATGCCGCCGGCGAAGTCGTCCATCCGCCGGAGCATCACTGGTCCTTCTCCGGCCTGTTCGGCACCTATGACCGCGCAGCGCTGCGACGCGGTTTCGAAGTCTACAAGGGCGTCTGCGCCGGCTGTCACGGTCTTCGACTGGTCGCGTACCGGAACCTGATGGATATCGGTTTTACCGAGGACGAGGTAAAGGCGATCGCGGCCCAGGTCTCGGTGCCGGCAGAGCCGAATGCCGACGGTGAAATCGAAGACCGTCCGGGTATCCCGGCGGACAGGTTCAAGTCGCCCTTTGCCAACGAAAACGCGGCACGGGCGGCCAATGGCGGCGCCTATCCGCCGGACCTCTCCCTGATGGTCAAAGCACGTCATAACGGTGCAAACTATATGAAGGCACTCCTGACAGGCTATCAGGAGCCGCCGGCAGACAAGCAGGTGCCCGACGGCATGCATTATAACCCCTACTTCCCGGGCCAGCTTATCGCGATGGCGCAGCCGTTGTATGAAGATGGCATCGAATATAGCGACAAGACCAAGGCGACGATCAAACAGCAGGCCGAGGATGTCGTGACATTCCTGACCTGGGCGGCGCAGCCCGAGCTGGAAGCGCGCAAACGCTTGGGCGTGAAGGTTATCCTGTTCCTGCTCCTGCTGACGGGCCTGCTCTACGTCGTCAAACGGCGGATCTGGGCGGACGTCCACTAGCCGCACTGAAAAAAGTAATTACGATGAACGGGCGGGTCTTTGATCCGCCCGTTTTCTATTGGGGAGAGAGAAATTGTTCAGTCATGTCACATTCGGCACGAACGACCTTGCCCGCGCCGGGGCATTCTACGATGCGGTCCTCGGCACGCTCGGCCACGCGCGGGGCCTGGAACGGGAGACGTTTATCTCCTATGGCGACGGCGCGGGCGCGCGGTTCTTCATCATGCATCCCTTCGATGGGAGCCCGGCATCGGTGGGCAACGGCGTCCATGCAGCCTTCGTGGCGGAGAGCCGTGCCCACGTCGACGCCTTTCATGCCGCGGCTCTCGCAGCCGGCGGCACCGACGAGGGCGCACCGGGTCTGCGTCCCCGGTATCATGAAGATTACTACGCCGCCTATGTCCGTGACCCGGACGGCAACAAGATTCAGGCGGTGTGCCGCAAGCGGGCTTGATCCGCAAAGCCGATTCCCGCACAACGGCATATCAGAATTTTGGAGAAACCGAATGACCCAACCGGGTACGCCCCCTGTAATCGGTGTGATTGGCGGCAGCGGCGTTTACGATATCGACGGGTTGACCAATACCGAGTGGAAACAGGTGATTTCGCCATTCGGTCTGCCGTCCGATGAACTGCTGTTCGGCGAACTAGACGGCCAGCAGATCGTCTTTCTGCCGCGCCACGGGCGCGGGCACCGGGTGCCGCCGAGCGGGCTGAATTTCCATGCAAATATCGATGTCCTGAAGCGGGCAGGGGTTACCGAAATCGTCTCGATAAGCGCGGTCGGGTCGCTCAAGGAAGAATATGCACCCGGTCACTTCGTTGTCGTCGACCAGTTCATCGACCGGACGTTTGCCCGGAAAAAAACCTTCTTCGGCGAGGGCTGCGTCGCTCATGTATCGATGGCCGATCCTGTCTGCGGGCGTCTCGGCGGGCACCTCGTCGATGCGCTGGGCGATCTCGGGATCGATCATACGCGCGGTGGTACCTACATGGTGATGGAGGGCCCGCAGTTTTCGACCCGGGCGGAGAGCACTCTCTACCGGTCCTGGGGATGCGACGTGATCGGGATGACGAACATGCCCGAAGCCAAGCTCGCCCGGGAGGCGGAGATGTGCTACGCGACCGTCGCGATGGTGACCGATTACGATTGCTGGCACGAAGACCACGACGATGTCACGGTCGATGCGGTCATCAAAATCGTTCACGAAAACGCCGAGAAAGCGCGCTCGTTGATAAAGGCGGTCGTGCCGAAGCTCTCGGGCCGGGCCGAATCCTGCGAGGACGGGTGTCACACGGCGCTTGATTTCGCCATCATCACGTCGCCCGAAGCGCGCGATCCCGATGCGGTCGCAATGCTGGATGCCATCGCTCGCCGGGTGCTTGAAGCGTGAACGTCGACGGTAAACCCTATCGCACCATCTGGCTCGCGAATGACGGCTGGACGGTCGAGATCATCGATCAGACGAAACTGCCGTTTTCGTTCGAGGTTGTTGAGCTGAAAGACTGTGCGGCGGCGGCGACGGCCATCCGGGACATGTGGGTGCGCGGCGCCCCGCTGATCGGTGCGACGGCGGCTTACGGCATGGCGCTGGCCATGCGCGAAGACCCGTCGGATGCGAACGTGAGCGCGGCGGCCGAAGCGCTGATGGCGACGCGGCCGACGGCGGTGAACCTTCGCTGGGCCGTGGATGCCATGCAGGCGCTTCTCGTCCCGCTTTCGCCCAATGCCCGCGAGAAGGCCGCCTATATGCGTGCCGCAGATATCTGCGACGAGGATGTGTCGATGTGTTCGTCCATCGGAGACCATGGCCTGCCGCTGATCCACAGGGCATGGGAGATGCGCGGCAAGCCCGACCGGGTCAACGTGCTGACCCACTGCAACGCCGGATGGCTGGCCACCGTCGATTGGGGAACGGCGCTGGCGCCGATATACAAGGCCCATGACGCGGGTATCCCCGTGCATGTGTGGGTCGACGAGACCCGACCGCGAAACCAGGGCGCCAGTCTCACCGCATGGGAGCTGGGAAGGCATGGCGTTCCGCATACGGTGATTGTCGATAATGTCGGTGGCCATCTCATGCAGCATGGACTGGTCGACATGTGCATCACCGGTACGGACCGCACGTCGGCATCCGGCGATGTCTGCAACAAGATCGGGACCTACCTGAAAGCGCTGGCGGCGCACGACAATGGCGTGCCGTTCTATGTCGGGCTGCCGGGACCGACGATCGACTGGACGATCGAGAACGGCGTTCGCGATATTCCGATCGAACAGCGCGACACCGCGGAAGTCACGCACATGACGGGGCGGACGGCCAGCGGGGGCATTGAGACGGTGGAGATCGTCTCCACTGGCAGTGAGGCTGCGAATTTTGCCTTCGACGTCACGCCGGCGCGCCTGGTGACCGGACTCATTACAGAGCGCGGCGTGTGTGCGGCGTCGAAAGACGGTCTCGCCGGGCTATATCCGGAACTGGCGGGCTGAACGGCCTGTCGGGTCAGGAACTGTCCGACCGGCGGACGACACAGTACTGACCGCCTGCTTTCAGCCGTTTGCAGATATCGCTGGCGGTTTTCGCACTCTTGACCCCGACTCCAAGCCGGAGATATCGGCCTTTATTCTTTCCGAGATTGACCTCTGAAACGGCTTTTGACTGGCTTCCGAGCGCCTTGGAGAAGCGTTTTCGCAGGCTGAGCCATCCCCGATCGAGGTTCCGGGACGATTTATACGATCCAAGATGGACAAAATGGCTGAATCCTGACGAATTTTTCGATTTCTGCGCTATCTCAGGCGGGTTCGGGGCGTGATTTGCCGTTTCCTGGGTCCGTTCAGGGCCTTTTGAATCCATTTCCAGTGCCGCGGGTGCGACTGCGGCAAGACGGTAAATCGTGTTGCTGGCGGCTTTCATCTCTGCCGATGACGGCAGCGGCATGGTCATGCCGAGCGCTGCAAGGGATGTCTTTATGTCGAAAATCCGGCGCTGTGCGACTTCGGAAACGGTCCCCGAATAGATAAAATCCTGCCCGCATTGAAGCACGGTGGGCATGGAATGCCCGGCCTTGCCCAGGGGGTCCAGAACACGGTAGGCGGCGATACCGCGTCCGGCCAGATCAAGCGCCAGGCCGTAATTCAGCAATGCGCGGGGATGGTTCGGGTTGGCGACAACAAGCTTCTGGCTGGCCGCCACCGCCGCCGTGCCGTCTTTCCGGCAGTAGGCGTCGGCATAGGCGATTGCGTCCATCCGCATCGGGTCTTCCTTGATGCCGGACCCGGCCGCGCTATTCATCGCTGCAGGTTTGCCGGACCCCGTCAATTCGTCCAGTTTCGGCAGGGCGCAGGCGGATAGCCCGAACAGGACGAGGAGCGCCAGCGATTGTATTTTCATGAGCCTGTCCCCCCGAGCGACTGCAGCAGATACCGGCTGTTGCGCGCCTGGGCCGGCCGGGCATTCATCCCGATGATGCGATGCAGTTTGGCGATCTGGCCTTCCGAGAATCTGACAGGTGTCTGCAGGACGAGCCAGTTTACATTCTCGGAACAGGGCGGCGTGGTCAGCGATCCGCTGTAGCGGAAGTAGCGGGTATCTTCCGGCAGCAGGTCCCGGGCATTCATCAGGGCGCGGGTATCCGCCGATTTTGTCTGCGCCCGCGCCGGCAGGCGATCCCATATTTCCCGGGCTGCGAGATTGTAGTCGCCGGGTGCTACGAGAATGCCGAGAACGGCCAACTGACCGCCCTTGTTCCGGTGAACGAAATGTATCTCCATAGGAAAGCTGCGATCCGCGACGCGATGCTCGCTCGGCGTGTGAAAATGGAACTGCAACAGATCGTAGCGCTCGTTCCCAAGGGTGATATAGCTGCCTTCGCCGTAATTGGCCTGAACGGTATGGCCATTATTCACGAGATTGATCAGCGATACCTTGTAGTGGATCGAGAGCGGGACGAGATGCGCCGGTTCGGTCGCTTCGAGGTTTATCGGCGATTGACGATGGCCGGCAGAGCAGGTCTTGAAGCTGGCGTTGAGGTCGCCCCAGTGTTCCGGGCCGCCAGCACCCTTGTAGCCCCAGTGCGGCGTGTCGTGTTTCTTCGGTGCATGGGGCGCCATTACGACTTCCCTGGCAGTTTTGGCCGCGGCAGGTTTGTGCGATGGCGTCGATTTCTGGGTCGCGGCTTTTTTGACGGCCGGCGTCTTGCTTTCAGGGTGCGGCGTTTCGTGAGTTGGTTCTTTGTGGGCCGATTCTTTATGGGCAGGGCTCAGCGCCATCGGTTTCCCGGACGGCTTCTGCGCCTCCGCCGCATGGTTTTCCGCTGCATGCTTATCCGGCGCGTGCTCTTGTGCCGCGTGCTGCCCCGCGGCAGGGGCATCGCTATGTCCGTCGGCAGCCTGCGCGGCCGCCGTGCCAAGCAGCAGAATAGCCGCGGCAGTCCGCAGAACGGATAGGTAAAATTTCACTGTCGTCGATCCCCCGAGTAACGTGCAGCAGTATGGCAGTGCGCACTGCACCGACAGAGTTCCCCTTTTTGGTAAATACTTGGTAAACGGCGCGGATTGTTCCGGGACCGACGCCAACATTGGCTTGAGAAAGCACGCGGGTTGGACCACATTGCCCGCCCCGACAAAAGCCAGACGAGAATTTGAACATGAAAAGCAAGTGGTCCGATAAAGCCGCGCGTGCGGCGATCAGAAAATACGCCGCGCAGAACATCGGCGAGGACCTGGCGCTGCGCGTCTACACGACCCAATTGCTCGGCAACGACCCCCGGCTGGTGCTCCACGGCGGCGGGAACACGTCGGTGAAGACCCGCATGGTGGATACCGTCGGTGACGAAATCGATGTGCTCTGCGTCAAGGGCTCCGGATGGGATATGGGCAATATAGAGCCGCCCGGTCTGCCTGCCGTCAGGCTCGATGCGATCCGCAAGCTGCGGACGCTGAAGAAACTGTCCGACGAGGACATGGTCAATTCCCAGCGCGGCGCGCTGCTTGATTCCGCCTCACCCAATCCGTCTGTCGAGACCCTGCTGCATGCTTTCCTGCCGCACAAATTTGTCGATCACACCCATTCCGATGCAATCCTGTCCATTACCGACCAGCCGGATGGAGATCGGATCTGCCGCGATCTCTATGGCGATCGCGTCGCACTCGTCCCCTATATCATGCCGGGATTCGCCCTTGCGCAATCCTGCGCCCGCGTATGGGAGAAACACCCCGGCGTCGAAGGCCTGATCCTGCTGAAGCACGGTATCTTCACCTTCGGCGAGACCGCGCGGGAAGCCTATGAGCGCATGATCGATCTCGTGACCGTGGCGGAGAAGCACCTCGCCAAATCCGGCATGGCCAAATCTTTCATATCCGTGGCGTTGCCGGAGAAAATCGCCTCTGTAGAGGAAATCGCGCCGGTCCTGCGGGGGCTTGTCGCGGATCCGACGCAGGAGGACTGGCGGCGCATGGTAATGGATTTCCGGGAGTCCCCGGCCGCGCTCGCCTATGTGAACGGCAGGGAGGTCGGGACTTACGCGACGGTCGGCCCGGTCACCCCCGATCACGTTATTCGCACGAAGCCGAAGCCGCTGATTCTGCCGGCGCCGAAAAAGGACGATCTTGCCGGGTTTGCAATGGCGGCGGCAAAGGCCGTCGATGCCTACGAAAAGGATTACCAGCGGTACTTCGAGCGCAACAACAGAAAGCTGAAAGACCCGAAAACGGCGCTCGATCCGTTGCCGCGTGTCATTCTGGTCCAGGGCGTCGGGTTGTTCGGGCTCGGCAAGTCCGCGAAAGACGCGGCCGTGGCGGCCGATCTCGCGGAGACGACCGCGCGCGTGATTGCCGATGCGGAACGTCTCGGGCGATTCCAGTGCATCCCGGAGAAGGATATCTTCGAGATCGAATACTGGTCGCTGGAACAGGCCAAGCTCGGCAAGGCGGTCGAAAAGCCCCTTGCGCGCCATATCGTTGCGGTGACCGGCGGCGGGTCCGGGATCGGCAGGGCGACCGCTGCCGCTTTTGCCCGTGCAGGCGCGGAAGTGGCGGTGCTGGATCGCGACAAGAAAGCGGCGCAGGCGGTGGCGGCCGAAATCGGCGGTATCGCCGTGCAATGCGATGTGACCAAACCCGCTTCCGTAGAACGCGGGTTCGCGGAAATCGTCCGTGCCTTTGGCGGGCTCGATATACTGGTATCGAATGCAGGGGCGGCATGGCAGGGCCGGATCGGCGATGTCGACGAGAAAATCCTGAGGGAGAGTTTCGAGCTTAACTTCTGGGGCCACCAGCGTTGCGCGCAGGCCGCCGTCGCCATCATGAAAGCCCAGGGCACGGGGGGTGCGCTGCTGTTCAATACATCCAAGCAGGCGGTTAATCCGGGGCCCGACTTCGGCCCCTACGGACTGCCGAAAGCGTCGACGCTTTTCCTGTCGCGGCAATACGCGCTCGATCACGGGGCCGACGGGATCCGCTCGAACGCCGTCAACGCGGACCGTATCCGCTCCGGTCTGCTGACCGACGAGATGATTGCGTCCCGCTCGACGGCGCGCGGGCTCAGCGAAGCGGACTATATGGGCGGCAATCTGCTGGGCCGCGAAGTGACGGCGGCTGACGTTGCACAGGCCTTTGTCGATCTCGCCCTGGCGAAAAAGACGACCGGCGCTGTCATGACGGTCGATGGCGGCAACATCGCCGCGGCGCTGCGCTGAACCCGTAAAAAAGCCCTCTCCCGGGAAGGGAGAGGGCTTCTGTCGCGTTTGTACCTGGTTGAATCAGGCGGGCTGACTCAGGCGGCGTGTTCGCCCATCCAGTCCAGGGCGCGGGCGAAGGCGCGTTTTGTTGCGCCTTCGTTGTAGGAATCGCGGTCGTCGCAGGTGAAGCCGTGCCCGGAATCGTCATAAACGTAAAGCGGGCTGTCCTGCAGCGCATCCTTGATTTTCTGAAGATCGTCGAGCGGAATGGCCGCGTCCTTGTCGCCAAAGTGGAACTGCACCGGGCATTTCGGCTTCAGCTCGCCGACTTTGCCAGCGATACCACCGCCGTAGAAAGGCATGGCGGCCGAAACGCCGTCGACCGTGCAGGCGGCGATGTAGGTTGCGTATCCGCCGAAGCAGAAACCGATGACGCTGACCTTGCCCGCGGAAGAGACGGCCTTGACCGCCGCGCTGATGTCCGCGGTGATGAACTCGTCCGTGATCTTGCCACGGGTTTCGCGGCCGATGCCGAAATCGGTTTCATTGTAGCCGAGCTCGATCCCTTTCTCGACGCGGTCGAACAACGCCGGGGCAATTGTCTCGTAGCCCTGTTCGGCGAAGTAATCGACGGTGCGGCGGATCTGGCTGTTGATGCCGAAGATTTCCTGAACGACGACGAGTGCGCCTTTTGCCGGGCCGGACGGCGATGCCTTGTAGGCGTCAAGCGTGTGTCCGTCGGATGCTGTGAGTGAGATTGTCTCTCCCATAATTCTCCCTTTCTCTGGGTCCCTGATTGAAGTCAAAATACTTTTGGATTTCGCACGGCAGTATCGTTGTCCCCCTGCCGCGGGGGTAACTTAGCGTGCCGGGTCAGACGTTGAAACGGAAAAGGATGATATCGCCGTCCTTGACGATGTAATCCCGGCCTTCCTGGCGCATTTTTCCCGATTCCTTGGCGCCCTGTTCGCCGTTATGGGCGACATAGTCGTCATACCCGATGGTCTCGGCACAGATAAAGCCGCGCGCGAAGTCGGTGTGAATGACGCCTGCCGCCTCGACGGCTTTGCTGTTGCCGGGAATTGTCCAGGCGCGGCATTCCTTCGGACCCGCGGTGAAATAGGTGATCAGGCCTAGCAGTTCGTATCCCGCGCGGATAACGCGCTCAAGCCCGGTGCGCTCGAGCCCGAGACTCTCCAGAAACTCGCGTTTTTCCTCGGGATCGTCGAGCTGGGCGACCTCGGATTCGATCGCGGCGGACACGACCACGCAGGCGGCGTTTTCCGCTGCGGCGCGTTCCGCGACCTTCGCTGTCAGGGCATTGCCCGTAGCGGCGGAGTCTTCGTCTACGTTGCAGACATACATGATCGGTTTTGCGGTCAGCAGCTGCATCTGGTTGAACAGCGTCGCTTCATCCTTGGAAACGTCCATCATGCGCGCCGGTTTGCCTTCTTCGAGAAGCGCGATGGCGCGCTGGACGAGACCCAGCATCGCTTTCGAATCCTTGTCGCCGCCGCGTGCTTTTTTTACCAGCGGATCGACACGGCGTTCCAGGCTTTGAAGATCGGCAAGCATCAGTTCCGTGTCGATCACGTCCGCATCTGCCAGGGGATCGACCTTGCCCGCGACATGCGTGACCTCGTCGCCCTCGAAACACCGGAGCACGTGGGCGATGGCGGCGACTTCGCGGATATGGCCCAGAAACTGGTTCCCCAGTCCTTCGCCCTTGCTTGCGCCGGCAACCAGGCCTGCGATATCCAGGAATTCCAGCTGTGCCGGAACAAGGCTCTTGGATTTTGCCAGTCCGGCGATCACGCCCATGCGTTCATCCGGCACGGATACCCGGCCGGCATTGGGCTCGACCGTGCAAAACGGGTAATTGGCTGCTTCGGCCGCCGCGGTTGCGGTCAGTGCGTTGAACAGGGTCGATTTGCCGACATTCGGCAGGCCGACGATGCCGCATTGAAATCCCATTATTCCTCTTCCTTCTCGGGCTGACCGGGGGGTGGGGCGAGATATGCCACACGCGTCATGAAACCCGCATTGTCGCCTTCAACCAGATACGGAACGGCGTCGGCGACGGCATCTATCGTTCGTTCGACCCACTCCATTTCCGCTTTCGAAAAGTCCGACAGGACATAGTTATGGACGCGCTTCTTGTCACCGGGATGACCGATTCCGATGCGCACCCGTCTGAAGTCCTGGCCGATATGCGATGCTATGCTGCGTATGCCGTTATGGCCCGCATGACCGCCGCCCATCTTGACCCGGACTTTGCCGGGGGCGAGGTCCAGCTCGTCGTAGAAAACCGTCACCTGAAGCGGCCGCAGTTTGTAAAAGCGAACAGCGGACCCAAGAGCGCGGCCGGATTCGTTCATGAAGGTCTTTGGCTTCAGCAGCAGGACTTTTTCGCCGTGAATCGTGCCTTCCGCCACATACGAATTGTGCTTGGACTGGCGCAATTCAAGATTATAGCGGCGGATGATTTCATCCGCCGCCATAAACCCGATATTGTGGCGTTGCCGGGCGTGCTTCGGGCCGGGATTGCCGAGCCCTGCCAAAATCAGCATGGCTTACTTCCGGCTTCAGCTGGCAACAGGGACCGATCAGTCCCCGTCGCTCTCTCCGCCGTCCTCGCCGTCGGCATCGTCGCCGCCGCCGGTTGCTTCGCCGTCTTCGCCTGCAGCACCTTCTTCGCCCTCTTCATCGTCTGTGGGCTCAACAATGACGGTCGGCGCGGCAATTGTCGCAATCGTGAAGTCGCGATCGGTGATGACGAATTCAACGCCTTCCGGCAACGTGACCGCGCTGGCATGCATCGAATCGCCGACATCGAGACCGGCAAGCTGAAGGACGAGCTCCGGCGGGATATTGTCGGCCGTGCAGAACACTTCGACTTCGTAACGAACGACGTTGAGCACGCCGCCCGATTTGAGGCCGGGGCTGTCTTCCTCGCCTTCGAAGACCACCGGCACGTTGGCGGTGATTTTCCGCTTGGGATCGAAACGCAGGAAATCGACATGCATCGGGATATCCGATACCGGATGGAACTGAACGTCACGCGGGAGCACGCGATGCTTGGTGCCATCGATTTCGACGTCCACGAGCTGGATAAAGAATTGCGGATTGTCGAGCTCTTTGACGAGCACGCGCCGTTCCAGCGTCAGTAGAACCGGTTCTTCCTTGTTGCCGTAGATAACGGCGGGTACCTGCCCGTCACGACGAGCCTGGCGCGCGGACCCCTTACCCACGCCGTCTCGCGGAGAGGCGGGTACAGTTTCGACCACAGCCATGATTGTCTCCTTCAAAATTAGTGTGCCGGCCTCCAGGGGTGCCGGTCACAGAAAAAACGCCCCGCCGATTCCGGCGGGGGCGCGCGTTATTAGCGGTAAATCAGGTCCTAGTCAAACAGACTGGAAACGGACCGGGCATCGCTGATCCGCTCAATTGCTTCGCCCATCAGCGGCGCGATCGAAATCTGCTTGATATTGCTGGCGACCCGGACGGCCTCTGTACCCAGGATGGAATCGGTAATGACCATCGATTCCAGGGGAGAGGAGGATATCCGGCTGACGGCGCCGCCCGACAGCACGCCGTGGGTGATATAGGCATGAACGGCCTTTGCGCCTGCTTCCTTGAGGGCCTGCGCCGCATTGCACAGCGTACCGCCGGAATCGACGATATCGTCGACCAGGATGCAGGTGCGGTCCTTGACGTCACCGATAATGTGCATCACTTCGGACACGCCTGCGCGTTCGCGCCGTTTGTCGATAATAGCGAGGTCGGTCCCAAGCCGTTTGGCAAAGGCGCGGGCGCGCACCACGCCGCCGACATCGGGGGAGACCATGATCAGATTCCCGTTATCGAAATTTTCCTCGATATGGCGGATAAACACGGGGGCCGCGAACAGGTTGTCCAACGGGATATCGAAAAACCCCTGAATCTGGCCGGCATGCAGGTCCATTGTCAGGACCCGGTCGGCGCCGGCAACCGTGATCAGGTTGGCAACCAGTTTTGCCGAAATCGGCGTCCGCGGGCCGGACTTGCGGTCCTGCCGGGCATAGCCGAAATAGGGCATCACGGCGGTGATTCGGCTGGCGGATCCGCGCCGGACCGCGTCCAGGGCGACGAGAAGCTCCATGAGGTGATCGTTGGCCGGATAGGATGTGGACTGCACGATGAAGACGTCTTCGCCGCGCACGTTTTCGTGGATTTCCACAAAACATTCCATATCCGAGAACCGCCTGACGCTGGCATTGGTCAGTGGCAGGTTAAGATAGGCGGCGATTGCTTCGGACAGCGGACGGTTGCTGTTACACGCAATGATCTTCATGTACGTCCACTTCCATTCCTGCAGGCAAACCGGCAGGTAGATAATGTTTGTCCCCGCGCCCGCCTCCCGAGCCGACGCCCGGGCAAATTACCAGTGGCACCGGGGGGTGTAAACGCTCAACGATTCTTATATTGCCGCACTCACCGGACAGGCGGCACCTGAACTGCATCAGGTGCTTCAGCAGGTGGCGGGCCGGCAGCGGAAAGCGCGCTTTCCGGCACTTTTGCCAGAATATCGCCGATGCCCTGGGCCGCGCCGAGGGCTATGCCGCGGGCAATACCGGGCCATTCGTTTTCCAGTGCGTCAGCGGCCACTGTATTCTTCTGGTGCAGTTTCCCGAACTCCCGCCCGTCCGGACCCATCACGGTCCATTCGAGTCCGAGTTCTCGCTGTCCTTCCGGCGCCGGCGTGCCGGAAGGCGCGGCGGCAAGTGTCACGATCCCCACGATAACCAGAGAATCGTCACGCATTCTGGACGAAACCCGGAGTGCCGCGCGGCGGAGAGCCGTTTCCAGTTCGGAGCGAAGCAGAGCCCCGGCCGTCTCGGGCGCGCCGTCAATCTTCCAGACGTGCAATGTGCGCTTCGCGCGGCCCGCAGTGCGGTCGCGTTCTTCGGGACCCTGGATGATCGCCGCGATTTTGCCGGCCGATTTCTGGGCTATCTCGCGCAACAGGGTCGGACTGCCCTGCGCCCAGGCCGTCTTCCGGGTGGCTATATCCAGGGCATGCTCGCCCTGCTGAATGCCGTTGTGATCGGATACCCGCCAGATGACTCTGATTTCGCTGCGCGTGCCGCCCACAGGCCTTGCGATGGCCTGACCTGTCAGTTCAAGGCTGGAGATGTTGCCGCGTTCGGTGAAAGCGGGAAGGTTCCTGTCAAGCAGCGCTATCGCCATCTGACGCGCCAGCGCCGAGCCGGTGTCGTCCGGCATGCCCTCTACAGGTCGAACGACGATACCGGACCTGTCCGGCAGGGTCAGAAGCGGGTTCGCCGACTTTTTCGTCGCTGCCGGCTGGAAAGGCTGTGGCAGGGGCTGGCAGGCGGCGACTGCCAATGCCAGCCCCCCCAGCGCCGACAGAAGGGCGGTGACGGGACGCCTAGATCGCACAGCTCACCATGAGGCCGAGGATCAGCGCGAACAGGAAAACGATCATGTGCGGCAATTCAGACTGCCTCCGTCAGTGTGATGGCGGAAAGACCCCGACCGTAGTCGTCTTCTCCACGATGGCATGTGCGTCGATAGCTGAAAAACAGGTTCTCCGAGGCATAGGTGTCCATGTCGAGGGCATCCCGGGCCGATATGCCGGCCTTTTGCAGACGGCGGAGGACGTATCCCTGTAAATCGAAGAGGTGTTTGCCGGTATCGCCGTCGGGTCGAAAGAGCACCACGGTTCCGGGATCGTCCTCAATGAACGGGTCGGGGAAATCCGGCCCGACCTGATAGGAGGCCTGTGCGATGCAGGGACCCACCGTCGCCCGGATGTTCCGCCGCCGTGCGCCGAGGTCTTCCATCGCCGCGATCGTGTTCTCGACCACGCCGCCCAGCGCGCCGCGCCACCCGGCATGGGCAGCGCCTATGACCCCGGCCTCCGCATCCGCGAACAGAACCGGCGCGCAATCTGCCGTCAGGATGCCCAGCGCGATGCCCGGCGTTCTTGTGACCATGGCATCGGCCTCCGGGCGGTCGGCCAGAACGGGCGCCGGGTCCGTCAGCGTCACGACATCCGGACTGTGAACCTGGTACAGCGTCACCAGCCGGTCGTCTTCCAGGTCCAGATGGGCTGCCGCCCTGCGTTTGTTTTCGGCAACGCGTTCGGGGGCGTCGGACGAGCCCGCGCCGCAATTGAGAGAGGCGAATATGCCCTCGCTCACGCCGCCTTCCCGCGTGAAAAATGCGTGTCTGATGCCGGAGATATTGTCCAGCGCGGGGGATTTCAGCATGTCTCTTCGGCCCATGATTCGAACCCGGCCAGTCTAGGCATTTCGGGCGACGTCGCCACCATAACCTTGAAGAGTTCGCCCATCTCCGCTGGATCGGTCAGACGGCTGGTCGCCGACACCAGGTTTGCGCCGGCCTCGGGAGATGCCGTCTTCAGAAGCTGCTGCGTTCGCTCCTGTATGCCGATCGTCCCGAGGAATTCAGATTGCGTGATCGGATCGCTCGTCGCCGCCCCGGCCGATCGCAAACGGCGGGCGAAGGCGTCGAAATCGACATGCGCTGTCAGATCCGCTTTGCCGGGATCGGTCAGCGGGTCGGCGAATGCGTGACGATGGATGGCCTGAAGCGTGTCGCCTGCGGCGGGTTCGCCATGCCCGTAATCTATCACAAGCGCCGCCCCCGGCGCGGAGCGCAGGCGACGACCCAGGCGGTCGGCGAAATCCATTGCGGCAGGGCAGGTCTCGAAGATTGCTCCCCGCGGCGCGTCGGAAGGTAACGCGGGCAGGCAAGCCGATGCAGTCTTGCCGGTGACGAACGCAAGCTCTTCGTTGGCGATCCCGATGCATCGCTCGACCCAGCCCGTATCGGTCGACACGAACTGATGTATCGGCAGGGCATCCAGAAATTCGTTTGCAACCAGTATTGTCGCACCCGCCGGGATGGTGGCGATGTCGTCATGCCAGCAGGGTGCATGCCCGGCCAGGGTTTCCTCCTGCCGGCGGCGCATGGCGGGGCTGTTCTCGACGAGATGGATGTCGATCGCTCTGGCGAAATCCGGCACCGATTTCGCGGCCCGCAGCATGTCTTTCATCAAGGTGCCGCGACCCGGGCCGCATTCGATAAGGATCAGGTTTTTGGGGGATCCCATCTGCTGCCATGTTACGGCGGCCCACAGCCCGATCAGTTCGCCGAATACCTGGGAAATTTCCGGTGCCGTGATGAAATCGCCCGCGGCGCCGAAGGGATCGCCGGTCATGTAATAGCCGTGATCGGGATGACCGAGAGCGAGTTCCATGAATTCAGCGACGGAAATCGGGCCGTCCCCGGCAATCCGGTCGCGGATCAGCGCTTCAAGGGGAGACATTTTTCCGCGAAACGACGATCAGCCAGACGCCGATTGCAAACAGCGGCAGCGAGAGCAACTGGCCCATCGTTGCTCCCATTGCAAGAAAACCGAGATGCGCGTCCGGCTCGCGAAAAAATTCGGCGACCGGACGGCCAATGCCATATCCGACCATAAAAACGCCCGAGAGAAATCCCCGTCGTTCAAACGTGCCCGGGCGCGACGCGAACCATGCCAGGACAAGGAACAGAAGCAGGCCTTCCAGCAATGCCTCGTAAAGCTGGCTCGGGTGTCGCGGCAGGGGGCCGGCGCCCGGGAACACCATCCCGAGAGGGGAATCCGTCACCCGGCCGTATAGCTCGCCATTGATAAAGTTTGCGATACGGCCGAGGAACAGGCCGATCGGCGCCGTACAGGCGACGATATCGCCGATTGCGATCCAGGAATAATTGCGGAGGCGCGAAAACAGCCAAATCGCGAAGATCACGCCCAGCAATCCGCCATGAAACGACATGCCGCCCTGCCATACCGCAAATGCTTCGAGCGGGTGGTCCAGGTAGTAGCCAGCCTTGTAGAAAATCACGTAGCCAAGCCGCCCGCCCAGCACCACCCCGAGGGTCGCCCAGACGATAAAGTCGTCCACATGCTCTTTGGTTATTCCCGCCGGCGAGCGCCGGGCGAGCACCACCATGTATCGCCACGCGAGCAGAATACCCGCGATATAGGAAAGCGCGTACCAGCGGACCGCAAAGGGCCCGATTTCGATCAGTACCGGATCGATGGCGGGGTAGGTCAGGGTGAAGACGGTCATTGGCAGGACATGTGGTGCATGGCGATCGAACTGCGCGTTCAGATATACGGGTCGGAAGCCATCAGGCTCTCGCGGACGTATTTTCCGACGCCGTCTTCAAGCGCAGTCGGCGCCTGATCATACCCCGCGGCGCGCAGGCGGGTCATGTCGGCTTCCGTGAAATACTGGTAGCGGTCGCGGATCGCCTCGGGCGTATCGACGAACTCTATCACCGGCGTCTTGCCCATCGCCGCAAAGACGGCTTTTGCGAGGTCCGCAAAGGTGCGAGCCGATCCGGTGCCGACGTTGAATATCCCTGAGACGTCCGGGTTCGCGGACAGCCAGAGGGCGATATTCACGCAGTCGCCGACCCAGACGAAGTCGCGCTCCTGGCCGCCGTCGGGATAGTCCGGGTTGTGCGATCGGAACAGAACGGCCTTTCCGTCTTCGGATATTTCGCGGAAATTTTTCAGAACGACGCTGATCTGTCCGCCTTTGTGATACTCGTTCGGGCCATAGACATTGAAGAATTTCAATCCGGCCCAGTGCGGTGGGCGGGGTCCGTTTTCGGAAACGATACGCGCGACACGCCGGTCGAATGCATGTTTGGACCAGCCATAGGCGTTCATCGGTCGCAGCCTGGCCAGGCCTTCGATCGAATCGTCGTCGCTGAAGCCGCGTTCGCCGTCCCCGTAGGTCGCGGCCGATGAGGCATAGATCAGCGGGGTATCCGCATGCGCGCACCAGTTCCACAGATCGAGGGACAGCCGGATGTTGGACTGAACGATCAGGTCGGCGTCGCGCTCGGTCGTCGCGGAAACGGCGCCCATGTGAAAAACCGTCTCGATATCCTTCGAATTGTCGCCGAGGAATTCGGCAAGGGCATCCGGGGTGATGATATCCGCCAGTTCGCGCTTTGCGATATTTTTCCATTTGTCGTCGTGGCCCAGAATGTCGCAGACCACGATGTCGCGGTCGCCCCGGGCCTCCAGAGCCTGGACGAGATTGGAACCGATAAATCCGGCGCCGCCGGTGACGATTATCATGCGCGAGGTCTACTCCGTTATTCCACATGCCGGTTATAGGATCGGGCGCGACAAGCGGCAAACATGGACTTATATTAGACACCATACACATTCAGACCCGCTGGAGGCAGTAAGATCATGCAAAGCCGCAACCGAGTATTCGACGATGCCGCCCGCGTAGCCGGCGGCGCGTTTGGAACGCTGTCCGGAATCCGGCGCGAGGTCGAGGGCGTGGTCCGTCACCAGATCGATAAGCTGTTGTCGGGCATGGACCTCGTTACGCGCGATGAATTCGACGCGGTGAAGGCGATGGCGATCCGGGCCCGCGAAGAGAACGAGCGGCTGGAAGCGCGCTTGCAGGCTCTGGAAACGGCGTCCGAAAAGACGGCGCCGGCGGCGCGCGGCAAACCGAGGACGTCGTCCAAAGGCGCCGCAACAAAAAAGAGCTGAGTCCGCCGAAACGGACTTATCCACTACATTTTGTGTTTAGGCCTCGCTAGGACACCAATTGTCCTTGCGCGGTAATTTCCGTTCTGGCACCCTAAATGTTGTGTTGATACTCTCTCCAACCCCAGTATTTTGCGGGCGACCCTGCTTTATAGCGGGCTTCGGGGGCGTAAATGCACCTAAACGTGTTCAAGGGGGTCAGGCATGACGGCATTAAGCAAGGAATTCGAAAAATCAGCGCCCAATCCGCTCGATATGATCGAGCAGATAGCGACAAGCCACGACTGGCTTTACGAACGTTCGAGCGATCAGGACATCGCCGTCGAGGTAACAGGTCACTGGTGCGACTACCGGATGTTCGTGTCATGGCATGCTGACGTTCATGCACTCCTGTTTGCCTGCGCATTCGATATGCGCGTACCGGAAAAGAAGTCGGAATCCATTCACCCGCTGCTGGCGATCATCAACGAACGCCTCCTTGTCGGTCATTTCGACCTGTGGTCTGATGACGGTCTGCCGGTGTTCCGCCATGCGCTGTTGCTTCGGGGTGTCGCCGGAGTGAGCCAGGAACAGCTCGAGGATGTCGTCGATATCGCGTTTACAGAGAGCGAGCGCTATTATCCGGCATTCCAGTTCGTGATCTGGGGCGGCAAATCCCCGGAAGACGCGATGGCAGCGGCTATTCTTGAAACCGAGGGTGAAGCCTGAGCGCACGCCGTCAAAAGGCGCCGCCCCGAGAAACCGGGCGGTAGAAACCGGATGTCTGAAACGCAGAAAATACTCCTCGTCGGTTGTGGGAAAATGGGTGGCGCGCTGCTGCGCGGCTGGCTCGCCCGTGGTGTCGCCCCGGAGAATGTGATCGTCATAGAGCCTTTCGCGGATGCAGCGACGGCAATGCGGGAGGAACTCTCTGTCACAGTCTTTGACGATGCCGCTGCGCTGGACGCGGATTTCGTTCCCGATATCATCGTCTTCGCCGTAAAGCCCCAGGGGATGGACGAGATCGTACCGTCCTATGCCGGATTTGCCGCAAAGGGTGCGGTCAGCCTGTCCATCGCTGCCGGGCGCACAATCTCCTATTTCGAGGCTCATCTCGGAGACCACGCCGCGGTCGTCAGGACGATGCCGAACACGCCTGCCGCCGTCGGCCGCGGCATTACGGCCGCGTGTGCGAACAGTTATGTCAGCTCCGCCCAGCGGTCCGCGTGCGAGAACCTGTTGGAAGCCGTCGGCGACGTCGTCTGGGTAGAGAGCGAAGACATGATCGATGCCGTGACCGCGGTTTCCGGAAGCGGACCTGCCTATGTCTTTCTGTTGATCGAATGCATGGCCAAGGCCGGGGAGGCTCAGGGGCTGCCGGCGGATATTGCCGCCAGGCTGGCGCGTGCGACCGTCGCCGGATCGGGAGAACTAGCCCGTCTGTCCGACGACACGGCAGCGGTTCTCAGGCAGAATGTCACAAGTCCGGGGGGCACGACCGCCGCGGCACTGGACGTTTTTATGGCCGAAGAAGACGGCCTTCAGCAACTGGTGGACCGGGCGATAGACGCGGCAACGCGCAGATCCCGCGAACTCGCCGGTTGATCGGCTATTCCGCTGCCTGAAGACCCAGTGTGCCGGAGCGGATTTTTGCGAGCGCCCGCATCTCCAACTGTCTGACCCGCTCCTTGGACAGGCCAAGCTCCCTGCCGATTTTCGTCAGGCTCTGGCGTTTCTCGCCAAGGAACCGCCGGCGAAGTATATGCCTTTCCCGCCGGGTCAGGGCGGGCAGCGCCGCCCGTAACATGCCGACAAGCGCCATCCGTTCGCGTTTGGAGACCAGGGCGGTTTCCGCGTCCGGCGCCGGCGCGGGAAGTGTATCTGCCAGCGTGCGACCGTCGCCGCGAGGCATATCGAGCGGCTGGTCCGAGGCCGTCAGCCGCTGGGCAAATGACAGGACGTCATCGACAGTCGTGTTCAGACGGTTCGCAATCGCGCGGACGGCGTCGCCCCGTTTTTCGTCAAGACCGGCCAGGGCGCTGCTGAAATACATCGTCCGGTGCCGTGGCGTTGTGACGGTGCGGACGATCGCACCGGAACGCAGCACGTAGTCCTGGATCGACGCGCGAATCCACCACATGGCAAAGGTCGACAACCGGGTGCCTTTTTCCGGGTTGAAGCGCTTGATGGCCTCGAGGAGTCCGACCGTGCCTTCCTGGATAAGGTCGGATAACGGGCAGCCATAGCGTTTATAGCGGCCGGCGATGCGGATTACATAGCGCAGTTGGCTCAAAACCAAACGCTCCCGCGCCCGCGTATCCCCTTTATGAACCTTGCGGAACAGATCGCGCTCTTCCGTCGCTGACAGGGCCGGGGTACGTCGCAGGGCGCGCGCAATATTTGCCGGAATTGGCGAACGCATTATCTCTCCAGTAACACTGACGGCGAATCGTCGCATACAGTCGCCGGAGGATCAACCGTTTCCAACGGCACGGGTCTTCGAGAAATCGCCCGAAACTGTTACGATGCAATCGATTAAGGAGAAGCAAATGGCCAAGAAAGCAACCAGTCGGCAACCGGGTCCCGACCGTGTTCTGGATGCGGCGCTCAAACTTGCGAGCGGCATGCGGTGGCGGGACATCTCCATGGAAATGATTGCGGAAGAATCCGGCGCATCGCTCGCGCGGGTTTACGATCTGTTTCCATCCAAACTGGCGCTCCTGACCGCTTTCATAAGGCGGACGGATCAGACGGTTCTGGCCGGGCATGATTTCGGCGATGCGTCGGAGCCGGTGCGTGAGCGTCTTCTTGATGTGCTGATGCGGCGCCTTGATGCCCTCGCGCCCCATAAGGAGGCCGTCGGATCCATAATGCGTGACCTGGGCCGCGATCCCGGTTCTTTGCTATGCGCGGGCCCTGCCTTTATGAAATCCATGGCCTGGTCGCTGGAGGCTGCAGGGTTGAGCGCGTCGGGATTGCTGGGGATGGCACGAACAAAAGGCCTTGCGGTGATTTATCTGAGTGCTCTCCGCGTCTGGCTTCGCGACCAAACGCAGGATCAGTCCGAGACAATGGCGTATATCGACAAAAACCTGAAACGTGCTGAATCGACGATGTCGATGGCGCCGTTCCGGGGCGCCCGTCGAAGGGGTGCCGCAGCCGAAGATGCGTAGGCGGCACCCAGTGACCCTTCCCGTGACGACAATGTAATACGAAAATGTAATACGAACGGCTTTCTTTTAGGCACCTGAGTCGCCGTGCAATGCAATATATTTGTGGCTTTTGACCGTGCAAATTCTTAAGTCATTGATATTGCTGGCTAAGAAAATGGTGCAATGCACAATAAATCATTGACATGGTGCAGTGCACAACATATATTCCTGAAACTAGATCAAGAGCGTAAAACCACATCAACACGTAACAGGAGCATATGATGGCTGCTAATGCAAAAACGAACGGCGCGATGTTCCCTGACTGGGACTTCACCAAAGTCTGGGCCGATATGAAAATGCCCGAATTCAATGTCGACGCGATGGTCGCGGCGCAACAGAAGAACATCGAAGCAATGAACCTCGCCAACAAGACAGTCGTCGAAAGCTGGCAAGGTTTTGCGAAGAAGCAGGCCGAGCTGTGGCAGGCCGCTGTCGAGGACACCGGTGCGTTCGCCCAGGATGTCGCTTCCGCAAAGGAACCGACGGACAAGGTCGCCAAGCAGGCTGCTTTCGCCAAGGCTGCTCTCGAGAACAGCCTGTCGACTGCCCGCGAAGCTCAGGAAATCGCCGCCAAGACGACCAACAAGACGGTTGATATCGTGTCCAAGCGCTGGGCCGAGGGTCTTGACGAAGTTGTCAACTACGTTGGCAAGGCGACCCCGAAAGCCGCGTAAACCAGATCATTCGTGATCTCAGCGATTGTTCGCTGATCAGACCGCCGCCCCGGATATCCGGGGCGGCGGTTTTATTTTGGGCGATTTTCGGCGACCATCCCGGCAGATATGAAGAGAGGCCGTGGTGAAAATAGAATTCGATGATTTTCTGAAGGTCGATATTCGTGCCGGAACAGTTCTTCGCGCTGAAGCGTTTCCGGAGGCACGAAAGCCGGCGATCAAGCTTTGGATAGATTTCGGACCCGATATCGGCGAGAAGAAGAGTTCGGCGCAGATCACGCGATACTACACGCCAGAGACGCTGGCGGGGCGGCAGGTCGCGGCGGTGGTCAATTTCCCGCCGCGGCAGATCGGCCGGTTCATGTCGGAGGTTCTGGTCCTCGGCTTTCCCGACGATGACGGTGAAGTCGTCCTGACCGGGATAGACCGGCCCGTCGCGAACGGGGCGCGTCTGTTTTAGGGTCGGGTGTGACCGGCTTTGACCGGCGCCGCATGAGGAATGTGCAGGATGCCCGCCCCTCGGATGCCGATCCCTAGACGGGCAATGTGATCGTTGCGCGGAGGCCGCCGAGCGACGATTCCGAGAGTGTTACGTCGCCACCGCTGCCGCGGGCGAGATCGCGGGCAATCGAGAGGCCAAGGCCGGTGCCGCCGGTTCCCGGGTTCCGTGAAGAATCCAGCCTGTAAAACGGTTTGAAGACGGCTTCGCGTTCTGTTTCAGGTATGCCGGGGCCATCGTCGTCCACATTGATTTCAACCAGGCCGCCGCGGCGTTCTGCGGAGATCTTCACCTTCCGGGCATGGGTTTTCGCGTTGACGACAAGGTTCGTTATGCACCGCCGTATCGCATTGGGTCGAATAGGGATTGTCAGATCACCGGTCGTCGTCGCCTCGACCACCCGGTCGTCGATCGACGCACCGCGTGCGACCGCGTTGACGATTTCCGCGAGATCGCTGTCTACCGGTTCTTCCGTCCCCTCGCCGCGCGCAAAGGCGAGAAACTCCTCGACCATGACTTCCATCTCGCGAAGGTCCTCCTTCAGATCTTCCACGCCCTTTGATTCTGCGAGCATCGCAAGCTGCAGCTTCATCCGCGTGAGCGGGGTGCGCAGATCGTGGCTGACGCCCGCGAGCATCTCGGTCCTCTGGGTCAGGGCATTGTTGATCCGCCCCCGCATTCGCTCGAACGCCGCTGCCGCCCGCCGGATTTCAGTTGCGCCCTCCGGCCTGAAATCCGGCACGTCGCGGCCTTTGCCGAAATTATCCACCGCCGCGGCAAGGCGCCTGATCGGTCTGACCTGGTTGCGCATGAAAATCGTCGCGATGGCGAACAGCAGAAATGACGTCCCGATCATCCACATCAGGAAGATGTAGGTGGTGGAACTGAAAAGCCGTTCGCGGGGAAGAAAAATTTCCATGACCCCATCGGGTAGCTGGACTTTCATCTGGACCAGCCGGTCGTGGCTCCATGTATCGATATGGACGGGCCGGCGCACTCGTTCGCGCATCGAATTCGCCAGACGGGTATCCAGGATGCCCCCGCCGGTTACCGGCGGCGCGTTGGGCAATATCTCGCCCGCTTTGAAGTTCATGGTAAAGCCCATCTCGCCCGCCGAGGCCATCAACCACTTCGTCGTATTTTCGTCGGCGAAATGGCTTTTAGCGTTGATGACGAGGCTGATTTCGCCGGCAACGGAATCGGAAAGTCGCCGGGTGATCGTGCTCCAGTGGCGATCGTAAAAGACCCAGGTCGAGACCACCTGCACAAGAATCAGCGGGGTAATGATGATCATTATCGACCGGCCCAGAAACGATTTGGGCAGATAGCGTTTGATTGCGATACGAAGCCGGATCGAAGCCTTCACTGCCGGCACTCCGTACGTCGATCAGTCCGGATGAAGCACATAGCCCTGTCCCCGGATTGTGTGGAGATAGCGCGGCTCGCGCGGATCGGATTCGATCTTGCGCCGCAACCGCGTAACCTGCACATCGACGGTGCGTTCATTGCCTTCGATCCGGCACTGGCTGATCAATTCGTCCCTGGACAGGGTCATGCCCGGATTGCGTGCGAGTGCTGACAGAAGATTGGCTTCGATTGTCGTGAGCCTGACGATTGCATCCTCGCGCCTGAGTTCGCGCCTTCCCATGTCGAATGCGCATTGGCCCAGAAGAATAATGCCTTCCGTGACGGCAGGTGCGGACCGGCGCAGGATCGACTCGATGCGCAATACCAGCTCTCGCGGCTCGAACGGCTTGGTCATGTAGTCGTCTGCGCCCTGTTCCAGCCCCGATACCCGGTCTTCCGGTTCCCCCATGGCTGTCAGCAGCAATATCGGGACCCGGGATACCGACCGCAGCGATTCGGTCAGTTGAAGGCCGCTTTCGCCCGGCATCATGACGTCGAGGACCAGCAGATCGAATTGAAGACCACGCATCCGCGTCCTTGCCTCTTCGGCATCGGCGGCGGTGGTGACGCGGAAACCGTTTTCCCCGAGATACTGGCTTAGCAGTTCGCGGAGCCTGTTATCGTCGTCCACGACGAGGATATGGGGCTGGTCATCCATAGTTGTCAGTATATCAGCAATCTGCCTGCGGTCTCAGATGTCGTATCCGACGGCCTTCAGGGGCATGCCGCCGAACATTCCGAACATTCTATCCCGCCACGCATGGACCGGGTCGTCATTCTTCAACAATGGAAAATCGCTGATCGACCGCGCCCAGGCAAAAGCACCGAACACGATATAGTCGCCGTAGGCGGCGGTCTCACCAGACAGAAACGGCTGATCTTCCAGGGCTGCACGCAGCGTCGAAACGGCGGCCCGGAAGGCCTTTACATCTTCTTCTGAACGGTTCTGTACCTCGGCCGGCAGCTTGCCGAACCGGGCTGAGCGACTTTCGATGAAGTACTCTCTGTCTGCCGGTTCAATATGATCCTGTATGTCGGCAATCACGAGTCTGATGAGGGCGAGGTGAAGGGTGCGATCCGTCCAGACGTTGAGGAAGCGGGCAAGCCCATGGCCGGTCGCGCCGCCGAACAGCGACGGCGCGTCCGGATAATTTTTTTCGAGATACTCGGCGATGGCCCATGAGTCGGATACAACGGTGTCGCCGTCCCGGATGACCGGCACCTTGTCCTGTCCGGAAAAAGCGATCAGGTCCTTGTCGGTAAACCTGGTCGGGATCGTCTCGTAGGCAAGCCCCTTGTGTTCAAGCGCCATCCGCGTCCGCCAGCAATAGGGGCTGAAGCGGCGATCGTCCTGTCCGACGAGTTCGAATAATTCAATAGCCATATCGATGCGTCCTCTGCCTGATCCCGGACTGAGCTATAGCAGCTGACGGATATACCGGGGCGCAGAATCGACGCCGCCTCCATTCAGCCGAAACGGGACGACACAAGACGAGCATGCCCAATTGTGTGCCGGACACCCCTATTATCGAAACCCGAGAATCCGGTTATCGTTTCGGCGCCGCCCAGCTAGACTGCCCTACAATCGGGAACCAGCGCAAGCGGGGGGGCATGCTAGATCAGGATATGAAACGGATCGTCGCAGAGACGATACTGAGTTTTGTGGCAACAACCAACGAGGATGGCAGTCCGAACCTGTCTCCCAAGAGTTCTCTCCGGGTATACGACGATACCCATCTGCTGTTCGCGAACATGGCCTCGCCCGGAACGGTGCGGAATCTCAGACGCGATGACAGGATAGAAATCAATTGTGTTGACATCTTTGGCCGCCGCGGATACCGGTTTGCGGGCCAGGCGACGGTTCTATCCGGCGACGATCCGGTTTATCTGGATCTGAAGAAAGACGTCGCCGCGGAACATGGCGAGGCGATCCCGGTTTTCGATGCCGTGCTCGTAAAAGTGCTGGATGCAAAGCCGGTCATTTCTCCCGCTTATACGTTCATCGAGGGCGTAACCGAAGAAGCCCTGCGGGCGGCATATCTCGCCAAATACGGCGTTCAGGCTATCGGTGGAGGGGCTGTGAAATGACGCTTCGCCTCGATTACGGCAAGGCCTCTCCCGGTGCCGTCGCCGGGATGTATGCGACCAATACCTATCTCGACGATGCACCCATTGATCAGGTGTTGCGGCGCCTGGTTGAATTGCGGGTCTCGCAGATTAACGGGTGCCGTTATTGTATCTGGCTCCACAGCCGGCAGGCGCGTGACCTTGGCGAATCGGTGGAGCGGATTCAGGCGGTTGCCGACTGGCGTGCCGCCGGGTGTTTCGACGCGGCCGAACGCGCGGCTCTCGCCTGGACGGAATCCGTCACGTCTATTGCGGACGGCGTGCCGTCCGACGATCAGTTTGCTGCTCTTGGCAGGCACTTCGATGATCGACAAGTGGTCGACCTCACCGCGGTGATCGCAAATATGAATGCGCTCAATCGCGTTGCGATCAGTTTCCGGCTGGAACCGCCCGGATAGCTGTCCCGGCCTGTCTCAGGGCCCCCAAAAGAGAACGAGGAGCGGCGCAGCGACGGCGAAAGTGATAATCGTCAGCGGCAGGCCCATACGCCAGTAATCGCCGAACCGGTATCCGCCCGGCCCCATGACAAGCAGGTTCGACTGGTGGCCGATCGGGGTCAGGAAGGCGCTGGACGAGCCGATCGCAACGGCCATCAGGAATGGATCGAAGTTTGCCCCCGCGATATTCGCGATGCTGACGGCAATGGGGGCCATGAGAACCGCGGTCGCCGCATTGTTTATCACCGCGCTCAGGACAGCGGAAATGATCATTATGGTCATGAGCATCACCCAGAGCGGCAGACCGCCGGCGAGCGCTGTAATGCCGTCGGCAATCAGGGCAGTCGCGCCGGTGGAATTGAGCGCCGCACCGACCGGCAGGAAGGCCCCCAGCAACACTATCACCGGCCATTCGACGCTGTCGTACATTTCCCGGAGCGGAAACAGGCGGGTCGACACCAGGACGACCACGGCGGCGACAAATGCGACATCGATGCGGACAAGTCCGAGGACGGCGGCGGCAATCGCGGCTGCGAAAACGACCAGCGGCAAGTAACTCTTCCGGCCCGGGACCGTTATCTCGCGGGATGCGAGGGGCAGACACCCCAATGATGTGAGGGATTCATGTATCAGTTGTTCTGCGCCCTGGATCAGGACCACGTCGCCTGCCTGGAACCGGATATGTCCTATCCGGTCGCGAATCGGTTTGCCCTGGCGGGCAACCGCAAGGATGTTGACCCCGTAGCGCGAATTGATGCGCAGTCCGCCGGCGGTCCGCCCCTCCAGGCGTGAGCCCGGATTAACCACCGCTTCGACCACGATGACTTCGTCAGATGAAAGGCTCTCCTTGGAGATATCCCTATCCGTTATCAGGTCAAAATCCGACTTTTCAACGGCCATCGCGATTGCGTCCGTGCCACCCTCGATAATCAGGTGGTCTCCTGGCTGCATCCGGGTGTACCAGGGCGGCGCCAGTTCCCTGGCATCCCCACGTATGAGGGCGACGACCGAGATATCTCCGTCGGCCAGCACGACAAGTTCGCGGATCGGTTTTCCGATCAGGGGCGATTCTTCCGGGACGACCAACTCGGTCACGTAGTCGTCGATCTGCATCAGATCTTCAAGGGTAGTGTCGCCGCCCTCCCGATGGGGGATGAGCCGGTAGCCGATCGTGAAGATGAAGATCACGCCTGCGAACGCGGCGATCGCGCCGACGGGCGCAAAATCGAACATCCCGAATCCGCCGCCTTCGCCGAACGACTTGCCCAGGACCTCCGCGCGATAACTCGAAATGATGATGTTCGGCGGTGTGCCGATAAGCGTGGCAAGGCCGCCGAGCAAAGAGCCGAAGGCGATCGGCATCAGAACCCGTGACGTGGGTATGCTGGACGCCTGAGCTGCACGAATTGCGACGGGAAGCATCAGTGCAAGTGCGCCGACATTGTTCATGAAAGCAGAGAGTACGGCGACCGTCAGGGTCAGCGCGCCGATCTGGATCATTGGGTTGTTCGGCAGCTTTCCGATTGATTCGGCGAGCACGTTGATCGCGCCCGACCGTTGCAGGGACTGGCTGATGATCAGGACGGCGGCGACCGTGATCACCGCCGGGTCGCTGAACCCGGAAAACGCCGTCTCCGATGGCACGATGCCGCTGATTATCGAGACGACCAGCGCCCCCATCGCGACAATATCGTAGCGCCAGCGACCCCACGCGAAAAAAACAAGCGAAGCAATGATAATACCGAAGGCAATAATTTGCGGGGTTGTCATACGGGGTCCAGTAGGCAAAAGGGGTCAGGGTGGAGCGGATTCCCGATCATATCCGATAGATTTTGTTGCGGTGCGAAAAAATGCCTATTGCTATTTTTCGGGCACACTCCTAGAACGGCGACGGGCCACAACTCCCCAACGGGTTGCAGCTCTTCTGTAAGGGAGAGACTTAAATGTCTGAATTGATTTCGAAACCGGACACCCGTCCGGCAAATCCTTGTTTTTCGTCCGGCCCTTGCGCCAAAAGACCCGGCTGGTCTCCAGCGGTTCTTGAAGATGCGCTGACAGGGCGATCCCATAGATCTGCACCCGGCAAGGCAAAGCTGAAAGCCGTTATCGAGCGGTCGAAGGCGCTGCTTGGTATGCCCGACGATTATCGTCTCGCGATCGTGCCTGCGTCCGATACCGGCGCGGTCGAAATGGCCTTGTGGTCGTTACTCGGCGCGCGCGGTGTCGATCTGTTTACCTGGGAGAGCTTCGGTGCCGGTTGGGTGAGCGACACGCTCAAACAGCTGAGGCTGGAGGACGCCCGCGTATTCGATGCGCCCTATGGCGAACTGCCTGATCTGTCCCAGTGGGATCCGACGCGTGATGTGGTTTTCACCTGGAACGGCACGACGTCCGGTGTCCGTGTACCCGATGGCGCGTGGATTCCGGATGATCGCGAAGGTCTGACGATCTGCGACGCAACATCCGCGGTCTTTGCGATGGACCTGCCATGGCAGACGCTCGATGTCGTGACGTGGTCATGGCAAAAGGTGATGGGCGGCGAAGCAGCACATGGCATGCTGGCTCTCTCGCCCCGCGCGGTGGAGCGGCTCCAGTCATATTCCCCGCCCTGGCCGATGCCGAAGATTTTCCGGCTGACCAAGGGCGGCGAGCTGATCGAAGGCATCTTCCGGGGAGAGACGATCAATACCCCGTCCATGGTGTGTGTAGAGGATGCGCTGGACGGGCTGGCCTGGGCCGAAGGCATCGGCGGCCTCAAGGGTCTGATGAAGCGCAGCGAGGACAATCTTGCCGCGATCGCAGACTGGGTCGGTCGCTCCGACTGGGCCGGTTTTCTGGCCGAAGACCCTGCGCAGAGATCTTCCACATCTGTCTGTATCAAGATCATCGATCCGTGGTTTGCGGCGCTTGATGCCTCCGTGCAGTCTTCCGTGCCCAAAAAGATCGATGCGCTGCTCGATGCCGAGGGCGCGTCGTTCGATATAAACGGCTATCGCGATGCGCCCCCCGGTCTTCGTATCTGGGCCGGTGCAACGGTGGAAACATCGGATCTCGAAGCGCTTTTCCCATGGCTCGACTGGGCCTATGCAACCGTCAAGGCAGAGCTGGCAAACGCCGCCTGAGCAGGATTTATCATGTCAAAAGTACTTATCTCGGACAGCCTCAGCGCTGCCGCCGTCGAAATTTTCAATGCCAACGGCATCGAAACCGATGTTATCACCGGGATGAAACCCGAAGAGCTTATCGCCTGTATCGGAGAATATGACGGTCTCGCGATCCGGTCCGCCACGAAGGTGACGCAGGCGGTTATCGATGCGGCGACCAACCTCAAGGTCATCGGCCGCGCCGGGATCGGCGTGGACAATATCGACATCGACGCGGCTTCCGGTCGCGGCATCGTGGTCATGAACGCGCCCTTCGGCAATTCGATCACGACGGCTGAACACGCTGTCGCCATGATGTTTGCGCTGGCCCGCCAGATTCCGCTGGCCAACCAGTCGACCCAGTCCGGCAAATGGGAAAAATCCAGGTTCATGGGCGTCGAAGTGACCGGCAAGGTCCTGGGCATCATCGGCTGCGGCAATATCGGATCGATCGTCGCCGACCGGGCGCTCGGGCTTCGGATGAAGGTCATCGCGTCCGATCCGTTTCTCACGCCCGAACGCGCGGAGTCCCTCGGGGTCGAGAAAGTCGAGCTGGACGAACTTTTCGCTCGCGCCGAAATTATTACGTTGCATACCCCGCTCACCGACAGCACCGCCGGTCTGCTGAACGCCAAGAATTTCGCGAAAATGCGGGATGGGGTTCTTGTCGTGAACTGCGCGCGCGGTGAATTGGTCGTCGAAGCCGATATGAAGGCCGCCATTGAATCCGGGAAGGTTGCCGGATTCGCCGTCGACGTGTTTCCGCAGGAGCCGCCGGAAGAGTACAGCATGTTCGGTATGGAGCAGGTGATCGCGACGCCGCATCTCGGCGCGGCGACGACCGAGGCCCAGGAAAAGGTCGCGCTGCAGATTGCCGAACAGATGTCCGACTACCTGAATACGGGGGCGGTTACCAACGCCCTGAACATGCCGTCGGTTTCGGCGGAGGACGCGCCGCGGCTGAAACCCTATATGGCGTTGGGAAGCCAGATCGGCAGTCTCGTCGGGCAGGTGGCCGAAAGCGGCCTGACGTCCGTGACCATCGAGTTCGAGGGAACGGCGGCTGAAATCAACACGCGGCCGGTGACATCGTGCCTGCTCGAGGGGCTTTTGTCTCCCCTGATGAGCGGGGTGAACATGATCAATGCACCGATACTTGCGCGCGATCGCGATATCGATGTGTCCGAGGTTCGGCACGAACGCGACAGCGAATACCAGACCCTGATCCGCCTCACGGTAGAGACCGAATCCGGTCCGATTACCGCAGCCGGTACGTTGTTCGGCGGCGACAAACCCCGGATTGTGGAGGTGAACGGCATCAATCTCGAGGCAGAGCTCAGCGAAAACATGCTCTACATCATCAACAAGGATCGCCCCGGATTTATCGGGCGCTTCGGCACCACCCTCGGAGATGCCGGCGTCAATATTGCCACCTTCCAGCTCGGCCGGGTCAAACAGGGCAGCGATGCGCTGGCGCTGATTCAGGTCGATGGTGAACTGTCGGATGCCGTACTGGCCGATCTCCGGGCGCTCCCGGATGTTGTCCAGGCGAAAGCACTTTCCTTCTGATCATTGCCTCAACCTGCGGAGAGGGCCGTTTTCCGTTTGCCGAACGCGTCTAAAGCCGTTACCAAAGCCGCGCTCAGGAAGACAGGATTATGACCGACCTAGAACGAAAAGCGCTGCTCCCCGCCGGGCTGAGGGATATTCTGCCGCCAGACGCCGCCTTTGAAGCTGAAATCTGCGAGACACTCGTCGCGGGTTTCGCCGGTCATGGCTACGAGCGGGTGAAGCCCCCGCTCGTCGAGTTCGAAGACAGCCTGATGAGCGGCGCGGGCGCGGCCGTCTCTGCCGATACCTTTCGCCTGATGGACCCCGTGTCGCAACGGATGATGGGGGTGCGGGCCGACATAACGACACAGGTCGCCCGGATCGCGCTCACCCGGCTGACGGACAAGCCGCGGCCGCTGCGGTTGAGCTACACCGGGGAGGTCCTTCGGGTCCGCGGCACGCAGCTGCGTCCGGAACGGCAGATTGCGCAGGTCGGGGCAGAGCTGATCGGCGCCGAGAGCGCGGAAGCGGATATCGAGATCATCGCGATCGCCGTTGCTTCGCTGCGGGAAATAGGCGTTCCACATCTGTCTGTGGATCTGACGATCCCCCCGCTGGTGCCGGCGCTGATGGAGGCGATGCCGCTTGAAGATGACGAATACCGTGCATTGCGGGATGCGCTCGACCGAAAGGACGTCCGGGCCGTCCGCGAGCACGGTGGGGAGCATGTCGAAGCACTCTGCAGCCTTATGGACGGGACCGGGCCGGCGACCAAAGCGCTGGAAGCGTTGTCCGGGCTGTCTTTGCCGGTTGCGCCTGCCAGAGAGCTCGATCGGCTCCGGATCGTGGTAGAAGGGCTCGGCCGCCGCCTGCCGGATCTGGATATCACCGTAGACCCTGTTGAGAACCGCGGGTTCGAATATCACACCGGCGTCGGTTTTACGTTTTTCTCGCGCGGCGAGCGCGGCGAGATCGGCGGCGGCGGACGATATATCGCCACGCTTAACGGCGCCGACGCCGGAAACGACAACGGGGAGCCCGCAACGGGGTTTACGCTTTACGTTGACAACATCATGAGAGTGCTGCCGTCACCGGTTGCCCGGTCGCGCATATATGTGCCGCCGGGCGTTCCGGCGGGCGATCTCGCCGGGTTACGTCGTGACGGATGGGTGACGGTGGCCGGGCTGACTGAAATCACGGATGCGCCGGCCGAAGCGCGCCGACTTGAATGTTCGCATGTCTGGGTGTCCGGCCGTGCCGAACCGCTGGAACAGGGATAGAAAATTATGACCAATGTCGCAGTCGTCGGGTCGCAATGGGGCGACGAGGGCAAGGGAAAGATCGTCGATTGGCTTTCCGAACGTGCCGATGTCGTCGTGAGGTTTCAGGGCGGTCATAATGCGGGCCATACGCTGGTCATCGATGGCAAGGTCTACAAATTAAGCCTGCTGCCGTCCGGCGTGGTCCGCGGCAAGTTGTCGATTATCGGCAACGGAGTGGTGATCGATCCCTGGGCACTGATGTCCGAAATAGAAACCGTGCGGGGACAGGGTGTCGAGGTTACGCCGGACACCCTTAGGATAGCCGAAAACGCGACGCTGATTCTGCCGTTGCATGGCGCGCTCGACCGTGCGCGGGAGACGGCGCAGGGCGCCGGCAAGATCGGGACGACGGGCCGGGGCATTGGCCCCGCCTATGAGGACAAGGTCGCGCGGCGCGCGATCCGGATCTGCGATCTAGCCGATCCCGATACGCTTCCCGAACGGATCGAAAATCTCCTGACCCATCACAACGCGCTATTGCGCGGTCTGGGCGCTGAAGAAATCGACGGAGCGGAAACCCTCGACGCATTACGGGGCATTTCCGCTGAACTCCTGTCCTACGCGGCGCCTGTCTGGCGGTCGCTCGATGAGGCTTATCGCACCAGCAAACGAATTCTGTTCGAGGGGGCGCAGGGCTTCATGCTCGATGTGGATCACGGGACGTATCCGTTCGTGACGTCCTCCAATACGCTTGCGGGGCAGGCGGCGGCCGGCAGCGGCATTGCCGTGGGCGGTATCGGATATGTTCTCGGGATTACCAAGGCATATACAACCCGTGTCGGATCGGGTCCCTTTCCATCGGAGCAGGAGAACGATCTTGGCAACCTGCTCGGCCAGCGGGGGCATGAATTCGGAACAGTCACCGGCCGCAAGCGGCGCTGTGGATGGTTTGATGCAGTGCTTGTCCGCCAATCCGCGCAAATCGGCGGCATTAATGGAATCGCGCTCACCAAGCTCGACGTGCTCGACGGTATAGGCGATTTGAGCGTCTGCGTGGGATACCGCCATGACGGCGTCGAATATGACTACCTTCCCGCGGGGCGGAATATCCAGGCCGGAATAGAGCCGATATACGAGGTTCTGGAAGGGTGGAACGAGAGTACGCGGGGGGCGAGAAGCTGGGCGGATCTCCCGGCTGCGGCGGTCAAATATGTCCGCCGGATCGAGGAACTGATCGGCGTTCCTGTGGCCCTGCTGTCGACGAGCCCGGAACGGGACGACACCATCCTGGTCAAGGATCCTTTCGCCGCCTGATCGGCATGCTTAACCGCCTGCCTTTTACGGCTGTCAAAGTGTTTGAATTCAACGGGTTGAAATCGATCCGGCGTTAACGAAGCTTTCGTTGATGAACCGCTAAAATACGCTGTCAATCGTCTTGTAACGATGACGGAGTATTGGATTTGAATGGATTGGCCGAAGAGACGGCAGCCGGCGAGAGGCACGAGGATGAAAACGGAGTCATCCTTGACGACAAGTATCGCATTATCCCGTCGTCTCCCCTTGTGGAACTGGGAACGCCCGGTGCTCAGGCGTATGTCGCCCGTAACCTGAAGAACCCTGGCGAGTCTGTGTTCGCGCGGATCTGCGAACCCGGCGTGTTTCCGCGCGTGGAGGTCATGGTGCAGCTCAAGAACCTGCGCGAAGCGGCCGCCATTATTCCGGAAGACTGGGGGTCTGTTGCCTGGCCGCTGACGGGGCAGAAATGTTTCGCCATTATATTCCGGCGGCCCGAAGGCGGGCCGGTGATGCCGTCGCTAAGCGCCAAAATTCCGAAGATCGATCCGGAACGTATACTGAAATCCTTTTTAGTGCCGGCGTTGACGACCCTTTCCCTTTTCGAGCGGCGCAAGATTACCCACCGGGCGATCCGTCCGGACAATGTGTTTTCCAGAGGTCCCGATGGCGGCGGTTATATCATCGGCGATTGTGTGTCGGTGCCCCCGTCATGGGGGCAATCGACGATATTCGAGACCATTGAATCCTCGATGACGCCCGCTGTCGGACGTGGCAAGGGGACGATCGCCGACGATCTCTATGCTCTCGGCGCAACGATGCTTTTCATGGGCCTGGGACGATGCCCGGTCGCTGATATGAATGAGCGGGATCTCCTCGCCTCGAAGGTCGAGAACGGATCCTTCGGTGCGCTGATCGGTGGTGATGTTGTCCCGGCCGGTCTGCGCGAGCCAATACGCGGCATGCTCAGTGACGACCCGATCGACCGTTGGACGCTCGACGACCTGCATAACTGGACTTCCGGCACTCTTCGGCGCACTGCGCGTCCGATCCGGGATTACCGTATGGACCGACCCGTAAAATTCCGGGGTCGGGAGTACCGCAACACCCGAATGCTTGCCCAAGCCTATGGCGTCCATTGGAAAGAAGCGGCCAAACAATTGCGGTCGAAAGAATTCGATACCTGGCTGCATCGCGGTCTGTCGGACGCCGATCTTGTCGAGGTGATTGAGGATATCATTACCTCGAGCGCCGGCAGCGAGGGGGATGCGGGCGATGCGAAACTGGTCACGCGGGTTTGTTCCGTCCTGGATGCCGAGGGACCTCTGAGATGCAAGGGCCTGACCGTGATGCCGGATGGGGTGGGCTATGCGCTCTCGGCGGCCGTCGAAAACGGGGACAAGGATACGGTCAACCTCGTTACCGAACTCGTTCAGAAGGGTATCGCCAGCGACTGGTTCCAGCAGAAGATCATTCTCGGACGATCGGACCTGACCCTTGAATCGAAAATGTTCAAGACGCTGCAGCAATTCGTGCGGCACGCCGGGCCCGGCTACGGTGTCGAAAGGGTGCTCTATGAACTGAACCCGTTTCTTCCCTGCCGCAGCAAGTCCGTGTCATCCGCATATGTTTACTCTCTCCGGGATCTTCTGCCGGCGCTCGAGAAGGTCGTTGCGGAAAAAGGCACTCTCGGGAAGCTGATCGACCGGCATATCGCCGCGTTTATCGCCAGCCGTATCAAGGGGTCTGTTGATACCCAGCTCGTCTTGCTGGAAAATACGACTGGAGTGATGGTCGGGGCGAAGATAGGCATGGTCGGCCTGCTGGCGAAAGTCCAGAACGAATACCCGCATCAGATGACGCCTCATCTCGCGGCCTGGCTTGTCCAGGAACTGCAGCCTGCCGTCGGACGCTATCACAGCAAGTCGCTCAGGAAACGCATCAGCGAAAAAATGGACGAAGCCGCCAGCAGCGGCGACCTGATCGGACTTTACCAGACCCTTTCCAGCAAGAACATCGTGGAGAGAGATGAAAAAGCGCATGGCAAAGCCAAACGTGAATACTTGGCCTCGCTGCGGGAGATCAAACGTCTTGAATCCGAAGAGTATCAGTTCGAGGCCAAACGAACCGGCTGGCGGATCGCCGCCGGAATCAGCCTTGTTATCGGCACCGTAACCACAATCGGAGTCTTCAGCTGGTAGCTTCGGGCTGCCGGAAAGAGATCAGATCGCTATGGCAAAAACATCCAAAGTGCGGAGTGCCGGTGGCAAGCCGATAGGCAAGACAACGGCCCTGCTGATCGTTTGCGGAGCGATCGCATTCATTATCGCGGCCCTGCCGAGCGTCATCATTCTGGTGGTCGGGATGGTCCCGACCATCGTCGCCTATATTATCGACCTGACGCCCGGAAGGTATGCGGCGCGCTGTGTCGCGGGGTTGAACATTGCAGGGGTCGTGCCGTTCCTCAACCGCCTTTGGGGATCGACCAACGATATGGCGGCGGCGATAAATATCGTCACAGACGTCTATGCCTGGCTGGCTTTTTATGCGGCATCCGGGGTCGGATGGCTCTTGTTTTCAAGCCTCCCCGGTATCGTCGCGTCTTTCAAAACCTATAGCGCGCGTCGCCATGCGAACGCATTGCGGAGCCGTCTGGAAGAGCTCAAGGAGGAATGGGGCGACGAAATCTCCGGCTCGACGCCCGCCATTCAGCCAGAGGGCGACGACAATACCGAAATCCCCGAGACAGAGGGGGCGCCTGCCTGAGGTCTGTTCTGTCCCGGGCCGGTTCTACGGCGGACCGCTATGCGTCGGAGAGCAATCCGTCGCGCTGGATCCGGCCGCCGATCGCCGCCGATTTCATCGCTTTTTGCAGCTTCTCGAAGGCCCGCACCTCGATCTGGCGAACACGCTCGCGCGAGATGCCGTATTCCTGGCTGAGATCCTCGAGCGTTTTGGGGTTTTCCTCCAGCCGCCGCGCGGCGAGGATTTTGCGCTCCCGATCGTTGAGGACTTTCATCGCATCGACCAGCATTTTGCGGCGCTCGGCCATTTCTTCCTGATCCGCGAGCACGGTTTCCTGGTTGTCTGAATCGTCGACGAGCCAGTCCTGCCATTCGCCCTCGGAATCCGCGCGGACCGGCGCGTTGAGCGAGGAATCCGGCCCCGACATCCGCCGGTTCATGTTGATCACTTCCTCCTCGCTGACGTCGAGCTTGGTCGCGATCGTCTTCAGGTGTTCCTGGTTCAGGTCGCCCTCTTCGAGCGCCTTGATCTCGCCTTTCATGCGCCGAAGATTGAAAAACAGCTTTTTCTGCGCCGCCGTCGTGCCGATTTTCACCAGCGACCAGGACCGCAGGATGTATTCCTGGATCGATGCCTTGATCCACCACATTGCGTATGTCGCCAGGCGGAATCCTTTTTCCGGTTCGAACCGCTTGATCGCCTGCATGAGGCCGACATTACCCTCTGAAATCACTTCTCCCAGCGGCAGGCCGTATCCGCGATAGCCCATGGCGATCTTGGCGACCAGCCGCAGATGGCTGTTAACCATCCGGGCCGCGGCCTCGGGGTCCTCGTGCTCTTTCCACCGCTTGGCGAGCATGTATTCCTCTTCAGGTTCGAGCAGGGGAAACTTGCGGATTTCCTGCAGGTACCGCGACAGATTGCCGTCCGGGTTGAGATTGGGGGCCGAGGGTAGATTTCCGTTCATCCGCAAAGCATCCGTTATCTGGTCGTATATCCAAGGTCCGACCGAATATTCCGATCGAATATTACGCATCCGGACAGCCGCATGATCGCCTGAAAAGCGTTCATCCGGACCTGAATACTATTATCTAACACCTATTAGATAATCATCTATGCGTTAAACTTCCAGACTTGCGTAAAATTTGGGCTAATACATCGAGGTCGGGTGGTAACGGGGCCTCGAATTGCCGGAATTCGCCTGAAACCGGATGTTCGAACCCCAAAAGCCGGGCATGGAGCGCCTGGCGGCCCAGTCCGGCGATCATCGCCGACGCTTCCGGCGTCAGGTGAGACATGCGGGCCCGGGTCGCGCCGCCGCCATAGACCTGGTCGCCGATCACCGAGTGGCCGATATGGGCCATATGTACCCTGATCTGATGGGTCCGTCCTGTTTCGAGGCGGCATTCCACCAGGGACGCCGCTCCGGCCGCATAGGCCGCTTCGGTCCGGTAGTTCGTCACAGCCGTTTTTCCGCCTTCCGCGTGAACCGCCATCTTCTTGCGGTTGCGCGGGCTGCGGCCGATATTTCCCTCGATCGTGCCGTGGCTCGGGCTCGGCATGCCCCACACAAACGCGGCATAGGCGCGCTCGATCGAATGGTCGGCGAACTGCCGGGTCAGCCCTTCATGCGCCGGACCCGTCTTGGCCGATACCATCAGGCCGCTGGTATCCTTGTCGAGGCGGTGAACGATCCCCGGCCGGCGGACGCCGCCAATACCCTTCAGACTGTCGCCGCAATGGGCGATCAGGGCATTCACGAGGGTCCCGGTCAGGTTCCCGGGCGCCGGATGCACGACTAGTCCCGGCGGCTTGTTGATGACGATCAGGTCGTCGTCCTCGAAAACCACGTCGAGCGGAATATCCTCGCCCTGAGGCACGGCATCGACCGATGCGGGAATACGGAGAAAAAACCGCTCCCCGGGTTTGACCCTGTAGGACGGCTCAATTATCGTCCCGCCCGGCGAACCGGCGGCGTCGAGGCACCCGTCCTCGATCAGCTTTTTCAGGAACGACCGGGACCGGTCGGGCAGGGCGTTTGCCAGCAGCCGGTCGACACGTTCGCCTTCCGCGCCGGGCGGCACGACGATATCAAGCGGTTCGGCGATCGGGCTATCTTCGGTCATTTCAGGGTAAGGACATATGCGATGCGGGCTCTCAAGGCTATTGTAATCGGAATGGGCGTGCTGATTATTCTTGGCGTTATTCTCCTCGTCGTGCTGCTTGCCCAGAAGTCCGGCGACAAGATCGGCAGCGTGCTGACGGAAGGGAAGCCGCCCGTGATCGCCGATATCGTCCTGCCCGCCGGCGCCGAGGTGGTGGAAACCCGGGTCGGCGGAGAGCGGATTGTCCTCCGCCTGCGCCTGCCGGACGGCAAAGGGCGGCTGATTATCCTGGATGCCGCCACAGGCAGGCAGACCGGACAGACCGAACTGACGTTTCGATAGGGGGCGGCCCGTTCAGGTGTCCGGGGCCGGGGACCAGTGGAGACGGTTGCATCGGCCGGACTTTCCCCGCCGCCTGCCGGCCCCCATTCCGCTTGCAACAGACCGGGCGATGACCTAGAACATCGATCCTTCGATAGTCTATGCCACGTCCCCTTCGTCTAGTGGCCTAGGACGCTGGCCTCTCACGCCGGAAACAGGGGTTCGAGTCCCCTAGGGGACGCCAATTCTTGCATGGCTTCGAAGAAGCTCCGTTTCATGTCCCGGTACAAAACCCGACGCGCCTTCGGCCGCGTCTTTGCACCATGTCCGCCGGCACCGCGCCTCCGCCTGAAAGCTTGATGCGCGATATATCGAGATCGCTCTTGATCAGCGCATGCGGGAACGCCTAATCAAAACCCTGCGGGGCGGACTGAGCCGTCGATCGGTCTCAAACGGTTATGGACAAGACAGAAGGCGAAAAAATGGACAAGGCGCTGGTACTATTTTCCGGCGGGCAGGACAGTGCGACCTGCCTCGCCTGGGCGCTCGACAGGTTCGATGCGGTCGAGACGGTCGGGTTCGATTACCGGCAGCGTCACCGGGTCGAGCTGGATTGCCGCCCCAGGGTGCTTGATGGTTTCCGGGAGCGCTTTCCCGCATGGGCGGCAAAGCTCGGGGAGGACCATCTCATCGATATGTCCGTCCTCGGTTCGATCAGCGATACCGCGCTGACCCGGGAAGTCGGGATCGAGATGAACGAGGGCGGGTTGCCGAATACGTTCGTGCCCGGGCGCAATCTGGTGTTTCTCACCTTTGCCGCCGCACTGGCCTGGCGCCGGGGCGCGAAGCATCTGGTCGCCGGTGTGTGCGAGACGGATTATTCGGGCTACCCCGATTGCCGGGACGACACGCTCAAGGCCCTGCAGGTGGCGCTTAATCTCGGCATGGAGTCCCGCTTTGTCGTTCATGCGCCGCTGATGTGGATCGACAAGGCAGAGACGTGGAAACTCGCAGCGGACCTTGGCGGCGATGCCCTGATCGATCTCGTCCTCGAGGAAACCCACACCTGCTACCTCGGCAATCGGGAAGACCGGCATCTATGGGGATACGGCTGCGGGTCCTGCCCGGCCTGCGACTTGCGGTCCCGGGGCTGGGAGAAATTCCGGAGCCGGGAACGACCCGCCTGACATAAACGGGTGTTGGGCCGGATTCGCAATTGTTGGCCCATTCGCGGTTGATTGGTTTATGTTGACGAAGCGAATTCACCTGTGACGCGGCCCCGCCCGGAAAAGCCGGCAAAGCTCATTATACCCAGCGACGCGACAACGGCGGTTGCCGAATGCGTCTGACGATTCAAGATTATGAAAATTCTGTTCCTGACCGAAAACTACCCGCCCGAGACCAATGCGGCCGCGAACCGCGTCCATGAACGCGCGAAGTTCTGGGCCGACTGGGGGCATGAGGTCACGGTGATCACCTGTGCGCCCAATTTCCCGAAGGGGCGGTTGCACGAAGGCTATGCCAATAAATGGTACCAGACCGGGACGATGGACGGGATCAGGGTCGTCCGCGTGAAGACGTTTATCTCCGCGAACGAGGGCATCGTCCTCAGGATGCTCGACTTCCTGACGTTCATGGTCACGGGCTTCGTCGCGAGCCTTTTCCAGAAGCGCCCTGACGTGGTGGTGGCGACCTCGCCGCAGTTCTTCACCGCCGTCGCGGGATGGGCTGTCGGGTTCTGCCGCCGGCGTCCGTTTGTCTTCGAACTCGGCGACATCTGGCCGGCATCGATCATCGCCGTCGGGGCGATGGAGCCGAGCCTGATGATCCGCATGCTCGAGCGCCTCGAGCTTTTTCTCTACCGCCAATCGGCGGCGATCGTCGCGCTGACGCCGAAATTCAAGGAAAACCTGGTCAGCCGCGGCATCGACGGCGACAAGATTTCCATCGTGATCAACGGCGTCGATATCGACCGTTTCAGAAAGACGCCGCGGGACGACGCGCTCGCGGCGGCTTGGGGGCTGAAGGACAAGTTCGTCATCGGCTATATCGGAACCCATGGCATGGCGCACGGCCTGTCGAACGTGCTGGAGGCAGCGACCCGTCTCCGGGACAATGACCGGGTCCGGTTCCTGTTTGTCGGCGACGGCGCGGAACGGAACGACCTGATCCGCTTGGCCGGCGAAAAGGGGCTGGACAACGTCCTGTTCATCCCGTCGCAGCCGCGGGAGAAAGTCCCCGCGATCTGGAGCGTCTGCGACGTGGCGTTGGTGCATCTCCGGGATTCGGTTGTCTTTAGCGAAGTGATACCGTCGAAGATATTCGAGGCGATGGCCATGGGCCTGCCGACCCTGCTGGTCGCGCCCCGGGGCGTCGCCAGCGATATCGTCCTGTCGACCCGGTCGGGTGTATGGGTGGCGGCCGAACAGCCCGATCGTCTCGCCCATGTCGCCGCGCGGCTTGCGGAAAAGCAGCGTTTGCTGGAAAGGCTCGGGCGGAACGGATCGGCCGCGTCGGGCCGGTTCAGCCGTCGCCGTCAGGCGGAGGAAATGATCCGCGTGCTCGAGGTTGTTGCCGCCGGAAATGGCGGGCGCAGCGGCATCGATTCCGATCCGCAGAATTTTCTGCGCTGAACCGGCCCGGTATCGCCTGCCGGGCATGCCTGTCCGGAATGCTTTTTGCGGCAACGCGCGATTCAGCGGCTTTCGGAAAACGGGTGGTCAGAGAAAAACGGGCGGTCAGAGAAACGTCCGCGCATACATTTCGCGCATATGCGCTTCGACGGTTGTCGGCGGGTATCGCGGGGTTTCGCCGGGTTCGAGACAGCCCGGCAGGGCGGCGACTTCGTGGTCCAGCCTGCCGCTGTAGAAAAACGGAATCGAATAGCGTTCTTTTCCGGAAAAATTGACGACCCGGTGCAGGGTGGAGCGATAGCGGTCGTTGGTCCATCGCGCGATCATGTCGCCGAGATTGACGATGTACGAGTCCGCCATGGGCGGCGCATGAATCCATTCGCCGTCAGCACCCATCACCTGAAGGCCGCCATTGTCGTCCTGCATCAGCATCGTGATGCCGCCGAAATCCGCATGCGCGCCGCAGCCTTTTTCGTCCGGATGAGCGTTTGCCGGCTGGGGCGGATAATGAAGCGGGCGCAGGCCGAACAGGGGCTCCGTGCAGTATTCGTCGAAAAACGACTCATCGAGGTCCAGCGACAGTGCGATGCCGCGCATGAGAGTCTCGCCGAGGTCCAACATTTCGGCGACATAGGCATTCATCGTTTCGCGGAAACCGGGCATGCCGTCCGGCCATCGGTTGGGGCCGAGATTAAACCCGCCCGCGACGACGCGTGGATGGTCCAGCGGCAGTTCCTCGCCGATAAACAGGCCTTCCTTGAGGTCCGGCGGCGCGCCCGATTCAAGGGTCTGGGTGCGCATCGACTCGTACCCGGCATTTCCGACGGAATATTTCATGTCCATCGCCATCTTGCGGTCCATCGGGAGGGCGAAGAACGCGGCGGTCTGCTCGAACATGGCGGCCCGCAATTCCTGGGGGACTCCGTGGCCGACAATGTACATGAAGCCGAGGTCGAGGCAGGCGGCCCGGATGTTCCCGGCGACCTCCCGGCGATCGGCAGGGTCGGCGCTTCTCAGGCCTGAAACATCTATTACCGGCAGCGCATTTTCGGTAACGCGACGCGCCTCCAGATTTCCCATGAGAAAACTCCTTGAACAATCGAATGCCAGATAAGCCGGATTCGGCGCACCCGTCCAGCGGTTGTCGGCTATTTTTTCGCCATTATCTGTCACCGGCTAAATTTTAATCAGTATTTGAAGCGCCGCTTAAACGCCGATCAGGTTTGTCAGCCCCGGTCCGGATATCCGACCGAATCCCGGTCTCCGAGACTGGCACGGCGCTTGCATAACGAAGGTCGGGAATCAGGGGGCATCGGGAGTCTCGGCAGGCCTATGGGATGGGGAAATCTTCATCGGCCGAAGCGCCCGACCGGACCACCCGGAGAAAACAGGAGAGAAGCATGCTCGTCACCCGGCAGAATGTATTGCGCAAGTTCTGGTATGCCGTCGTACCCATCGAAAAGCTCGATGAAGGTCCATTCCCGTTCACACTGCTGGGTGAACCGATCGTGCTCTGGAAAGATGCGGACGGAAACCCGTGCGCGATCCGCGACCGGTGCTGTCACCGGACCGCCAGGCTTTCCAAGGGTTTCGTTGAGAACGGCAATATCGTCTGCGGCTACCATGGCTGGACCTATGACAGCGGCGGCGCCTGCGTCCGGATCCCGCAGATGGAGGACGACGACGCCAAGCGCCGGAAGATCAGCGTCGAATCGTTTCGGTGCAAGGAAGCCTGCGGCTATGCCTGGGTGGCGCTTGAGGAGCCGCTCCGCGACATCCCCGACATTCCCGAGGAATCGATGCCCGGTCTTCGCCGCATCAATCAGTTCTATGAGGTCTGGAACACCAGCAGTATCCGCTTCCTCGAAAACGCCTTCGACAATTCGCATTTCTTTTACGTGCATCGCGAAACATTCGGTCAGTTCGAAAACCCGAAGCCGTCGAGCTATGAGATCAGCGAACACGAATGGGGCTTCGACGCCAGGACAGAGGTGCCGATCAAGAACCCGCCGGAAAGCCACGCGTTGACCGGAACGACCGACCCGGAAACCGTCCGCTATCTCAGCAACAACTATTATGTGCCGTTTACGAGGCGGTTCGGATGTTCCTATCCGGGCGGCCTTATTCATACGATCATCAACTGCGCGACGCCGATCGATGACGAGCATATCGCGCTGACCCAGTGGCTCTATCGCAACGATACCGAAGAGGACGCGCCCGCGGCGACGCTGAACGCGTTCGACCGGAAGGTGACGAATGAGGACCGCGATATCCTGGAGGCGACGGACCCCGATGTCTGCATCGATGTGAGCCGCCGGGTGGAGGAGCACATGCCGTCCGACCGGCCCGGTCTGGTGGTGCGCAAGCTGCTGATGGACCTGCTCGCCCGACATGGCGAGGTCGAAGTGTATCGGTCGGGCGGGCACTCGTGAAACGGCCTGCGCTGCCACTCGATGAGCCGACGGAGGGGATTCAGCCGTCGATCGTCAAACGCGCCGGCGGGGTCGCCTGTTCGCTCGCTGCCCGCGGCGACATGCCGATCACTCGGGGCGGGCGGTGTTTCGATTTCGCGCGCCTGTCGATGGATGATTATATCGTTCCGGACCGTGGCGAGGTAGTGATCGCGGGTGACGCTTGGGATATGATGAAATCCGATGTACGCCGCCATCTCACCGTCTGAAGTATCCGCTCCGTCCGCCGGGATCGTCCCCCTGCGCCGATGGGCCGACGGCGTGGCCGAGGTTTCCTTCGCGCAGGTCGACGGCGGAACCCGGCTCAAACATCTGTACCAGTCAGATCCCTGTCGTGTCCTGTTTCCGCGTCAGGCCGATGGCGCGCCGAAGGAGGCGGTCATCGTGACCACGTCCGGCGGTGTCGTCGGCGGCGACAGGCTGACATTCGAAATCGGCGCGTCTGCCGATTGCGTCGCGACGGTTACCACGCAGGCGGCGGAGAAAATCTACCGCGCCGCCGGTGCCGATTCCGAAATCGATGTCTCGATCAGCGCGGACGATTGCGGGTTTCTGGAATGGATGCCGCAGGAGACCATCCTGTTCGACGGCGCCCGGCTGCGCCGCCGGACCCGCCTCGACGTCGGCGGTACGGCGCGCGTCCTTGCCGGAGAGATTGTTGTTTTCGGGCGACGGGCGCGGGACGAGAAATTCACCTACGGTTTTCTGCACGATGACTGGCGGATATTCAAAGACGGGCGGCTCGTCTGGGCGGATGCGCTGCATCTGGAAGGGGCGATCGACGACCGGATTGCGGACGTCCATGCCTTTGACGGCGCCGCCGCCGTTGCGACGGCTATTTACGCGGCGCCGGATGCGGCGGCCCACCTCGAAACCGCGCGGGAACTGATCGGCGACGGCGGGGCGAGCTGTGTGGACGGTATCCTCGTCATCCGGATGGTGAATGGCGATGCGGCCGCCCTGCGCGCCGGTTTTGCGCGGTTCTGGAAAAATTTCCGACATGAAACAGCCGGCCTGCCGGCAACCCTGCCACGGGTCTGGGAAGTATAGGGAGATCGAAGATGCAACTCTCACCACGTGAAAAAGACAAATTGCTCGTCGCGATGGCGGCGATGGTCGCGCGCAAGCGGCTGGAACGGGGCGTAAAGCTTAACCACCCCGAAGCGATCGCGCTGATCACCGATTTCGTCGTCGAGGGCGCGCGGGACGGGCGCAAGGTCGCCGAACTGATGCGCGACGGCGCGACGGTGATCACCCGCGACCAGGTGATGGACGGGATTGCCGAGATGATCCACGAAATCCAGGTCGAGGCCACCTTCCCCGACGGGACCAAGCTGGTCACCGTTCACGAACCCATTCGTTGAGGAGCCGCGCCATGAAACCCGGAGAAGTCATCACCGCCCCCGGCACGCTGATCCTGAACGAAGGCCGCGATACGCTGGAACTTGTAATCTCGAACACGGGCGACCGGCCGATCCAGGTCGGCTCCCATTATCACTTTTATGAAACCAATGAGGGCCTGTCCTTCGACCGCGAAGCGGCACGCGGTTTCCGGCTCGATATTCCGGCCGGAACGGCCGTGCGGTTCGAACCGGGGCAGACCCGGTCCGTGCAGCTCGTCGCCTATGCAGGCGACCGGGCGGTGAGCGGCTTCAACGCGAAGATCAACGGAAAGCTGGAGGGCTGAGCCATGGCGTATGAAATCGAACGCAGCGCCTATGCCGACATGTTCGGCCCGACTACGGGCGACAAGGTCCGCCTGGCCGATACCGATCTGATTATCGAGGTCGAGGCAGACCGCACGATATACGGCGAAGAGGTCAAGTTCGGCGGCGGCAAGGTGATCCGCGACGGTATGGGACAATCCCAGGTCACGCGCGCCGGGGGCGCCGTGGATACCGTTATTACCAATGCGCTGATCGTCGACCACACGGGTATCTACAAAGCCGATATCGGTCTGAAGGACGGCCGGATCGCCGGAATCGGCAAGGCCGGCAATCCCGATATCCAGCCCGGCGTCGATATCATCGTCGGCCCCGGAACCGAGGCGATTGCGGCGGAGGGCAAGATCGTCACCGCGGGCGGCCTGGATGTGCACATCCATTTCATCTGCCCCCAGCAGATCGACGATGCGCTCTATAGCGGCCTGACCACAATGATGGGCGGCGGCACGGGCCCTGCGGCGGGCACAAATGCGACCACATGCACGCCCGGTCCCTGGCATCTCGCGCGCATGATGCAGGCGGCGGAGGCCTTTCCGATGAATCTCGGGTTCTTCGGCAAGGGCAACGCCTCGACGCCCCAGGCGCTGGAAGAACAGGTCAATGCGGGGGCCTGCGCCCTCAAACTGCACGAGGATTGGGGCACCACACCCGCCGCCATCGATACCTGCCTGAGCGTTGCCGACAACATGGACGTGCAGGTCCTGATCCATACGGACACGCTGAACGAATCCGGTTTCGTCGAGAACACGGTGGCCGCGTTCGAGGGCCGCACGATCCACGCCTTCCATACCGAAGGCGCCGGCGGCGGCCATGCGCCCGATATCATCAAGGTCTGCGGCGAGCCGAACGTCATCCCGTCATCGACCAACCCGACCCGTCCGTTCACCGTGAACACGCTGGATGAGCATCTCGACATGCTGATGGTATGCCATCACCTCGATCCGAAAATTCCGGAAGACGTCGCCTTCGCCGAGAGCCGCATCCGGCGCGAGACGATTGCGGCGGAGGATATTCTGCATGACATGGGCGCGTTTTCGATTATTTCCTCCGACAGTCAGGCCATGGGCCGGGTTGGCGAGGTCATCACGCGGACATGGCAGACTGCCGACAAGATGAAAAAGCAGCGCGGGAGCCTGCCGGAAGAAACCGGCGACAACGATAACTATCGGGTTCGCCGCTATGTCGCCAAATACACCATCAACCCGGCGATCGCGCATGGCATTGCCGAGCATGTCGGTTCTGTCGAGGTCGGCAAGCTCGCGGATCTCGTGCTCTGGAATCCTGCCTTTTTCGGCGCCAAGCCCGATGTCGTGCTGAAATGCGGCACGATTGCCGCCGCGCCGATGGGAGATCCGAATGCTTCGATTCCCACGCCGCAGCCGGTGCACTACCGCCCGATGTTCGGCGCCTTCGGCAAATCGCTCACCGCAAGCTCGGTCACGTTTGTGAGCCAGGCGGGGCTGGACGCGGGCCTCGGCGAGACGCTCGGTCTCGACCGGCAATTGCTGGCGGTCCGGAACACGCGGGGCGGCATTGGCAAGAAGTCCATGCTGCTGAACGACGCGACGCCCCGTATCGACGTCGATCCGGAAACCTACGAGGTCCGGGCGAACGGAGAATTGCTGACCTGTGAGCCGGCGGACGTGCTACCGCTGGCGCAGCGATACTTTCTGTTCTGATGCAACGGGCCACCCGGATGGCAGGGCGGGGACACTGGCCGGCGGCGGAGGCGGCCGGCACGGTGGTGCTCGACTACGAGGCGCGGCACCGGCGGCGTATCCGGCTTGTCTGCGATAACGGGACGCCGGTTCTCCTGGATCTCGAGAAAGCGACAGCCTTGCGCGATGGCGACGGCCTTGCGCTGGAAGATGGCGGCTGGGTTGCCGTGCAGGCGGCGGACGAAGACCTCGTCGAGGTCACCTGCACGTCGGCGCACGATCTGCACCGGATCGCGTGGCATCTCGGCAACCGCCATTGCCCGGCGGCGATAGAGGCAGACCGTATCCTGATACGGCGCGACCACGTGATCGAGGAAATGCTGCGCGGGATCGGCGCTGCGGTGAAACCCGTCATGGCACCGTTCGATCCGGAACGGGGCGCCTATGACGATGAAAACCTGGTTCACGGGCATCACCATGATTGATGACGGCGGCCTCTATCGGCTGCTGAGCTGGCTGTCGCCCAGCTACCCGGTCGGCGCGTTTTCCTATAGTCATGGCCTTGAATACGCTGTCGAAACCGGCCGTGTCGCGACGGCGGACGACGTGTCGGACTGGGTGTCGACGGTCCTGTTGCAGGGCACCGGGCGTGTCGACGGTATTCTGTTCCGCGAGGCCTATTCGGCGGTCGCCGCCGAAAACTGGGATCATCTGGACGGGATTGCCGCTCTCGGGAACGCCTTTCAGGCGACGTCGGAGTTCGCGCTTGAAACCCGCGCCCAGGGAAATGCGTTTATCAAGGCGACACTGGCGGCCTGGCCCGCCCATGCGCTGGCCCGGATCGAACAGGGTGCGGTGTACCCTGTGGCGGTCGGCGTTGCCTGTGCCGCCCACGGCATTCCCCTTGAAACGGCACTCCATGGTTATTTTCATGCATTCGCGGCAAATCTGGTTTCCGCGGCGGTGCGCCTGGTACCGCTTGGCCAGACCGATGGTCAGCTTGCCGTTGCGGCCCTCGCCGCTGCCGTCTCGGATGCGCAGCAACAGGCGCTTGTCATTCCGCTTGACGATATCGGCTCGGCGGCGCCGCTGGTCGATCTTGCATCCATGCACCATGAAACCCAGTACACGAGGCTCTTCAGATCATGACCACTTCCCCGCACGGCCCTCTCCGGGTCGGAATCGGCGGCCCCGTCGGTTCCGGCAAGACGGCCCTGACCGATGCGCTCTGCAAACACATGCGCGATCGCTACAACATCGCCGTCGTCACCAATGACATCTATACGCAGGAAGACGCGCAGTTTCTGACACGGTCGGGCGCGCTTGCGCCGGAGCGCATCGTCGGCGTGGAAACCGGCGGTTGCCCCCATACCGCCATCCGCGAGGATGCGTCTATCAATCTTGCCGCGATTGCGGATATGAATGTGCGGTTCCCCGATCTCGACATGGTCATCATCGAATCCGGCGGCGACAACCTGGCCGCGACGTTCAGTCCCGAACTCGCCGATATCACGATTTACGTGATCGATGTATCCGCCGGGGACAAGATTCCGCGGAAGGGCGGTCCGGGGATTACCCGGTCGGACCTGCTGGTGATCAACAAGATCGATCTTGCCCCGCTTGTCGGCGCCGATCTCGATGTGATGGACCGGGACTCGAAAAAGATGCGCGGCGATAAGCCGTTCATATTCTCGAACATAAAGGCGGGTGTCGGTGTCGCCGACATCGCGGCGCTGATAGAGGAAACCGGCGGGCTCTGATCCTGAATAGCGAATTACCGTCACTTTTCCGTGGTGATCGATCCCATTTTTATTTTTCGGGCCTGGCAGAGGCGCTCGAAGCTCCGGGCGACCCGTTCCTCCATCGGTGCGGCGCCGCCCCCGGGCAGGATCAGCGACAACTGGTCGTTTTTGATCTGCAGCCGGGACAGTTCCAGCAGTTCCGGGTTTCCCCCTGAAATCCGATAGGCGAGCCGCAATCCGAAACCGAGCGTCTCCGCCCGCCGGATCGCCCGTTTTGAGAGCAGGCTGCCGATATGGGCCACGCGCGCATCCGAGGATTTGCCGCCATAGCGCAGATAGACAGCAAGAGCGATAAAAGCCCGCTCCATGTGGTTGATTCCGAAGAACGGGTATTCGATCGTGCGATCGAAAGCGAATGAGGCGCGGTAATCGGGGTGGTCGCGCCAGGCGATGTCCGACAGGGTGCAGACGGCCAGTTGAAGGCGGCGTCGCCGGCGGTTCTCTGCTGACATTATCGGCGACAGCCACAGCAGCAACGCCTCGGCCGTTTCACTGAACCGGCCTTCCCGCTCGGAGAGGGCCGACGTTGCGGCGGCCAGCGGATCTTCAGCGATCTGGTCCGCTTCCATATGCCCGTATACATAGCCTTCGCGCACGCCGACTGCAGAAAACGTAACAGTTCTCGGCTTCGTGCGATCGATCAGTTCATTGAGCAGGAGACCGGTCAGCGGCATCGACATCCGGCGCTGGCTGACGACGCTTTCGAGGCCGGCGAGAGACTGCCTGGAAAGTCCTGCGAGCAACTTTGCCGTCTCCGCGGCGGCGGTCGCTGAAATGGTATAGCCGTGGATGATATCCAGCGGATAATTGCTGTCCACGATCTTGAGGCGGGCGAATGCGCGCCAGGCGCCGCCGATTGGAAAGAGGGTTTTCCCAGTGTATTTGCCGAGCCAGTCGACCTGGTCGAGCGCCTGGCAGATTTCTTTCCGCATCTTCCCCATATCGCCGGATGTCTGTGCCTGAAGGCGCATGGTGCCGATCGGGAGCGAGATCATCTCGTTGACTTCGCCGTGGCGTAGCGCCGCCAGCTCAAGGCTGCCGCCGCCCAGGTCCGCGATAATGCCGTCTTCCACGTACAGGCCGCGCTGGAGCGCCTGGGCAGAGAGAAGCGCTTCCTCCTGTCCGTCCAGAATCCGGATTTCGCAGCCGGTCAGGGAATGGACGGCCGCGATCAGTTCGCCGCCGTTTGTCGCATCGCGGACGGCAGACGTTGCAAAAGCCTCGAGCCGGTTCACGCCGTTATGCAGGGCAAGGCGCGAAAACCGCACGATCGCGGCGATGGCGCGGTCCATGGCCTCTTCCGGCAGCGCGCCCGTTTCGCCGAGGCCCGTACCGAGACCGCAGAATACCCGCTCGTTGAAAAGCGGGTGCGGGTATCCGTCAGTGATATCGAAAATTACCAGCCGTATGGAATTCGACCCGATGTCGATGACCGCGAAGGTCGTATATTTGTCCGAGAGTTGCGGCGGAATGCGTCAGTCTCCATCGGCTGCTGGCGCCGTGGCAAACGCGCCTGCGGCCCTATTTTTTCGCAGAGGTCTTCTTCCGCCCTTTTTTAAGCGCGCTGCCGCGTCCTGACAAACTCGGATTAGTCATAAAGTACTCATGCGCAGAAAACGGCTGGTTGCCGCTTTCAATCCGGGTGTATTCGCCATTTGCATTCATCTGCCAGCAATTGGTGTCGTCCTTCAGGCTGGATCCCAGAATCCGGTCGAGGATCTGCCGATGAACGGTGCGGTTTTCGACCGGAACCAGGGTTTCGACCCGTCTGTCGAGATTGCGCGGCATCCAGTCTGCGGACGATACAAAAACCTTCGCCCGCCGCGATGTAAGTCCGAACCCGGCCGCAAAGGCGACAATTCTGCTGTGTTCGAGGAACCTGCCGACAATACTTTTGACCACGATGTTTTCCGATAGCCCCGGGACCCCCGGCCGCAGACAGCATATTCCGCGAATAATCAGTTCCACGGGCACGCCGGCACGGGATGCCTTGTACAGACGGTCGATCATGCCCGGATCGACCAGCGCGTTCAGTTTCACCAGGATGCCGGACGGCTTTCCGGCTTTCGCATTGGCGATTTCATCGTCGATCAGCCGGTAAAGCGTTTCCCGCATTCCGATGGGAGACACGGAAATTTTTTCAAGTTTTGCGGGCGGCGCGGATCCGGTCATGAAATTGAACAGGGCGGCCGCATCCCGGCAAAGGGCGGGGTCGCATGTGAAGAACGACAGGTCGGTATAGATGCGGGCGGTAATCGGGTGGTAATTCCCTGTGCCGAAATGCACATAGGACCGGAGTCCGCGGCGTTCCTTTCTGACCACCAGCGATACCTTCGCGTGGGTCTTCAGGTGAACGAAACCGTATACGACGTGCACGCCGGCGCGTTCCAGATCGCGCGCCCAGCGGATATTCCGTTCTTCGTCAAAGCGCGCCTTCAGCTCGACCAGCGCGGTCACGGATTTGCCGGCTTCGGCGGCGGATATCAGCGCGGCGACGATCGGGGAATCCTCGCTCGTGCGATACAGCGTCTGTTTGATGGCGACAACGCCGGGGTCCGACGCCGCCTGCCGGATGAACTGCACGACGACATCGAAGCTCTCATAGGGATGATGGACAAGAATGTCTTTCTGGCGCACCGCGGCAAAGCAATCGCCCTTGTAGTCCCGGATGCGTTCGGGGAAGCGGGCGCGGAAGGGTTTGAACAGAAGATCGGGCCGGTCATCCGTGATGATCTCGGCGACGTCGACGAGGGAGACGAGTCCTGCGATGCGAAATGTATTCTCGTCCTCGACCTTCAGTTCGCGCTGCAGAAAATCATGCATTTCGTCCGGCAGTGAGTCTTCGATCGCGAGCCGCACGACGGATCCGCGCCGCCGTTCGCGCAGCGCTTCTTCGTACAGCCGGACCAGGTCTTCGGCTTCTTCCTCCATGTCGATATCGCTGTCCCGAATGACCTGGAACACGCCGTGATACTGGATCTTGATCCCCGGAAAAAATTTCCCGAGAAAAATGCCGATAATGTGTTCCATTGCGATAAAGCGGATTTTGCGGCCGGGCAGCCGCACGAACCTCGGCAGGCTGTGGGGGATCGTGATCAGCCCGATCAATGGCTCGTCGTCGTTCTTCTTCTCCATCATCAGGGCCAGGGTGAAGTCGAAACTGGGGATGAACGGAAAGGGATGTGCCGGATCGATTGCAACGGGCGTCAGCACGGGGAACGCCTCGTCCATGAAATACCGCTCGAGCCATTTCATTTCGGCGCCGGAAAGCGACCCCGGCAGGATCACAGCGATTCCGGTTTTTTCGAGCAGCTTCTGAAGTTCCGCCCAGCGATGCTGCTGTTCCACCATCAGCTCGCCCGCGCGTTTATTGACGGCGCGGAGCTGCTGAAGCGCGGTCAGGCCCTCCGGGCTCCGGGCATTGACGCCTGCGCGGACCTGTCCCATCAGGCCGGCGATGCGGACGGCGAAGAATTCGTTGAGGTTGTTGTCCGAGATCGACAGAAACCGCACCCGTTCAAGCAGCGGATTTTTCGGATTTGACGCCTCTTCAAGGACGCGGGCGTTAAAGTCCAGCCAGGACAGTTCCCGGTTTATAAACCGCCGCGCTGCCCGGATCGTGGGTGGTTTGGCAGCATTTACAGTTGCGGCTTCCGGCGTCGCGGCCGCCGGCTTATTAGCTGCTTGTTTCGCGGTGTTTCCGGAAACGGATGGTTTGGTATCAGAAATGTTTTCGGCCGCCTTTACGGCATTTATGTTGGAATTCCCGACTGTATCGCGGGCGACCGGGTAAAATATGACACTTAGGTGATGTTTTTATGACATCACTGGCTATTTGTTGCCGTCCGGAATTGACGTAGACATATCCGGTCGCAACCGATCGGAAATGCAGATGCAACGGGGCTGGTACAAGAATCCTTACATGGTGTTGATTTGCGCCGTCGGTATCGTCTTTCTGGCCTATGGCAGCCGTCAGAGTTTCGGCATCTATATGCGGCCCATCACTACCGAGATGGGTTGGGGCCGCGAGAGCCTGTCGCTGGTCTTTGGCGCCCAGGCGCTGATCTACGGGCTCTCCGCGCCGTTTGTCGGCGCGATTGCCGATAAATGGGGACCGATGCGGGTCCTGATGGTGGCGGCCGTGATGTATTCGCTCGGCATCCTGTTCATGTCCCAGTCGACAACTCCCGAAGGGATGATGCTGAGCGCCGGCCTACTGGGGGGTATGGGGTCGGCCGGTTGCGCCCTGTCGCTTGTTCTTGCAATTGCCAGCAGGGTAGCGCCGCCTGAAAAGCGCGGGATGTGGCTTGGTATCATCACCTCCGGGGGTACCGGGGGCCAGCTCGTGCTCGTGCCGACAGGACAACTGGTCATGAACGAATACGGCTGGATGGTGGCAATCATCGCGCTCGGATTGTTCGTGCTGCTGATATTGCCGCTGGCGCTCATGATGGGGAAGGCGGCCGGCGATACCATCAACAGCAAGAAAGACGGACAGGGACTGTTCGACGCGTTGTCCGAGGCGCGGAAACATCGCGGCTTCTGGTTGCTCGTGCTCGGGTTTTTCACCTGTGGTTTTCAGGTTCAGTACATCAACAATCATCTGCCCGCCTATCTCGCGGATATGAACCTCGATCCGCTGATCGGCGCCACGGCCATTTCGGTGATCGGGCTGTTCAATATGATCGGTACCTGGATTGCCGGGTGGCTGGGCGACAAGTACCGGAAAAAATACCTGCTCGCATCTCTCTACTTTTTGCGCTCGCTGATCTTTACGGTTTTTATCCTCGTGCCGTTGACGCCCTGGACGGTCTATATCTTCTCCGCGAGTATCGGTTTGCTGTGGCTGGCAACGGTCCCGCTGACGTCGGGAATGGTGTTCGGCATGTTCGGTCCCCGCTATATGGCGACCCTGTATGGCATCGTCTTTTTCAGTCATCAGGTCGGCAGCTTCACCAGCGTCTGGCTGGGCGGCAAAATCTGGGACATGACCGGTTCCTACGATATCGCGTGGTGGATTGTCATTGTCGGCGGCGCATTGGCATCGTTGCTGCACTGGCCGATTGATGACCGCCCGGTCGAGCAGGTGCTTGCGGATCGCGCGTCTTCTGCCTGATCAAGTGTCGCGGGCTTTTTGTCATGTCCGATCTATAAATAATTGCCCCAGACAGGTTCATGTTGCCGGCGATGACTGCTAGAATTCTCCACAGGGAATTCGTTTCGACGGAGCGTGCGGTCAAAGCACGCTGTCGGAAATTGTGGGGATGGTTTGGGCGAAAAAGATATTCTTGCCATGCGTCATCTTGTGAGCGCATTGGAAGAGTCGGCCGGGGGCAGTTCCGTTCTTGACCTGCGGCTCGCTTGCGATCTTCAGGACAAGCTGGCGGTTGAAAATGAGCCCGCGCGGCATGGTCTCATGGCCGAACTGTCGGCCGAAACCATTGAAAATATCGTCGGAGAGATGATCGTACCGTATACCCGGTCATTGGACGCCGCCCTGCCGGCCGAGAACATCGTCTTCAGCATGTATTCGCGCGAGAAGAACCGCTGGGTCGCCGTGCAACGGGCAACCGACGGTCAGGAATACGTTTCCTGGGCAACGACGGAGCCATTGGCCCGGCGTGCGGCGGCGCTCAGGGCCATTGCGGGAATCTCCGCCGGGCGATCCGGTTCAGAAGTTGTTTCGCTATCGGGTATGGACGCGGATGCGGACTCTGGCGATCCGGAAGCGGAATCCAGGGTGTCTCAACCGGGATGGCGGGTAAGTTTTTGAGGTTCAGGCCCGAGAGAGCAGGATGAGCCAGGCCGATCCTGTTTCTGGTCCTGAAGCCGGGTGGCCATTCGTCCTTGTCTTTGCCAACGAGAAGGGGGACGGGTCTTGCGCGGATTTTGCAGTGCAGCATAGTATACCCGAATCGAAAGAGAGGACCCATGGCAGGCAAGATTGTTACGATCGCGCAGCAAAAGGGCGGTGCCGGAAAAACGACGGTTTCCGTGCATCTCGCCGTCGCCTGGGCGGCGATGAAGGGCAAGTCGGTGGCCCTGGTCGATGTCGATCCGCAGGGCAGCCTCGGCGAATGGTTCGAAGCCCGCGAGCGGGCGTTCGGTGAGGACAGGGCAGGGCTTGAATTCCGCACCGCCAGCGGATGGGGTGCGCGGCGCGAAGCGCAGCGCCTGACGCGTGATTTCGATTTTGTCGTGGTCGATACCCCGCCGCATGCGGATCTGGATGCAAAGCCCGCGATAGAGGCTGCAGATCTCGTGGTTATTCCCGTGCAGCCGACGCCGGTCGATCTGTGGGCGACGCGTTCGACGCTCGAACTCCTTGGCGAAAGCGGCCCGGGCGGCGTGATCGTTCTCAACCGGGTGCCGCCGCGCGGCCGCCTGACCGGTGAAATGACCGAGGCGATACAGGAGTTCGGCGGCGACATTGCCAAAAGCACCCTCGGCAACCGGATCCTTTATGCCTCCTGCCTCGGTGAGGGGCTGACGGCGATGGAAAAGGCGCGGACAAGCAAGGCCGCGCTTGAGGTAGAGGCCCTGGCTAAAGAGATCGCGGCGCGTCTGTGACCGGCGCTTGCTCCCGGCGATTGTAGAAGGTACCAGTTCCAAATCGGAGGAACGCAACATGTCCAGCACAACAATCGACACCAGAGTCCCCACCATCGACGCCGTGTTCACCTATGCGGTCGATACCGGCGAGAAAATCATCAACGAGACGATGGGCGATGGGGACATGGGGCGCCGTCGGACCGGCGTGGTCGAGGAAAAGACCATGACCGTCCGGGACGGGCGCGTGCTGCGCGATACGTTCGATCTGGAAACCCATGGCTTTGTGTTCGTCGATCATCCGACGCAGATGAAGGATTTCTTCGATGCCGACGAACTGCGCTCGGTCTACTACAAAGAGGCCGAGGAACTTGTGAAGGCGCAGACGGGCGCTGCGCGGGTGCATGTGTTCGATCACACGCTGCGCTCGGGCGACGAGGAGACGCGCAACGCGAAATCCGTGCGCGAACCGGTCACCCGGGTGCATAACGATTACACCGAATGGTCAGGCCCGAACCGGGTGCGCGACCTGCTGCCCGATGAAGCCGAGGACCTGCTGACGCGGCGCTTTGCCATCGTCCAGGTCTGGCGCGCGATCCGCAACCCGATCGAATCCCATCCGCTCGGCATCGTCGATGCGCGCTGCCTGGCAGAAAAAGACCTGGTTATCTCGGAGCGGCGCTATCCCGACCGTATCGGTCAGACCTATCAGATCGCCTACAATCCCGATCACGAATGGTATTATTTCCCGCTGATGGCGCGGGACGAGGCGCTGGTGTTCAAGGTCTACGATTCAGCAAAAGACGGCCGCGCGCGTTTTACCGCCCATTCGGCTTTCGAGGATCCGACCAGCCCGCCAAATGCCGCGCCGCGCGAAAGCATCGAGATGCGGACCATCGCGTTTTTCTAGGACCGGTCTTTGCCGACTTTGCTGTCGTCAGACAGCGAGTTTGGCCGCAACCGTGCCGACCCGTGCATCGGCCCCGCCGAAAAAGAACGTATCCTGCCAGCTCGGACGCTCTGCCAGGCGCGCCAGCCAGGCGTGTGTTTTCGGATACATAGCGGGACCCGTCAGTTCCGGTTTCAGGTCCGTCATCCGTTCTACGAAAGGCACCATCGCGATATCGCCCAGCGAAAAGGTGTCGCCGGCGAGATAGGGACCGTCGGCCAGCGACTCTTCCAGGCGCTCGAACGTCTGGCGCATCTGCGCGTAGGCCTCGTTCAGTTCGGCATCGCCGAAACCCCCTGTCGCAACCGTCTGCCAGCGGGACCGGCGTTCTTCCGTAGGCACGCCCGCCAGCACTTTCTCGAGTTCCTCCGGTGACAGTTTTTCCGCCATCGGCTTGCTGAGCTTGTTCCAGGTCGGGACGTACACCGCCGCATAGCCGACCTCGTCAGACCATTTTTCCCATTCCTTCATCCGCCGAAGGCCGTCCGCATCCGCCGGCGAGAGTGAGGGTTCCGGGAAGGTCTCTTCGAGATAGTCGATGATGGCGGTGGATTCGCAGACCGGCTTGCCGTCATGGACGAGGGTCGGTACCACGCCTTTCGGATTGAGCTTCAGGTATGCGGGATCGTGCTGTTCGAACTTCTGCAGGTTGAGCAGATGGCTTTCCCAGGCGAGTCCCTTTTCGGCAAGGCACATGCGGACCTTCTTCGAACAGGTCGATGCCAGGCCGTGATAGAGTTCGAGCATCCTTTCCACTCCTTTTTTTCGGCGACGTCCCTTGTTTCGATCCCGCCGTCAACACGCCGCTCGCGATGTCCTGCACGCGATTGGGACTACCCTTCGTACCCGGTGCGCCGCGCATCGATGATATAGCGACCGCCGGCCTTCACGACTTTCTCGCCGCGTTCCAATTCCGCCAGCAACTGGTCGGCATCGGTGACGGGCTCATTGCCTTCGAACCCCTGTGCGACCGCAAGCGCGATGATATCGACCGGCGGCTGGTCGAGGCGCTGGCCGACCCACTTGTTCTGCGGCGGACGATCGCGCATCACGGCGACGCGTTCCTGGTGGGCCTCGTCGTTGAAGTACGACCGGTTGTTGGCGACCACGACCATCAGCGGCAGCTCCATGTGCGATGCCGTCCAGAACGCATTCACCCCCATCAGGAAATCGCCGTCGCCCATGACGGCCAAGGGGAGACGCCCGGAACCTTTCAGGGCGAGCGCCGCGCCGACCGCGTGGCCGGGCCCGGACCCGACGGCGCCGCCGGCATCCTTGCCGAGATAGGCGAGCGGGTGTTCGAAACGGCAGAAGGAGCCCGGAAACCCGAGCGGCGCGCGGGTCAGCGTGACGTCGCGCGGCCCTTCGCAGAACTCGTTCAGCGTCCAGGCCAGTTCAATCAGCGCCATCGGTTCGCCCGCGGGCGACGCTTCCGGCTGTTTGACGGAGTCCGTCCAGTGGGGCAGGGCGGCGACGGCGGGCCGGGAAGCGGAAATCTTCCGTTCCCTGATCCGCTTGAGGAGCTGTTTGACGACCGTATCCGGGCGCGCAAGTACGTTCACGTCGGCTGCCTGGAGCGACTGATAGTCGGCGCTCCACCCGCCGGCAATCGTGGAATCCATGGATACCTTGATGATGGTCGAGGATGACGGTTTCTGCGACTGCGAATCGCCCGAGCAGAGGCGCAGGTAGCCGCCGAGGTCCAGCCAGTCCAGGTCGAGGATCACGTCGGCTTTCTTCATCAGGTCGGTATGCGCTTCGCCCGGCCGTTCCGGGCTGATCGGCAGTTTGTGATGTGGGTGGGTGGTCGGGAATGCCGCCCGCTTGTGCAGGCTCGTCACCGCGACCGCATCGAGCGCTTCGACCAGAGCGATGCGGTTGTCCCATTCCACCGGATCGCAGCCGACGCGGCCCATCATGATCACGGGCATTTTCGCCGTCTCGAATGCGTCGAGGATACGATCGATATCCTCATCCGTCGCCGCGACATCGCGCGCCGGCGCATAGCGTTCAACCGGCGGGAAATGAATGTCGCCCTTGATCTCCGCCTCCTGCATGCCGACGTCGAGGCAGACATAGACGGGCCCGTATGGCGGGGTCTGGGTGATCTGCCAGGCGCGGAGGACGGATTCCACCGCCGCCTGGGCGGAACCGGGGGTGTCGTCCCACTTGATGTAGTCGCGAATGATGGATGCCTGATTGGATGACGTGTGAATCCACTCGATCCAGGGGCGGCGGATATGCGCATCCAGCGGGCCGGTCGCGCCGAAGATCAGCATCGGGTTGCGTTCGCACCAGGCATTGAAGATCGCCATGCTCGCATGCATCAACCCGACATTCGAATGCAGGGCGACGGCCATCGGCCGGTCGGTGACCTTTGCGTATCCGTCTGCAATCGCGACGCAATGCTCCTCGTGCAGACATACCACCATCTGCGGTTCGGCGTTGCCGAGATAGTTTACAATGCTGTCGTGGAACCCGCGAAAGCTCGCGCCCGGGACAAGCGCCATGTAATCAACGCCGATAGACCGCACGGTTTCGGCGACGGCATCGCTGCCCCAGCGCAGTTGCGGGTTGCCGATATTGTCGGGGCGGTCGATTTCTTTGGTCATTTTATCTGTTTTCCTCTGGGTATTTACGCGGCGTCCGGCCCCGTTCCGAAGCGCGATCGTATGCGGGAAGCCCGGCACTCTGCAACACTGCGGAAACCGCTTCGGGAAAAACATCTGTCCGTTGTAGAACGCGCTGCGCCGCGAGTTTAGAACGCGCCGCGCCGCGAGCGCTTTGCTCCCCTGAAAAAGACGCGGCCGGCAACGTTTCCGGTGAGGTATCAGGCGCCTGTTACTGTGCTTCCGCTGCTTCCAGGCGACGCGTGAACCGCTTGTGAAACAGTTCTGCGGCAAGGGTCCGTTCGCCCATCTCGGCGGTTTTGGTCTGGTAGCCATAGACCAGTCTGAAGCGGATATGTCTGATTTGAGCGGCCTCTTCGTAGACGCCGATTATCTGGGCGTATTCGATCGGCCCGTTTTCAGTGGTGCAGACGAACACGTCGCCGACCTCGGGTTGGGACTGCTTTATCGTGGGACGTGCTCTCAGGCCCAGAATGTCTGCCCAGGCTGAATATTTCAGATTCATCATGCCTCCGTTGTGTGACTCTTTTCGGATCGCCGCGACGATCAAGCTACTGTGCCGGGCCGCGGCAGTGTGTGACTTAACTGTGGCAATATTATGGTGTGGGCGGTGCTCGCGATCCCGCCGGCGCAATCTGTTTGCGCTCCAGAGAGGCGGCGATCCGGATGTGCTGGATCGCCGCCCTTTTTTGCAGGTCGCCCGGGGTAGGTGCAGGGCGCCTGCCATCGCCGTCTAGGCCGGAGCTTGCATCATCCTGATGAAGCCTCCCGACGCCCGGGGTGTCATCAGCAATATCCGTGCCAGATGGGGTTGCGCCTGTTTTCAAAAGGTTAAGTGATTTGATCGGTGCGCAGCGATGCCTGAATGTAAAAATAACCGACAGTTCCGTGTCGGTGTTCTTGCGGATTTGTGCTGGTGGTTTGAAGGCCAACATGTTCCGGGCCGAAAGATCGCCGGTCCCTCGAATTCCGCCTTTCATCACGCTAGTATCATGGCTGCCGCAAGGGATAATCGCGATGCTTGAACTCTACCACAACGGATCGTCCGTATGCGCCGCGAAGGTGCGTATCCTGCTCGCGGAAAAAGACATTCCCTGGCACGGCCACTATCTGGACATCCTGGCCGGCGATCAGTTCGATCCCGCGTATCTGAAGCTCAATCCCAAGGGGGTTGTCCCGACGATCGTGCATGACGGAATCGTGGTGACGGAATCGACGGTCATCTGCGAATACCTGGAGGATGTTTTTCCGGAAGTTCCGCGCCGACCCGCGGATGCGGCCGGACGTGCGAGGATGCGCATCTGGACCAAGGTTGTCGACGAGGCGCTGCACCCAAATATTATCGATATCACCTTTACCGTCTCGCACCGCCACACGGTGATGGCCAAGGGCGAGGAGAATACGCGGCGCTTTATCGAAGATGCCCCCGATCTTGTGAGCCGCGAGCGGCGTCACGGCTGGATTCACAAGGGCGTCGATTCGGCGAGCGTTCAGGAAGCGGTGCGTGTTTACGCCAAGGCGTTGAAACAGATGGATACGGCGCTGTCCGATGGCCCCTGGCTGGCGGGAGAGACCTTTTCGCTCGCCGACATCGGCGTCGTACCCTATGTAAACCGCCTGCACATGCTGAACATGGATGCGATGTGGCGGAACTCTCTGCCCAATGTCACCGACTGGTTCGACCGTATCCGGGCGCGCGCCAGTTTTCATCCCGGCATCGAAGAACATCTCCCCGCGGAATCGCGCGAAAACCTGGTGCGCAACGGCGCGTCCGGCGGGCCACAGCTTCTCGCCGCCTGCGGTATGGACTGACCTGAAAAATACCGGGCCGGGCGAAATCCGGCTCAATGGCCGGCCCGTATACCTGCCGCCGATATACGAGGCTTTCGGATTGTGACGAGAGTGGCGGGACGGTCGGCGTCAGAGCCAGGTTCGATTTTTTTTTCGTAAATATTATTTTTTCGAAATCCAAACAAAAAAAGCTTACGTAACCATTTTAACATCGGATAGGAAAATAAAAAACCTTTCTAGTGCCGGGAGAAGTCAAATACTCTCTCATTATTATTTTTATATCTGGAGAGAACAATGAAGAATTTTAAATCTATGCTTGGAGCGACGGCAATCGCGATGACGCTCGCCGTCGTGTCGCTTCCCGCGAAGGCCGCCGATATTGTCGATACCGCCGTCAGCGCCGGCCAGTTCAAAACGCTTGTCGCAGCCGTTACCGCGGCCGGCCTTGTCGATACCCTGAAGGGTACCGGGCCGTTTACAGTTTTCGCGCCGACCGATGAAGCCTTTGAGAAACTGCCTGAGGGTACCGTTGAATCCCTTCTCAAGCCCGAAAACAAGAGCAAACTGGTCGCTATCCTGACCTATCACGTGATCCCCGGAAAAGTGATGTCGGGCGACATTGCCGGCAAGAAGCTCAGTGTCGCAACCGTTCAGGGCGGACAGGTCAGCGTGAACGCCATGTCCGGCGTCATGGTCAACGACGCGAAAGTCGTGACCGCCGATATCCCTGCATCGAATGGCGTCATTCACGCTATCGACAAGGTTAACCTTCTTCCCCCCAGGAGCGCGGTTATCCTTCCCCCCCAGGAGTAAGCCTTTCACGTCGATAAACACTGGCCCCGCTTCGGCGGGGCCATTTTTTCGCACAGTTCTCGAAATCCAAGCGCACCGTTGCGGCGTAACCCTTCAAACGACGCGAAAAACTGTGGAGTCCGGCTACGGGGGCTGACTGCAGCCGAGACATTAAGGACTTTTTGGCCTATGCAGATGTTAATGTATTCAACTGCGAGAAATAACCCTGCGATCTCGGGGTTGTCCGTCGCAGAACTACCAGTCGCTGATTCGAGGGGGTTCCATCCGAACATGACGAGTAAACCTGGTGTAGAATCCGGCGGGAAAACACCGGGAAAAAGCGCCGACATGAAGCATATGACGGATTGTATCCGCGCTATCGCCGAGCGGAAGGACCGCCAGGCCTTCGAGGACCTGTTCAGGTTCTATGCGCCCCGGCTGAAAGCCGTGCTCATCAAGGGCGGTGCGGGCGTGCAGGAAGCCGAAGAAGTGATGCAGGAAGCGATGGTGCTGGTCTGGCGCAAGGCCGAGCAGTTCGACCCGGCGAAAGCATCGCCGTCCACCTGGATATACACGATCGCACGAAACCGGCGCATCGACCTTCTGCGCCGTGAAAAACGGGCGCCGCTGGACCCGGAGGATCCGTTTTTCCAGAATATTTCGGCCCAGCCCGATGGAGAGCAGGTCTACACGGAAGGCGAACGTGCGCAGATTATTCGGGAATACACAAAGACGCTTCCGGAGGAGCAGCTTCTGCTGGTCCAGAAAGCTTTTTACGAAGAAATGACACATCAGGCGATCGCCGCAGAACTCGATATGCCGCTTGGCACTGTCAAATCGCGTCTGCGCATTGCGATGCGCCGTCTGAGAGAACAGTTGTCCGGAGAAGAGTTATGATTACACATCACCTGTCAGATGAATTTCTGGTTGAATATGCAAATGGCAGCCTGCCGTCGCCCGAGTCGCTGGTTGTCGGCAGCCATCTGGCGATCTGCGCGGAATGCCGCGATCGCGTCGAAACGTTCGAGACCGTCAGTGCGGTCCTCCTGGAGGACGGCGACGTTGAAGCCCTCTCGCCGGATGCGCTGGATGCCGTCCTGGCGAGGATCGACAGCGCCGCAGAAGAAGACGGTTCGGGAGATGCTGCGCCGTTGATCGAATTCGACCGCGACACGCTTGAAGTCATCCCGCCGCCGCTGCGCTCCTATCTCGACCGCAGCCTGTCCGATCTCGACTGGAAGCAGACGGCTCGGGGGATCGAGGAAGCGAGCCTGGTCCGGGAAGACGATGTCCGTATTTCGCTTTTGCGGATTCGCGCCGGCCAGAAAGTGCCGTCGCACACCCATCGGGGCGATGAATTTACCCTCGTCCTCAGCGGCGGTTACGCCGACGGCGACGATCACTATGGCAAGGGAGATGTGTCTGTCGCGGACAGCGCCACGGACCATGCGCCGGTCGCCGATAGTGACGGGCCGTGCCTCTGTCTGACTGTCCGCAACGGACCTACCAGACTGACCGGACCCATCGGCAGATTCCTCAATCCCGTGATGCGGGGCTGATCTTCGGACCGGCAGACTCTGGCGCGGCATTGGCTGCTGCTGACCGTTCTGACCCCATAGGAAGTTATCCGTATTTGCGTTTTTCCTTTCGTGCGCCGCCGTGGCATAAAGGCGGTCGGACTTGAAGGGAGTAAAGCTAAATGGACGCCTCCACAGGCAAACGCGCATACCGGGATCTTCATGAGCATATCGAGGAGCTCAAAGCGCGCGGTCTTTTGTATGTCGTCGATGAACCCGTCAACAAGGACACTGAAATGTCGGCGCTCGTCCGCTGGCAGTTCCGCGGCGGCCTGCGCGAAGATCAACGCAAAGCGTTCCTGTTCAACAATCCGACCGATTCAAAGGGCCGCCAATACGATATACCCGTCGTAATCGGCGCGCTTGCCGCGAACCAGGATATCTATGCAACGGGCATGGATACGACGGTGGATGGCATCGCCGCCAAATGGTCTTATGCAATTGCCAATCCGGTGAAGCCGCGCCTCGTGAACGAGGCGCCGTGCCATGACGTGATCATCGAGGGCGAAGACCTGCTGGCTGAAGACGGCGGGCTGGTGCGCCTGCCGGTGCCCCTGTCGACCCCAGGCTTCGATTCCACGCCGACGCTGGCCGCAACGAACGTCATTACCAAGAACCCCGATACCGGCACCCAGAATATGGGTACCTATCGCGCGGGCCTCAAATCGTCCGACCGGCTGGTTGTCCGCATGGCAACGCGGGTCGGCGGGGCCGAAGGATACATGCACTGGAAGACACACAAGGCCCGTGGCGAAAAGCTGCCCTGTGCGATCGTTGTCGGCTGCCCGCCCTATGTCGCTTTCATGGGGCCGCAGAAGCTGCCGATCGGTATGGAAGAACTGGATGTCGCCGGCGGGCTCGCCGGTGAGCCGATCAATGTCGTGCGCGCACGGACCGTCGACCTGCTGGTACCGGCCGAGGCGGAAGTTGTGATCGAAGGCTATGTCGATACCGACATGCTGGAGCCCGAAGGTCCATTCGGCGAGAGCCATGGCCATGTCGCGCTGGAAGAACTGAACCTGCCGATGAAGGTGACGGCCATCACGCATCGCAAGGATGCTGTTATCCCGTCCTATATCTCGCAGGTGGCGCCGTCCGAGAGCTCCGTCATCAAGCGGGTCGCCTACGAGCCGCTGTTCAAGGCCCACCTGACGGATCACCTTGGCATCAAGGGCGTGAAAAAAGTCCAGCTGCACGAGCCGCTGACCGGCCTGCTGCGCGTTACCATTATCACGCTGGACCCCGAAACCCCGCGCACCGAAGTGTGGCGCGCGCTTTATGGCGCCGCCAGTTTCAAGGGCGATTGCGGGAAGATCACCATTGCCGTGAACGAGGACATCGACGCCGACAACGCCGATGCGATCCTGTGGGCGATGGGCTACCGTCTTAATCCCGCCGAAGACGTCGAAGTGTTGCGTCATCGCGGCCAGGGCCACGGGCCGAAACGGGAAAGCTCCGGCGAAGAGGATTCAACGTTGCTGATCGATGCGACGATGAAATCGCCCATGCCGCCGCTGGCCCTGCCGACGAAACCCTATATGGAAGCGGGCAAGGTGTTGTGGGACAAGCTCGGACTGCCGGAACTGCGTCCCGAATCGCCGTGGTACGGCTATTCGCTGGGCGACTGGTCCCAGGCATGGACCGATGCCGCCGAGCGCGCCGCCGCGGGTGACTGGCCCGAAAACGGCAGACGGACCCTGCAGCGCCAGGTGCCGGCCAACGTGACACCTGAAACCTCTGTCCGCGATGTGGAAGAGGGCTGGGAAGACGAGACCGAGTGGAAGAAAAGATAATCCAGTACAACAATAAAGGGATGGAACCATGAACGGAGCAGAACGCCGGGAATTCGTACGTACGCACAGAACCTGTATATTCGGCTATCCAAGAAAGGCGCATGGGCCCTCCATGTCCTGCGTCTATTACGTGATGGACGGCGAGGACATCCTCGTCTCGTCCATGCTCGGACGTGCCAAGCCAAAGGCCGTTGCGCGCGACGGCCGGGTGTCGCTCTGCGTGCTCGATGAAAACTGGCCGCCGACCTACATCACCGTTTACGGAAATGCCGTGGTCGAGGAAGAGGGCGGCGACGACCTGCTGATCGCTATCTGCGAACTGATGGCCGAAAAGCCGATGCCCGAGCCGGAACGGGTAAAGCTTCGGAAGCTCGCGGCGGAAGAGCAGCGCTGCGTCATTCGCATCAAGCCTGAATCCACATTCGAGACACCGCCACGGCATGTCTACGAGCCCGAAGACGTCGACACGCTGACCCACTGGATCGGCAATTCGCTGCCCTGGGACGCGGACTGAACGGGCAATGACGCGCCCGTGTCCGGGACCTGACTACAACTTCCGGCCACCGAGAATCCGGCCGCCGGCGGGCGCGTGTTGCACCCAGGCGCATGTGTTCGGGCCGGCGTGCCGGTTTCCCTATTCGGAGGGCCGCGGCTACACGCCGCCGGATGCCGGGATCGAGACCTATCTGGCTTTGCTCGACATGCTGGGGCTGGATCGCGGCGTCATCGTCCATGGCAGCGCCCACGGGTCCGACAACCGCGCGTCGCTTGACGGCATCGCCACCGCGCCGGACCGGCTGCGCGGCATCGCGGTGGTCGACCCCGATATCGCCGACGCCGGTCTGGAAAAGCTCGACGCCGGCGGCATGCGGGGTATCCGGCTGTCCACGATGCTGAAGGGCGCGGTCGGGTCGGACCAGCTCATGCCGATGGCGAGCCGTATCAGGGATCTCGGCTGGCATATCGTCCTGCATGTGAACGATTCCGGGGAAATCGCGGCGCTCGAAGACCTGCTTCGCAACCTGCCGGTGCCGGTCGTGATCGATCACCTCGGCCGGGTGCGCGGCGGGCAGGGTGTGGAATATCCCGGTTTTCAGGCGCTGTTGCGGCTGATGCGGGAGACAGATCATGTCTGGGGCAAGGTTGCGAGCTGGTACCGCCTATCGGACCTCGGCCCGCCCTATGACGACATGACCCCGATTGCCCGGGCGATGATAGAGGCGCGGACGGACCGGGTCATCTGGGGCACGAACTGGCCGCACCCGATATTGTGGGATTACCCGATGCCGAACGATACGGACCTGTTCGACCAGTTCATGGACTGGGCGGGGGATGACGCGACCCGCCGGCAGATACTTGTCGACAATCCCGCATCTCTTTACGGCTTCGACGCATGAGCGCCGCGATGTCCCAGCAGGACTGGTCGAAGCTGATCTTCGACAAGCTCGCAGGGGCCGGCGTCACGCTGTTCTCCTACGTGCCGGATTTCGGCAATTCGGTCCTCGTCGACATGGCGGATGAAGACAACCGCACCCGTACGGTGCTGCTGTCCAGCGAGCAGGAAGGCGTCGCACTCTGTGCCGGGGCCGATCTGGTCGGCGGCCGCGGCGTGCTGCTGATGCAGTCGTCCGGCGTCGGCAACGTGCCCAACATGCTCTCGCTGGTGCAGGGCGGCCGGTTTCCGATGCTGATGATCGTTACCATGCGCGGCGAATACGGCGAACAGAACCCCTGGCAGTATCCGATGGGGCAGGCGGTGGTGCCGGTGCTCGAAGCGATGGGTATCCAGTGTATCCGGGTGGAGCGCGATGACGAACTGGAACAGGCGGTCGACAGCGCGATCTCTGCCTCCTACGTCGCCGGGCAGGGCGTCGCGCTGATCCTGACCCAGAAATTCCTCGGCGCGAAGGCGTTCTGACATGACGGATTTTCCCGACAGCACCATCGACCGGAAGACCCTGCTGCCGCAGCTTTTTCCGCATCCGGAAAACTACCTGCTGCTCGCAGGGCTCGCCGGCACGGCGAAGGATTCGGCGGCATGGACGCAGGAAGCCGACAACCTGATCACCCTTGGCGGCGCGATGGGAGCGGCGGTTGCCATGGGGCTCGGCATGGCCCTGTCGGCGCCCGACCGGCAGGTCGCCGTGATCACCGGCGACGGCGAATTGCTGATGAATGTCGGTGTGCTGGCGACCGTGGCGTCGGTGATGCCCGATAACCTCACCATCGTCTGCGTCGATAACGGCCAGCACGGGGAGACCGGCGGCCAGCCCGGCCACACGTCGCGCCGCACCGATCTTGCGAAAATGGCCGACGGGGCGGGGATACCGTCCGTCATGACGATCTCGTCGCCCGATGAAATTCCGGCCGCGGCGAAATTCCTGACGGATACCCCGGCCCCGAGATTCCTCTGCGCGCGCGTCATGCCGGGCGCGCCGACGGTCTATAAGCGGAACTGGGACCTCGCGGAATGCCGGCTGATTTTCAAGCGGGCGTTTTCGGCGCGCTAGATCGTCTCCGGCATCTCCACGCCCAGCGGCTTCGCGGCCTCCGCGAGGCGTGTCCATGTTCCCGCCGGCAGCGGTATCCCGTTCACGCGTCTTGTTTCCAGCACCCGGTCGCCGCGTTCGCCCGGCACGAGAATTTCGTCGACCCCGTCCGCGCGGGGCAGGGTTTTGATTGCGGCGGCGAGCCGGTCCACCTCGCGCACGTAGTCGCCGACATCGCCGAATTTCGAGATATCGATGGCGATCACCAGTCCGTTCTGCGAGTGGCGACGGCCATCGGGGGCGCCTTCGATGAACGGCGCGATCAGGGGATTGCCGACCATGAGGCTGGTCAGGCACTCGAACATCAGCGACATCCCCCCGCCCTTGTGCCCGCCCAGCGCCGTCGGGATCACGGCTTTGTGCGGGTCGGTCGTCGGGTTGCCGTCGGCATCGACCGCCCAGCCTTCTCCGAGCGGCTCGCCGGTATCGCGCGCGAGCTGGATCTTGCCCATCGACTTGGTCGCGGTCGCCATGTCGAGCATCAGCGGCGCGTGGGTGGCACCCGGGACGGCGATGGCGATCGGGCTGGTCGCAAGCCCGGCGCTGCGCGCGCCCGGATAGGCCATGTTGGGGCGCGATACATTGATGACGATTCCCGCCATGCCTTCGGCCGCGGCTTCAAGCGCAAAATAGCCGATGGCGCCCATATGGGTTGACCGGCGCACGAGGCAGAGGCCGATGCCCGCTGTCGAGGCCTTGTCGATGGCGATGGCCGAGGCACGCCCCAAAGCGACCTGTCCGAAGGCGCGGTCGGCCTCCAGCACGGCGGCAGCGGGCAGATCGGTCAGGATTTTGAAATCGGGTATCGGATTGTTAATGCCGTTGCCGAGCCGCGCGAGGTATCCCGGAACGCGCAGAACGCCATGGGAATCTACCCCGCGGAGGTTCGACCAGACGACCACCCTGGCGATGAGATCGGCATCGGATTCGGGGACGCCGGCCGCGATGAAGAGGTCCGCGGTAAACCGGGTAAGGGCCGCTTCCGTGACGGTACGATCGATCAATTCCATGAGCATAGATGTATCAACCGCGTCGCTGACGGTCCAGCGTTGCCCCGCGATATCGCGGCGGCGTATAAAGGAAAAAACCCAACGGAGGCGTTTATGGAAGAAGCGGTCACTTTTAAATCCGGCGATCTGAATATCTCGGGCGTGGTTCATACACCCGATGACATGGCGCCCGGCGAACGCCGGCCCGCGATCATGGTCCTGCACGGATTCGGCAGCCGCAAGAGCGCCAACAACGTCACGGGCCCGTCGGCCATGTTTTGCCGCTGGGGCTATGTCGTCCTGCGCTTCGACATGCGCGGCTGCGGCGAAAGCGACGGCCTTTTCGGCCATCTGCTGTGTCTCGACCAGGTAGAGGACACGCGCGCCGCGGTCAGTTTCCTGCAGTCCCGGCCGGAGGTCGACCCCGACCGGATCGGCGTCGTCGGATCGAGCTTCGGCGGAGCCGTCGCGGTCTATACCGCTGGTGTCGATGAACGTGTGGCGGCCGTCATTTCATCCGGCGGCTGGGGCAACGGCGAGCGCAAGTTCCGTGGCCAGCACCCGACGCCCGAAATGTGGGACGCGTTCACCAAGATGCTGGCCGACGGCAAGAAACACCGCGAGGAAACCGGCGAGCCACTGTTCGTCGATCGCTACGCCATTGTGCCGATTCCGGAACATCTTCGTGCGAACATGCCGTCCGGTTCGGTGCAGCAGTTCACGGCGGATACCGCCCAGGGGATGATGGATTTCACGGCGGAAGACGTGATCGGCAATATCGCGCCGCGTCCGGTTCTGCTGCTCCACAGCTCGCTCGATTCGGTGACGCCGACGGAACAGTCGGTGGAGATGTTCAAGCGTGCCGGCCAGCCGACGGATCTTCATCTGACCGCCGATACCGATCATTTCATGATGGCGGAATCGAACACCCGGGTGATCAACATCATCCGGGACTGGCTCGACAAATACTTCCCCGTCAACGCGACCGCCGACGCCTGAGCCGATGCCGGCCAAAGCCGCTCTTGAAGCGCAGTTGGTCGACCGCGCCCGCGATCTTGGCCCGGTGCTGGCGGAGCGTGCGCGCCAGGCGGAGCTGGACCGGCGCGTTTCCAGAGAGACCGATCGGGATTTCCGGGAGGCGGGCTTCTACCGCGCGCTCCAGCCGGCGCGCTATGGCGGCATGGAACTGGATTACGGTGCCCAGACCGCCTTTGCCCGGGAACTGGGCCGTTCCTGCGCTTCCAGCGCCTGGGTCGGCGGCATCATCGCCTGTCATGGCTGGGTCGCCGGCATGTTCCCGGATTCCGCGCAGGCGGAAATATGGGGAGACGATGCCGATGTCGCCGTAGCGACCTCTTTCCTGCCTGTCGGCGTGACGGCCGAACGCAACGGACGCGATCTGCATATCAGCGGTCGCTGGCGGTTTTCCAGCGGCGTCGATCTTTGCGGCTGGGCCATCCTGCTGGTGATGCTTCCGGCGGCGGGCGGAAACGGGCCCCCGGACCCGGTATTCGCAATGGTCGATCTGGCTGACTGCAAAGTGGAAGACGCCTGGAACAGTGCGGGCCTCTCGGCAAGCGGCAGCAACGATATCGTTGTCGAAGGTGCTGTTATCCCGCCGCACCGGGCGATACGCGTGCGCGATCTGCGCGGCGATGCGACGCCGGGGTCGGAGGCGCATGACAGCTATCTGTACCGGTTGCCGTTATTCGCCGTATTCCCGTTCAATATCATCGGCCCCGCACTGGGGGCGGCGCGTGGCGCGCTGGACGCCGTGATCGGCGATCTGACCGGCCGTCAGTCGGTCACCGGCACGGACCTGTCCCGTGTCGCGACGGTGCACCAGAGGCTCGGCAAGGCGTCGGCCCTGCTGGATGCGGCCGATGCGGTCATCGCGCAGTTGCGGGCGGAGATCGTCGCCAAAGGAAAGTCGGGTGGGACTTTCGAGATGTCCGACCGCGGGCGTTACCGGCTCAATCTCGGGCACGTCGCGCAGTCCTGCTGCGATGCCGTCGACGAGCTTCTGCCCCTCACCGGCGGGCGCGGGCTTGAAACCAGCCATCCGATGCAGCGGGCCTGGCGGGATGTCCACGCCGTCTCTCAGCATATCGGGCTGGTATGGGATCTTCAGACGGGGCTGTACGGCAACATCCTGCTCGGCCATGGCAGCCCCGACCCGAAGCTTTAGGGCGATGCTGTAATCCCGATCTTGAACTCGCCGATCTGGTCGCAGACGAAGTGCAGCTCGTCTCCTGCCTTCACTTCGCTTACGCCTTCGGGTGAGCCGGTGAACATGACGTCGCCCGGGTACAGCGTGTAGTACTGCGAGGCGTATTCTACCAGTTCGCGAATGCTCAGCACCTGGTCTTTCGTGTTGGCGTCCTGTTTGACGACGCCGTTGACCGAACCGTGGAAAGCAACGTTGTCCGGATCGGCGATCTCGTCGGCGGTGACGAACCACGGGCCGAGAACGGCATAGCCGTCGCAGGACTTGCGCGCGCTGCGGTCTTCCGGTCCACGCACCGTCATGTCGAGGCCCAGCGTATAGCCGGCGATGACATCAAGCGCGTCTTCCTTGGACACGTGGCTGCATTCCTTGCCGATGACGAAGGCGAATTCGAATTCGTGATCGTTCCGGCGGTCGGGGAACCGGATCGGGATCGAATCGGATGCGCCGATAAGGGCCGTATTCGATTTCAGAAAGATTCCGGCTTCGCGGATTTTCATGGTGCGCTCGATCACGCGAATCTGCGGATCGGCCTGGGCTTCGTCGATATGGGCCATGTAATTCACGGGGGCTGCCATCAGCTTGCCGGGGCGGGCGACCGGTGAATGCAGGTGAACGCTGTCGATGGCGATCGGATCGGCCCTGGAGGCCATCTCTTCCAGCCTGTCACGCCATTCGGGCAACGCGGCGATAACCGCGTCCGAATAGGACACATAGGGATGGGCTGCACGGATTGCGTCCTGCGCGGACGTTACGTCCCGGATCGTTCCATCCACGATGACGCCAAGGCGATCGTCGTTAAAGCGGCATATTTTCATTGGTTCATCCTGATTTGCGGTGGACTTGCGAAGTCTCGGTAAATTCAGCTCAGGTATAATATTCCGTGTACGGATTAATCAAGTAAAATGGTTTTCCCGTCTTCGGAGGCGATAAGACCCTTCACCCTTCTCGCTCAAAATATTACGATTGGAAAGACGACGGGCATATGACGCCCGCCGGAATTTGGAGAGAATAAAGATGGCAGACCCCAGCGTTTCAGGACTTCGCAGCGCGGAATTCCGGGTGCCCGACCTCGCGGCCGCGAAGAAATTTTACGAGGATTGCTGGGGGCTCGAGACGGCGGCGGAGGAAGGCGGCGCCGTCTATCTGCGCGGCACCGGCGCCGAGCATCATGTGCTGGCGCTGCGCGAAGGCGGCGACAAGAAACTTCTTAGGGTCAATCTCGCAGCGGACGACAAGCAGGCCGTCGACGGTCTTTATGAAAAGGCAAAGGCATTCGGTGCGTCGGTCGATGCGCCCGGCGAAATGGCGGGTCCGGCGGGCGGTTACGGTTTCGTGTTCCGGGACCTGGACGATCGCGAATACTGCATTTCGACCGGGCTGAAGACCCATACCGCAAAACCCCCGGCGACGGACCGCCCGGTCAAGCTCAGCCACGTGGTCCTGAATTCGCCGGACCGGGAAGCGCAGAGCGCACAGTTCATCGACCTGCTCGGCTTCAAACTCACCGACCGCACCGGTTTTATGGACTTTATCCGGTGCAGCAGCGACCACCATGCACTCGCCTATACGTCAATCAACACGCCGACCTTCAATCATTGCGCATTCGAGATGCCGAGCCACGATGCGCTGATGTTCGGCGCGGGACGGATGAAGCAGACGGGCTTCCCCACCGAATGGGGTGTCGGACGGCACGGCCCGGGCAACAATATTTTCGCCTATTTCGTCGATCCGAACGGCTATGTCATCGAATACACCGCTGAGGTGGAGCAGGTCGATGACAGCTACAAGGTCGGCATGCCGGAAGACTGGGAGCGCCCGCCGGAACTGCAGGGCGATACCTGGGGCTTCGCCGACGGCGCATCCGACCGCATGCGCGCGCATACCAAATAAAGCCGGACTGCGGCGCCCCTAGAACTGCGCCGCGTACTGGGCGGGGTCGATATTCGCCGCGATCACCAGCGGACGGTCCGGGTCCTGCGGCGCGCTCAACGCGGCTTCGAGCTGCTGGATCGTATCGGCCTCGATCGCATCGCACGCCATGGATTCCGACAGTTTGACCACGTCGGTCGGATCGATCGTCGTCCCCGATGACGGATATTGCCGCGCCATCTGTTTGAGCTCTATGCGGTTCAGGCTGTTGTCGCAGAACACGATTACCTTCATCCCGAGCTTAAGGCTCGCGGCGAGACGCAGTTCGCCCTGCACCATGGCGAGCCCGCCATCGCCGGTGAAGCAGACAATCTCTCGTTCGGGCATCAGCAGCTTGGCGGTCATCGCGGCGGGCAGGGAAAAGCCCATCGACGACAATCCGTTCGACATCAGCACGCCCTTCGGCGCGTAGGTCGTCCAGCCCTGGCCGACCAGCAGCTTGTGGGAGCCGACGTCGGTGGTAACCACGGTGTCGCGCGGCATGACGGCGCGGGCGACATCCACCACGTCGGTCGGGTTCAGTTTCCCGGGTGTCTTGCCGGCATAGTAAAGGTTGTTCAGTCGCTCACGATGATCGGCGATCTCTGCTTCGCGCCAGCGTGCGCCCTCGCCGATTGCTGTCCGCAGGTGATCCAGCGCCGCGGAGACGTCGCCGACCATTTCCACGTCCGACAGGTAGATCTGGTCGGTATTCGGGGTGGTATCGACATGGATGACCGGGGCATCCGGTGTCCACGGCTTGATCAGTTCCACCGGATCGAACCCGGCGGCGATGATCAGGTCGGCACCGGACAGGAAATCCCAGACGAATTGGTTGCAGGCCATGTCGAGAGTGCCGGCGAAACAGGGATGATCCTCGGCGATAACGCCCTTCGCCATCGGGGCTACGACGACGGGGCAGCCGTATTCTTCCGCCAGGCCGGTCAGCGCATCCGTCGCGCCGGCGCGCACAGCGCCTATGCCGGCGACGATCACCGGCCGCCGGGCGCCCTTGATCATGGCAGTCGCGGACGGCGCGCCGTCTGTCGTGAATGTCTCGAACCCGCCGCCCTGTCGGCACATCGGCGGCAGGCGGATTTCGGTATCGGTCGCCTCCGCGCCGACCACGTCTGCGCCGGTGCTGATATGAACCGGCCCGGGACGTTCGGCGACGGCGGTGCGCATGGCGCGGCGCATCACGGTGGCCACCGTGTCGGTGCGGATGGGGGCTGTCCACTTGGTGATGGGCGAGAACATCGCGTTGTGATCCAGCACCTGGTGGGTGAAGGTGTGCTCCCGCTTGCCGTCGATCTGTCCCGACAGGGCGATCATCGGCGTGCGGTCGAGCATTGCGGACGCGACCGCATTGACGAGGTTCGAAGACCCGGGTCCCAGCGTCGACAGGCAGACGCCGGGCTTTCCCGTGATCTGCCCGTAGGCGGCAGCCATGAGCCCCGCCGTACCCTCGCGCCGCGCGAGAATGAATTCGATACCGTTGCGCCGCGCCGTCTCCAGCAGTTCGACGCTCGGATCCCCCGGATAGCCGAAAATATGCTTGATGCCGGCGGCTTCCAGATAGCGGGTAATAACGTCAGAGCAGTTCAAGATATGTCCGATCGGGCTGAGGCTGTTTACAGGAGCGGCATACTAGTATGTTTCGGAAAAGACAAAAGGGGCGACCGGATGAGCGACGACACACAAGAGTACAACAGGGACGACGTCACGGCGGCAATCGCCGATTTCGCCCAATCGGTGCCGATGGCCGATATCCCCGGGCAGGTTATCGAGCGTGCGAAAATACATGTTCTCGATTCGCTTGGCCTCGCCCTTGCCGGTTCCGTGTCCGATGCAGCCCGGATCGTGCGCGAAGATTTCGTCGCCCAGGGGTTCGGCGAGAAGGGCAGCGCGATAATCGGCACCGCGCTTTCCGCCCCGCCGCGTTTTGCCGCCTTCGCCAATGCGACCGCGATCCATGCGGATAATTTTGACGATACCAGTCCGCAGGTGCGGGCTGACCGTACCGGCGGCATTCATGCGAGCGGGGCAGTATTGCCGGTCGTGCTCGCGGAAGGACAGGCCCTCGGCGCTTGCGGGATGGACATGCTCCGGGCCTACCTTGCCGGGATGGAGGTGGCCTCCCGGCTGAACCACACCATTGCAGCCCGGCATTACGGCGAAGGATTTCACACAACCGGCACGATGAACGTGTTCGGCGCCGTGATAGCCGCTTGTGTCCTGAAAGGGCTCGGCCGGGCAGAGACTGTCAATGCCATCGGTATCGCGGCGAGCCATGCCTCCGGCATCCGGCGGAACTTCGGCACGATGGCGGAAATCCTGCACCCGGCCCAGGCCGCACAGGCAGGCATAACGGCCGCAGATCTCGCAGCGCGGGGCCTCACCGCAGCAAGCGACGCCCTTCATGGCCCCGTCGGCTATTTCGCGGCGGCGGCCGGCGGGTGCGACCCGTCGGAGATTGTCGGGCGCCTCGGAACTCCCTGGGTATTCGAGGATCCCGGCGTCTGGATAAAGCCCCATCCCAATGGCGCGCTGACCCATCCCGGCGCAGGTTGCCTGCTCGCCCTGTTGAACAAAAATGACATCGCACCGGAAATGATCGCCCGGATTTCCGTGAAGACCAATGACCGGGTCCTGAAAACGCTGATTCATCACAATCCGGCGGATGGTATGCAGGCAAAGTTTTCAATGGAATTCACCCTCGCGATCGTCGCTATCGAACGGCAGGCCGGCCTCGGCGAGTTTACCACCGGGATGCTCAATCGTCCGGATGTCCGGGCGATGATGGGGAAAGTCGATTATACGGCGTATGACGTGGCAGATGACGGCTATACCAACGTGACGACGCTGATAGATGTCCAATTGCAGGACGGACAAATCCTGTCGGGCCGTGCCGATCATGCGCGGGGCAGCAGCAGGTCGCCGATGGATTTCGACGAAGTCGCGGCAAAATTTCGCGGCTGCGCGATTTACGGCCGTCATCCCGAAGAACGCATTGATTCCATTGAGTCCATGATTCGACGGCTGGAAACACTGGAATCCGCCGGTTTGCTGGTCAATGATCTGGTGTCTCGGCAATAAGGGTCGTACACGCCGAGGAAACGGGGCTAGACCTTTCTGGCGAACTCTGTACAGTTTCCGCTGCGCTGACCCAACGAGGTCAGAATACGCAAATAAATACGTCTTTATGACAACCCTGGGAGGGGCTGAAATGAAACTAGCGAAATCTACATCCGTAGTGCGCCTTGTCGGTGCGGCCGTCGTCGGCGCTGTTGCGCTGGGCGGCGGTGCGGCGCTGGCGCAGACCGTTAAGATCGGTACGCCGACGTTTTTGACCGGTGCCGCGGCGCCGGCATTCGGTATTCCGGCAAAGAACGGTACCGAGTTGATTGTCCGGGGTATCAACAATGGCGAACTGCCTGCGCCCTACAATACCAAGGGCCTGGCCGGCCGTCAGATCGAACTGCTGGTCTATGACGAGGCCGGCGGCGGGACGAAGCAGGTCACCGAACTTCGCAACAAGGTCCAGAAAGAAAATGTCGATGCGATTATCGGCATCATTTCGTCCGGTACCTGTGCCGCGACGACTGCGGTTTCCGAGGAACTCAAGGTTCTGACGATCCAGACGGTCTGCGGCACCACGCGGGTGTTCGAGGAAATCAATAAAGATCCCAAATACGTTTTCCGCACCATCAATACGGCGACCGCGAATAACGTCTCGGCGGCCCTGTATATCGCGGCCAAGATGAAGGACAAGGTCAAAGGCATTACGGCTATCAATCAGAACTACGCCTGGGGCCAGGATTCCTGGCGTGATTTCCAGCTCGCCATGGCGACGCTGGTGCCCGATGCGAAGGCGACCGACAAGCCGCAGTTCCCGAAGCTTTTCTCGGGCCAGTACGGTACGGAAATATCCGCACTGTCGCGGGCGCGGGAAAACCTGGTGCACTCCAGTTTCTGGGGTGGGGATCTTGAAGCCTTCATCGGCCAGGCGTCTGCCCGCGGCCTGTTCAAACGCAAGCTGTTTGTGCTGACGGTCGGCGAGACGGTCGCGTATCGCCTCGGCAAGACCTTCCCGCAGGGTATCATGGTCGGCACGCGTGGGCCGTATGGCATGTATGTCGCCGACGATCCGTCGCCGATCAATGCCTGGTTCCAGCGGGAGTACCGCAAGGCATACGGAGAGCCTCCGTCCCAGCCTTCTTACCAGTATGCGCAGGGCTTTATTGCGGCGAAATATGCGTATGACGATGCGGCCAGGAAAGCCGGCCAGTTCCCGACAACCGAGCAGGTCATCGCCTCGCTCAAGGGTGCCACGTTCCCGTCCTTCGTCGGCAACGTCACGATGGGTCTGTCGAAAGGTCATCAGATCATCACCGACGATCGCTGGGGCGTGACTGTGTGGGACGACAAGAAGGGCGAAATGGTCCTGAAAGATGTCGTTATCTTCCCCCCGGAATGCGTCAATCCCCCCGACGGAGTCAATTCGAACGAATGGCTCGAGGGCGGCATGAAAGGCGCGAAGTGCTGATCGAAAGCTGAAACAGCGGGCGGCGGTGAATCCGCCGCCCGCTTTTTTGGTGGAATACGCACCGACGGTCGCCCGCAAAAGGCGCCCGCGATCCTGACAGGGGTGTTACATTGGATTTTGAACTATTACTCGTCATCCTCGTGGATGGGCTGGTCTATTCGTCATATCTGTTTCTGGTGGCGGTCGGCCTTACAGTGATCTTCGGCGTCCAGAAGGTGCTGAACGTCACACATGGTGCGTTTTATGCATTCGGCGCCTATCTGACAGCCTATCTCATCGGTCTCTGGGCTGCCGCCGGACTGCCGGATGCAGGCGGCTTTTTGCTGATTTTCGTCAGCGCCGCTTTTCTCGGCGTCGTGCTCGGGGTCATCATCGAACGCGGCCTGTTGAAGTTTCTGTATGACCGCGATGAACACATTGTCGTTCTCGCAACGTTTGCTGCATTCCTGGTGCTCGAAGACGTCATCCTGCTGATCTGGGGCACCGATCCCTATCTGGCGTTCCAGCCGATGGCGTTGCTCGGCAACAGTGAAATCGCCGGCCTCATATTCGACAATTACGCGCTGACGATGATCGCGCTGACCTTCGTGGTCGCCTATATCCTGTGGTACGGACTGAACCGCACCCAGTTCGGTAAAATTCTGCTCGCCGTGATCTTCGACCGCGAAGTCAGCATGGCAATGGGCATCAACGTGACCAAGGTCTTCCTGATCACGTTCATGATCGGCACGTTCCTTGGCGCCCTTGGCGGTGCGTATCATGCGCCGATCATTTCTGTTCAACCCGGTATCGGGGTCGAGGTGATCGTCCTGGCGTTTGCCGTTGTGGTGATCGGCGGCATGGGATCCATTCCCGGTGCGCTGATCGGCGCCATCATTGTCGGTGTGTCGCGGGCCGCCGCGGTCCATCTGTTTCCGGAAGTCGAACTGTTTGTGATCTATGCGATCATGGCGCTTGTCCTGATCCTGCGACCCGAAGGGCTGTTCGCGCCGATAAAGGCGAGGAAGATATGAACCGATTGTTCGATAAAACCTTTTGGGGACTGACCATTGGCCTGGTTGGCCTGCTCGTTCTGAATTTCTTCCTCGAAGAATGGATGCGCACGATCGGTCTGCAGTCGCTGTCCCGCGGTTGTGTGGCGATCGGACTGCTGATCCTGTGGCGGACCGGGCTGGTGTCGTTCGGCCACGCGCTGTTCTTCGGTTTCGGCGCCTATACGGTCGCGATGATGCAGATTATCGGGGTAAACGATCTTTTCGTCCTGCTGTTCTGCGGCACGGCCACTGCCGGGCTGCTGGCGTTCGTTCTGGGCTTCCTGCTGCGTCAGTACAGGGCGATCTTCTTTGCACTGCTCAACATGGCGTTCTCGATGATCCTGTATGGCGTCCTGGCCAAGGCCGAATGGCTCGGGTCCACGGACGGGTTCGGGATCGATCAGGTCAGCTTTTTCGGCATGAACCCGGCCGATGACATGTATCGTCCCATTCTCTTCGTCTGCGCGGTCTTGTTCGCCTATATCTCGGCCGTCGGCGCGCACTGGTATCTGAAATCGACCCTCGGGATGATGACGATGGCGGTGCGCGAGAACGAGATTCGGGTCGAGTATCTCGGCTATTCCGCAGAAAAGGCAATCCACATCAAATACGTTTTGTCCGGCCTGCTGGCGGGCATCGGCGGTGTCATCATGGCGGTGACCGTCGGGCACGTAGACCCTGATTCCATGGTCTACTGGCCGGTATCGGGCGATTTCGTCTTCATCACGATCCTGTCCGGCACCGGCAATGTCGGCGCGACGTTTATCGGGGCGCTGGTGTACGAGCTGCTCAGAACCTATGCGTTCGAATATGCGCCGGAAATCTGGCAGCTCATCCTTGGCGGCTCGCTGCTGCTGATCATCATGTTCCTGCCCGACGGCCTCTGGTCGATCCGCAGTGAATTGCGGAACCGCCGTGAGCTCAGAGAGGCAAGGCGCGATAGCGACAACCGGGCGGCGGAGGTGAAGAGATGACCCGCGTACTTGAAGTTCACGATCTCGAAAAGAATTTCGGGGGCGTTGTCGCCGCGCATAACATCAACGTTACCGTCGATATCGGCGAGACCATCGGCATCATCGGCGCCAACGGCGCGGGGAAGACGACATTCGTCAATATGGTGACGGGCTATCTGAAACCGTCCGGCGGCCGGATCGAGTTCATGGGCAAGAGCGTTGTCGGCCTGCCGCCGCGGGATGTCACCAAGCTCGGCCTGTGCCGGTCATTCCAGGTGCCGCAGGTGTTCCTGTCGGAATCGGTTTTCGACAACATGCTGGTCGCCTACGGGATCGCCGAACGTTCCGGGCTCGGCTTGTTTGCCCCGTTGCACACGGATGAACGGGCGGCCCGGGTCGATGCGCAACTGAAACGCTATCAGATCGATGATTACCGGGAGGTCGCGGCCTCCGCGCTGCCGCAGGGGGTTCGAAAGCTTCTGGATATCGCGATGGCGACCGTGCGCAGCCCGAAACTGGTGATGCTTGACGAACCGACCAGCGGTATCAGCGTCGAGGAGAAATTCGGCCTGATGGACATCATCATGCAGGCGCTTCGGGAAGAAGAAACGACGGTTATGTTCATTGAACACGATATGGAAATTGTGGAACGCTTTGTGGATCGCGTCTGGGCATTCTACCAGGGCGAGATCATTTGCGACGCGACGACCGCCGAGGCCATGAAGGACGAAAAAGTGCGGGAATTCGTCATCGGGCAGGAATATCACCCGGCCCATGTCGAAGGAGGCGCGCATGCTTAAAATCGACAGACTGGACGTCAATATCGGTGCAACGCCGATCCTGCGCGGGGTCAGTATCGAAGTGCCGTCGGGCACGATGTGCGGGCTGATCGGCCGAAACGGCGCCGGCAAAACCACATTCATGCGGGCGATTATGGGTGCGCTTGACGCCCAGAACGGCCAGATGGAATTCGACGGCACGGATCTTATCGGGGCGGAAGCCCATCAGCGCGCGCATATGGGGATCGGCTTCATGCCGGAGGACCGCCGTCTGGTTCCCCAGCTGACGTCGGAAGAAAACATCATGCTGCCGTCCTGGACCACGAAAGTTGAAAAACCGCGGGAACGGCTGGAATGGATCTACGAGTTGATGCCGGAGGTCCAGGAATTCCGCAATCGCGGCGCGACGGAACTTTCCGGCGGTCAGCAGAAATTCGTGGCGTTCGCCCGCGCATTGATGGTCGGGACCAAATTGCTGATGCTCGATGAACCGTCCGAGGGCATTGCCCCTGTTTTCGCCCAGCGCATGGTGGAAATCATGGAGAGCCTGAAAAAGGCGGGCGAATCCGTGCTTGTCGCGGAATCGAACGACAAGCACATCAAGAACCTGCTGGACCGGACCTTCGTGATCGAGCGCGGCTCTATTATCAGCAGCTAGGATTCCCGGATCACGCGGGGGCCGGTTGACGGTTCACGCGGTTGATTGCGCCGTGCGGGACATTTCCGGCGAGCGCCGCCAGGATATTCTCTGCCGCGTCCCGTTCGATCGCCTTGCGAACCTCCGTGACAGCCGAGCCTATATGCGGTGTGAAGAATGTCTGCGCGCGGTTTGCCAAGAGGGCTTCGGGAATATCGCGTGGGCGGTCCGCGAGCGCCCAGTCCTCGAATTCGAAGACGTCCGCGGCGTAGCCTGCAAGCGGTCCGCTTTCGAGGGCGGCCGCTACAGCCCGTTCATCGACCACGGAACCGCGCGCCGGATTTACGAGATAAGCGCCGGGTTTGAGGGCGGCGATAAAACCGGCGTCGATCAGATGCCGTGTCTGCGCCGTCAGCGGGGTGGCGACGATCAGAAAATCGCTCGATCGCTGGAGGTCCGCCGTCGGCCGCCAGTTCAGGCCGAGGGCGGATTCCATCGTGTCATCCAGCCGTTCGATATCCGTATACAGGATCGTGACGTCGAAGCCCCGCAGACGGCGGGCAATCGCCTGTCCGACGGCACCCATGCCGAGTATGCCGACCGTGGCCCCGGCGAGGCCCGCGCCATACAGTATGGGCCGCCAGCCTTTAAATTCGCTCCGGACGGTCCGGTCGCCCTGCAGCATGTTGCGCCCGATGCCGATGGTCAGGCCGATGGCAAGCTCCGCCGTCGGATCGGTCAACAGGTCGGGGACGATGCTGACCCATACATTCCGTGCGGTACAGGCTTCCACATCGAAGTTGTCGAAGCCTTTGAGCGCGCAGCCGACAATTTTCAGGCGGGGACAGGCATCGAGGAATGCCGCATCTACCGTATCGGGCATGAATGCCATCAGCGCGTCGGCATCGGCGCAACGTGCGGCCAGTTCCGACGGCGACAGCGCATCGCCGGTCTGATTGGCGACGATTTCACAGTTTTCCGGGAACATTTCGAGAGTTTCCGGGAACGCCCGGGACGAAATAACGACGCGTGGCTTGCTCATTGTCTACGATACCTATTTGAACCGGCGGCGCAGAAGCCCGCTCAGCCCGTCCACCAGTGTGACGAGGGTCAGGATCACCAGCAGGATTGCCGAGACCTCGGTATATTGCATGATGCGGAGGGAACTCATCAGTTCCAGTCCGATCCCGCCGGCGCCGACCATGCCCATGACGGTGGAGGCGCGGAAATTGTATTCCCAGCGATACATGGCGACATCCATGAACTGCGGAATGACCTGCGGCAGCACGCCGTGGGTTACGACCTGGATCGGAGACGCACCCGCTGCTTTCGCTGCTTCGATCGGCGCGGCATGCGCGTGTTCGATCGATTCCGCAAAGAATTTGCCGATCATGCCGACGGAATGAAGGCCGAGGGCGAGCACGCCCGGCAGGGCGCCGAACCCGACCGCGGCGACGAACACAATGCCCATGATCAGTTCGGGGATGGAGCGCAGCGTGTTCAGGACGGTGCGGGCAATACGGTAAACGACGGGATGGGGCGTCGTGTTCTCAGCGGCAAGGAACGCGAGGGGAATGGAAATGACGATGGCGAGGACCGTACCGGCAACGCTCATCGCCAGGGTGTCGATGACGGGCACGATCCAGTTTTCGGCGTCCGAAAAATTCGGCGGGAACATCTCTCCCATCAGCACGCCGATCGCCGGAATGCCCTCTCCGAGGCGCACCAGATCCAGCAGGCCCGTCTGCCAGAAACAGACGATTGCAATGATTACGACTGCGCCGCCCTGAAGCCAGGTACGGCGCCAGGCGCGACGCTCGACGGCAAGCAGTTCGTCGAACTGCCTGCCGTCGGTCTGTGTCAATATTTTTGCCATGCGATCAGGACGAGGGGGTGAGTTTGAGCTTGCGGGCAAGATCGCGGATCACGTCGTAATCCTTGTCCTCCATCGCGCCGAAGCCTTCCGCCTTGAACGGCTTGAGAACCGCCTCGTCCGACGCCTGAAGGAAGGCATTGCGGATGCTGGCTTTGAGCTCGGGGTCCAGATTCTTGCGCATCGCCCAGGGGTATTGCGGGTAATTGTCGGATACCTGCAGCACCTTGACCTTGTCGAGGCTGACGATGCCGCGGCTCACGAGAGAATCGAAAATCGGTTTGGAAAGCCCGCCCGCCTGGGCGTGGCCGTTCTGCACCGCGACCGCAACCGCGTCATGGGCGCCGAGGAAGTTTTCCTTGTAGTCCGTCTTGGGCTGCAGGCCGCGGTCCATCAGTATTTTCTTCGGGATCAGATGGCTGGACGTCGATGCGGTGTCGCCGAACGCCATGTTCTTGCCTTTGATATCGGCAATCGTGGCAATGCCGGATGCCTTGTTGGCGATAACGACCGCTTGATAGGTCGTGCTGCCGCCTTTCTTGATGCCGGCAAAGGCTTCGATATCGCTCTTGGATGCTGCAAGGGTGTAGGACAGCGGGCCGAAATAGCCGAGTTCGAGGCGGCCGAAGCGCATGGCCTCGATCATCGACGAGTAGTCGGTCGTGACGACGAGCTTGATTTTCTTGCCCAGCGTCTTTTCCAGATATTCCTGGAGCGGCTTGTTGTTCTTGATGACCGTGGACGCGTTTTCATCGGGCAACAGCGCCACGCGCAGCGTATCGGGGTTTGTGTCGGCTGCCAGCGCCGGCCCGGCGGACAGGGCGATCACCGTGCCGACAGCGGCAAGGGCGGTTTTAAAAGCGTGTTTCATGCAAAGGCCTCCTTGAGGGGTTCGGGTGTTGGGTCGGGTCGTTCGGATGTTTCGCGATTCGGTTCGTTTGCGCCGTATATGCGGTTCAGGATCGAGTCATCGAGCGTGTCGGGCGCGGCATCGAAGACGATCCGGCCATCGCGCAGACCGACAATGCGGTCGGCGAATTCCCGGGCGAGATCGATCTGATGAAGACTGACGATTGCCGGAATGCCGTCTTCCAGGCAGATGGACCTTAAACGTGACAGGACGCGGTGCGAGGTGACGGGGTCGAGGCTTGCAACGGGTTCGTCCGCGAGGATCAGGCTCGGTTCCTGCGCCAGCGCCCGGGCGATGCCGACCCGTTGCTGCTGCCCGCCGCTCAGCGCGTCCGCGCGGCTCAGCGCCTTGTCGAGCAACCCGACGCGATCGAGGCATTTCAGGGCGCGAATGCGGTCCTCGGCCGGGAACGGCAGGAATGTGCGCAATGCGGAATACTGTCCCAGCCGCCCGGTGAGGGTGTTCTGGAGGGCAGTATGACGGGGTATCAACTGGTGCTGCTGGAAGATCATTGCCGTCCGGCGGCGGTGGGCGATCAGGATATCCCGGTCGGCCAGGTCGCCAAGACCTTCAATGGATATCCGGCCGGTGGTCGGTGCGGTGAGATGGTTGAGGCTCCGCAGGAGCGTCGATTTGCCGGCGCCGGACAGACCGAGCAGGACCGTGACTTCGCGTCCGAGAAACCGGATGGAGGTTTCCTGAAGACCGACGACGCCGTTGGGATAGGTCACCGATAGGTTCTGAACATTTATCATGGGCGCAACGATCCGTTCTGAAGTTTTGTCATGGGCGCAACATCGGCGACGCCGGTGACAACTCTCTTGCACTTCCATTGCAGTTTTCTGACGAATGAATGTCATTAATAAATCAGGCGATGGCCGCTGGCGTGTCATCCGGCATTTTGACGTTTTCTCAACGCTCTTGCGCTATTTCTCCGGCCTCGCAGAAGAAAAGGCGGAAATGTCCGAGGTAGTTGAGATCTATTCCGCGCGGGGTGATGAAAGCATCCGCGACGGCGCGCTGGATTATTCCAGTACCATTACGACCAGGGGGCAGGCGGAGGCGGATGCGGTCGACCGGTGCAGGCGGGACCGGACGATCCGCAAGGTTGCCTATTACATCGTGCGGGACGACGGATCGTTCAGCGCCCTGTTCAGTTACGATAATCCGGAACCGGTCAGCGTGACCGGCACGCGGGCGCGTCGCCGGATGGCGGACCCGCTGCCCCGTCTGAAGGGGAGACCCCCGGGTCCCCAAGCGAAGAAAAAGCCGAAGCTGATGGACCGGCTGATCGAGGCCTTCCGGGAATAGCCGGGTTCAGGCCGCGATGGTGCTTGTCACCGAGCCCCGCTGGCGCTGCAATTCGAACACCATAGAGAGCGCACCGTCCCGGGGGTCGAGGCGTTTGGCCGCTGCGTTTGGCAGGGGAACCGATTGCGTGCGGCAATAGGAGACAAGCGCCGCCAGAACGTTGTCCGCATCGATCCGCACCTCGTCGATCTGGTCGGGTGTGTCGACCGCGAAGGTAAGCAGCAGGCCGCAGTCTGTGTCGGTTCCGATGCACAGTTCCTGAACATCGGCATCCGGCACCGGAATGCCCGTAGCGCGGCAATGCGCCAGGGCGGCAGAGACAATTTCATTGTCGGAAAAAATTATGCGTCGTCTTTCTGTCGGCATATGCTCGCTCGAATACCTGTTTCCGGGCGGCGCTGCATTCCGTCACAGGCCAGCGCATTGAAATCCGGGACTATTTTCGGCCTCCGGAATTACTATTCTCTTAATTCCCTATTCCCGCCATTATCGCGACCCCTTTCCCGGAGACATGTTCTGGAACTTTCCCTCGTTATCCTGGTCTGCGCCGCGCTGTTCGTGGCCGGTGGCGTCAAAGGCGTTATCGGTCTCGGGCTGCCGCTGACGGCGGTCTCGATCATGGGATCGGTCGTGCCGTTGCCGACCGCCATCGCCTTCATCGCGATTCCCGTTGTCGCCACAAACCTCTACCAGGCATTCGAGGGCGGCAGGGCGCTCGAGATGCTGCGGAAATACTGGGTCATCAACCTGTGTTCCGTTGCCGGGACCGTGATCGGCGCGCAGATACTTTTTCTCGTCGATGCCCGCATCCTGACAACCCTGCTGGGCGTGGTGGTGGTGATTTATGTACTGATCAATGCGACCCGGTTCCGGGTGCGCATATCCGATCGCGCCGCGCCGTGGGCCGCGCCGCCGCTGGGTATCCTGTCCGGCCTGCTGACGGGGACGACCGGCTCCGTCGGCATTCCGATCGCGCTGTACCTGCAGGCACGCAATGTCGACAAGGAGAGCTTCCTGCGCGCCATCGCGCTGACATTCCTGGTCAGTGCGTCGATGCTGGTGCTGGCGCTTGTCGAAAAAGGCGCGATCAGCCAGACGAATGCAATCATCTCCGCGATCAGCCTCGTGCCCGCCTTTGCCGGGATGCTGATCGGCCAGCGCCTGCGCGGCCACCTGTCCGAAGACCGGTTCCGCATGTTCGTCTATGTGTTTCTGCTGCTCGCTGCGGCAAACCTGATCCGCAAGGGCCTGTTCTAGGCACGTCGGACTATTTTCGGGCGCGAGAAATATTCAGGTCAGGCTAGAAGAAGATCCAGACGACCCTGCATGTCTTCTTCCGAAAACGGGTAGTCTATCCCGTCGCGGGCATGAATGACGCTGGCCGGCGCGACCCGCGCCAGCCGCCGCTGAAGTTCGATCGCGAACCGCATCTTGATGCCGGCTTTCCAGCAAAGCGCTGTCACGCCCTTTGCGCTCTGACCATCGACGATGCGTTCCACCCCCCAGAGCGGTATACCGGCCCGCAGGGCGATGGACGCCATCACGAACTCGCGTTCATTGGCGTTAAGCGCCATTTCAATGACCGCGTCGTTGAGCTTTTTCTCGCCGTGCAGGCGCAGCGCCCGCTCTTTCGGCGTCTCGAACCGTCCGTTCCCTCTGTCTTCGGGTGGCGACCAACCGACTTCGGATGATGGTGCGGCGGGTTTTACCGCCGTGCCGCCCGATCCGTTTTTTCGTGTTGCCAGGGCGGCCCTCAGCGGCGCTTTGACGAACCCCGCAATCTTTCGGGCGATCCCGAGTGGCAGGCGCGGACGTTTTACCAGCGGCTCGTGCCAGGCTTCGACGCCGGGCGCGCGGGCCACGATTTTTTCCAGCGCCGGTTCGTCGATTTCGGCGGACTGGTTTCTGAGCAGACGGGTAACGGTCGCATCTGCGCCGGCATTTACCAGGGCGGTGCTGACCCTTTCGGAGACGTTGTCCCGCGCCGCGATGGCCTGATGCGCCCAGTCTGCCGCGCCGTGCTGGACGATGTCGACCAGGTCGTCATCGGTCAGGACAGGGGAGTGGCGCAGGACGGGGGCGGCGACCCGGCGTTCCGGATCGCGTGCCAGACCGGCGGCAATATCATGGGGGACGTGAAACATATGCCCGATCGCCTCGGCCAGGGACCGGCGAACGCGGACGCTGCTGTCGCGCATCAGGGTTTCAAGGACGGTAAAGCCCATCCGCCAGAGCTGGCTGCGTTCGTCGTCCCCGAGACCGGTACCGACAATTTTCCGGGCGAGCAGGCATCTGACGCCGGGGTCCGGGTCGCGACCCAGCACGACATCTGCCTGCCGGGGCGTATGCGGGTTTTCGGCGACGGCACGGCGCACGGCCTTTTCGCTGTCTTCGGACAGGAAATAGAGCAATTCCGGAGGTGTGTCGGATCGACGCGCGAGGGCAACGCGGTCCGGGACGGCGCCATCGCGGGCGATGGCGGTCATTTCATCGAAACTGTTAACGGATTCGGACATTTCCGACCGTCGCTCCCTGCCTGTTCGGGCGCGGCATCTGCGCGCCGTCATGTCCCTGCGTTGCCATATGCAACGATTCCGCGCAGCAAGGGTAAGCAGCAGAGGTTAACGAATCTTTTCCTTCGCAACGGCACAAAAGTCACGGGAAACGTGGTATTGACCACAACCTTCCTGAAGGATCCGCCGAATGCCCCTTGTCCCGGGCCCTGTCGCCGCCATCTACGCCGCCGTGCCGCCACCGATGCGCGGGGTAATGTTCATGATGATATCGGCGCTCGGCGTGGTGGCGATGAATGTCTCCATCCGCCACATCGCGGACGATATTCACCCGTTCGTGATTGCGTTCTTTCGCCATACGATCGGGGTCTGCCTGCTGATTCCGATATTCGTCCGGCCCGGCAGCAATCCTTTCCGGACCGCGCATTTCCCGCTCCAGGGATTGCGGGCGCTGCTCAACGTCGTCGCGATGCTCGCTTATTTTCTGGCGCTGACGATGGAGCCGTTGGCCAAGGTGGTCGCATTGACCTTTACGGCGCCCCTGATCGCGACGGTTGGCGCGGTTCTCCTGCTGGGCGAAAAGGTCACCCGCGCCCGCTATCTGGCACTCGCTATCGGGTTTGGCGGCGCGTTGATCGTGCTGCGCCCCTGGGCCGTAGAGGTCAGTACGGGTTCTATGCTGCTTCTCCTGTCGTCCGCTACCTGGGGGGCTGCGCTCGTCGTCATCAAGGTGCTGTCGCGGACGGATTCGCCGGTCACGATCGCGCTTTACGCATCGTTGCTGCAGGTGCCGGTTTGCCTGATCGCGGCGCTGTTCTACTGGCAGTGGCCGACGATGTACCAGCTTTTCATCATGGCCCTGATCGCGATCTTCGGCAGCATCACCCAGATGGCGATCGCCCAGGCATTTCGCGAGGCGGATGCGACCGTGGTCCTGCCTGCCGATTTCAGCAAGCTTGTGTTTGCAGGGCTGGCAGGCTGGTTCTTCTTCGGCGAATTGCCGGCGATCTGGGTATGGATCGGCGGGACGGTGGTGTTCGCCGGCGTGTTCCTGAATGCCTGGTTCGAGAAACGCGCACGGGATGGCGTGCTCCGACTTGCGCGGGCGGCGGAAGTTTCGCAAAGTCCGGGTTCCAGCCGGCAAAACAGCGGAGACTGACAAGATGAACGAAATCGTTTGGGGCAATTACACCCAGGAAGAACTGGACCGGCAATATGACCAGGCCACGCTTGTGCCGAACTCATCGGAGCTGATGCAAATCAATGCCGCGGACAGTGCGCGCATCCGGACGGAGATCGAGTGCATTCAGGGCGTATCCTACGGCCCCACGGTGATGGAGCGTCTTGATATTTTCCCTGCGGCCGAAAAAGGCGCGCCTGTCGTCATCTATCATCATGGCGGCGCCTGGACCCGCTCCGACAAGGACCAGTGTTCCTATATCGCGCCGTCATTCGTTGCCGAAGGTATCAACGTGCTGGTGCTGGATTTTGCGCTCGCGCCGACCGTGTCGCTTGACGAAATCGTCCGCCAGAACCGCGCAGCCATCGCCTGGGCGTGGCACAACGCGGATGAATACGGCTGGGATCGCAACCGGATCCACTGTCTGGGCCATTCTTCGGGCGGCCATATCTGCGGGATGATGCTGGTGACCGACTGGGAAGGCGTTTACGGCCTGCCGTCGGACATCATCAAGAGCGCTGCGGCGTGCAGCGGTATGTACGAGCTTGAACCGGTCCGTCTCAGCCACCGCAACACCTATCTGGACCTGACAGAGAAATCCGCCGCGCGCAACAGCTCGATCCGCCAGATTCCGCCATATGACATTCCGCTGACGGTCGCCTGGGGAACCGGCGAACTGGACGAGTTCCAGCGCCAGAACCGCGAATTCGCCGAGGCATGGGCCGCCGCCGGGCACACGGTCGAGACGTTCATCCTGGAGGGGATGCATCATTTCGAGGTCGGGCGGGAAATCGTCAATCCGGCGTATCCGGTCTTTCCGAATATCGTGAAAAATATCCGTCGCGCCTGATTTTCCGGCAGCGAGCTAAGTGTTCCGGCCGTAGCGGTGAAGCTCCGCGCCGTGTGTGCGCAGCCATCCCCTTGAGTCCCTGACGTCGGGGCACAGGGTATCGACAAGCGCCCAGAAGCGGGCGCTGTGGTTCAGTTCCCGTAAATGAGCGACCTCGTGCGCCACGACGTAGTCGAGCACGTTTTCCGGTGCCATCACGAGACGCCATGAAAAATTCAGGTTGCCGGCGCGCGAACAGCTCCCCCAGCGCGAGCGGGTATCCCGCATGGAAATCCGTGCGGGCGATCTTCCGATCTCGGCACCCATTCGTTCCGCCCGCGGTTTGATTTCATCCATCGCGCGGTTGCGGACCCAGCGCCTGACACGGGATGGCACAGTGTCGTCCCGCCCGCCGACCAGAAGGACGTTTCCCTGAAGAACCGGCAGGGCGGACCGGCTCTCGTGGCGGCGGATCGTTACCGGTTGGCCGAGTACCGGGAAAACCGCGCCATCTGCGAAAGCGACGCCATCGCCCACGCGGGCGAGTTGCGCCGCCACCCAGCGGGTCTGGGTCCGGGCGAAGGCAAGCCCTTCGCGGACGGATGCGCCGGGCGGCAGTACCAGTTCGACCATGCCGTCATAGACGCCGACATGAAGAAGGATGCGCCGGGCGCGCGTGCTGCGTCGGATACCGATGGCGATATTCCGCCCGTCGGCGAGCGGAAGCATCTGGTTTTCGAGCATGGCGTTCATATTCTGACGCCCGGCTTCAAGGCGTACATCCGCATGACGCACAGGCTGCCGGCGAGCGGCACCAGGGCGGCGAAGCCGAACACCCATGGCATGGCGTTCCGGACGATTTCAGGGCTGGTGCCTTCTGACAGCCCGGCGGCGTTCGCGATCAGGCCGGCCATCGCCGCGCCGTAGGCAATCCCGATCGACCGCATGGCCGGGGCGGCGGATGCGGTCACCTGCGCCTGGTCCGGCTCGGCGGCGGCAAGTGCCCAGGATATTGAATGGACGTTGGTCATCCCGACCCCGATGCCGGCAACCGTGATAATGGCAGTGAGTTCCCATACAGAGGCTGTTCCGATGGTCGCCGCGATCAGGGCAACGCATACCGACATAATCGCGAGCCCGCTGGCACAGGCGATGCGCGTCCATTTATCGTTCCACCCCGCCGTGCTGAGCGTCCCGACGGACCAGGCAAGGGAAAACACGGTCAGCATGTACCCGATCCAGAGCGGATCGAGGCCGTAAATCTTGCTCAGGACCAGCGGCATGAAGATCGTCAGCGGCGTATAGGCGGCCGAAAGCAGCAGAAACACCCAGTAAGCTGTGCCGACCGGCGCAAATAACGAGAGCACGCGTTTCGGAAATATGCCGTTTTCGCCGACATCGAGACGCAGCGTCATCCACAGGCAGAAAATTCCGGCCAGGATGAATCCGACACGGACGGCGATATGCGCGAACTGGCCCGAGGCTCCGACCATAAGGACCGAAATACCGAGCAGGGCCAGACGCCGCCAGGGCAGGCGGTGCCGATCCCCGCCTTCGCCATCCGGAATGACCCGCCAGGCCGCAATAATGAAAATAATGGTGAGCACGCTTGTGGTCATGAATGCGCCGCGCCACCAGCCGATACTGCCCCAGATGCCGCCGATCAGCGGGCCGATAACGGCGGCGATGCTCCACGTCGTCGTTATCGTCGCGAGCACGCGGGTACGCAGCGGGCCCTTGTACAAATCGTTCACCAGCGTCATGGATTGCGACATCAGGAGACCGCCACCGAACCCTTCGATGGTGCGGAAAATCAGCAGAACGGCCATATTCGGGGCAGCGGCGCAGCCGGCAGCGCCGACCAGGAAAATCAGACCGCCTGCGACATAACCCTTTCGCCGTCCCAGAACCGATCGCACGTAGCGGCCACTGGCAGCGCCGACAATGGTGCCGACCATGTAGAGCATCGTCGTCCAGGTGTAGAATTCGACACCGCCGATCTCGGCAACGACGGTCGGCATGACGGTGGTGATGACGAAGATGTCGATGGCATGGACGCCGATGCCGAGATTGAGCAGGATCGTATAAATGCCGCGGGTCCCGCGAAACATATCCGCCCAGCCGGTGCCGGTCTCCGGCTGTGTTTCGTCAATGTCGTTCATTCGCGCATTTTAGGCGCGATGAATCAGAATCCCTATAGGAGCTTCGCGGTAGCAACGCACCGCGCGGCATATTCGGTGCGGATAACCGCCACCTGAAATCCCTTCAGGCATCGGAGCTATTCAACTTCGAATTCGCGATCACGGACATCCCTGCCGATCAGATCGATGAGGCGCAAGGTCACTTTCTCGGCAATGGTCCATTGATTTTCGCCCGTCGAGTCATGGACGGCCTCGCCCCGCCAGACGCACTTGCCGCTGGATTTGTCGTTGATGGCGATATCGATCCGGATTTCGTCAAGCGGCCCGTCGATAATGACGTTTTTGCGTCCGCCGATGACGCTGTCGCTCTTGTTCGACCACAGGTTCATCCGCGCCCTGATTCCGTCACTGGAATCGTCGGAGACAGATCCGAGATCGCGGTCCTTGCGCCGAATGCCCTGGCGGATGGCGTGCAGGTCGATCAACAGAACGAGTGACGCGGCGCCCGACTCCCCGGTATTCTTTCTTGCGAGGGTCCGGATCGCCGACTCGCGTATTTCGAGCATCTGCTTGGAATCGTCCGAAACTTCCACATCCACCTGATAATTCGGCGGCAACTCGCCACAGGCATAGCCGGATAAAAGGCCGCCTGCCGAGGCCGGTGTTCCTGCACACAGGAGAACTAAAACCGCCAGGTATCGTTTCATCGCCATTCCGAAATTGCGGGATGCGGGAAGCATTGCGCCAGTCTAGCGCAACGGCGGTCTGCATTGCCATATTGAGACGGGGGTTTCGTCGCAGCCGTTCAACGCGTATCAACAGACAATCCAATGTCTGAAAATCAGGGACGTGTGTTTACGCTATGGAAAGTCTGATATTCGCCGTCGTCATCGGCCTGACGATTTACCTGTTCATGCGCCGCATAAAGGTGATGAAAGAACAGAAACGCCGTCTTGCCGAACAGGCGGCCAGTGGCGAAGCGCCCGAAGATCCCGGCAGCATGCCGCGCCTCGGGTCGCCCGGCACCATTACGCGCGCTCAGATCAAACTGCTCAAGGAAAACGATTTCGAGCCGTCCCGTCTCTGGAGCACCGAAGAGGCGAAGCTCATTCTCGACGCCGTCACCTACCAGAGGGCCGTCATCTATATGACCACCGGTGAGACCGATCCGCCGATCGAGGTCCAGAACCAGTTGATGAAGCTTATCCTCGGCACCGATGATATCCGCGAATACGTTTACGAATGGGGCCTCAACCGGACCCGTGACGAGGATGCATCGCCCCAGCCCGTCCTCGAACGGAATGCGTATTTCGAAAGGGTAGAGGCCGAGGTTCTGAAGTTGTGGGAGAAATCTTGAACGCCACGAATACCATCACGCGCACCGATCTTCAGACCGGGGATTTCGACTTCGACCTGCCGCCGGAAAACATTGCCACCGAGCCCGCGCGGCCGCGGGAATCCGCGAAACTGCTGGAGGTCGGCGACACGCTTCTGGATCGCACGGTCGCGGACCTGCCGTCCTTGCTCCGCGCCGGCGATATTGTCGTCATCAACGATACGCGTGTGATTCCCGCCCGGCTGCGCGGCACCCGCCGGGGCGCAAAAGTGCAGGTCACCCTCCACAAGGCGGAGCCCGATGGCACCTGGAAGGTTTTCGCACGCCCGGCCCGGAAACTGTCGCCCGGCGACGTGATCGATTTTGCCGACGGTTTCACCGGCCGTGTCGAGGCAAAGGGCGAGGCGGGGGAGGTGACGCTGTCATTTCCGGATGCCGGCGATCTTTTTGCCGCGCTCGAAAGGCACGGCGAGATGCCGCTGCCGCCCTATATTTCCCGGCCGGGCGGCGCGACCGCGGCCGATGAGACCGACTACCAGACGGTTTACGCCGCGCGGAAAGGCGCGGTCGCTGCGCCGACGGCGGGACTGCACTTCACCGACAGCCTGATGGATGCCGTCCGCGCCGTCGGCGCGCAGTTTGCCACCGTGACCCTTCATGTCGGGGCAGGGACTTTCCTGCCGGTAAAGGTAGACCGCATCGCCGATCATCGGATGCATAGCGAGTGGGGCGAGATAGATGCGGCGACGGCCGCCGCCATCAATGATGCCCGCGCGGCGGGCGGACGTATCGTCTCGGTCGGCACCACACCGCTCCGATTGCTGGAGACCGCGGCGACCGGGGATGGGATAGTGCATCCGTTCAGGGGCGATACAGATATCTTCATCACGCCCGGTTACCGGTTCAAAGCCGTGGATTTGCTGATGACCAACTTTCATCTGCCGCGATCGACCCTGTTCATGCTGGTCTCCGCCTTTGCCGGGCTGGACCGGATGAAGTCGGCGTATGACCATGCGATAAGGACGGGATACCGGTTTTATTCCTATGGGGATTCAAGCCTTCTGCACCGGGTGGATCCGTCATGACGGCCTTTGGTTTCGAAGTGCTGGGAGAAGACGGCCGGGCGCGGCGGGGCAGGCTGTCGACCGCCCACGGCACGATCGAGACGCCCGTTTTCATGCCGGTCGGGACAGCGGCGACCGTCAAGGGGATGACGTCGGAAAGCGTGGCGCGCACCGGCGCCGAGATCGTGCTTGCCAACACCTACCACCTCATGCTGCGCCCGGGGCCGGAGACCGTCAACAAACTGGGCGGGCTGCACAAATTCATGGATTGGGAGAAACCCATCCTTACCGATTCCGGCGGTTTCCAGGTGATGTCCCTGACCGACCTGCGCAAACTCGACGATACCGGCGTGGAGTTCCGGTCGCATATTGACGGGACCAAGTTCCTGCTGACACCGGAACGGTCGATTGAGATTCAGAATCTGCTGGATTCCACCATCACCATGGTGCTGGACGAATGCACGGCGAACGGTGTCGATGAAGCCGCCGCCGCGGACTCGATGAAACTGTCGATGCGCTGGGCCGCGCGTTGCCGCGACGTCTTCGAGCAACGCGATGGATATGGCCTGTTCGGCATCGTCCAGGGCAGTATCTATCCCGACCAGCGCCTTGAATCCGCCGCGGCACTGGTCGATATCGGTTTCGACGGCTATGCGGTCGGCGGGCTCGCCGTCGGAGAGGGGCAGGAGGCCATGTTCTCGGTCCTCGATGTGACGACGCCCGCCCTGCCGTCCGGTCATCCACGCTACCTGATGGGGGTCGGAATGCCGGACGATATCGTCGGCGCGGTGCAGCGCGGTATCGATATGTTCGATTGTGTTCTGCCGACCCGGTCCGGGCGCACGGGACAAGCCTTCACGCGGCGCGGCACCCTGAATATTCGCAATGCCCGCCATGCGGAGGACCCGCGCCCGCTGGACCCGGACAGCAAATATCCCTGTGTCGGCAGCGTCAGCCGCGGCTATCTGCACCATCTCTTCAAGGCGAAGGAGATGCTCGGACCGATGCTGCTGACGACCCATAATCTGCATTATTATCAGGAACTGATGCGCGATATCCGCCACGCCATCGAACAGGGCAGGCTCGACGCGTTCGCCGACGAATTCCGGGCACAGCAGGCCCAGGGCGATATAGAGCCGCTGTGATATGAGGCATCCCGGTCAATCCTCTGCAGGCACGTCGGAGAATGCCCGGGGGCACATCCGGGACCAGGCTCTTGCACTCGGGTTCGATGCCGTGGGGTTCGCGGGCCCGGATGTCGGCGACGCCGCGGGGCGTCTGGGCGAATTCATTGCCAGCGGCTACCACGGCGACATGGGCTGGATGGAGACGACGCAGGTGCGCCGCGAATCTCCCCGCGGTTTGTGGCCGGAGGTAAAAAGCATCATCGCCGTCGGGATGAATTATGGCCCCGACGAGGACCCGCTTATGTTGCGGGAATATCCCGACCGGGCCGTGGTATCGGCCTATGCGCGGGGCCGCGACTATCATGATGTGTTGAAGAAACAACTCCGCCAGCTCGCCAGCCGGATTGCCGCCGACTGGTCGTGCGAGGTGAAGCTGTTTGTCGACACGGCGCCCGTCATGGAAAAGCCGATTGCACAGCAGGGGGGGCTCGGCTGGCAGGGCAAGCATACCAATCTGGTTTCGCGCGATTTTGGCTCCTGGCTGTTTCTCGGCGAAGTTTTTACCACGCTCGATCTCGAACCGGATCTGCCGGGGCGGGATCATTGCGGCGGCTGTCACCGCTGCATCGATGCCTGTCCGACGGCGGCTTTCCCCGAACCCTACAAGCTGGATGCGCGGCGGTGCATTTCCTATCTGACCATCGAACACGATGGGCACATCCCGCGGGAATTCCGGATCCCGATGGGCAACCGGATCTATGGCTGCGACGATTGTCTCGCGGTGTGTCCCTGGAACAAGTTTGCGAAAACGACCCCGCATGACGCGCTACGCCCTCATATTCATCTGAGGCGGCCCCGGTTGCGGGATTTCGCGGCACTGGACGATGCAGGTTTCCGGCAGGTGTTCTCGGGCTCGCCCGTCAAGCGTCTCGGCCGGGACCGTTTCGTGCGCAATGTGCTGATCGCCATTAGCAATAGCGGCGATGGCGCTCTCGCAGATTCAGCGGGGGCGTTGCTCGCAGACCCGTCGCCGCTGGTGCGGGCGATGGCCGTCTGGGCGCTGGCACGTCTTCTGCCGGCGACGGCGTTTGCAGACCTCAGAACGGAACACGCCGGCGCCGAAGCCGATCCCGATGTCAGGGAAGAATGGGCCGCCGGATAATATTGCGGCCTTGGATTTATGGGCTCACTGAGGTATTGAGCGGCATCTCGTGGCCAGATTAGTAACGTTTAAAGGTAGTATGATGCAGGATCGGGGCAGACGGCGGGCGTTTGTGAAGCAGATTGCCTTTGCCGTCGTTGGATTGCTGATCCTCGCCGTCTATGCCGGGGCGATTTTCTCTTAGGCGTCGAATCCCCGGGCTTTCCGACGGATATGCCTGTTTGGCGCGATAATTGTTTGTTTGCGGGCGACTGTGATGTTTGAACCGCCCAATCAAAGCCTTGGGACGACAGAATGACAACCCTGGCCGAAAATCAGCCGGTACTCGATCTTCGCGGTGCGCCCCTCGACCGGCGCTTTTCCATCGCGCCGATGATGGACAGAACGGACCGTCACGACCGTTATTTCCTGCGCCAGATTTCGCCGTCGGCCCTGCTCTACACCGAGATGGTGACCACCGGGGCCATTCTGCACGGCGATACCGAGCGGTTTCTGAAATTCGATCCGGCGGAACATCCCGTCGCGTTGCAGCTCGGCGGGGCAGATCCGGACGATCTCGCGAAATGTACCGAAATCGCCGCCCTGCGGGGATATGACGAGGTCAACCTGAACGTCGGCTGTCCGAGCGACCGGGTGCAGAACGCCCGGTTCGGCGCCTGCCTGATGAACCACCCTGATCTGGTCGCATCCTGTATCGGGCGGATGTCGGCCGCGGTGGATATTCCGGTGACGGTCAAGACCCGGATCGGTGTCGACGACCGGGATTCATGGGAAGACTTCCGCGGATTTGTGGAAACCGTTGCCGCAACGGGCTGCAGCGTATTCATCATCCATGCGCGCAAGGCCTGGCTGCAGGGGCTTAGCCCCAAGGAAAACCGGGAAATTCCGCCGCTCTCCTATGAAACCGTCTATCGGCTGAAGCAGGAATACCCGGACCTCACGGTGGTCATAAACGGCGGAGTAACCCGGGTGGATGAGGTCGCGGAACATCTGGATCATGTAGACGGCGTAATGATCGGCCGGGCGGCTTACGAAAACCCCTGGCTGCTTGCCCGGATCGAGGAGACGGTGCTTGGCGGCGCGCCTGCCGCCAGCCGCCAGGCGGCCCTGGATGCCTACCTTCGGTATGTAGACCGCGAGCTGACACAGGATGTGCCTTTATATGCCATGGCGCGTCATACGCTGGGGCTGTTTCAGGGGCAGCGTGGCGCGCGGGCATGGCGGCGGCATATCAGCGAAAACGGTCCCCGTCGCGGTGCCGGCAGCGAGGTGCTGCGGGAGGCGGTTCGCCATATCGAGGATATCGCCTGACCGTCGGATTTTTTTACGATTTTGTGAAAGTGTCCGATTGCCCTGAGGGTTAAGGCCCTGAAACCAATAGATTGTCGTTTATGGCATGGGAATTGCATACCCGTCTTGCAACCGGGGATTTCGCTTGTGAGCAGCCCGGACACACAGATTAGCGGGTCGAAAAATACCGATCCGCTTGAACGGAACCGGGAGGCGCTATCAGGCCATGGTTATATCGGGAGAACCGGATCCGACATCGGCATCCCTGGACGATTGGCTGAAGTATCGCGAGCATTTGCGGTCCATGCCGGCCAAAGACGACAGCGTCAGCGTCGCTCTGGCGATTGCCAACACCCAGATACGTAAATTGCAGGGAACGTCTGATCGGAGCATTGTTGCCTGACGACAGCTGATTTTCTGCTCCGGTCCCGCGCATTCAATCGCTGGCTTCCAGGTGGCGACCCCATTCGGGGTCTTTTTTGTGCTTGTCGACCAACCGGCGCAGGATCGTATCGATCCGCTCGGGCGCCATATCGAGCTGCACCAGCGCCAATCCGGCTGAAAAGACTTCGCGGTAGCTCACAATGAGCCCGTTTTCCGTCGAAAACCGGCTCATCCCGTCAAAGGCGACGCGCCGTCCCCGGCTGTCTTCCATCGTCGACGAATAGCTGAATACCCAGCGTGCATAGCCCAGATTGCGCGCTGTATCGAAGACCGGCTCGTACATGTCCCATAGGAATGCGTTCGCATCGCCCCAGAAGCGTTTTTCCAGCATCTCTGCGATGGCATCGCGCCCGGCAAACGCCCCGTAGAATGTATCGTCATAGACGCCGTCCGGGGCGAACAGACTCGCCAGGGCCTGACCGTCGCCCGCTTCTACCGCCTGCGTGAAACGATCGAGCAGGTCCATAAAATCAAAGCGCATCTGCTATCCTTTCTTTGGTCTTGACCAATGTCGGGCGAACCGGCATTCAGAAAGTCAGAATAACCGCAGGAGAACCCGGCGTGAGCGTTACCATCTATCATAATCCGCGCTGTTCCAAGTCCCGGGCCACGCTGGCGCTGCTCAACGAGAAGGGCATCCAGCCCGAGATTGTCGAGTATCTCAACGCCCCGCCGACGAAGGAGGAATTGTTGAGGATTCTGGATGGTCTTGCGATGGCGCCGCGCGATCTGATGCGCAAGAAGGAAAAACCCTACGCCGAGCTCAATCTGAGCGACGAGTCCATGAGCCGCGATGCCCTTGTCGATGCCATACTGGAAAACCCCATTCTGATGGAACGGCCTGTCGTCGTGAAAGACGGCAGATATGCGATCGGCCGCCCACCCGAGAACGTACTGGAGATTCTATAGCCATGACTTTTCCCAGAGGCATGATGTTCGGTGTGGCGGCGATGACCGTTATCGTCGCGGCGTCTAACTACCTTGTACAGTTTCCGGTCAATGACTGGCTGACGTGGGGCGCGTTTACCTATCCGGTGGCCTTTCTGGTTACCGATCTGACCAACAGGACTTTCGGCGCTGCCCGGGCCCGCCAGGTGGTGTATGTCGGTTTTGCCTTCGCGGTTTTGCTGTCTATCGCGCTTGCTACGCCACAGATCGCGCTGGCTTCCGGCACGGCATTCCTTGTAGCGCAGCTGCTCGACGTGAGGCTGTTCGAGCGCCTTCAGCACCGGGGTTCCTGGTGGACCGCGCCGCTTGTGTCTTCTTCCGTCGCATCCGCGGTGGACACGGCGCTGTTTTTCTCAATCGGCTTTATCGGAACGGGAATGCCGATGGTCGTAATGGGCGCTCTGGGCATGGAAGTGTCGGTGCCATTGTGGGTGACGCTCGGCCTCGGCGACTATGTCGTAAAGCTGGCGCTCGCCCTGTCTATGTTGATCCCGTTCAGGGTGTTGATGCAGCTAACGCGACCACAGAGGGTCTGAAATCATGGCGGATGGCGGAACGACAGACGGAAAAGGAATCGGCGCACGCGTACTCCGCAAGGAGGATTGGCGCCACCTTGCCGGCAAGGCAAAATTCACCGGAGATTTCCGGCGTCCGGGCCAGAAAGAAATGGCCTTTGTCCGCAGCGACGTCGCGCATGGTCGGATCGTTTCGGTCACCAAGCCTGCCGGCTTCGAAGGGTCTGTGTTCACGGCGGCTGATATGCCCGGCATGAAGCCGATGCGCGCCCCGTCGAAACTGCCCGGCTACAAGGGGGCCGATTACCCGGCGCTGGCAATCGGCAAGGTCCGGTTCGTGGGCGAGCCGGTAGCCGTCTGTGTTGCCGATACACGGGCCGAAGCTGAGGATCTGGCGCAGGCGACCGTGGTTGAGTACGAGGAATTGCCCGCGGTCGTCGATATGCTCGAGGCCAAGGCCCCCGACGCGCCGCGCATCCATGAGGACTGGGACGACAACCTGGTCATGGAGACCTTCGCCGACGACGACTTCAGCAAGATCGCCGACCGGGCGACGGTGATTGTCAAACGGGAATACCGGATGGCGCGCCATGCGATGAACCCGATGGAAGGTCGGGCGGTTTTCGCCGAATGGGACGACCGGACCGATCAGCTGATGATGTGGACCTCGACGCAGGTGCCGCATCTTATCCGTACCGGCCTGGCGGAGTTTCTCGGCCTGGATCAGCGCCAGGTGCGGGTTATCGCGCCGGATGTCGGCGGCGGGTTCGGCTGCAAGGCCCTGCTTCAGCCCGAAGAGGTCATCGCGGGCTGGCTGACACGTCATCTCGAAGCCCCCGTTCGCTGGATCGAGGACCGCCGCGAACATCTGGTGACCGGGGCGAACTGCCGCGAGCATCATTATTTCGTGACGATCCACGCGACGCCCGAAGGCCGCATTCTCGGTCTCGACTGCGACGTGACCATCGATGCCGGCGCATATTCGGTCTATCCCTTCACCAACGGACTTGAAGGGGCGATGGCCCATGGCAACCTGCCGGGGCCGTACGATCTGGAAGTATACCGGTGCCGCACCCAGACCATGACGACGAACAAGCCGCCGCTGATGCCCTATCGCGGCGTTGCCCGGCCGGGCGTTTGCTATGCGATGGAAATGACCATCGACGCGCTCGCCCGCGAAATCGGCATGGAATCCCATCTGATCCGCGCCATGAACATGGTGAAGCAGGAACAGCTTCCCTTCATGTCGATCGCCAAGAAGCATTTCGACAGCGGCAATTATCCGAAAAGCGTCGCAATGGTCGTCGATATGATCGGGCTCGACAAGATTAGGGCCGAACAGGCCGCCGCAAAGGATGACAGCCGTCTGATCGGGGTCGGCATGGGCTCCTACGTCGAACAGACGGCGCATGGCACATCTGTCTTCTCGAGCTGGGGCGTCGCCATGGTGCCGGGCTACGAACAGGCGACGGTGCGGTTGACGCCGGATGGCGGGCTCGAACTGCGGATCGGCGTCCAGAGCCATGGCCAGGGCATGGAAACGTCCATGGCGCAGATGGCCTATGAGGTCCTCGGCATCGATCCGGAAAAGGTGATGGTCACGCATGGCGATACGGGGCTTACGCCCTATTCGACCGGAACATATGCGTCGCGCAGCATGGTCATGGCCGGCGGCGCCACGGCGCGGGCCTGCCGCGTTCTCGCCGAACGCATGGAAATCATTGCGGCGCATCTCCTGCAGTGCGAACGGGCCGAGGTCTCAGTGCGTGGCGGCAAGATCGTCAGCGGCAAGGGCGAAGTGTCCTTCGCCGAGATCGGCCGCGTCTGGTATCTCAACCCCGACGAACTGCCCGACGATGTCGATCAGGGCGGGGTAGAGGTGACGATGGGGTATCGCCCGGAACCCGATTCCGGTGCGTTCACCTATGCCAGCCATGCCTGCAAGGTCGCCGTCGATATCGACACCGGGAAGGTGAAAATACTCGACTATGCGATCGTGGAAGACTGCGGCACCATCGTGAACCCGATGATCGTCGAGGGGCAGACCTATGGCGGGGCGACCCAGGGGATCGGTACCGCGCTGCTGGAAGAAAGCACCTACGATTCATTCGGCAACCCCGGCGCATCCACCTTTGCCGATTACATGATGCCGGGCGCAACCGATGCACCGCATTACCGCATCGACCACATGGAAAGCCCGTCTCCGTTCACCGAATACGGGATCAAGGGAATGGGCGAGGGTGGCACGATTCCCACGCCTGCAGCCATCGGCAATGCCATTAACGATGCGCTGAAGGAAATTGGCGCCGAAGTAACAGAAACGCCGTTCACGCCGCGCCGTATTCTCGAGGCCATCGCGGCGGCAAACAGGAACCGACAAGGAGACGCGGCATGAAATCCGCAAAATTCGATCATCAGCGGACATCGTCGCTGGACGAGGCGCTGGCGGCGCTGGGCAGCGCCGATGGAGAAGCCCGGATTATGGGCGGCGGGCAGTCGCTCGGGCCGATGATGAACCTGCGTCTTGCGCAGCCGGACCTGCTGATCGATATCAGCCGGGTCAGCGGCCTGGACACGATCGAGGTCTCCGGCGATGTCGTCCGCATCGGCGCGCGTGTGACCCACGCGCGGATCGAGGATGGCGAGGTCCCGGGTCTCACAGGGGCCTATATGCAGTTTGTCGCATCCGGGATTTCCTATCGCTCGGTGCGGAACCGCGGGACCATCGGCGGCTCGGTCGCCCATGCGGACCCGTCTGCGGACTGGCCGTCCGCATTGCTGGCGCTAGGCGGCGACGTTGTCATCGCCGGACAGGACGGCGAACGCCGGACGCCGCTGGACGGCTTTCAGATCGGTCCGTTCGCCACCGGCCTCGGCTTCGAGGAAATCCTTACGGGTTTTGAACTGCCGGCCCTGGGTGCAGGTGCGAAATGCGGTTACTACAAGGTCAACCGCAAGCCGGGTGAATTTGCGGATGCCATCGGCGCCGTGATTATCGGATCGGCCCCGCGGGCTGTATGTGGGGCGACCGAAGCGGCACCGTTCCGGGTGACCTCGATGGAAGAGAAACTGGCCGAGGGGGCGACGGCAATATCCGTCGCCGACGCGCGCGACATGATCGCCGCGCAAGACCCGGGCTTTGACGACTATGACCTGCAGATACATGCCGTTGCCTTGAGCCGGGCCGTGGGGAGGGCCTTCGCATGACCGAACTGACTCTGAAAATCAACGGTGAAGAAGTAACGGCGGATGTGGAGCCGCGCCTGTCGCTCGCCGATTTCGTCCGCGACCACCGCCGCCTGACGGGCACGCATCTCGGCTGCGAGCATGGCGTATGCGGCGCGTGTACCGTCCTGATGGATGGCGAACCCGTCCGTTCCTGTATCACCTTCGCCGTTGTCGCCGACGGCACCGAGATCACGACGATCGAAGGTTTCGACGACGACGATCCGATGACCATGCTGCGTCAGGCGTTTCATGAAAATCACGCCCTGCAATGCGGGTATTGCACGCCGGGCATGCTGGTTGCCGCCCGCGACATCGTCACACGCCTGCCGGATGCCGACGAAGACCGCGTCAGGCTGGAACTTGCAGGCAACCTGTGTCGCTGCACCGGCTATGTGGGGATTGTGAATGCGATACTGTCGGTGATCGAGAAACGGCGGGGATAGTTTCCTCAGTCCGGGTGGTGGCGTTGGGGGGGCTTGCCGGCCGCGCGGCCGCGGGTGCGGGCCTGTGTCGCGGGAGCGCGACGCCAAAACGAGATCTATTGGTGCTATGTACGGCGGTCGGCTGCATTGCAAGTCTGTCGGAAGACTATGTGAAGGGTGACCGCCTGTTGCGGCACCTGAATTTTGACCAAGGAGCACTTTCTATATGTACGAACTGCCTTCGCTGCCCTACGCCCCGGACGCGCTCGCGCCCCATATCTCGGAAAAGACGATCTCGTTTCACTATGGAAAACACCATCAGGGCTATGTCGACAAGCTCAATGCAGCCATCGGCGACGGCGATCTGAAGGGCAAAAGCCTCGAAGACATCATTCTTGCCGCCAAGGAACGGTCGGACGCCGGGCTTTTCAACAATGCCGCCCAGATCTGGAACCACAATTTCTTCTGGAATTCCATGTCTCCTGAAGCGACGTCGCCGTCAGGAGCGCTTGCAAGCGCAATCGACGATGCATTCGGCGGTGTCGAAGGCTTCAACGAAAAATTCACCGCCGTCGCCACCGGCCATTTCGGCAGCGGATGGGCATGGCTTGTTGCCCGCAAGGACGGTCTCGAGATCAAAAGCACCAGCGACGCCGACCTGCCGCTGGCGCACGGCGAACGTGCCCTGCTTTGCTGCGATGTGTGGGAGCATGCCTACTATCTCGATTACCAGAACGCCCGCCCGGCCTTTGTCGGCGTGTTTCTGAAGGAACTCATCAACTGGGACTTCGCCGCCGAGAACATGGCGAAATAAGCTCCTTTTATCCGATGGCTTTCAGGGGCCGCCGGCGCATCTATTCAGGTGCGCCGGCGGCCTTTTTTATCCACTCCCTGAACGCCGCGAAGGCGGCTTCTTCCAACCGTGCCTCGCGGTAGACGAGATACCACCGAAGCGTTTTCGGGATCCAGATATCGAACGGCGCGACAAGCCTTCCGGCAGCGAGATCGTCATCGATATAGGGCGTGATTCCCATCGCAATGCCGACACCGTCTACCGCCGCCTGCAATGACTGGTCGTAATAACCGACCTCCGGCCCGTCCGCGGTTATGCCGGTTTCGCCTGCCTCCCCGAACCAGCGTGACCAGTCATTCACCGCGTGCGAGACCCGCACGCGCAGCAACGTCTTATCCCGAAGGTCGGAGGGCGTTTCAAGTCCCGCCGCGAGCGCCGGCGTACAGACCGGCGTCAGCCGTGCCGCGAAAAGCGGTTCCGCCTGAAGACCCGGCCAGTCGCCGGTGCCGAGCGTCACGCTGCAGGTCCAGTCATCGCCGAACGGAACCGCCTCGCCACCGGTGGTGATGCGGACATCAGTTCCCGGTTGCGCTGCCTGGAACCCGGCAAGACGCGGGATCAGCCAGCGGATTGCAAATGTGGGGCCGACCCCGACCGTGAGGGCCTGCCGTCCCGACAATGTCTTTACCCGGTCGGTCAGGACGGCGAGCGAATCCAGCATTGCGGTCAGACCCGGCTGATAGGCGGCACCCGCCGCCGTCAGGGTCAGATTGTTCGGATGCCGGACGAACAGGGGAACCTCGAGACGTTCCTCCAGCAGCCTGACAAGGCGGCTGATGGCTGCGGGCGTGACGTTCAACTCCTCCGCCGCGCCGACAAAACTGCCGCAGCGCGCGGCCGCCTCGAATGCACGGATGCCGTTCAGGGAAGGCAGATTGCGCATAACACCCTTAAAATAACTATGCCTGTGGATAAGGTAATCCAGTTTGCTGTCGGCGGCAAACCATCCAGATAATAGGGCATTAAAACAGGCTGGTGGCCGGAATGATTGTATCGATAGCACTATTAATAATATGGGTGATGGCGGTGCTTTGGATTCTGTCGGGCGCAGTCCGCAGGGGTGGTTGGCTGCTCCTGAGCGTTGCCTGTCTGCATATTGTCTATGGCGGCTACCTGTTTCTGGCCGGTTGAAAGAAAGGACCGATATCATGAATGCACCGGAATCCCTCGTTCTCGACCTGGTTGAGTGGGTCGCGCAGAAGCCCCGTCCGCTGGACGATGTCATGGAGGCCTGGCGGACATCCTGCCCGCGCCTGCCGGTCTGGGAAGACGCCGTCGACCGGGGGTTCGTCACCCGTGAAACGGAGCCGGGGAGGGGCCGGATGGTGCGCGTTTCCGATGCGGGGCGCGCATTTCTGCGGGCAAACGGGCGCCTGACGGAATCCGCCTGACGGCTGCCCATTTGACCGGTATTCCGCAAAACTGTTTCGCGGTCGCCGCTACCGACAACGGCCGCTTTTCTGGTTATGATGCCGGGACATTCAGTGAGCAGAAGGTCCCGAAAGATGAGTGATGACAGGAAACTCCGCCTTGGCGCGTTCATGCGCCCGACCACCATTCATAGCGGCGGGTGGCGTTATCCCGGCGCGTATGCGGATGCGAATTTCAATTTCGACCATATAAAGACCTTCGCGCAGCGCCTGGAAAGCGCGTGTTTCGACGGCTTCTTCATGGCCGATCATCTTGCGGTGCTGAACATGCCGCCCGAGGCATTGCGGCGATCGACGACACCCACATCGTTTGAGCCGTTCACCCTGCTATCGGCGCTTTCCCAGGCGACGAAACATCTGGGTCTGATGGCGACGGGATCGACCACCTATGACGAGCCGTATCATATCGCCCGTCGTTTCGCGTCGCTCGACCATATCAGCGGCGGCCGCGCGGGCTGGAATATCGTGACGACCTCCAACCCCGACGCCTCTAAAAATTTCGGCAAGGACCAGCATCTCGAACATTCGGAACGCTACCGCCGGGCGCGGGAATTTTACGATGTAGTCACCGGGCTGTGGGACAGCTGGGCCGAGGACGCATTTATCCGGGATCAGGAGAGCGGCATCTTCATGGATCCGGACAAAATGCACCGTCTCAATCATGAAGGCGAATTCTTCAAGGTTGCCGGGCCGCTGAATATCGCGCGCCCGGTGCAGGGCTGGCCGGTCATCATCCAGGCCGGCGCCTCCGAACCCGGCCGCCAGCTTGCCGCTGAAACGGCGGAGGCGGTGTTTACCTCGCAGCGCGATCTCGCGGCGGGGCAGGCGTTCTACGCCGATGTGAAGGGCCGGATGGAGAAACTCGGACGCAACCCCGAGCACATGAAAATCATGCCGGGCTGTTTCATCGTCGTCGGCGATACGGTTGAAGAGGCCCAGGCAAAGCGCGCCAAGCTCGACAGCCTCGTTCATATCGAAAGCGCGATCGCGTCGCTGTCGATCACCCTTGGCTGCGATGCCTCCAAGTTCGATCTTGACGGTCCCCTGCCCGAAATTCCGGAGAGCAACGCGACCAAGTCGGGTCGCGAACGCGCCGTCATGGCCGCCGAGAAAGAGGGTCTGACGGTGCGGCAGCTCGCCCAGCGCCTCGGCGGCTATTCGGGACTTGCCATGGTCGGCACGCCGGCCACCATCGCGGACGAGATGGAAGAATGGCTGTACACGCGCGGGACCGACGGCTTTACCATCATGTTCCCGTTCCTGCCCGAAGGCTTGAACGATGTGGTCGACAAGGTGATCCCGGAACTGCAGCGGCGCGGTCTGTTCCGTACCGAATACGAAGGCACGACGCTCCGCGAAAACCTGGGTCTGCCGCGTCCGGAAAACCGGTTTTTCCAGGCAAAGCAGGCCGCGGAGTAGCGCCTGGCCGACGGGGCCGGCTTGACGGACCGCCTCCTGCCGCCGACAATCCGGGCCGGTAGGACTATATTGGCCTGAAAGGGTCCTTAAAGAGGTTGGCGTGACAGATTCCCGAAAACGGCGGTCAGCCGGGGCAAGGGCTGGAAACCCCAGTCCGGCCAAGCCCGGTCCGGCCAAGCCCCGTCCGGCCAAGCCCCGTCCGGCCAAGCCCCGTCCGGTCCCGGCGCCGGCGAAAAAAGCGCCGGCGAAAACGACTGCAACTGCAGCGTCCCGCACCTCTGTGACCAGGGGCGCGGCGCGCGGAACGGTGACAGCGACCGGCCCCCGGCTCAAGGCTGAGGACAAGGCGGCTTTTCCGCTGCCCAAAACAAGTTTTCGCGTGTTCATCGGTCCGGAAGAAGTCCATGTCGTCTCGGTTTCTCCGCTGCATCTGGCCGATAAGGAATTTACCGATCCCGATTTGCGGCAGACTGTCGTCCTGCGCCGGGCGGTAAGCAATTCCCGGACGTTTTACGACTGGAATTTCGCCTGCAGGGCGGGAAAGAACGATAAGCGTACCGTCACGATAACCCTGCTCGACAGACCGGGCGGCAAGCCCGCCTGCATCTGGCAACTGGCGAATGCGGAGGCCGTCCGCTGGACCGGGCCGGACCTGAACGCCATGGCGCACGAAATTGCGATGGAAGAACTTGAACTGATTTACGAAACGATCGCCTGGCGGTCGGGCATATGACATTCCAAAGGGCGAGGGACACACAATGAACGATTTACAACCGGTGTTTCAGTTTAAGGTCGAATGGGGCGGCACCCGTATTGGCTTCACCGAAGTCTCCGGGCTTTCCGACGAGGTCGCCGTGATCGAATACCGCGAGGGGTCGAGCAGCATGAACAGCCCGGTCCTGATACCCGGGCTGAAGCCACCGCCCGTTGTCACCCTGAAGCGCGGCATGATGTCCCGCGACAACGAATTCGCCGAGTGGTTCAATACCGTCCAAAAAGGGACGGTCGAGCGCCGGGATATCACGATATCGCTGCTCAATGCCGAGTATGAGCCGACCATGACGTGGAGGTTGGCGAATGCCTGGCCGCGGCGGATAAATGCGTCCGACTTGAACGCGCAGGCAAACGAAATCGCGATCGAGAGCCTCGAACTGGTCTGCGAGGGGATAAACCGGCGCGACGACTGATCGTCCCCTGCTGGCTGTCTGATCCGGCGGGGGGGCTGTCGCGTATCACCTGCACATGAGGCCTGACCTTGGTGCCAAAAAAGCGCCGTTGACCGGTGACTTTTCGCGCTGGCTCTGTCAGAAACCGTCTCAACAATCACCGGTACTTGGAGGATCACATGTCCGCGCTTTATCCCGATATCGACCCCGATGGGCTGCTTGAATATTCGGTGGTCTTCACCGACCGCTCTCTCAACCATATGTCGCAGTCTTTTCAAGGTGTTATGACCGATATTTCGGCGACGTTGAAGACGGTCTACAACGCGCATTCGGTGGTCATCGTCCCGGGCGGCGGTACCTTCGGCATGGAAGCGGTCGCGCGCCAGTTCGGTAACGGCAAGAAATGCATGGTTATCCGGAACGGCTGGTTCAGCTTCCGCTGGACGCAGATTTTCAAGGCCGGCGGCATTCCGTCGGAGGAAATCGTCCTCAAGGCCCGGCCCGTCGAAGAGGGCAGCCAGGCTGCCTTCGCGCCGGTCCCGCTGGATGAAATCGTCGCCGCGATCGCCGCTGAAAAGCCGGACGTGGTCTTCGCCCCGCATGTGGAAACGTCCTCGGGCATGATCCTGCCGGAAGATTACATGCGCGGTATCGCCGACGCGGTCCACGCCGTCGGCGGCCTGTTCGTCCTCGACTGCATCGCCTCGGGCACGATCTGGGTCGATATGAAAAAAGCCGGTGTCGACGTTCTGATCAGCGCCCCGCAGAAGGGGTGGAGCGCATCTCCCTGTTCGGCGCTCGTGATGATGAGCGAACTGGCGCGCAGCCGCATCGACGACACGGCGAGCTCCAGCTTCGCGGCGGATCTGAAAAAATGGATGCAGATCATGGAAGCCTATGAAGGCGGCGGACATGCCTATCACGCGACGATGCCGACCGACGCCATCGTGAGATTCCATGAATCGATGAAGGAGACCGAGGCCTACGGTTTCGACAAGGTACGTGACGAACAGCAGGAACTGGGCGACAAGGTCCGCGCCCTGATGGCATCTCATGGCTTTAAAAGCCTCGCGGCGAAGGGCTTCGAAGCGCCCGGCGTTGTCGTCTGCTACACCGACGATCCGGAAATCCACAACGGCAGCAAGTTCGCCGCCGTCGGCCTTCAGACCGCCGCGGGCGTCCCGCTGATGTGCGACGAACCTGCCGATTTCCGCACCTTCCGCATCGGCCTGTTCGGGCTCGACAAGCTGCACAACGTGGATCGCACTGTCGCCAGCCTCGAAAAGGCCCTTGGGCAGGTTACCGGCGGGACGAACGTTCGCTGATCACCGGGCTTCCCGGCTGGCCGCAATGCGCGGCGGCCGGGCGTCCGGGTCCATGATCACGTCGATGACGCAGGGCGCGCCCGTGGCAAGCGCCGCGCGGAGCGCCGCGTCGAACTGACCCGGTATATCGACGCGGAACCCGCGACAATCGAACAACTCGGCGAGCTTTGCGAAATCCGGGTTGCCGTGATCGACCCCCATCACATTGCCATAGGCTTCGACCCGCTTGCGCTGGGAGCCGAGCCGGAAATTGTTGAACACGACCATCACCGCGGCGAGGTTTTCCCGCGCCATGGTCTCCAGATCGCCGATCTGCAGCATGAAATCGCCATCGCCGACACAGCCGATGACCGTCTGGTCGGGCCGCGCCATCTTGGCGCCGAGCGCCAGTCCAAGGGCGCAGCCCATGGCGCCGAGGCGGGTCGAGACCAGGTGCGCACCGGGCGCCGCCACCGGCACCATATAGCCGTAAAACCCGTGATCGCCGGCACCATGGGTAAATATGGTCTCCGGCGGCAGGGTCATCAGGGACTGGACCACTTCCTGCGGCTGGACCTTGCCGTTATCGGGCGTTGAATCGAACCAGGCCTGCTGCCAGTCCGCGATGCGGGTCGCCAGGCTCTCCGCCCAGTCCCGGCGGGCGGACGGAATGTCGCTGCCGTCCGCCGCGAGCGCGTCGTTCAGGGCTTCGGCAAAGGCGCGGGCATCCGCCGCGATCCCGACCGTCACCGCGTGGTTCTGGCCGATAGCGGCGCTGTCGATATCGACCTGGATGATCGGGGCGCCGGCCGGCAGCAATGCGCCGCGCGCCGTCTGCAGGTCCGACAGGCGGGACCCGATGGCGAGTATGAGGTCCGATTCGCGGATCGCGTCGCCGACCGGCTCGTAGCCGACGATGCCCGACGGCCCAAGGACCAGCGGATGAGTCTCCGGCACGGCATTGCGCGATGTCGGCGAGTTGACCACCGGCATGTGGAGCCGTTCGGCCAGCGCCACCAGCGCCGAGGCGGCGCCCGAATAGACCGCGCCGCCGCCGACCAGCAGGACAGGGCGTTCCGCCTTGCGCAACAGGTCTGCCGCTTCCGCCACCAGGGCCGGGTCCGGATACGGGCGGTGCAGGGGTGTGCTCACCGGGATCGGTTCCGGTATTTCCGCCGTGCCGAGATCGTCGGCGGATACATCGATCGGCAGGTCGACCTGGGCCACGCCCGGCTTGCCCGAGACCGCCTCGCGCAGGGCCGCCCGGACCGCCTCGATCGCCTGATCCGGCCGCTCGACCCGTTTCTGCCATTTCAGGACGTCGCTCAATGGCGTCTGCACGTTCATGGTCTGCCACCAGCCGCTTTCCATGGCGCGGCGTTCCTGCGTGGCGCTCAGGATGAACATCGGCGTGGAATCGAGGGCGGCCGAGGCAATGCCGGCGCTGGCGGCAAGAAACCCGGATGCGCCATGCACCATCAGGCAGCCCGGCTTGCCGGTGAGCCTCGCCGTTGCATCCAGAATGGACGCGGCCGTGTGTTCATGCCGGACGCCGACATACCGCATGTCGTTGCGATCCGCGAGCGTCGCGGCATAGGGGGCCGCCGTCGAGCCGATCATGCCTGAAAAATACGTAACGCCTGCGCCGATCAGCTGGTCGAGGACGGCCTTATAGACTTTCATCGGGGTTTCTCCGGTTTATGGTTTTTATTGGAAGCGGCTAGTCCTTCGGGGCGACGATATCCGGCGTCACGATGTCGAGCCCGTCGAGCGACATTTTTTTCATCGCCGCCCGTTCGAATTCCGGGCGGTGCGGGAAGGGTTGCGTCGCGTCATAGCCGACCTTGTTGCCGAGATAGTTCGGAAAGCTCGGGTTCAGCCCATGGCCGAAGATATCGCGGAAAATCATGATCCCCTTGTCCGGGTCGAGCCGCGTCGTCATGGCCCATTCGACATCGGTCGGATCGTAGATATTCACGTCGTCATCGACCACGGTCACGCTTTTCAGCGGCGGGAAGGCCGCGAAGGCGGCAAGGATCGCCTGCTTGGCCCAGCCGGCCCGGGTCTGGGCGATCTGCACCACGGCGCCGTAAAACCCGCAGCCGCCATGGGTGAAGAACACATCCTTTACCCCCGGCACCTGCAGTTTCAGCAGGTTCAGCACATTCGCCTCGCCCAGCAGGCCGACCGAGTTATGCACCTCCGTGCCCGGCAGGATGGTCTGCATGATGGGGTTCCTGCGCCGGTGAATCCGTTTCACCTTCACCTTGCCGCGGGGCGCCAGGGTCGCATAGCAGCCGGTGACTTCGGCGAACGGCCCTTCCATGTGGTCTTCGTCGCTCAGCAGTTCGCATTCCAACCCGTACATCGCATGGGCGACCATTTCGGAATCCGACAGGTCGGAAGCGACCAGTTCGACCGGTTCGCCGAGGAATTCGCTGGCGATGCCGAGCTCGTCCTTTTCCGGCGGCGCGGCTTCCGCCGGGGCGGATGATGCGAAATGGAAGCCGGGGCCGATCCCGACATTGAGCGTGAAGGAGAGATGTTCGCCCTTCGCCCGCGCTTTCGCCAGATACAGTTCCAGGTGACGGCCGGAATCGATGTTCACCGCCAGCGTATCCTTGTCGATAATCTGAAAGCGCTGGATGGAGGCGTTGCGCACGCCGGTATCCGGGTCCTTGGTGATCACCATCGCGGCGTCGAAATAGGCGCCGCCATCCTTGGTCGCATGGACCGGGACCGGCAGTCGGGTGACATCGACGTCGTCTTCGGTCACTTCCCGCACGGGACCGTCTTCGAGAACGACCGGCGCGACGGGATCGACCTGCCATTTCTGGATGTGTTTCGAGACCAGCGCCGGCAGTTCCCTCTCCGGCGTGCGCATCAGGGCACCCAGGAGTTCACGCGACCAGTAGAGACCGATCAGCACCGGCGCATCCTGTCCCTTTACATTCTCGAACAGGACCGCCCGCGGTCCGCGTTCGAACTCGGCGGCGATACCGGCGAGGTCGAGATTGAGATCGACCTCCGATTTAATCCGCACGAGACGGCCCATCGCATCGAGATCTTCGATGATCGCGCCGATATCTTTCAAATGTTCAAGCCCCATGGTGAGGTTCCCGGTTCCGTTTAAGATGCAAACGGCCGGCGCGAAGGCCGGCCGTCTGTTTCGATACCTGCCCGCAGCGGCGCGCGGAGAGTCTTATTCGGCGGCGACCGACGGCAGTCCGGAAAGCGCCATGGCGAGTTCGCCCTCGTCGTAATCCAGATCCTGCAGCTTGCCGCCGAAGTAGTCCATGTAGGCCTGCATATCGAAATGGCCGTGGCCGCACAGGTTGAACAGGATCGTCTCCGACTTGCCTTCCTCCTTGCAGCGGAGCGCCTCGTCGATGGCGCCGCGGACGGCATGGTTTGCCTCCGGTGCCGGCAGGATGCCTTCTGCGCGGGCAAACTGGATGCCGGCATCGAAGCATGTGGTCTGATGATAGGCCTTGGATTCGATAAGACCGAGATCCTGGACATGGCTGACCTGCGGCGCCATGCCGTGATAGCGCAGACCGCCCGAATGGAACCCCGGCGGGATAAAGGTGGAGCCAAGCGTGTGCATCTTGACCAGCGGGGTCAGGTGACCGGTATCGCCGAAATCGTAAGCGAACTTGCCGCGCGTCAGGGTCGGGCAGGCGGCGGGCTCGACGGCGACGATCTTCAGATCCCTGCCGCCGCGCAGTTTTTCGCCGAGATACGGGAAAGCGATGCCGCCGAAGTTCGATCCGCCGCCGGTGCAGCCGACAACCACGTCCGGATAATCGCCGGCCATTTCCATCTGCTTCATGGATTCCTGGCCGACAATGGTCTGGTGCATCAACACGTGGTTCAGCACGCTGCCGAGCGCGTATTTGGTGTCGTCGCGGGTCGCCGCGATTTCGACCGCTTCCGAGATAGCGATGCCGAGGCTGCCGTTCGAATCCGGGTGTTCGGCAAGGACCGCACGGCCCGCATTGGTTTCGTTGGACGGGCTGGCGACGCAGCGTGCGCCGTAGGATTCCATCAGCGCCTTGCGATACGGTTTCTGGCCGAACGAAACCTTGACCATGTAGACGTCGACGGAGATTCCGAACAGGGCGCCGGCAAAGGCGAGGGACGATCCCCACTGCCCCGCACCGGTTTCCGTCGCCAGCTTCGTGATGCCTTCGGCCTTGTTGTAATAGGCCTGCGGAATCGCGGTGTTCGGCTTGTGACTGCCGGCGGGGCTGACGCCTTCATACTTGTAGTAAATCTTGGCAGGCGTATCGAGCGCCTTTTCCAGTCGACGGGCGCGGAAAAGCGGCGTCGGGCGCCACTGGCGGTAAATGTCGCGCACTTCGTCGGGAATCTCGATCTCGCGCTCGGTCGAAACCTCCTGCTTGATCAGTTCCATCGGAAAGAGGGGGGCGAGGTCGTCGGGACCGATCGGTTGCCCGGTGCCCGGATGCAGCGGCGGGGCCATCGGCTCCGGCAGATCCGCCATGATGTTGTACCAGTGTGTCGGCATGTCCTTCTCATCGAGAAGGTATTTGACGGTATCGGACATGATGATGCCTTCCGTGTTCGATGTTTTGATTTATCCCACCCAAAAATCGCCCATTTCGGTCGGCAGGTAAAGGGCATGGGCCCTGAATTCGTCAAACAAAGGGGGTGGACGTCAGAACAGCCGGGCCATCTCCCGGCGGGTCGCTTCGTCGGGCATTTCACCCTCGCCTGCCGCCAGCAGGTCCGCCATATGCGCGGGATTTGACGTGCCCGGAATGGCACAGGTCACGGCGGGGTGGGAGATCACGTATTTCAGGCAGAACTGGGCCCAGCTTGCGCAGCCGAGATCGGCGGCAAGGGCGGGCAGGGGCGTCCCGTTCAGGCGGGAAAGAAGCCCGCCGCCGCCGAAAGGCAGGTTGATGAGGGTCGCGATCCCGTTGGCGGCGCAGAATGGCAGGATGTCGTCCTCGGCATCGCGCTCGTCGATCGAATAACAGAACTGCAGGAAATCGACGGGTTCTGTCCGTACGCTTTCCATCAGGTCGTCAAACGCATGCGGGCGGTAATGGGTGTAGCCGGTATAGCGGAGGCGCCCTTCCGCCTTCCAGGTGCGCATCGGCGTGAGATGGGTCTGCCAGTCGACGAGGTTGTGGACCTGCATCAGGTCGATGACCCCGGTGCGGAACAGCCGGAAAGACTCCTCCATTTCGCGAATGCCCTGGCGGCCGCCCCGGGTCCAGACCTTGGTGGCGATAAAGGCGTCGTCGCGCCGGCCCATGTCCGCGAGAAGATCGCCGGCGACCCCCTCGGCACGGCCGTACATCGGGGATGAATCGACCACCGACGCGCCGGCGTCGAGCAGTGTCTCCAGCACGGCGCGGCGCTGGGCGCGGTCGGCGCTGCCGGTGCCGATATCGAAACCCCGCCAGGTGCCGAGCCCGACCGCGGCGATCTCCTCGCCCGAGGATGGGATGGTTCTCTTCAGCATTCCCGGACGTTAGCGCACGGGCGCTGGTCGTGTCATCCCGTTCCGGAAATCCGGGTGCTTCCCACAGATGCCGCTTACCGGTCGGCGAGTTTCTGTTTAAGGCGCGGCCAGTTGGTGTCGCCCTTTGCAATGTAGCCCGGGATATTCTGCGCCCATTGGCTCTGAACCGATTTCGAGTAGTTCAGATAGAGCTTGCCGTCGACAATCCGCCAGGCGGCGGGATCGATGGGCGCGGTATAGCCCTGGGAGACGGCCCAGGCGCACCAGCCCCCGTATTGCGGCGCGTATTTTTCCGGATTGGCGGCGAAAAGGTCCCGGTGCGCCGCGCTGGCGAAGCGCCAGGTAGTGTTGTTCCATTCATGCGAAAAGTCGCTTTTGCCTTCGACCGGCTTTCCGTCCGTGAAATAGGCAACGACGTCATAGCCGCGCACAGCGGACGATCCCAACACGCCGCCCTCGAACCAGATGTTTCCCGCCGCCGCCGGGCGCGCAAGGCCGGCTGCCGCAAGGAGCGCGAAGGCGAGGCCGAATACCGTGAACAGGCGTCGGGCGGGATGGGGCAGGGTGATTGCAGTCATCGACTTTCTCCCGTTGTGATGAACGTGGCGGAGATATGGGAAAACCTCTGTGCCGCGGCCAATAACATTTGCGTCAACACGCGTGATCGGTTCTATCTTCGGCGGATGATCGACAGATTGAATGATCTTCTGAGAGATGCCGGCCTGTTCGTGCGCGGCGGTTTTGAGGCTGCGCCGGCAGACAGGGTCCCGCCGCTCGCCGATGGCAGCGCCGCGGCGACGGTCCTGCTGATCGGCAATGCGGGCGGCGATATGTGGCAGGCGTTCGATGCGCATGCCGACAGGCGGGGACGCAACCCGCTGGACAGCTGGCTGCGCCCGGAAATAGAGCGCGTGGCCGCCGAAGTCGATGCGCAGCCGTTATTCCCCAATGACGGCCCGCCCTTCGTGCCGGTGCAGGACTGGGCGGCGCGGGCGGAGCCGGTCTACCGATCCACCATCGGGATCATGATCCACCCGGAATTCGGCCTCTGGCATGTCTACCGCGCCGCGCTTCTGTTCCGCGACAGGGTCCCGTTGCCGCCGCGCATCGATGCGCCGAGCCCGTGCGATACCTGCGAGAAAAAACCCTGTCTGACGGTCTGTCCGGCGGATGCGTTCCTGCCCGGCCGGTTCGTTGCCCGTGCCTGCACAAGCCATGTGGAAAGCGCGTCGGGGGTCAATTGCCGGGATCGCGGATGTCTTGCCCGGCGTGCCTGCCCCGTGGGGCGGGACTATCTGTACGGACAGGACCAGCAGGCGTTTCATACGGCGGCCATGCTTGCGGCGGTGAAGCGCGGCTACGGCGCGGATTAGGCCCTTGCGGTCCTAGTTTCGCCCGTAATTCTGGAAACCCGCCCAGGCCATGTCGACGGCCTGTTCGATCTCCACGCCGTGACGAAGTTCGTCATACATGTCATCGCCGACAATACGCCAGAGATCGCGGGTCAGCCGGGCGATGGCGTCGAACGCGCCCCGCGTATGCATGTGTCCGGGATCGAAACCGTATTCGTCGGCCCATTCCAGCATATCGTCGCAGCTTTCGTATTCCGCGGCCACGGCGCCGAGATACCGTGTCGTATCCTCGATGCGCGGCGGTCCGCCGCCGGGCGGGCAGGTGAAGTAGAACTCCATCTCGTGGGTCCGGCCGCGCAGCGCGCATTTGAAATGGTCGCAATCTTCCGGAATTTCGTCCGGATGAAGGTCCGTATTTTCTTCCGCAGGCTCGCAGGTGAGGCTCAACTGGGCCCGGGCGATAAAACTGTCGATATCCATGGCGGCGGAACTTAACCGATTTCGCGGCCGCGTGGCTATAGTTTCAGCCGCGACTGACCGACCGCCAGATATAGCGGATAATGACGATCGGCAGCACGATGGCGGCGCCGATCAGGATGTAGTCCCAGGCCCAGCCGAAGGCGGAGACGCCCCACTCGTAGACCCGGTTCGCGGCGGCCCACAGGCTGTTCCAGAAGTCGCCCGGCGTGACGCCCAGCGCTGACAGCGCGACGCCGACAATCAGGCACCAGAGGGCAATTTTGAATATCCAGCCGATGGAAAAACGCTGTGCCGCCATAAGATGTCCGTTCCAAACAAGTCCAAGCTGTTATACATACCATCCGATGACCACTCTGACAGTCCCCCCGCCCAAACGTATTTTCGACGTCGCCATGGATGACGGCGCGGTGATCCGCGTACGCTGTCACGGCAATCCGGCCGCGCCGCGCCTGATTCTCAGCCATGGGAACGGTCTCGCCATCAACGGATATTTTCCCTATTGGGGCCTGCTGCTGGAAGATTTCGACGTCGTCGTCTTCGATTTCCGCAATAGCGGCGAGAACCCGGTGCATGACGGTGAACACAGCTTCGAGCGGTTTCTGATCGACCTGACGACGATCTACGATGCAATCGACCGCGAATTCGGCGAAAAGCCGCAGATGGGCATTTTTCATTCCATGTCGGCCCGGAGCAATCTGAAATACGCGCTGGAGGGCAACCGCCGGCTCGACGGGCTGATCGTGTTCGACCCGCCGATGGTGCCCGCGGCAGGGCATCGGCTGCATGAGAAACTGCTCCACGAGGAAAGCATCCTCTGGCGCTGGGCTGAAAAGCGCCCCGACGGCTTCGACGATCCCGCCGAACAGGTCGCGATGTTCAAAAAAGCCCGGATGACGTCGAAATGGGTGGATGGCGCCTACGAACTGATGGCGCGGTCGATCCTGCGACACGACGCGCGGACGGGTAAATGGAACCTCGTCTGCTCCGGCGCGCGGGAAGGCGCGATTTACAGACAGAATGCCGAGCTGAATTTCTGGCCGCCGGCCGATGCATTCCCCCTGCCGTTCCTGACGATTGCCAGCGATCCGGACAGCGACGTCCCGTCGGCCCCCGGCTATGCCTGCCGCGCCCTGCGCGACGAATGCGACTGGCCCTATGAATGCATGGAAGGCACAGGCCATTTTATGCAAATCCAGGAACCGGAAAAATGCGCCGCCATTACCCGCCGGTTCGCGGGCGAGATCGGCCTGATCTAGGAATCCTGCCCAAGCGTCAGGCGGAATGTACGGCCTGCAGCGGGGCTTCGCCGGCGACGGTCGTCCGATGCAGAAGCCGCCGCGACCCGGACAGGTCATAGGGCATGGCGCGGTGCATCACGCAGATATTGTCGAACATCACCATGTCGCCGGATTGCCACCGGTGCCGGTAGGTAAACTGCGGTTGCGTTGCGAACTCTTTCAGCTCGTCCAGAAGGGCCCGTCCGTCTGCATCGTCCATGCCTTCGATACCTGCCGTGTGGGAGCCGATGAAAAGCGCGCGGCGGTCGTGATCGCGCTGGGCGACCAGCGGCTGGCGCGCGGGCGGGGTGGCGGCCTGGACTTTGGGCGGCCGCGGCGGCAGACCGTGACGACGTCGCGTTTCCTCGAAATCGTGAATTACAATGAGGTCCTCCAGTTCCTTGCGGCGCGCCGCGGGCAGCGCGTCATAGGCCAGCGTGGTATCGGCAAACATCGTGTCGCCGCCCTCCGCCGGCATTTCGATGCCGTACAGCATGGATGCCTTGGACGGCAGCGTCCGGAAAGAGGAATCGATATGCCAGTCGCTGGTGCCGAGGGTGAACGATTTGTGACCCGGATCGTCCACCGGTTTGAGCCTGTTGGTCGCCCGGTCGATATTGGTGACGCGAAGGACGGTCTTGTGGCCGTCCGCCATGTCTTTCGGGTCGGGAAATATTTCCAGCCTGCCGAAATTTTCACTGAACGCGACATGCTGGTCGACGGTCAGGTACTGGTCGCGGAATATCAGCAGGCGGTGTGTATCGAACGCGTCCTGGATCGCCCCCCGGTTTGCCCCCGTCAGGGGCTCGGAAAGATCGATGCCGGTGATCTCTGCGCCTATTCCCGATGTGCGGGGGGTGACGGTGAGCGTAGACATGAACGTTTCCATTATTATGAGCGGGCGTTTATCGAGAAAGCTTACCGGCGCACAGGCGGGCGGACAATCCCAAGCTGTGGCGGGGCCGTTGTCATATCGCGCTTCGTGTGAGACGTTCGACGTACCGGATTTCTTGCAAGAAAAAGGACATCGCCCGTGACCAAGATCAATATCCAGTTCACCCTGTTCTCGGCGTTTTATTCGCCGCTGATTTCCACATTCTCCGCCGGGTTTCTGCAGGAAGAGGGGCTGGAGCCCGAATGGTCGATCTCGCCGCCCGGCGTGTCCGCGATCGCGGCGCTGGAAGACGGTTCCGCCCATGTCGTCCAGTCGGCGTTGAGTCAGGGGTTCGGCCCGCTGTCCAGGGGCGAAGTGCCGAGCGTCGTGCATTTCGCGCAGATCAACGAAATGGACGGCTTTTTCATCACCGGCCGCGACGAAGACGAGGATTTTACCTGGGACAAGCTCGAGGGCGCCGATGTGGTCACGTTCTCCGGTGGCCAGCCCCTCGCCATGTTCAAATACGCCTGCCATAAGGCCGGGATCGATGTCGACAAGATCAACCTGATCCATCCCGGCGGGGCGGCCGATATCGATGCGGCGTTCCGCGCAGGTGTGGGCGAATACGTCCAGCAGCAGGGCCCGTTTCCGCAGCAGCTTGAAGCAGACGGGGTCGGCCACGTGGTCGCGCAGTCCGGTCCGCTGATCGGCCCGTGCGGTTTCTCGAGCCTTGCTGCCACCCGCGAATGGCTGGAGACCGACATGGCGAAGGCTTTCATGCGCGCCTACCGCAAAACCCGCATTTACATGAACGAGACCCCGGCACAGGAGATCGCCGCTGCCGAAAGTCCGTATTTCCCCGATATCGACGAGGACGTGCTGACGACCTGCATCGCCGCCTATCAGGACCTCGGCACATGGAGCCCCCATGTCGAGATTACCGAGCCTGCCTTCGAGGTCATCCTCGACGTGTTCGAGCATTTCGGCACGCTGAAGGAACGCTATCGCTGGGACCAGGTCTGCGTCGCGCCGCCGGCGGGGTGATGTCTCCCGCCGGCTGACAGGCGCCGGCGACGTTCCGGGGTGGTCGCGGCGGTCAGTCCAGGTTCATCACGATCTTGCCGAAATGCCTGTTCGCCTTCATGTACTCGACCGCCTCGGCGGCATCGTCGAAGGCGAATTCGCGGTCGATGGGCAGCGACAGGTCGCCCGCTTCGACCGCATTCCACAGATCGGCCTTCATCGCGGCGACGATCTCGCGCACTTCCTCGACCGAACGGGTGCGGAACGTGACGCCGATATAGTCGATGCGGCGCATGGCGTGGAGGTCGAAATTGAAATCCCCCGTTGTTCCGCCGAGGCGGCCGACATTGACGATCCGGCCGAGAATTTTCGTCGCCTGCATGTTCTGGTTGGCGACATAACCGGACACCTGGTCGACGATCAGGTCGACACCTTCGCCGCCGGTGGCTTCCAGCACCTGATCGACCCATCCGGGATCCTGCGAATCGACGGCAAGATCGGCGCCGAATTCGGTGAGCCGGGCGCGCCGTTCCGGGTTGGTGGACGAGCCGACGACAAGCTTTGCACCCAGCGCCTTGGCGATCTGCATGCCGAGCATGCCGACCCCCGTGCTGGCGCCCTGGATCATCACCGCTTCGCCCGCTTTGAACCGGCCCGCCGTGACGATCGCGTTATGCATGGTCTGGAGACCGACCGGCAGGGTCGCGGCCTGCGCCCAGGTCATGTTGTTGGCCGGGATCGGGATGGTGCGGCCCCAGTCGGCGGTGGCGTATTCGCCCCAGCCTTCGGTGCCGGAGCACATCACGCGGTCGCCCGGTTTGACGTGCGGGACTTCCGGTCCTGCTTCGACCACCTCGCCGACATATTCGATGCCCGGCACCGTGCCCGGACCGCCAGCGCGCCCGTGGGACATGCCGCTTGCCACCATGGCGTCGGCGCGGTTCAGGCCGCACGCCCTGACCCGGATCAGAACCTCCGCCGGGCCCGGTTTCGGTGTATCGATTTCCCTGATCTCAAGACCGGTTTCGCCGACGACTGCCGCTTTCATATGCGTTCTCCCTGATTGATACGGGAATATAGCAAGCCCCGCCCTGTGCGTCATCGCCGCCTCTTGCCCGACTCTCCGCTGCAATCCATCATGCCGCTACGGAGGAACGGCCCATGACGGACGCGAAAGCCCGCGGCTACAATGACATGCAGGATCATCTGGCCGCGCTCGATGCCGCGGGCCTGCTGACCACCATAAATGCACCGATCAACAAGGATTCGGAGCTGAGCCCGCTTGTCCGCTGGCAGTTTCGCGGCGGTATCCCGGAGGCGGAGCGCAAGGCGTTCCTGTTCACCAACGTGACGGGCGGAGACGGCCGGGCGTTCGATATACCGGTCGCGGTGGGCGCGCTGGCGGGCAATGCCGAGATTTATTCGATCGGGATGGGGGTGCCGGTAGCAGAAATCGGCAGTTGCTGGTCGAGCGCCATCGCCAACCCCATCGCGCCGGTGATCGTGGAAAACCCTGCCTGCCAGGATGTCGTTTATGAAGGCGCCGACCTGACATCGGGCAGGGGGCTGGACGCGCTGCCGGTGCCGGTCTCGACCCCGGGATACGATTCCGCCCCCTACCTGACCGCGACCGCCTGTGTCACCCGCGATCCCGATACCGGCATCCAGAATCTCGGCACCTATCGCGGCGGGCTGAAGGCGCCCGACCGGATCGGGCTGAAGCTGTTCATGAACCTTGGCCAGGGCGGCACGGCGCATTGGGAAAAATACCGCGCCCGCGGAGAGCCGATGCCGATCGCCATGGTGATCGGCTGCCCGCCGCCGGTGGCCTATGCCGCGCCGCAGAAGCTGGCGAAGGATATCGACGAGCTGGGCGTTGCCGGCGGGATAGCCGGTGCGCCGATCCATGTCGCAAAAGCGCGGACCTCGGACCTGCTGGTCCCGGCCGACGCCGAAATCGTTATCGAAGGTCTGCTCGACCCCGAATATTTCGAGCCCGAAGGGCCTTTCGGCGAGAGCCACGGCCACATCAATCTGGAAGAGTTCAACTTTATTCTCACCGTCACGGCCATTACGCGGCGGCGCAATGCCGTGTTCACGTCGATCATCAGCCAGGTCACGCCGTCGGAATCTTCGGTCATCAAGCGCGTGGCTTATGAGCCGCTTTTCCTGAGCCACCTGACCGGCCATCTGGGCGTGCGCGGCGTCAGGCGCGTCGCAATGCACGAGCCTCTGACCAACCTGCGCAAGGTGCTGGTCATACAGTTCGAAAGATCGGTGCCGCGCACCGAAATTTGGCGGGCGCTCTATGGCGCGATGTCGTTCCAGGCGCCGGTCGGCAAGTACCTGATCGCCGTCAACGAGGATATCGATCCTGATAATCTGGATTCGGTCTTCTGGGCGATGAGCTACCGCGCGAACCTTGCCGAAGACTGCGAGCTGATGCGCCACCGGCCGTTAGGGCATGGCCCGAAATCCGGTGCGGCCGAAGACGCGACCCTGCTGATCGATGCGACCCTGAAAGCCGATATGGCGCCGCTCGCCCTGCCGAAGCGGGAATATATGGAACACGCGAAGGAACTGTGGGAGAGGCTCGGTCTGCCACCCCTGAAGCCGGAAGCGCCATGGCACGGCTACGAGCTGGGCGACTGGTCGGCCGAATGGGATACGCTGGCCGACCGCGCCGCCGCGGGGGACTGGATTACCAACGGCAAACGCTCGCACCAGCAGCGGCGCACGGGCGTGGTCCCGAATACGGATATCCGCAATGTGCCGGAGGCGTGAACCGTATCCCGTGAAAAATCCCTTCGCCAATGTGCCGCCGGTCATCGCGGGCCCGGCCTGGATGATCCTGGCCGGGGTCGGCTACACGCTTGCGTCGGTCTGCACGCGCGCGCTGTCATCGGATTATTCGACGGCGCAGCTTGCTTTCATGCGGGCGGTCATCGCCCTCGGGTTCGTCGCGCCGCTGATTTTGCGCAACGGAGTCTCGGTGATGAAAACGACCGTCTTCCCGCTGCATCTGCTGCGGTCGTTTTTCACCTATGGCGGCATGATGTGCTGGTTCTATGCGGTGAGCGTGATCCCGATTTCCGATTATACGGCGTTGCTCTATTTCCAGCCGATTTTCACGATCCTGTTCGCGATCTTCATCCTGCGCGAAACGGCGGGTCCGCGGACATGGGGCGCGGTCGCGGTCGCATTTGCCGGCGCGCTGATCATCCTGCGCCCGGGCTTCCAGGATATCAGTTTCGGCCTGATCGCGGCGCTTGCGACCGCGGTGCTGTTCGCCGGGGTGAATACCTGTATGAAATTCCTGTCGCGGACGGAATCCGCCGCTGTGATGGTGGCCTATGTCAGCATCCTGATGCTGGTCCTGTCCGCCATTCCCGCCTGGTTTTACTGGACCCACCCGGTTCTGGCGGATGCACCTGCGATCCTCGGTGTCGGTGTCTTCGCATTGCTCGGCCAGTATGCGATCACCCGGTCCATCGCCATCGCGGATGCGCGGGTCGTCCAGCCCTTCGATTTCGCGCGGCTGATCACGGCGGCGCTGTTCGGCTGGCTGGTCTTCGGGGAGACATCCGACATCTATACCTGGGCAGGCGCGCTGGTTATCTTCAGCGCCAGCTATTACGTGATCGTATTCGAACGCAAAGGCGGGCACTGAAATCATGAGCACCTATAAAATCGCGGTCATCCCCGGCGACGGGATCGGCAAGGAAGTGATGCCCGAGGGACTGCGGGCGCTGGAAGCGGCGGGTGCGAAGTTCGGCATCGACTACGCATTCACCGAATTCGGCTGGAACTGCGACGATTACGCCAAAACCGGCCGCATCATGCCGGAAGACGGCATTGAGCAGCTGCGCCCGTTCGATGCGGTTTTCCTCGGCGCGGTCGGCATGCCGGGCGTGCCTGACCATGTCTCGCTGTGGGGGATGCTGATCCCGATCCGCCGTGAATTCTTCCAGTACGTGAATCTGCGCCCGGCCCGGCTTTTGCCCGGTGTGGCCTCGCCGCTGGCGGGGCGCGGACCGGAAGATATCGACATGATGATCGTGCGCGAAAACGTCGAAGGGGAATATTCGCAGATCGGCGGGCGCATGTATGAAGGCACCGATGCCGAAATGGCCGTCCAGCAGGCGGTCTTTACGCGCGCGGGCTGCGACCGCGTGATGCGCTATGCGTTCGAACTGGCGATGACCCGACCGGCCAAAAAAGTGACGTCTGCGACCAAGTCCAACGGCATCATCCATTCCATGCCCTACTGGGACGAACGCTTCGCCGCTATGGCCGCGAACTATCCCGATATCGAGACCGACCAGTTCCATATCGACATTCTGACCGCGCGTTTCGTGACCAGCCCGGACTGGTTCGACGTCGTCGTCGGTTCCAACCTGTTCGGCGATATCCTGTCCGATCTGGGCCCGGCCATTGCCGGTTCCATCGGCATCGCGGCATCGGCCAATATCAACCCGGAGCGCGACCATCCGTCCATGTTCGAACCGGTACACGGGTCGGCGCCCGATATCTTCGGGCAGGGCATCGCCAACCCCGTCGCCCAGATCTGGTCGGCGGCGCTGATGCTGGACCATTTCGGCGAGCGTGAAGCGGGCGCGGCGATTGTTGCGGCTATCGAGAACGTGCTTGGCGATGGCGGGCCGTGCACCCGCGATCTCGGCGGGCAGGCGACGACTGCGGAAGCAGGCAAGGCCATCGCCGCGGTCATATGATCACCCAGTACACCTGGCCAACGCCCAACGGGCACAAGGTGTCGATCCTGATCGCCGAGCTGGGCCTCGAGAACGAGGTCGTGGCGGTGGATATCAATCGCGGCGACCAGTTCGACCCGGACTTCCTGAAGCTCAGCCCGAATAACCGTATTCCCGCCATTGTCGATCACCATCCCGCCGATGGCGGCGAGCCCGTCGCCGTGTTCGAGACCGGCGCGATCATGATCTACCTCGCGGAGAAGGAAGGCAGGTTCCTGCCGGATCCGGAAGACATCCGCGCACGTAAGTCTGTTATGGAATGGTTGATGTGGCAGATGGGCGGGTTCGGCCCGATGGCGGGGCAGGCGCATCATTTCCGCCAGGCGATGGGCGGGGAAGACGTGCCTTACGGCATCGAACGCTATTCGAAGGAGGTACGCCGCCTCTATCGCGTGATGGACCGGCGGCTTGCCGACAATGCCTGGCTCGGGGGTGCGGACTATTCCATCGCCGACATGGCCTGCTGGCCCTGGGCGCGGCCGTCCCGGCGCCAGGGCGTCGACAAGGCCGATTTCCCCCACGTGAAGCGCTGGTTCGACGAAATGTCCGCCCGTCCCGGCGTGCAGGCCGGGATGGAGTTGCTTGCCGAACACCGCGGGTCCAAGGCCATGAGCGACGAGACGCGCGATCTGCTGTTCGGCAAGGGCCAGTTCGAGCGGGACTGATGGTCGATAACTGGATCGATTGTCCCCATTGCGGACGCAACGTCAGTTCCTTTCCGGATGAATGCCGGTCCTGCGGAAAGGATCTCCGCTTTCTGCCGGACGGCAGTCCCAACCCCGGCCAGGAAAACAGGTTTCTGAAGGCCATGCAGGTCGGGCGCCGGTTCGACAAAGTCGTTTTTGCCGTGGTTCTGGTGGTTGCCGCCGGCCTGATCATTCGGTCCTGGTTCTGAGCGTCTTCGCGACATGATCTCCATAGGCGACGGCCGAAATCCGGGGTAGACTTTTCACAACGGAAATCCGGCAAGCGGAGAACAACCAGATGTCGAACGCGAAGGGTCCGTCGGAGCTGGCGGAAGAGCACGAGTTTCAGCAGATGCGCGAACTCGGCGCACTGATGATCTATCGTTCGCATATCAACAAGCTCGCGGATGGGGAATGGACCGATGATACCGGGTTCAGTCTCGGCCCACTGAAACCCTCGCTGATGGGCGAAGACCCGCGCCTGCCGGCGATGCCGGAAAAGCCGACGCTGATCGATTTTTTCAACCTCCGTTTCGGTCCGTCCAAGCAGCATCTGCTGCAGAGCGCCGCGCTTGCGCAGAAAAACGGGCTGTCCGAGAAAATGGTCCTCGCCTGCCTGCTGCACGATGTCTCGGTGATCGCCCTGTTCCGGCCCGATCACGGCTACTGGGGCGCGCAGATGCTGGAACCCTATGTCGATGAAGAAGTGACCTGGGCGATCCGCATGCACCAGGCGCTGCGCTTCTTCCCGGACGAATCCGTCGGCTACGAATATCCCGAAGCCTATGCCAAGCGGTTCGGCGCGGACTACCAGGTGGAAGACTATATCCGGCGCGACTACGAGGAAGCCCGTAACCATAAATGGTACATGTCTGCGCGGATGATCTGCCTGAACGATCTCTACGCGTTCGACCCGGACACCGTGGTCACGATCGACGATTTCGAGGACGTTATCGGCCGTCATTTCAAACAGCCCACCGAGGGCCTGGGCAATGACAATTCACCGGCCGCCCATATGTGGCGCACCCTCCGGCGGCCGGCGAACGCGCTGTAAGCGCCCGGCCGGGGACTAGTGACCGCCCGGCGAGCCCCCGCGGCGGGATTCCTCGCGCACGCTGTACCAGTTGCCGGCGAAGATGATCATGGCGCCGACGGCGGTCCATGGATCGAGCGCCTCGGCATAGAGCAGATAGCCGATGACCGCCATGACCGGCAGGCGCAGGAAATCGAGCGGAAAGATGATTGTGATGTCGGCGAGCGCCAGCGCCCTGGCCATGGTGTAATGCGCCCATAATCCGGACAGGCCCCAGATCAGGATCCACGGCACGTCGGCGAGGCCCGGGGTGACCCAGTCGAAGATGAATACGGCCGGAATCAGGCCGGCAGGCAGCTGCAGCAGGTTCATCCAGAAAATAATGCCCTGCGCGCTTTCCGTGCGGGTCAGGAATTTGACCAGAATGCCGGAGCACGCATAGAGGAAAGACCCGAATATCATCACCGCGCCGGCAATGTTGAAGGCCGATCCTTCGGGGCGCAGGATGACCAGCACGCCCGCGAAGCCGAGGATCGTCGCGATCCATTTGTGCCGCCACATGCGTTCGCCAAGGAAGAAAACCGCGAGCAGGGCGGTAAACAGCGGGACGGAGAATTCAATGGCCGTCAGGTCCGACAGTGTCAGGTGAACGATGCCGTATATCCAGCATATCTGCGCGCCGAACTGGATCGTCGCGCGGCCGAGATGCCAGCGAATATTCGTCAGGCGGATATCGATGAAATGATTGCGCGCGATAAACGGCAGGACCACCAGCACGCCGATCAGGCTGCGGAAAAACAATATCTCGAAGGTCGACATTTCCGCATGGAGACTGCGTGCGGCAATCGCCATGCCCGCGAAACCGGCCATGGTGCCGCCGAACCAGAGAATGGCCTGGAACAAAGCGGACAGGGGCATCAGGACGATTCCGGTGCTGGGTTGACGGGACGGGTTTCCCGCCAGACGGAATAGTAGTTACCGCCGAAAATAAGCAACGCGCCGATCACGACCCATATGCTGACCCCCTCGGTGTAGAACAGCCAGCCCATCAGGGCTGCGAGCGGCAGGCGGACGAAATCGACCGGCATACAGACGGTCGCGTCGGCAAGCTGGAACGCGCGCGCAATGGAGAAATGCGCCGTCAAACCGGTCAGGCCGATCGCCAGGAGCCAGGGAGCATCCGACCAGTCCGGCCATATCCAGTCGAACCAGAAGATCGCCGGCAGCAGGCTGAGCGGCAGCTGGATCAACTGCATCCAGAACACGATCACCCAGGGAGCGTCGTCCGACAGCAGCGATTTCATCATCACGTTCGATGCACCGTAGAAAACCGCCCCGACCAGAACGATCAGCGCGCCCTCGGTGACAATCTCCAGTCCCGGGCGCAGCATCACCAGAACGCCCGCGAAGCCCATCGCCAGGGCGAGCATGCGGTGCGTTTTGGCCTTTTCGCCGAGAAACAGGATCGCGATCAGGGCGGTCCACATCGGCATCGTGAAATCGAGCGCCGTCACATGGGCCAGTGGCAGCAGGGTCACCCCGATAACCCAGCACCACTGTCCGCCGAAATGCACGAAGTTGCGGCCGATCTGCATTGCGGGACGCCGGGTGCGGATATTGCGCAATCCCATATGCCAGGCGACGACGCACATGACCGGAATCCCGACGATGGACCGGAAAGACAGTATCTGGAAGCTGGACATGGTATCGCTCACTTCGCGAACCGCCACGATCATCAGCGTGAACGAGACCGCACTTCCCAGCACCCAGACAGCCGCCAGCAGCGCATTCTGCGGCCGGGGTTCGGGTCTGCCTAGTGTCTTTGCCATTATCGTCGGGCTTTCAGATCGGGGGAGCGCGATACGGCTGCCCTTCGGGGATGGCCGTGAATTCGAGCGGCGGGAGAGCGAAATCTGCGGCAACTTAACGTTTCCCCGCCCGTCGGCAAGGGGATTCCCGGCACCGGCTCCCCGATTTCGGGAAGCGGGGTTGGTCGGCTCGTCCCGGCAAAGTAGAGTGCGGCCGAAGTAAGGAGAATTCGATGAATATGGACCTGCGAAGTTTTCTCGGCGAGGCGCGGCAGCTCGGACCTGACTTTTTCGTCAGCGTCTCGAAGCCGGTCGATCCGGTGCTGGAAACCTGCGTTATCCAGCAGAAGCTGGCGGCGGAGGGGCGCTATCCGGCCATCCGCATGGAGAACATCAAGGGGGCCGACCTGCCGCTTGCGACCAGTGTCCTCGGCAGCTATTCGCTGCTTGGCCTCGCGCTGGGCGTCGATCCCGGACAGCCCAAAAGCGCTATCCTGCAGCGCTTTCGCGACCGGGCGGCAAAGCCCCTGAAACCGCAATCGGTGCCGCGCGACGGCGCGCCGGTGAAACAGGTGGTCCTGACCGGCGAGGATATCGATCTTTCGAAACTGCCGATCGTTCATCATGCGGAGCAGGATTCCGGCAAGTACATCACGGTCGGCGTGTTGATCCTGCGCGACCCCGATAGCGGCGTGCTCAATGCCGGCATGTACCGTCACGAGGTTCAGGGCAGGGACAAGCTCGGCTGCATGTTCAATCCGGCACATCATGCGGGCTATATCTATCGCCGCTGCCAGGAACTGAACAAGCGGATGGAAGCGGTGCTGTTCATCGGCCATCATCCGGCGGCGCTAATCGGCGCGCTCGGCGAAGGATCGATCGATTCCTGCGAACTGGACCTCATGGGCGGCCTGATGGGCGAGCCGCTTGCGATCACGGATGCCGAAACCGTCGACCTGCCGGTGCCCGCTTTTGCCGAAATCGCGATCGAAGGCTATCTCGACCCCGCCAACGAAACCGCGGACGGCCCGTTCGCCGAATTCACCGGCTACTACGGGCCCGCCAAGGATCCGATCGGGCTGATGCATATCACCGCCATCACGATGCGGTCGGACGCGATCTATCACGATCTCGACCCGGCCCATCAGGAACACAATCTCGCCAACGCGCTGTCGCTCGAAAGCGCGGTTTATGACAGCGTGCACCGGCTGGTGCCCTCGGTCACGGCGGTCTATGTGCCGGTCTCGGGCGCCTGCAGGTTCACCACGTATGTCGCGATCAAAAAAAGCGTGCCGGGACAGGGGAAATCCGCCGGGCTTGCGGCGATTACGGCCAACCCCAACCTGAAGATCGCGGTGGTCGTGGATGACGATATCGATATTTACGACGAACAAAGGGTGCTCTGGGCAATTGCCACCACCTTCGAGGCGGATCAGGACCTGGTGGTCATTCCCGGCGCCATGGGCTCGCACCTCAACCCGTCATCCTACGGCGAGATACGCAACCAGCACGGTCCCATGAATACGAAAATGGTGATCGACGCGACCCGCCCGGCGACGCTGCCGTTCGAAGAGCGTATCCACCCGCCCAAGGACGTGTGGGACCGGATCAATCTGGCGGATTACCTCGATTGAAACCGGCCGCGCGCGGGCGCAATTCTATCGCGGTGCGGCGCGCGCCGAGCGGCGTACGATGTAGATTGTCGAGGCGAAGATCACGGCCCCGCCGATCCAGGCCCACAATATCGGTGCTTCACCGAAGAAGATGAAGGCCCCGAGGGTTATCCAGGGCAGCTTGGTGAAATCGACAACAATGATCAGGCTGGCATCGGCTTCGCCCAATGCCTTCGCCAGAAGCCAGTGGGCGAGGGTCGCGCTGGCCCCGAGGCCGATCAGCCACGGTATGTCGGGGAGAACGGGTAGGCTGATACCGCCGAGGGCCCAGGCCGCGCACAGCGCCATCGGCAGGTGCATCACGTTCATATAGAACACGATCGTATCGCTGGTGCAGTTCCGCATCAGCACCTTGGTCGCGATGTTGGCTGCGCCGTATCCCAGCGCGGAAACGAGCGCGGCCATCGCCGCCAGGGTGACGGGCTCGATCCCGGGGCGCAGGATAACCATCACGCCGCCAAAGCCGATGATGGTGGCGATCCATCGCGCGGGGTCCACCTTCTCGCGCAGGAAAACGATGGCGAGCAGGATGGTAAAGAGCGGCACCGTGAATTGCAGTGCCATGCCGGTCGACAGGTTCATGCGCGAAATCGCGTAGAACCAGCCTGCAACGCCGACAAAGTGCATCGCGTTGCGCAGCAGGTGAAACCGGAACTGCTCCGTCCGGAACAGGGCGCTGCCGCTGCGGGCAAGGATCGGCGCCAGCAGGGCGAGCCCGATCAACGCGCGCCAGAACGCCAGTTCTCCCGTGTTGTAGCGGTCCGAAACATGGCGGACGATCATCACCATCGACATGAAGGCGAAGGTCGACAGCGTTATCCAGATAAAGCCGCGCGTATTCGCCGACAGCCCGAAGAACCATCTCCGGGCGCCGCCCGCGGAAGGAACTGTCGTCATGCGTCCCCGGACTTCCCGGCCGCCCGTTTTTCCCGCTCGATCCGGTTTTCCCGCGCCGTGATGTACCAGGTGCTGAGAAAAATAACGCCGCCGCCGACCCAGACCCAGATGACCGGCACTTCGCCGAACAGGACGAAGGCGAACCCGGCCGATATGGGCAGGCGCAGAAAATCCGTCGGCCCGATGACGCTGGCGTCCGCCATGCGCAGCGCCGTCGTGAACAGGAAGGGCGCGAACGTGCCCATCACGCCGACGAACAGGATCGGCAGGATGTCTTCCGCCGTCGGCCCCACCCAGAACCAGATCGCGGGCGGCAGGCAGAACAGGAAGATGAACGCGTTGGTGTAGAAGGTGATCGCCAGCGGCGTCTCGGTCTTTACCATGAATTTCAGGAAGACCACCGTGCCGCCATAGAGCGCCGCCGAGGCAAGGATCATGATCTCCGGCCAGCCGATCTCGACGATGCCGGGGCGCAGCACGATCAGGGCGCCGGCAAAGCCGACGGCGGTCGCCGCCATGCGGCGCGGGCCGATGCGCTCGCCGAGAAAAATGACGGCGAACAGCAGCAGGAACAGGGGCAGCGTGAAATGGATCGCGACCGCCTTGCCCAGCGGCACCACGCCGATCGCGTAGAACCACAGAACCATGCCGCCGAAATTGATCAGGGCCCGCAACACATGCATCCCCGGCCGTTGTGTCCGCAGCAGGTGCAGGCCTTTCCATGCGTACCACGGCAACAGCATCGCCATGCTGACCGCCATGTGCCAGAAGACAATTTCGAAGGTCGACATCGTATCGGACAGCGTGCGCACCGCTGTGTGTGCCGCGGAAAAAAGAAACATCGAAAAGACGGCGATCAGCACGCCCTTCAGGACTGTAGGGGAAGCAAGGGATTTGCGCATCGCGGCGCCGGGCGTGTTCATATGGTCAGGTTACCGGGTCTGTGTCTCGCGGGCCGAAGGTGTCAGTCAGCTTAGCGGATCGTTCAGAGATGCGTACCCCCGCCCGACATGGACTGCTCGCCGCTTGGCTGGGTCTGGTTTTGTGCTGCTGACGCCCGGAGGGTTTAGAGGGCGACCACCGCGCGGCGCGCATCATCATACAGCCGGGGTGGAAGCGCAATGGGTGCAGCTGTGATCCGCAGGTTGAACTGCCAGCGCACGACCCAGTCGTTGATAAAGAGCAGATAAGATATGAAATATGAGGTACCGAGCCAATCATGGTTGAGAATGACGACCTGATCGGCACCCTACAGTAAATATATGAGAGCGATCCCTGCAGCGGCAGAAGGGTATAATCATCCCAATTACTATATTGCAGCGATCTGCGGACGCTCATGCCGATTTTGATTATTGCTACCTGATCTGCTAAGACAGCCGCTCATCCAAGGGTGGACTTGTCGCGGGAGCGTCTTTTTCATCCTGGCGTGCGACGTATCGGGGGCGGAAACCCTCGCCGCCTTTCGGGCGATACCAAAAATATTACGCGTCGTTTGACCGCCGGCAGCAGTCGGACGGGGAATCGTCAAATAAGAGCGTTAATCGCAGGCCAGTCCGGGTTTCGTGCCCGGAATGGGAAAATCGCCTCTATCGCGATTCCTGTTCAAGAGAACGTGAGAGGGATACTCAATGACGACTGAAGAAAACAGCGGATCGACTGTTTCGGATCAGGATTACGGGGCGGAGCCGCTCGCGGTCCGGGATACCGAACATTATCAAAAAGAATACGTTCAGCGTTTTGTTGAGAAATGGGACGCACTGATCGACTGGGATGCGCGGGCGAGAAGCGAAGGCCAGTTTTTCGTGGAGATTCTCAAAGGGCGGGACAAAAAGAAAATTCTGGATGTCGCGACGGGTACAGGCTTTCATTCGGTGCAGCTCCTGAAAGCCGGTTTCGACGTCACCAGCGCCGACGGCAACGCCGAAATGCTGACCAAGGCATTTGAGAACGCGCGCGACAGAGACCTGATGCTGCAAACCATCCACGCCGACTGGCGATGGCTGAACAAGGATGTGCACGGCAAATACGACGCGATCGTCTGTCTCGGTAATTCCTTCACCCATCTGCACGACGAGGGCGACCGCCGCCGGGCACTCGCGGAATTTTATGCAGCACTGAAATATGATGGCGTATTGATCATAGATCAGCGGAATTACGACGCCATCCTGGATCACGGCTTCAGCTCGAAACATACCTACTACTACTGCGGCGATCAGGTGACAGCAGAACCCGAGCACATGGACGATTCCCTGGCGCGTTTCCGCTATGCGTTCCCGGACGGCTCCGAGTTCCACCTCAACATGTTTCCGTTGCGGAAGTCGTATATGCGGGGATTGCTGAAAGACAGCGGCTTTCAGCAGATCAAGACCTATGGCGACTTCCAGGAAACCTATCAGGAAAGCGAGCCCGACTTTTTCGTCCATGTTGCGGAGAAGACCTATCATGGCGAGTAAGAGCGAGGCGGTCGAACGGGCAGAGGCATATTACGACAGCACCGAGGCGGATGCGTTCTACCAGACAATCTGGGGCGGCCAGGATATCCACATCGGCCTGTACAAGGATGCACATGAACCGATTGCCGATGCCAGCCGGCGCACTGTAGAGACCATGGCAAACCGTCTCGCTTCGGCGGACGAAACGACCCGCATTCTCGATCTCGGCGCCGGCTATGGCGGATCGGCCCGGTATCTCGCCGATCGTTTCGGCTGTGAGGTGACCTGCCTCAATCTCAGCGAAACCCAGAACGCCCTGAACCGCGAACTGACCGAGGCGGCAGGGCTGGCGGACCGGGTCCGCGTGGTATACGGCGATTTCGAGAATATTCCCGAACCCGATGCAAGTTTCGATGTCGTCTGGTCGCAGGATGCAATCCTGCACAGCGGCGACCGGACCCGCGTCATCGATGAGGTCCGCCGGGTTCTTTTTCCCGGCGGCCAATTCATCTTTACCGATCCGATGCAGTCGGACGATTGCCCCGACGGTGTGCTCCAGCCCATCCTCGACAGGATTCAGCTTTCGACGCTGGGCTCTTTCGGTTTTTACCGCGCAGAGCTTTGCGCCCGGGGGTTCGAGGAAAACGAGAGCGAGCCGCTGACCGATCAGTTGCGGATGCATTACTGGCGTGTGGGGAAAGCCCTGGAAGACCGCTATGAAGAGGCGGTGAAGCTGTCGGGCAAGACCTATGTCGACAACATGATCAAAGGGCTCCGTCATTGGGTCGATGGTGCAGATAACGGATATCTTGCCTGGGGTATCCTGGATTACCGGCTGACCATCTAAAGCGAAGAGTCGGGGGCCGGTAACTCGATCGACACCCGATACCAACGACCGATCGCAATCGTGGAGGCTAATCGTCTCTGTTGTTCCAAGAAAAAACTGTTCTGAAGAAACGACGCGGGGAAAAATGCCAATCAAACCACCGTTGATCCATCTGCCAATCCGGGTATCCGAAGCCGGCTTCTACCGGGGCTTTAGCAAGGACGTTTCGATAACCGCAAAATTACTTGTCGGCGGATTGATCTTATGGGCGATCGCTTTTCCTGATCGGGCGGCTTCTGTCCTCGGACAGCTGAACACCATCATCCTGGCGGGCTTTAACTATTGGTATGTCTATGTGATGGCGTTTTTTGTCATCCTGTGTCTTGCCTTGGCGCTGTGGCCCGTCGCCGGCAGACTTCGCCTGGGACATGATGACGATCGGCCGGAGTTTTCCAATTTTTCCTGGTTCTCGATGATGTTCGGGGCGGGGATCGGCATCGGCATGCTGACATTCGCAACCGCGGAGCCGATGTACCACTTTGCGAAGAACCCGGGCACGATTATGGGCCTTACCGAGGGGAGCACCGCAGGAAATGTGCGGGAAGCCTACGTGTGGTCATTTACCCATTGGGGTCTTGCGGCGTGGGCCGCCTATGCCATTGTCGGCCTGTCGCTCGCGTATTTCTCTTATCGGCGGGGGCTTCCGTTAACGATCCGCTGCTCGCTCGCACCTCTTTTCGGCAAAGCTCTTTCCGGTCCGCTCGGGCATGCGATCGATGTCGTCGCCGTGGTCGCAACAGTCCTTGGCGTGTCGCAGACATTGGGCTTCGGGGTGGAGCAGTTTATTTCCGGTCTGTCGAGGATCGGCGTCGGTGACTGGCTTTACTCGACAGGTGCCGATGGCACAGTATCCTCGTCAACGCTCGGCATCATCGTGGCGCTCTTCGTCATCATGGGGGCGTCGACGTTGTCGGCGCTTTCCGGGGTCGGGAAGGGTATCAAGTGGTTGTCGAATATTAATATGGGACTGAGCTTTTTCGTGCTGGTCTTTTTCCTCGTATTCGGCTCCACGGCCTTCGGTTTGACAGCCTTGTTTGTCGGAATCTGGGATTATCTGATTTCGATACCCGGGAATTTCCTCACTGTCTGGGCAAAGGACGGCACCGAAACCGGCGATGCGCTCGCCGGGTGGCAAGGCGGGTGGACGATTTTCTACTGGGCATGGTGGATTGCCTTTGCCCCGTTCGTCGGTGTTTTTCTTGCCCGCATATCCAAGGGGCGGACGATTCGCGAGTACGTTCTCGGCGCTCTGATCATTCCGGCTGTCATGTGCTTTGTCTGGTTTGCGCTGGTCGGCGGTACTGCAATCGACCTCGAACTTTCCGGCATCGCCGCGGGCGCCATCGTCGATGCCGGTCAGTCGGATCAGTTGTTCGCGATGCTGGCGGTCATCCTGAACGAGAACCTGGCTTACGTGATGTCGGTTATCGTCGTCATCCTTTTGCTGACCTACCTCGTCACGTCTGCGGATAGTGCCGTGCTGATCATCAACACGATCAACTCCGCGGGTGACGAAGGACCGAAAGCCCGCCCGCACATTCTGTTCTGGGGGGTCGCGCTTGCCCTGGTCGTCGGCGGCCTGATCGTGGCCGGTGGGTTGGGTGCAATCAAGACCGCAATGGTGATCGGCGCGTTGCCATTCAGCCTCGTCATGGTGCTGATGGGTGTGTCGCTGATCAAGGCGATATACCGCGATGTCCAGCGGGACAAACACGGATTGCAGACGATCCATGTGGACGCGTCGTCAACACCGGCAGAGTAGATAACCCGTATCAGGTTTTGCCCGGACCTGTTTCCAGGTCCCGCTGCAACCGGGCCGCGTCTTCGCTGGAAGACACCAGCCGCTCTATCATTCCGCTCAATTGAAGGAATTCGGCGCGGCTGAGGGATCCAAACTCCGCGTCGTTCACCGGCCGCTGAAACGGCGCCAGTTCCTCGAGAAGGGCGATGGCCTTCGGCGTGACGGTCAGGTTGGTCTTTCGCCGGTCCGTCGTGTCCCGGGTTTTGCGGACAAGGCCCCGCGACTGCAGCTTGCGGGTGGTGTTTGTGATGAACCCGGTCGTCACATGCAGGTGTTCGGCAACGGTTTTGACGTTGACCGGCACATTCTGGCCGAGATGGGCGATGGATATCAGGATCGTATATTCGGTACCGGCAAGGCCGATCCGCCGCGCGTGTCCGTCGCGGATGGTTTCGTGGCGGGCATTGAAGGCGAAGAACGCGTGAACCATCCGCCGGAAAACGCCGTCTCCGCCGTCGACCAGCAGCTCGTCGCGGGATATCGTGAGCGGCACAACGGGGCGGAATTCTGCCGGTTTCCCGTCATTCTGCACGCTGCCGGGGGGGAGGGCGATGTCGATATCCTGATCGGTCAAAAAGACTCTCCTGCGGCACGCCAAAACGGTTGACGCGTATCGATGAATCAAAATACTATACTTAGTATACTAATTTGCACGCTGGATAACAGGAGAAATCGTGATGGCCAAGACAGGTGCCGAACATCTTAAATCCCTTCAGGACGGACGATGCGTATATCTGAACGGCAAGCTGGTCGACGATGTGACAACGCATCCGGCCTATCGCAACGCGGTTGCCGCAGCGGCCTCGCTATACGATTTCCAGGCGCACCCCGACAATATCGACTGGATGACGTTCGAATCCCCGACCTCGGGCGGGCGCGTCAACCGGTGCTGGCAGCTGACCAAAAGCTACGAGGAACTGGTTGCCCGCCGCCGCGCCATTGAAGGCTGGTCGCGTTTGTCCGGCGGCTGGCTCGGCCGCTCGCCCGACCATATCGCGTCGTCGATGGTCGGCCAGGTCATGGGCCTGCCCGTGTTCGAAAAACATTCGAAGGAACGCGCCGGCGCGCTGATGGACTATTTCCAGTATGCCCGCGACAACGACATCTACATGACTTACGTGATCATCAACCCGCAGGCCGACCGTAACAAGTCGGTCGGGGAGCTCGATGACGAGTTCGTGGCGACAGGCGTGGTCGACGAGGATGCGGAAGGCATCACGGTGCGCGGTGCCAAGATGCTCGGTACCGGGTCGATCATGGCAAACGAGGTCCTGTTCGCCAATATCCAGCCGTTGAAACCGGGCGAGGAAAAATACGCGATTTCCTTCGCGATCCCGATGAACACCAAGGGCCTGAAGGTCATGTCGCGGAAGTCATACGAGGAATCGGCGACGAGTTCGTTCGATTATCCCCTGTCGGCGCGCTATGACGAGAACGATGCGCTGGTCTATTGCGACGATGTGAAAGTGCCGTGGGAACGGGTCTTCATCTACAAGGACACGGACACCGCCCGGGCCCAGTTCCAGGATACCTATGCCCATTACATGCAGAACTATCAGGCCATGACGCGCCTGATGGTGAAAATGCAGTTCCAGATCGGCGTGGCGCGCCGCATGTGCGAAACCATCGGCACGGTCGGCATTCCGTCCGTCGCCGAAAAGCTCGGCCACATGGCAGCCCAGGCGGCGATGGTCGAAGGCCTCGTCTACGGCATGGAATCCGGCGGCGGTATGTTCAACGGCTACTACGTGCCCGACCGTAATCTGATGTACACAGCACAGGTTCTCACCCAGCAGCTCTATCCGGAATTCATCACGTCGATGCGCGAACTCGCAGGCGGCGGGCTGATCATGCTGCCGTCCTCGGCCGAGGATTTTACCGACCCCGATCTCAACCGGTATATCAACGCGACCCAGAAATCCGCCATCGGTACGGCGGAAGAAAAGGTCAAGTTCATGAAACTGGCCTGGGACTGCATCGGTTCCGAGTTCGCGAGCCGCCACACCCAGTACGAGATGTTCTATGCGGGCGCGCAGTTCGTGACGCGGAACCATGCGCTCCGCACCTATGACTGGCAGCGCTCTGCCGATCTCGTGGATTCCATCCTCGACAAGTACAGCCTGTCGGACACGATCGGCGGTGACAAGATCGCAGCTGAGTAAATCTGATACGGAGATATCCGGGAGGGGCACAAGATGGCGGATGCGGGCACACTGACAGCGGCGCGGCCGAGCAGCGATATTGACCCGTTCTCGCGTGAAAACATCCGTGCGCCCTATGGGTGGCATAAATCCCTGTACGACGCCGGTCCCCTGGTCTGGATGACGAAGTATGGCGTTTGGGGTACTGCGCGCTACGACATTGCCAAACAGGTGCTCGACGATTGGGAAACCTATGGCTCCGGCGCCGGGGTCGGGCTTGCCAATTTTCACACCGAAAAGCCGTGGCGCCCGCCGAGCAAACTGCTCGAAGCGGATCCGCCGGATCATACACCGCGCCGCGGCGTGGCCGACGGGGTGATGGCCCATTCGCGGTTGCGCGAATTCCGGCCGGTCTTCGCCGAACAGGCGAAACTGCTGGTCGATAATCTGCTTGCAAAGGGCGAGATCGACGGCATGGACGACGTCGCGAAGCCCTATATCCTCAAAGTGTTTCCCGATGCGGTCGGGCTCGGCCCAGAGGGCCGGGAACAGCTGCTCGATTACGGCAACATGGTGTTCAACGGTTTCGGGCCGCTTAACGATACCTTCAGGGACTCCACTGCCGCCGCCGATGCCGTCGTCGATTACATCATGAGCTGCTGCGACCGCGACCGGCTCGATCCGAACGGTCTGGGAGAACAGGCCTACAAGGCCGCCGACGAAGGCATTGTCACGAACGAAGAAGCCCTGTTCATCGTGCGCTCCATGCTGTCGGCGGGGCTCGATACCACCGTTTATGCGATCGGCAATGTGCTGAACTGTTTCGCCGAACACCCGGGCGAATGGGCAAAGCTGCGGGCAGAGCCTTCAAAGGCGCGCAACGCGGTCGAGGAAGTCCTGCGCTACGATTCGCCGTTCCAGGCGTTCTTCCGCACGACGACCCGCGATGTCGAACTGGCCGGCCAGCATATCCCGGCAAAGACCAAGATCATGATGTCGCTCGGCGCGGCCAACCGCGACCCGGCTGCCTGGGAAAACCCGGACGTGTTCGATATCGACCGCAATGCGGCGGCCCATCTCGGTTTCGGTTTCGGTATTCATCACTGCATGGGCCAGGCGATGGCCCGGTTGGAAATGCAGGCGCTGGTGACCGAAATGGCAAAGCGCATCGAGCGGATCGAGCCCGCCGGGCCCGCGGTGCGGGCGATCAATAACACCCTGCACGGCTTCGAAACCCTGCCGCTCCGCGTGCATGCGGCCTAGCTTCGGCGCCCAATCTGGGCTTTTTGTAGCAGTCAGCGCGTCGTCGGCGTGTCCTTGTGACCGATCGGGGACTTTCAGGGACAGGTCTTCGGCTGATCCCAGCATCGGGCGACGGCCTGCTCCAATTCGGCAAGTTTCTCCGGCGTAAGTTCTTTGGCGGCGAGCTCGCGGCTTCTTGCCTGACGAGAGCGCTGTTCGAGCATTGGTGTCTTCTTGTCGGTCATCACGGCAACGGCGTTCCAGAGATACGCTTTTTCGAAACTTCGGGGGATGCCCCGTTTGCCACGAAAATACAGTTCGCCCAGGTTACCCTGCGCCACCGGATTACCATTCTTGGCGCTTTGCTCGAACCAGGAGAAGGCAATCTGGTGATTCGCCGGGACTCCCTGTCCCTTTACATACATGGTGCCGATGGAATTTTGTGCCATGCTGTCGCCCTTGACCGCTGCCTTGATGAACCACTCCATCGCTTTTTTATAATCGCGGTCGACGCCAAGGCGGTACAAATACGCCTGTCCCATCGCCGTCAGCGCTTTCGGGTGTTGCTGTAACGCGGCCTTTTCGAACCACTTCGCGGCTGTTTCGTGATTTTTGTCGACACCTTCTCCGGCGCGATACAATTCGCCCAATAGATACTGAGATTCCCGGTGCCCCTGCGTGCCGGCTTTTTCGAGCCATTCCGCCGCCTGGCGCAGATTGAGGCCGAGCGCCCTGTCGGACATATTAATGCGGGCGAGCCAGAATTGGGCCCCGGCATGCCCCTGTGAAGCGGCTTTGGTCAGATAGGCATTCGCTTTTTCGATATCCCGTTGCGGCGGCTGGCCGCGCAGGTGATGGCGGCCGAGGGCGTATAGCGCATACACGTATCCCTGGTCGGCCGCCAGCTGATGTAAGGTGAGTGCTTTCTGTGTATTCTTTGCAATGCCCAGACCGCGGCCATAGAGCATGCCCAGCCGATACCGGGATGCGGCATCGGCCTTCTCAGCTCCCGCTTGGAACCATTTTGCCGCTTCCGCATAGTTTTTGGCTTTGTATGCGCTCATACCGTTGTCGTAGTCGCTGGCTGAAAACGCCGTGGAAAACGGTAAAACCACGATTAATGCTATCGCAAATACTGTCTGTTTCATCCGCCCATGATGTCAGCCAGAGTGACAATTGAAAAGAGACTCTTCCAAACAAAATCAACTTTCGAGGGTAGGCTTCCGTTGTGCCAATGGCGTGCCGGGGGTCGCTGATATGGCTCAGCTGCGCCGCGCGCTCAGGCGCTCTACGCCCGCCGCAGCGTGATTACCGCGACCTCGCCCCGGCTGAAAAACCGGAGCGGCATGACCGACACGCCGACGCCCACCGTCGTGTACCCGGTCATCCCGCCATGTTGCCACAGCCCGCTGGCGTAGCGCCGTGGCGTGCGGATATTCGTCATCACCGGAATGCCGCCGGGCAGGCATATCTGCCCGCCATGGGTATGACCACAAAGGTAAAGCGAGACGTTGGCCGCGGCGGCTTCGTCCAGCAGTTCGGGTGAATGCTGCAGCAGGATCCGGAACCCGCCCGGCATGGCGGCAAGGGCGGCGGCCGCTTCTTCTGGCGGTTGGTAGGCGTGTACGTCGTCGAGCCCGACAAGCTGCACTTCGTCGCCGCCGCGCCGCAGGATGACGTGGTCGTTCACCAGCATACGGATGCCGGCATTTTCCAGCGGTTCGATCATGGTGCCGAGATCGTGGTTCCCCATGACGCCGAAAATGCCGTCGCGGGCCCGCACGTGTTCGACAATCCGGGCCATCGGCGCGGCGGCGTCCTCGTGGCGTCCGGACAGCCGGTAGCGGTAGTCGCCGGTCAACGCGCACAGATCGACCTCCACCCCGTCCAGCACCCGCCGGACCGAGGATTCGAGGTCCACCGGGCCGTCGGCATGGAGGTCGCTCATATGCAGGATCGTGTATCCGTCGAACGCGGGCGGCAGGTCTTTGAGCGGCACGTCGAACCGGTTCAACCTTGTATCCGCTGCGTTTCGCCGGCCGCGCGCGTGGAGGCCGGTGACGCGAAGGGCGACTTCAAGGCCCCGGAAGGCGGTGCGGAAGACGGGTCGGACAAGCTGGTGTTCGAACCTGGACTGTTTCACGCGCCGCTGGCGTTTCGGAATTCCGGGTCGAGACTCCGGCGCCGGTCGGGATGCCTCCATTTGCGGCCGTGCTACCGGTACAACGGTATCGTATCGATACGACGGTCTATTTCCGCGACCATACGCAGATACTGTTCGCTGTCCCGTTCGCCGTATTGCGCCTCGAACTGGGCGGCGGTCAGGCCTTCCGGCAGATCGCTGATTTTGGGCAGGAACTGCTGTTCGCCGATGGGGCGCGACAGGTAGTCCTGTATCCGTCTAGCGCCCGCCGCCGAGCCCGTCGCGATTTCTGCGAAACGGACGCCGGCACGGTCGGCGGCGAGGTCGGTAAAGCTGAACCCGCTTGCCTTGTACGTGGCATCGTCAACTTCCTTGGCCTCGCCGATGAAGTCGGCGATACCGCGACCGCCGGCAAGCGTAAGCCCGGCCGAGAGCGTGAAATGCTGGACCCAGTCATGGCGGCCCTGCAGGCGGACATGGGATATTTTTCCCGGACCTGCGGTGAATTCACCGTCCCGGACCTTGCCGATGAAACGCTCGAGCCGGATATCGCCCAGGAACATGGACATTGCGAAGATCGCGGCCTTGTTCTCCTCGACGGGATTGCCACCGGCGGACCGTTTCTTCGCCAGTTCGAATAGGGGCTGCAGGTACTGCACCATGGACACCCGGCCGCCGATCGGCATTTCCCGGTGGATCTCGTGCATTTTCTGCCAATAGACCCGGGTTATCTCGGGATCGCCCGCCGCGACGGTGTCCTTCGCCGCGGATTTCAGGTCGTCCAGCAGGCCGTCCTTCGGCTGGTAGACGATGCGGACCAGCGGCCCGTTGACCTGCACGCTGCGGATCGTTTCAAGAAACGCCACACCGCGCCCCGGGCCGGCAAGGTGGTCGATGACCAGAATAAAGACCGGGCGCACGATGGCCGTCGGCACCTCTATTTCGCCGATGCTCAGCCGCCCGATCTGCAGGCCGTTCGTCGAGGATTCGATCAGCATCCGGATATTGACGTATTTTCCGAAAGGGTTGGACGGTATCGGCGGCGCCGCCGTGACGGCGCCGAGCAGGCCGAAGCGGCTGGGCACGATCCGTGCCTTGAGGAAAGGGGCCGCTGCAAGCGCTGCGGCGAGGGCGGTATTGATCTGGCTCTGATTGGCGTTGATGACGGTGATCTTGCCGTCGGGAATGTTCCGCGGATCGTATTGCGCGAGGAATTCCTTGGCCGAATTGATGTCCTTGACGTCGACCTGCGGCGCCCTGGTGACCAGCGGTTCGTCTTCGAGACCATACCAGGCGACGACCGGGGATGCGAATATCCCGATGATGATCAGCCAGAGAAAAATACGGATAACGATCATGACAAACGCATTTTACCAGTAGTGCCGTATACGGGGACGTTAATACCGTCCCGGTCGCAAATGTGCAAAGGAAGTTCGTTTGACAGACCCTAACGCTTCCCGGCCTCGAGAGGCACGCAGGCCTGATCCGGCAGAACGGCCCTGACGAGGACGCATAGCTCGTTCGCGGCCTCCGCGCTGTCCAGAGGTCCGGCCTGAACCCGGTGGAAAACGCCGCGCTCGCCCATATCCGCGACATCGATGATGCGCGGCGTCCGGCCGATGGCCGCGCCTGCGCGTGCGTTCAGGGACGCAAGCGCGCGTTCTGCTTCGGCGGCGCTGCGATAGGCTGCGAACTGGACCCGCCACTCCGGACCTTTGACCGAGGCCGCCCCGGGGCGTTGGTTGGACTCCGACGCGATGCCGGTTGCGGGAAGCGTTGCGGAAGGCGATGCGGCTGCGGCCTGTGCCGGCGCTTCGGGAACGGGTGACAGACTGAACGGATTTTTCCAGCCATCGACCGGCGGCGGCGACGGTTTGGATGGCGGTGCGGGCACGGGCGACGGCGGCGCGGGGACCGGTGCCGCCGCCGCGATTGTGTCGCCTTTCGGGGCAGCCGGGGGATCCGGCGCCGTCTGTTCTTCGACGGGTTCCGACGCCGTGGCGGTTTCAGGGACGGTGTTCGCGGGTGGTTCGGGAGCGGGAGGAGCCGCACCCGCTTTCGGGCTCTGTGTTTCCGGAGACGGCTTGATCGGACGCGGTTGCGGGGTTGGGGCCTGTGAGGCAAGGGTCTGCGGCGCTGCGGCAGGGCTCCGCGAACTCGCAAGGCGGGCACGGGCGGCGGCGGCCTGCCTGCTGCCATTTGCCTCTGCCTGGCGATACCAGTGGAGGGCAGCGTCCGGGTTTCTGGCGAAGATCACGCCGGCCTCGTACATCCGGCCCAGGCGGTACTGCGCCGGGGCGAATTTGCGGGCGGCGGCGAGCGATATCCATTTCACGACCTCGATCTCGTCGCGCCGGACACCCTCGCTGTTGAAATACATCACGCCGAGATTGAACTCCGATTCGGCGAATCCCTTGGCGGCGGCGCGTCCGAACCATTTCAGCGCCTCCGCGTAATCCTGCTTTACGCCCATCCCCTGATAATAGAGCACGCCCAGCCCGTGTTCGGCGGCGACAAGCCCCTGGTCCGCGGCCTTGCGATGCAGGTCCAGGGCTTTGGCGACATCGCGTTCGACACCGCGTCCGCTTAGGTAAAGAACCGCGAGACTGAACTGGGCGTTGGGGTCGCCGGCCTCGGCAAGTGCCGAAAATTCGGCGAGCGCCGTCTTGTAATCTCCCGACCGGTAGGCTTCGATCCCGGCTTTCATATCGGCGCGGGCGATCGTGGGCGACCCGAAAATGACCGCAACGATACCGGCGATCGCGATGACCGGGCCGAGCCCGCTGATGTATTTGAAGGGCGTTCTCATCGGTCGCAAGAATGCGATGGCCGTGCGGCGGAATCAAGCATCCTGACCGGCCGGGAAGGCGCCCCCGGTTTGCCACATTTGGCGATCAGGTTAAGGTCCCCGAAATGTCTCAGATCCGGGACAGCTGTCTCACCCGTGAAACGGAGCAACCGATGATGTCCAGAACCGCCCTTGCTGTTTTCTGCAGCGCCGCGATCCTCGCCCTCTCCCCCCTCGCCCCGGCCCGGGCCGACGATGAGCGTCCCTACCGGGTCCTGTCCCTGTCGGGGACCGGTGAAGTGAAAGCCCGGCCCGATACCGCGTCCATCACTTCGGGCGTGATCAGCAATGCGAAGACGGCGCAGGCTGCCCTTGCCGCCAATTCGGCGGCGATGAACAGCCTTTTTGCGGAGCTCAGGGCCGCCGGCATTGCCGACCGCGACCTCCAGACGTCGAATTTCAGCATCGCGCCGCAATACAGGCCCTACGATCCGAAGAACCCGGTCCCGCAGCATGAGCGGATTATCGGCTATCAGGTCTCGAACGGCGTGACCGTGCGGGTGCGCGAACTCGACCGTCTGGGCCGGCTGATCGACCAGATGACGGCCGCCGGCGCGAACCGCATGAACGGCATCAGCTTCTATGTCGACAAGACCGAAAACCTGCTGGACGAGGCCCGGCGCAAGGCGATGGCCGATCTGCGCCGCAAGGCGGATCTGTATGCCGACGGCTTCGGCGTGAAGCTGAAACGCGTGCTGACGATCAGCGAAAACGTCTCGCAGCCAGGCCCCCGGCCGATGCGGGCCGAGGGCCTCATGGCCATGTCGGACGGCGCATCGCGCAAGGCCGCCCCCGTCGCGGCGGGCGAGCAGTCGCTGTCGGTCCGCCTGTCGGTGACGTGGGAACTCGATTAGGCGGGAAAACCGGACGAAATCCTTCACCGCGGAGGGGTGACGCCGCTTTTCGCTGTGGTAGACTTGGCCCGATGGCAATTCCGGAGAACGACCATGGCCTATGAGGGACCCCGTATCGACCTGTCCGACCGGATCGACGACCGGGCGGAGACGGATCACCAGTTCCGGCTGCACCGCTCGATCTTCGAGGACCCGGATATCTTCGAGGCCGAGATGGAATTCTGTTTCGAGAAGCTGTGGAATTTCCTGTGCCACGAAAGCCAGGTGCCGAACCCCGGCGATTACTACGCCACCCATATCGGCAGCCAGCCGGTCTTCGTTCACCGCCAGGAGGACGGCTCGCTCAAGGCGTTCATCAATGCGTGCTCCCATCGCGGCGCCGTCGTCACCCCGTTCAAGCAGGGAAATGCGAAAACCCTCACCTGCCGGTTCCACGGGTGGAGCTATAAATGCTCCGGCGAATGCATCGGCATCAAGAACGAGGAAGGCGGCTACGGCGCGGCATTCGACCGCACGCATTACAGCCTGACCGAAATCGCCGAGCTCGGCGAATACCGGGGCTTCATCTTCGGCGCGCTGACCGACGAGGTGCCGTCGCTGGACGACCATCTGGGCGAGGCCAAATTCTTCATCGACCTGTTCGCCGACCAGTCTCCCGACGGGCTGGAAATGGTCAAGGGCTCGCAAACCTATGTGTGCGACCATGACTGGAAGGTCCAGGCCGACAACGTCACCGACGGCTATCACGTCTCCACGGTGCACCGGAACTTCATGCATACCATCATGCAGCGCGAGGCCCGCGAAGGGGCGGAGGGCATGATGAAAACCGAAGTCGGACGCATCAAGGGCGGCGTGAAAAACGGCATGTATTATCTCGGGAACGGGCATATGTGCATCTGGGCCGACCGGTCCAGCCCCGAAGGCGCGCCGCTCGCGCCGGCGACCGATTACATCAACGCCAATTTCGACGAAGTAAAAGCCCACTGGATGCTGCGCCGGGGGCGCAACATTATCGTTTTCCCCAACCTGGTGCTCAACGACCTCGCCTCGACCCACCTGCGCACCCACCGCCCGCTCGGGCCCGGCAAGTGCGAGGTCACCATCTGGTGCATCGCGCCGAAGGGCGAACCCGACGAGGCGCGCTTTGCGCGGCTGCGCAAGTTCGAGGATTTCTTCCTGGTCTCCGGCCTGTCGACGTCGGACGACGTGGTCTCGCTCGATACCGCCCAGGAAGGCTTTCACGGCAGCGAGGCGGGCTGGAACAATTACGACCGCGGCCTCAGCACGATGAAAGCCGGCCCCGACGAGGAAGCCGAAAAAGCGGGCATCAACCCCGAACTCCATTGCGCAAGCTGGGATTACGAGGCCGCCTTCGTCGGCTGGTACCGCCACTGGCGGAAGCTTGTCGAAGAGGGCACGCAGGACGGGGAGAAGCCGGCGGTCGCCGCCGAATAGGGGCTTTCCCGCCGCCAGCACCCGAAAGCCGCAATTCAACCCCATGTACCCGAAGGGATGTGTCGGAGGCGTCGACGATCCCGGCGGCGCAGGGGACCTGCCCGCGACCGGACCCTGAAAGTCGCAATTCAACCCCATGCACCCGAAGGGAAAGGGCGAAAACGCGGTGTCGGTCCGTGGCGACATATCCGTTTGAGATGCATTTGCGCATTCCTGCTGCGGGACATACCGCACCGGTTCGCGCGCAACAGTGTCACGCGCGTTGCTGCCGGTGCATCCCGGGGTTCCAAAGATAAGTCAGGCTAACACCGAAAAGAACAAAAAGCGAACAATGGCCTGGAAATTATTCTGGTCTCGGCCGGGTGAGCGCCTGGCATCCCGGGCATTCGACAGGCTTTGTCGTCGAATTTGGCATGTCTGCATCAAGCCAGAAGCGGACATCGTCTCATCTCAATAAGTTTATAATCTCGCTCTGATTGCGGCGCTCGGCATGTTGGAGCGGAGTAACGCCATCACGGTCTGCAATGGTTACATCGGCTCCTGCTTCAAGGAGCAATTTCACAATCTGCTGATAGGCCGGGCTTCCATCCCCGAGTATCACGGCTTCCAAAAGGGCCGTCCAGCCGAGGTTGTTCACGTGGTCTATATCGATGTTTGTTGTTAGCAAATATCGGACCGTCTCGACGTGACCATGATGAGCCGCCGGAATGAGCGCTGTGCCTCCGTAACGGTTAACGCTTTTCAAGTCGGCCCCGGCTGCCACCGTCATCTTGAGTATTTCCAATCGACCTTCTGCCCCTGCGTACAAGAACGGGCTGTCTTGGAGGTCATCCATGGCGTTAACGTCGGCACCGGCTGCAATCAACAATCCAGCGACGTTAATCGCGTTGTGATAGGCGGCAATTAACAAGGCCGTGCGTCCTCGACTGTCTCGGCTATCAACGTAAGCCGCGGCATTCAGGGCATCTCGCGCCGAAACGATGTCATCGGATTGTGCGGCACTGAGCAGTTTTTGTTTCGCAATGTCGGAGTTCATCGGTTCATTTGCATTTACTTGGTTCGCATCAGCATTAACAAGGCACAAGAGCGCGATGCTCATCAGGCAAGACAAACTTAAAACGCGATGTTTCATTCGCGCTATCCCCTTGAACAAGAATGTGGCCTCCCCGCACTGTCGAGAGATCGGCCATGAATCATGGAACTGATACCTACCCAGCCTGCAGCAGCTTCACACATGCTACAAGCTCGACTGGTAGAAAAAAGCGTTGCCCCAAAAAGGCTCTGCCGGCCATTGCGCCTGGCGGCATCTCTCAACGCAGACATTTCGGCGTGACCGGTCGGATCGCCGTCCAAAACGACCCTGCTCCATGATTGACCGATGATAAGATTATCTCTGACGACGACGGCGCCATAGGCCTGATCGCCATAGTCGATGGCCAATTGGCGCATCTCGAACGCGCGTTCGATGAAGTTGTCCGGTGTCCGGGCATCCGGCTGTAGAATGGATTCCGATGACAATTGAGGTGGGGCCTCCGTGGCTTTGACTTTTCGGGTTAACCAGAGGCTGGTCCCTGCCAGGCAACCAATGCCTATAAAGGAAAGCAACCGGCGCCTCGGAGGCGAAACCGACATGTCTGATTGACGCAACATCTAAACCTCCTCCACTCCATATGAAGTCAGCATTAACGTATAGGCGAAAACCCTGTGCCGCTCATTTAACTTTCTGATGTCCGCTTCGGGTCAGGAGCGGGCGTGTGTCGGGAGGGGCCGACCGCGCCGGCGCGGGGCGCCCACAGCTGTTTCGGGACCGCCTTCTACGCGGGCACCGGCACGCGGTGGAGCTTCATCGCCATGGCGACCGCGGAGTAATACCCGAGCAGCGCCAGCACCTCGGCGAGCCCGTCGCGGCCGAGGAGCTGGGCTGCCCGGTCGTATACCTCGTCCGCGCCGCCGCCCGGCGCCATCGCGATCCGGCACAGGTCGTAGACAGCCTTTTCGCGCGGATCGGGCAGGTCGGGCGTGTCGCCTGCCCTGATCGCGTCCATTACTTCCTGCGGATAGCCGAGATTGAGGCAGGTCTTGACGTGCGCCGCCTGCACGTAAACGCCCTGCCAATGGGTCGCGATGATCACGATGGCAAGCTCGACCTCGCGCTCGCTCAGCGCCCCCTTCTTGTTGAGAAAGGTGCCGATGGTTTCCATCGCCGCCGCGAGTTCCGGCGAATGGATCCATATCTTGTAGGGCGTGAGCAGCCGCCCGCGCCCGGCGACCAGGTCGTCGAAAACTTTCTTCTGTTCGGGGGTCAGCTTGTCCTCGGGGATATCTAGGATGCGTGAGGGTCCGTCGGCCATGATGTCCTCTCCGTGGGGGAGAATGAGGGTATGCGGGCGGTTCCGGCAGGTCAATCGGGGAGGGGGAGGCGGCGGTTCCCGCATTCCCGGAACGGTGCTGACGCCGGTCCGTTCTCGGCACCCGCGTCAGCGGCTCAGGCCATGACCTGATCCGACCTGCTCTCCCTTGCGTAGCAGTACTGAACGATCAGTCAGTTTGTATGGTAACAAGGAGACCGCTGCTATGACGATGATTTTTGACCGCCTGTGCAAGCTTGGCGAAGGGCTTTACCGCAATCACAGCTGGCGAGCCAGTAACCCTTTTTATTGATCCTTACATTCATTCCACAGCAGTGAGAGGAGCAGTCGACATGTTCAAGACACTTTCCATCGCGGTCACCGCCGTGCTTGTCACCCTGAGCCCGGCCCTTGCGGCAGGCGATGCCGAAAAAGGCAAGCGCGTTTTCAACCAATGCAAGGCGTGCCATGTCGTGAATGCGGAGAAGAACCGCGTCGGGCCGCATCTCGTCGGGCTTTTCGGCCGGACAGCAGGCTCGGTCGAAAACTTCAGATACTCCAAGTCGATGAAAGATTCCGGCATCGTCTGGAATGCGGAAACGCTCGATGCCTACCTCGCCAACCCCAGGCAGTATGTGAAGGGGACGCGTATGGCGTTTCCCGGCCTGAAAAAGGCGTCCGACCGGGATGACGTGAGCGCCTATCTGCGCGAGGTCACCAAGCCGTAGCGGGTTCCGCCCTCCGGTATCGTATTCGGCATCCGGACGGCGCTTCCGTCGCCCGGTGCTTTTCCGTCTATTCCTGAACTTCGGCCAGCCCGAGCGCGGTGACGACTGCGCCGAGGCACATTGCGGAAAACAGGGCGAGGACGGCGGCCTCCCCCGCAAGGGAGGCGATAATGCCGAAGACGCCGCCCGCGATAAGCAGAACCCCGATAATGGTATTCGACAGGGCGGTATAGGCGGCGCGTTTGTCCGCATCGGCCATGTCGACGAGATGGGTCGAGCGCCCCAACCGCACCCCCTGATAGGCCATCATCAGGATAAACAGCAGGGCGGGCAGAACGTAATCGTTCCGCAGCCAGGCCCCGTCCGAATAGCCGAGGACGGCGGTGGCCGCCAGCGACACGGCGCCGACAACCCCTGACAGCGCGAGGACCTTGCGGCTCGACCGGTCGGACAGGCGACCCCACAGGTAGGTGCTGGACATCGCGGCGAACGCGGAGGCGAGAATATAGGGACCGAGTGCGCCGAGCCCGCCGCCGCTTTCCCGGCCCGCCATCGCCAGCATGTAGGGCGGCGCCAGCGCCGTCGCGATCAGCAATCCCCGGGTTGCGATGAACCGCACCAGCTGCGGATCGTCCCGCAACAGCCCGACCTGGTCGCGGACCACCGTCACCGGGTTGCCGCCGCCCTCGGTCGCGCCGGCCTCTTCGCGAAGCGTCGAAAACAGGATTGCGGCACCGATCCACAATATTCCGCCGACAACCAGGGCGGCGCAGATCACGGTGACCGATTTGTCGAGAATGCCGAGACTGAGCAGTCCCCCGAACAAGAAGACCGAGACGGCGCCGATCGTCCCCGCCGTGCCGGTGGCGGTGCCGCGCGTCGCTTTCGAGACGGTTTTCCCGAGGACATCCTTGTAGGCGACCGAACAGACGCTGCGACAGACGGCAAACAGGGCGAGCAGGGCGACGATGGTCCAGCCCGCGTCGTGGCCGTCCAGCATTGTTGCGGCGGCGGCCATGGCAAACAGCGACAGGCCCTGGCCCAGACTGCCGGCGGCCCACATCCATTTACGCCGCGGCAGGCGCCGGATGGCAGCGGCGGTAAAAAGCTGCGGCAGCAGGGCGCCCGCTTCGCGTACCGGCACGAGCATGCCGATCGCGGCCGCAGGCGCGCCGAGGGCGCCCAGCAGCCAGGACAGGACGAGCTTCGGGTCCACAAGGCCGTCGCCGGTTTTCGTCGCGCCGAGGCTGACGACGTGAATCAGGAAGTTCCGCGGCTGGTGGTTGCAGGCGGAGTCCGGGATGTCGCGGCAGACGCGTCCATCGTCTTCGGATGTCAGGGCGAGATAAACCCGCTCCTGCAGCGTGTCGTCGCTAACCCGGCGTTCGGACATTGTCTGCCTTTTGCGTCATGCCGTCGCCAGGAAGGCCGACAGAGCGGCATTGAACGCCGCCGGGTTTTCCATCGCCCCGTAATGGCCGGCGCCCTCGATGATCTCCATCGGCCCGTCGCCAAGTGCTGCGCGGGCGGCATTGCCGGTATCCACGGGCGATGCCGGGTCCACGCTGCCGGCGATGACAAGCGTCGGGCAGCCAATACGCGGGGCGAGTTCGAAGAAATCGGTCTGGGCCATCATCTCCACCGCCTGGCACATGGCCGGCACCGGCGCGCGTTTCATGATGGTGACGGCAAGCTCGGCGACCATGGGCAGGGTGTCGGGGCCCAGCACCTTGCGGCCGCGTTCCTCGGCGAAGCGCTCGGCGCCCATGTCGCGGAATGTCTCCAGCCGGGTCTTGCGTTGCGCGCTGCGCTCGTCGGCGGACAATCCGGCAAGGCCGGTCAGTCCCTGGCAGAACGTATAGGACAGTGTCTGGTCCGGGTATTCGGCGGCATAGGAGGCGCCGATCAGGGCGGCGACGGACTGGCCGACAATGTGGGCCTTGAAGGCGCCGATGGTGTCGAGCACCGCGGACAGCGTATGGGCGTAATGTTCGACCGTCGGGTTCTCCCGCTCGAATGCGCCGGAGCCGCCATAGCCCGGCATGTCCCAGGCGATAACCCGGTAGTCGTCGGCGAGAGCGCGGAACTGGAATGCCCAGCTCTGCGACGACCCGCCGAGTCCGTGCAGCAGCACCAGCGGCGGCTTGTCGGTTTCGGTATCGCGGACAGCGATGGGCGTGCCGCCAAGATCGACGGCTTTCAGTTCGGGTAAGGCCATGGCGCCAGATTACCGGGTTCGGCGCCGGCTGTCTTGCCGTGTCGGACGGGCGCGCGCTATTTCAGCAGACCCGCGCGTTTCAGCACGCCGTCGAGGCGTTTCTCAAGCTCTTTCGTGGCGGGGACCATGGGCAGGCGATGCTCGTTCTTCGGCATGATGCCGAGCTTTTTCATCATGTATTTCATGGCGATGGGGTTGGTGTCGTAGAACACCGCCTGGTTGATTTCGAACAGCTCGTAATGAAGTTTCTGCGCCTTCTTCAGGTCGCCCTTCCACACGGCCTCGCACATCTGCGACAGCTTTTTGGGCTGCAGGTTGCCGACCGCGTTCATCAGGCCGCAGGCGCCGACGGCCATCATCGGATAGGACAGGTCTTCGAGGCCGACGAAAATCCGGAAGTCCATGCCGAAATGATCCAGGCATTCGGAGGCGAAGCCGAGGTCGTCGACCGCATGTTTCATTCCGACGAAATTCGGGCAGGCCTTGGAAATTTTTTCCAGTGTGTCGAGCGTGACCGACACCGCGGCCCGGCCCGGGATGTGATAGATCATCCACGGCAGCGACGTCTGCTTGCCGAGCTTCTTGTAATATTCGACAAGGCCGCGCTGGGGCGGACGGGTGTAGTAGGGGGTGACGATCAGCAGCGCGTCGGCGCCGGCTTTCTCCGCGTGCGCGGTCAGCGCGCTGGTTTCCTGCATGTTCTGCGACCCCGTCGCCGCGACGATCGGCAGTTTGCCGGCATTGGCTTCGATCGCGACGTCGACGATGCGGTTGCGTTCCTCGACCGTCAGCGACGCGGGTTCGGACGTGGTGCCGTTGACCAGAATGCCGTGCGAGCCGTTCTTTACCTGGAATTCCACCAGGCCGGCATAGGCGTCGTAATCGACCTTGCCGTTTTTGAAGGGCGTGATCAGCGGCGGGATGGACCCCTTCAGGAAGTCCTTGGGCAGTTTCATCATGGTCTGGGTCTCCCGGTCGGGGGCTATTGGGTCCGGTCTGCATGGCGCAATGACCGCCAGTATTGGTTAGGTGCAAACGATTTGATTGTCAGCCCGGATTTATTCCAGGGTCCAGTCTGTTCGCCGGTGGAGTGCTGGATCCCGGCACAAGGCCGGGATGACAGTACGGTGATCGAAACTCTGATCGGACAGACGTTATCTTATTCGCCGGCTTTGAGAAGCTCCGCGGCGTTGGTTTCGAAACCCGAATTCGCGCCGAGCACCGACCAGGGCTGTTTCAGGCTTTCCTGCCACAGCAGGCTTTCCATGAAAATGTTCAGCGGCTGGTCCTGGATTGTCAGCTCGTAGACGGATTCGTCGTAGGACGCGTGGTTGTGCACGCCCCAGCCCGGTGCCGACAGCATCAGGTCACCGGCTTTCCATTCGTAAACCTTGCCTTCGACGGTCGAGCGGCCGGTGCCGTGGAAATAATAGTTCATCGCCGACGAGACATGGCGGTGCGGCTGGTCGACGATATTCGGCGGGCGCACGGTCATGGTGGCGAAGAAGTTCGGCGTCGTGCCGTTGAAGCGCGTCGTCATCGGGTTGAACAGCAGGTACAGCCGGCGGCCGCGGTATTCCTTGCCGAGGGCGGTCAGCTTGTCCAGTTCCGCCTTTACGTCCTGCCACGGCCAGTGCAGCGCACTGGAATCGACCGAGGCGGGGTTGATCAGGGTCTCATAAGGCATCAGCCAGGCGCCGTCGTCGTTCAGCTGGAACGTCCCGTAGGGGCTCTTGGTCGTTGCGTCGGCCTCGTTGGCCTCTTCGCGCGCCTTTTCCTCGGCCGCCTGTTTCTGGGCGGTGGCGACCAGTTCCATCATCGGCGGCGGTTCCTCGTCGACGATATGGACGTTCATTTTCTCTAGCAGCGCCGCGTTGGAATAGGTCAGGCGGACATGCAGGTCCTTCGAATCGTTGACGTGCCAGTAGGTGCCCATGGACGGGAAATTGTAGACGTCATACTGGTTGAAGGCGATTTTCTTGCCGTTGATGATCGAATGCCCTTCGCCCTGGATGCAGAAATTCACCTGGGTCGAATTGTGGCGGATCGGCGCGGTCTGTTCGCCGGGTTTCAGGACTTCCAGCGTCACGCGTACGCCCGGGTTCAGGCCGGGGCCGACGCCGAGTTCCTGCCACCGGGGATGGACGATCAGCGACTGGCGGCGGCCGTTTTCGGGGCGCGGCTGTTCCGCAAGGCGGGCGATTTCCTCGTCGATCTCTTCCTTCGAGATCGTAATCGGCTCCCACAGATCCAGCTTTTCCGGATATTTGTAGCCGCTGCGGTCGATAAATTTAGGGTTGTCGCTCATGGTTTCCTCCTGCGCACGCCCGGCCAGTATTGCTTTGATAATGGTGCGGGCAAAAATCCTTAGATATCTTAGTATTTGCCTGTGCCGGGAGTCAATAACCCGACGCCCGGCGCGTCATTCTTCTGCGGTCGTCAGGTTCTCCCTGATTTTCTGCATCAGACCGCGCAACTGGGTGAATTCCGCCTCGGTCAGGCCGCCCGTGGCGATGTCGTTCACCTCGAACGCGACCGGCATCAATTCGCTTTTCATGTTGCGCGCCTTGTCGGTCAGAAAGATGTTGATGGTGCGGCGATCGTCCGGGTTGCGCACGCGTTCGATCATGCCGTTGCGTTCCAGCAGCCTGAGGGCGCTGACGGTGGTCGGCTCCGTCGTGCCCACCCGGCGGCTCAGCTCGCGCTGGCTCAGGCCTTCCTCGTCCCACAGCGTGCGGAGGAAATACCATTGTCCCGGCGTGATCTGGTGGGCCTGCAGCCGGTTGCGCAGGGCCCGGGCGAACAGCAGATGGGTGTCCCGAACAAGATACCCGGCGCTTTCCTCGGGCCGGAGATCGATCCGGTCGTCGGTCGCAGGTTGTTTGAAAGGGAGTGTCAAGGGCGCCTCGCTTGGTCGATCGCGATATTAGTATTTTATTCCTTAGATATCTTATTACCTGATAGCCGGCATAACAACCCACAGGAGACCTTTAGATCGGGGTTCGGCGAATCGTGCGCGCATGTTGCGACCGTCCGGGGCATCCATGTCGGGCTGGTCGGGCCTCTTTGTCGGATGGAGGGGGTGCGATACACTCGTGCTCAGGTGTGGAACGGGAGATGTCGCGGCACATGGAAAAGAGCGTAAACGATATCGGCGGCGAGGACTGGGGACCGGTCCCGCTGACGCAGAAGGATGTCCCCGACTGGGCGAAACTGTCGATCGCGCTGCGCGGCGCGCTGGGCGACAAGGGCGCCGGTCTTGTGAGCCTGCATGAAGGCCGCCGGGCCCGGGAAGAACTTGGATACGAGCGATATCATGCGCTTGGCTATTTCGAGATGGGGATGCAGGCGATCTTCGATATTCTGGTAGAGAAAAAAATCGTCACCGCGGAGGAGGTCCGGGACCGGATCGACCTGCTGGGGGACAAACGATCGAAATAGCCGCCGGGGCCAGTTGAATTCGGCAGGCAACCGTCGCAGAATGCGCCAAACAGGAGAGACATCATGAGCCAGCGCCAGCACGATATGGGCGGTATGCAGGCGGGACCGATCGAGTCCGACGAGCATGCCGCCGAACCCTGGGCAAAGATGATCACGTCCCTTGCCGCGGCGATGCGCGACCACGACATCATGCGCATTGACGAGCTTCGCCGCGCTTTGGAAGATCTGCCCGAAGACGTCTACAGCAAGGACTATTTCGAACGCTGGTCGGAAGCGATGGTCAACCTGCTGGAGGAAAAAGGCCTGCTGACCCGGGAAGAGGTCATGGGTAAGATGGATGCACTCAAAGCGCAGCTGGAGGGCTGAAGATGATGATGTTCAGTGTTGGCGACCGCGTTCGCATCAAGGATTCCCACCCGCCGGGGCACCGCCGCACGCCATACTACGTGCGCGGCAAGACCGGGGTGGTCGAGCGGTATTGCGGCGATTTCAAGAACCCGGAGGAACTGGCCTACGGTTTCGACGGCACGCCGAAACGCGAACTTTACAGGGTTCGTATCACCCAGACAGAGTTGTGGCCGGATTACGAAGGATCCGACAGCGACACGCTCGATCTGGAAATCTACGATCACTGGCTCGAAAAAATCGGGGAATAGAGACATGACGACGGACGAACGCGGCGCCCACGGGCACGACCACGACCACGATCACGACCATCCCGGGACGACGCCGGATGTGAACGAAACCGGCTATTACGAGCTCATGGCCGAGGCGATGAAGGAACTGCTGATCGAGAAAGGTGTGGTCAGCGCGGACGACGTGCGCCGCAATCTCGAATTTCTCGACAGCCGCGATCCGGCCGAGGGGGCGAAAATCATCGCCCGGGCCTGGACCGATCCGGCGTTCAAAAAGCGCCTGCTCGAAGACGGGACCAAGGCGGTCGGCGAAATGGGCTTCCCGATGGGAGATGCCGAACTGATCGTCGTCGAGAACACCAAGGACGTGCACAACATGATCGTCTGCACGCTGTGCTCCTGCTATCCGCGGACCATCCTCGGACTGCCGCCGGACTGGTATAAATCGAAAAGCTACCGCGCCCGCGCCGTGGTGGAGCCGCGCTCGGTCCTGAAGGAATTCGGTACCGAGCTGCCGGGCGACAAGACCGTCCGGGTGCACGATTCCAACGCGGACATGCGCTACCTCGTGCTGCCAGAGCAGCCCGCAGGAACCGAAGGCTGGTCGGAAGAACAGCTTGCCGCCATCGTCACGCGCGATGCGATGGTCGGGGTCACCCTGCCGCAGGCGTGATGGCCCCAGCCACCCGCCTGAGGGTGAAGATATTCACGATGTGCTGGCGGCGGGCTTTGGCCGTGTCGCCAGCCATATTCCTGTGAAGATCAGGGCGATCCCGACGGCATGGAACCAGCGGAACTGCTCGTCCAGGAGAGATACTGCAAGGACCACCCCGAAAACCGGGGACAGATAGATAAAATACCCGGCGCGGCCCGGCCCCACCCTGGAGACCGCGAAGGCCCAGAATATCTGGGCCAGCACCGACGGGCCGATTGTCATGAACCCGATGGACCACGCCGCGGTGAGATTGACCGGCATGGTGCGGTCCAGAACGAAAACCTCGAACAGCCAGAGCGGGAGCATGTACAGCGCTGCAAAGCCGAACATACCGGCCATCAACGCGCTTGAACTGAGTTCCGGAGGCGCGCGGCGCAAAAACACCGCGTAAACCGAATAGGACATCGTCGCCAGAAGCAGGATGATGTCGCCGACATTGAAGCTGAGCGCCCTTATGACGTCCGGGTCGCCCCGGGTCACGATGAACGCGACCCCGCCGAACCCCAGGATGACGCCGATGGATTCCCGCCCGCCGAACCTGTCGCCGAGAATGACAAGCGCCGAGATCAGGATACAGATCGACATCAGGCCCTGGAACAACGCGCCGTTGATGGCGGTCGTGTATTGCAGGGCGATATAGTGCAGCGCGCCGAACCCGATCGCCGAGAACAGCGCCAGAGAGGAAATATATTTCCATCTCGCGAGGACGAGCGCGCGGTTGCGCCAGAGCTCGCCGCCGGTCCAGGTGAGGACGATCAGGAACGCGAAGAGCCAGCGCCAGAAATTCAGCGCAAGAGGCGGAATTTCGCCGGCAATATGCCGGGCAACGACCGATGACCCCGCCCAGAACAGGGCGCAGAAGGTCAGCATGATATAGGGCAAGGCGGGTGAATTCTTCATTTCCGGATCAGCCCTTCGCGCCGCTGAACAGCGCCAGCCAGATGCCGGTGGCGATAAGGGCGACCCCGGCGGCATGGAACAGGTGGAATGTCTCGCCCAGCAGCAGCATCGCGGTGATCACGCCGAAAACAGGGGTGAGATAGATCATGTTGCCTGCCGCGGGCGCGCCGATCCGGCGAATGGCTTCGGCAAAGAAAAGCTGCGCCAGCACCGACGCGAATACCGCGACGTAAAGGACCGTGCCGATGGCGGTCGCCGTCAATGGCAGTGTCCGTTGGGTGAAATGCTCCCACAGGAAAAACGGCAGGGTCTGGAGGGAACTGAACACCATCATGACGAACATCAGCGTCACGATTCCCATGCCTTCGGGGCGGCGGTACAGAATTGCCGCATAGATGGCGGAGGCGAGCACGCCGCCGAAGACCAGCGGATCGCCCGCATTGATCTGCAGTTCCAGCAGGCGGGCGGGTTCGCCGCGCACCACGATGGCGATCAGCCCGACGAGGCTCAGCAGCACGCCGATCCCCTGTTTCAGGGATATCGAACGCCCGGCAAAAACGGCGGACGCGACCAGGATCGAAATCGGCAGCGAGCCCTGCAGCAGGTTGCCGTTGATCGCCTGGGTATGGTTCATGCCGACATAAACCAGCGCATTGAAGGCCGACATGGACAGGAAGCCCATGAGGTTCAGGAACCAGAAATGCTGCACAACGATATCGCGCTTTGCCCAGGCATCGCGCAGCGCAAAGGGTGCCAGGATCAGGACCGATATGAAGATGCGCAGGAACGTGAGCGCCAGGGGCGGCACTTCATCCGCGGTTGCCCGCGCGATATTCGTATTGAACGCCCAGAACAGCGCCGTGAGGATCATCAGGATATAGGCGAGCGTGCGGCCATCCCGCATTTTTGCCGCGAAGGACGAATTCATGTGCCCGTGGCGACCGGGTGTCGGGTCCGCTGTGCATGCCGGGCGGTTGCAAGCCAGATACCGATCACCACCGAGATCGCGCCGACACCATGATACCAGTGCGGCTGTTCGCCGAGAATGACGATGGCAAGGCCGCCTGCAAAGATCGGGAACAGGTTGCCGAAATAACCCGCCTGGGCGGCACCGGCGCGATAGGCGCCTTCGTTCCAGCAGGTTGTGCCGACAAAGCTTGCGAGCACGGCGACGTAAAGCACAAAAAGAATGCTGGTCTGCGTCACGGGCATCGGCGCGAAAGTTGCGGTTTCCCAGAGATAAAACGGCAGCATGGTCAGCATGCCGACCAGGCTGATCGCGGTCATGAAGGGCATGATCTCTATCGTTTTCGGTTTCCAGCGGATCAGGAAGGCCTGCCACGCCCACAGAAAGACGGCGCCCAGCGCCCAGATGTCGCCCTCGCCGAGAGCCAGGGTCCGCAGCACGCCGATGTCGCCGCGGATCACGATCAGCACCGCGCCGGCGATCGAAAAGAGGATTCCCCACCATTGCCGCCCGCTGATCCGCTGGCGGAGGATCACAAGTCCCAGCAAGAGCACCATCACCGGCAGGATCGACTGGATCAGTGCGACCTGAAGTGCGGTGGATTTCTGCAGCGCGATATAGAACACCGAATTAAACCCCGAAACGGAAACGATCGAGAAGACCGTGATGAATTTCCAGTGACGGAGGATTTCGTTTCGTTGCCGCCATGTCTGGCGGCCGAAAATCACCGCGAAAATCAGGAAAGCCGCCGCCCAGCGCCAGAAATTGAAGCCCAATGGCGGGATTTCTTCCCCCGCCGACGCGCGGCCGACGATGGAATTCCCTGCCCAGACCAGCACCGCGAGCACCAGCAGCAGGTAGCCGGACAGGATACGGCGTCGGGCGTCTGCATCGGCGCCGGTGTGCAACGTAGGGGTGTCTGACATGAGGGTCCGGAAGGGCGTTGAACGAGGGCGGACCGTAACGCAGCTTTGCCGGACGCGCCAGCCATGACTGATATGCGAAAATGATTGTTGGCAGTTCGGGAAAACCTGTCCTGCCGGATTTCGATTATCCCGCCGACGCGGTATAGAAGGACTTAAAGACGGTATCATGCCGGTGCCGGAATAGTATCGAGGGAGAGCGAAGGTGAGTGACGACAAGAACGATATGCCGGCCGCGATGCGCAACGAGGGCTATCTCGATCTGCGCGAACTGATCCAGCGTTTCGAGGAAATGGGCGAGCTTGCCCATGTCGACGGCGCCGACTGGAATCTTGAAATCGGCGCATTGTCGGAAACCGTCGCCGCCGCCGATCCGGGCCGCGCGAAGGCATTGCTGTTTGACAATATTCCCGGCTACCCGGAAGGCTTCCGCGTGATGTCGGGCGCGGCGAATGCCTACAAGCGCCTCGCCGTCGTGCTGGGGATGCCGGACCCGGAAAACGAAATGGACCTGGTGAAGGCCTACCGCAAACGCGCCAAGCAGGAATTCGAGCTGATGCCCCCGGTCGAGGTGCCGACCGGGCCTGTAATGGAAAACATCGACCGCGACGAAGAGGTGGACCTGCTGAAATTTCCCGCCCCCTTCGTCCATGAAAAGGACGGCGGGCGGTATATCGGCACGGATGACCTCGTTGTCATGCGCGATCCCGATTCCGGCTGGGTCAATGTCGGCACGTACCGCGTGATGGTGCATGACAAAAATACCGTCGCCATCTGGATGTCGCCCGGCAAGCATGGACGGCTAATCTCGGAGAAGTATTTCGCAAAGGGAGAACCCTGCCCGGTGGTGATTTCCTGCGGCCATGACCCGAACCTGTTTCTCGTCGCCCATCAGGAAGTCGATTACGAACTGGACGAGTTCGCCTATGCCGGCGGCCAGCGCGGCCGCCCGATAGAGGTCATTCCCTCCGAAATTCACGGCCTGCCGATCCCGGCCTATTCGGAACTGGTGCTGGAAGGCGAGATCCTGCCCGGCGAGACCCGCGAGGAAGGCCCCTTCGGCGAGTTCATGGGCTATTACGCGTCCGAGGCGTCGGTCCTGCCGATCGTGCGGATCAAGCGCGTGTACTGGCGGAACAAACCGATCCTGACGCTGGCGGTGCCGTCGCGCCCGCCGGAAAATTTCACCTTCGCCCGCGCGACCGTGAAATCGGCGATGATCTGGGACGAGATGGAAAAGGCCGGCGTGCCCGGGGTGAAGGGCGTGTGGTGCCACGAATCCGGCGCCGGGCGGCTGTTCAACGTCGTCGCGATCGAACAGCTCTATCCCGGCCATGCGACCCAGGCGGGGATGCTGGCGGCGACCTGCCACGCGGGCAACTATGCCGGGCGCTGGGTGATCGTGGTGGACGAGGATATCGATCCGTCCAACCTGTTCGACGTGACCTGGGCGATGTCGACGCGCTGCGATCCGCCGGAGGATATCCAGTATATCAAGCGCGCCTGGTCGACCCCGCTGGACCCGATGCTGCGCGCCCCGCCGTGGCAGAACAACCGTGCCGTGGTCGATGCCTGCCGGCCCTATGGCTGGAAAGACGATTTCCCGACGGTGGCCGAGGCAAGCCCGGAACTGAAGGCGTCCATCCGGGGCAAATGGCCGGAACTGTATGAGTAGGGCAGGGCGGACAATCACGCCTGCGCCGACGGTGATCTGTCGCTTGACCGCTATTCCGCCATTTCGGGAATAATCGCGTTTTCGATGCCGGGGCCGGCGGCCAATTCCGGTTGCGGCCATAGGGTGCTGTGCTAGCATGACGGTCGAATTGAGAGCGCAGGGAGGAATCGTCATGCAGGGGACGAAGCGCATCGCGATGTCGCTGTTGGGAGCGATTGTTCTGTCCGGGTTCCTGACCGGCTGTCTGACCGTTCAACTGACGGAACCTTATGACGAGACGATCGAAACCGAACTCGTGCAGTACCAGAAGGATACTGCGGCCTTCGTTGCCCGGATGGCCGGCGAAAGCGAGGCAGGCACCGAAAAGGCGAAGTTCACAGCACCCGATGTACGGGCATTTTATGCGACCCAGCGGGTGGTTCTGGCCCGTCTCGCCGACAGGGCCCAAATGCTCGATCCCGAGGGAAGCTGCCTGCCGTCCAACGTGTTCGCCCGTTCCATGCGCGCCATGCTGAACACGGCAACGACGCAGATTGCGACGCTTAACGGGGACGGCGGCTCCGTCGTACTCACAAGACTTGAAAGCGAATTGTCTGCGCTCGGCGACGGTTCCGGTCCCATCGCTGACGGTAACTGTACATTCGTGATGCTCAAGGTCGTACAGGCAAACCACGAATTACTGGCCTGGCAGCATGAGAAAAAGGGCGTGCTGACCCCGGCCAACGGTGCGCGCTGGTTCGCGCTCGTCGACGATGCGGCACGGATCGCCATCAAGAACGAGTTGATCAAGAAGAACCGGTGATCGCCGAATGACTGAGGAGAACGAAGATGTCGGTGAATGTTGAGGCGCTGAACGTCAATACCCTGTTCCCGCAGATGGTGGAGGCGGGAAAGAGCGCAGCCGGTGCGGGGTGGGACGAAATCCGGACCACTGTCCGCATTGAACTCAAGGTGCTTGCCAAACGTCTCAAGGAACTTGCCAAGGCGGTCGCTTCCGGAGAGTTCGACGAGGAGGATGCGCGGATGTACTTCATCGGCATCCGCAACAACACGATCGCCGCAATTGCACTCGTCACGAATGCTGTGCATATCGCCGCGGAGAAGATCATCAACGCGGTCCTCGATGTGATCAAGCAGGCGGTGAACACCGCGCTCGGGTTTTCCCTCTACTGAGAAGCGGTTTCTGCGTTATTCCGGCATGGAAGCGCGCGCCGGGTTTCCGGCCCAAACGTCAGGCAGGATCGCGGTGTCTTGGCGACGAAAAACGAACGCCGTTTCATCGCGTATTCGCGGAAATATGGGATGCCGGCGGCGCCGGATGCCGGATCGGCGGGTCTATATGGCGCGCCGCCGTCCCTGAAAACGCCGGGTAAAGCCGATGCCGAACAGGCCGAGCCCGAACAGCAAGGCCGCGGCCGGGGCGGGGATAGCGGCGATCCCGCCTTCTATGACCGACAGGCGGAGCGAGTCACGGCCGCCGCCGAAATCGACAATGCCGAAATCCCAGGCGAGGCCCGATCCCAGCGCCGCGCCGGTGAAATCGAACAGCATCGTCGACAGCAGCGCCGCCTGGATATCGTCGGCCACCAGCACGTCGAACGTATCGCCGAGCCCGGCGGTGAACGCCCCGAAGAAATCGATATCGAACATGGTCCCCGCGGCGAGGCTCGCCGTGCCGGAAACGTCGAGCCGGTCGTAGTCGGTGCCGAAGGCGAGCCCGCCAAGCTCTGCCGCGAAGGTCGAGCCGGCGAGGAAGTCGATATCGCCGAACAGATAGAGCTGGCCCGGCGAATTGCCGGGGCCCACGGTGCCGCCGTCCACGGTGACGTTGCCGCCGATCAGGCCGCTGCCGCCCAGCGTGCCGCCGGCGATGGTGATGGGTCCCTGAACCATCTGGCCGTCGACTGTCAGCGAGCCGGCAGTCTGGGTGAAGCTGCCGGTCCCGTTACCGTAGAGGACGCCGGAAGAGCTGACGGTCACGTTGCCGCTGTTGTCGATGGCTCCGTCGTTGAAGAAATACAGGTTGCTTGTCAGCGTGCCGCTGTTGGCGAGGCTGCCGTAATTAATGAAGGACGCGTTGTTTGTCAGCGTGCCCCCGTTGACCAGCGTGCCGCCCGCCTGATTGTTCAGCGTGCCGGTATTGGTAAACGTGCCGCTGCTGGTAATCGTGGCGTAGTTGTCCAGCACCGCGCTCGAATCGATCATGAGCGCGCCGCTGTTGTTGAGGGTGCCGCCGGTGCCGCCAACGTCGGCGAAGTTGGAGGACGATCCCACGAGGGTGAGGTCCCCACCCGGCGCCTGGATATCGATCGCGCCCCCGACATTAGCGATCAAAGCGGTTTCCGGCGTGGTAATGACATATGTTTGGCCGGGACCGACAAACACGGGAAGCGCCTGTGCGATGGCACCGGTCGGGAGCGACAGGACCGCGAGCGCGGCGACGAGGCCCGAACCGAGCGTTTTTAGGCAACCCATTATCTTTTTCCGGGCCCGAGAGAAGCGACTTCTGCCCCTACAGGCCATGTTGCCTGCTGCGCTCCGGACCGCCGAAACGTCCCATCCTTGTAGCATGAATTATTGGTTCGAACGCATGAAATCCAGTGGCAAAGGAATAATTCCGGAGAGGATCACCTCCTCGTCAAGATTGCGCGCGGCGGCAACTCGAAAACCGTGTTGGTCGCCGCCGGATCTGTCTTGCCATCGTCACATACCGGCGGCAGATTTCCGCAGTAATCGCGTTGGGGGGCGACCATGAAAACACAGACGGGCAGGATACAAGCTGGCACGGTACTGGCGCGGGGGCTTCTCGCCGCCCTGCTGCTTGCCGGCGCGCAGGCGGCATCGGCCGCGCCGCTGACGGTTGTGAATGCCGGGTTCGAGGACACGTCCGGGCAAACGGTATTCAATGAATTCACCTTCGGCACGCCGGCGGGGTGGACGTCTTACGATCCGAACGGGATCGTCGGCGGTCCCGGGTTTTTCCCCGGCACGTTGCAGCCGAACGGCGTCGATTTCTTCAACGCGCCGGCGCCGGAAGGCAACCGGGTCGCCATCCTGTTCAACAACCAGGGGCGCGATACCGGCGAATACGGTTTCCAGCAGATTCTCACCGACACCGTGCAGGCGAATACGCGCTACGAGCTCAGCGTCGAGGTCGGCAATATCGCGTCTGGGGATGCGACGAACGGCGATTTTTTCAATCTGGACGGGTTCCCCGGCTACCGGATCGACCTTTTCTCTGTGGATCAGTTCAATGTCGAGACCATCCTGGCACAGGATCTCGACAGCCTGATCATCCCGGAGGCGGAATTCGCCCTGTCGACCATCACGGTCGATATCGGGGCCGGACATACGGCGATCGGCGACATGCTCGGCATCCGGCTGGTCAACCTCAACGAAACCCGCGGTGTTGCCGGGCCGCCGGACCTCGAGGTCGATTTCGACGATGTCCGCCTCACCGCGACGGCAATTTCCGCGCCCGGTGCCGTCACCCTCGGCCTGCTGGGCCTCGCCGCCCTGGGTGTCGCGCGTGCCACCGGCCGGAAACGGCGGGATACGGTCGCTATCGCCTGAATTCGGCCTGCGCCGATCATGGCCCCAAAACCGGCTTGCGCCGCCAGGCGTCTGATGGCAGCTTGCGCGCCACGGTTCATCCCGTGACGGGCCCGTAGTTCAGTTGGTTAGAACGCTCCGCTCATAACGGAGTTGTCGCAGGTTCGAGTCCTGCCGGGCCCACCATTTATCGCGCCGGAAACGGAAATTCTCTGCCCCGGGCAATACGTGCGGCGGGATACCGATGCGCTCTAGGCCGGTCCGCGCAGATCCGTTATTTTCGAATGTTGACCCTGCATGTCGATGCTGTTCGATGTCCCGCGACGCCGCAGGGTGCCGTGCGTGGCGCGCCGGGCCGCTCTCGACGTGAATTCATTCGCGATGACGACGAAAATGCCGCCGGCCCGGTTTTGTCGAAAACGTCTAAATGATCGAAAAAATGTCAGAAAATCGATTGGACAAATTCACATTAAATCCCATTTTAAAAATTGGTTCAGCCGAACTGCATGCCGACCCTTTGCACGACCATTATAAACCAGCCGTGATCAACCAGCCGTCCGGACCCGCCCCATGCATAGAGTCATAAAAAAGATGAACGAAAATCCTCATGATTTGCCCCCGGGGGCAGCATCCACGGCGCAACGGCGTCCAAACGAATAGATAAATTAAACGGGCGCGCCGTCGCCTGATCGAAATCACCGCGTAAAACGCGGGATGAGCCAACAGGGGTACTATGAACACGAACGAGAGGTCGCCGGGTAGCGCCGAGGCGGCAACGACCCAGAACAGGGCCGCATCCCACAGGCTTTTCGGTTTGCTGGCAGCGTTGCCCGCGGTGATCGCGGCCGCCATCCTGCTGTACTTCCTGCCGGCGATCGCCGGCGGCGAAGCCGTGCGTGTTGCCTATGCGTGGGTGCCGAGCCTCGGAATCAGCTTGTCGTTCTACCTTGACGGTCTGAGCCTGGTTTTCGGGGTTCTGATCACCGGAATCGGCGCGATCGTGCTGGTGTATTGCAGCAGCTATCTCGCCGGACACCCTCATTTCGGCCGCTTTCTGCTTTATCTTCTCCTCTTTATGTTCTCCATGCTGGGCCTTGTCCTGGCGGATAACCTGGTCACCCTGTTCGTTTTCTGGGAAATGACGACGATTTCCTCGTATCTCCTGATCGGGTTCGACCACAAGTCCGCAAAGGCGCGACGATCGGCGCTGCAGGCACTGTTCGTGACGGGTGGCGGCGGGCTCGCCCTGCTGGCCGGCCTGATCATCCTGGGCACCGCCGCGGGTACCTTCGAATTGTCCGAAATCGTCGCCATGGGCGATGCGATCCGGGTCCACGATGCATATCTGCCCATTCTTATCCTTGTCCTGGCAGGCGCTTTCACCAAATCGGCGCAGTTCCCGTTTCATTTCTGGCTTCCGAACGCGATGGCGGCGCCGACGCCGGTCAGCGCCTACCTGCATTCGGCGACCATGGTCAAGGCGGGCATCTATCTGCTGGCCAGGATGCATCCCGTTCTGAGCGGTACCGATGTCTGGATCTGGACACTGACCATATTCGGCGCGACAACGGCGGTGCTGGCTTCCGTTTTCGCTCTCCGGCAGACCGATCTCAAACTCGCGCTGGCCTACACCACCGTGATGGCGCTCGGCACGCTGACGATGTTCCTTGGCGCCGAAGCGCCGGTGGCGATTGCCGCGGCGATGACATTCCTGATCGTCCATTCGCTTTACAAGGCGTCTTTGTTCCTTGTCGTCGGCATTATCGACCACGGGACCGGCACGCGGGAAGCATCCGAGCTTCGGGGGCTTGCCCGCTTCATGCCTCTAACCGCGATTGTCGCGGCCGCGGCGGGCCTGTCGATGGCGGGTTTCCCGCCGTTCCTCGGTTTTATCGGCAAGGAGCTTAAATACGAAGGCGCGCTGGCTATCGCCTCGGAACCTGTTCTTGTTGCGACTGCGGCCATTCTGGCCAATTCGCTGATGGTGGCGGTTGCCGGTATCGTCGCCTTGCGGCCCTTCCTGGGGCAGAACAAGCCCACGCCGAAGTCACCGCACGAACCACCACTGAGAATGTGGATCGGCCCGCTGATACTTGCGGCACTCGGACTGACGTTCGGACTTGCGCCGTCATTGATCAGCGGCAGCATCGTCCAGCCGGCCGTGACGGCGGTCCTAGGGCAGCCGGAAGCAGTCAAGCTCGCCCTGTGGCACGGGCTGAATGTGCCGTTGCTGCTCAGCGTGCTGACGTTCGGTCTTGGAATCGCGATCTATGCGTTCCACGAACGGTTACGGTCGATGTTGATCGCGACGGAAGCGCTCATGCCGACCAGCGCCGACCGTCTTTGGGACCATGGTCTGGACGGCCTGAAGAAGGTCGCGGCGCTGCAGACGCGGTTTCTCCAGGGCGGCATACTGAGGAACTATATATTCGTGGTCTATGCCACGTTCGCGGTTGCGGTCGGTGTAACCCTGGTCGTCGCGGATGCGATCCGGCTGCCGCAGGCGTGGCCCGATCTGTTCCTGTGGGAATGGCTTGTGGCTGCGCTGATCGCCGGGGGGGCGCTGATGACGACTATCAGCCGCTCGCGTCTGGCGGCTGTCTGCGCGCTCGGCGTTGTCGGCGTCGGCGTCGCGCTGATCTTCGTACTGTTCGCGGCGCCCGATGTCGCCATTACACAGCTCCTCGTCGAAACCCTGGTCGTGGTTCTCGTGGCCGTCATTATGCTGCGGGTGCCCGGTTTGCAGACCCGCGTGCTCAGGCCCCAGCGCTGGCTTGACGCAGGACTTGCGGTCGCGGTCGGCGGCGTGGTGACCCTGACCGTGCTGGCGGTCGTCGAGGGCCCGATCAACCGGTCGGTGACGGCGTTCTTCGAAACCGCCAGCGTTCCCGACGCCTTCGGCCGTAACATCGTCAACGTCATTCTCGTCGATTTCCGTGCGCTGGATACCTTTGGCGAGATCGCCGTGGTTGCGGTGGCAGCTCTTGCCGCTTACGCGCTCATCCGCCGGCCATCGGACAAGGACGCCCAATGAATTCCCTGATACTCAATACCGCCACGCGGTTTCTGGTGGCCCTGATGCTGCTGTTCTCGGTGTATATGCTGCTGCGGGGGCATAACGAGCCCGGCGGCGGCTTTATCGGCGGGCTGATAGCCGCGGTAGGCTTTGCGCTCTACGCGATCTCGCATGAAACCGAGGGCGCCCGGCGGGCGCTGAGGACGGACCCGCGCACGATTGCGATGGTCGGTTTGGCCATCGCGCTGTTTGCCGGGCTGGCCTCGGCCATTTTCGGAGATCCGGCATTCTCGGGCCAATGGTGGTTTATCGGCGGCTCGGAAGGGTCGAAGGGGTTTCCTGTCGGCACCGTGCTGTTATTCGATATCGGTGTGTATCTGGTCGTTGTGGGCGCCGTCATGACCCTGGTGCTGGCGCTGGAAGAGGAGGTCTGAGCATGGAGGTCGTGCTTGCCCTGCTCGTCGGCATTCTTGTCGCGGCCAGCGTCTATCTGATGCTCGGGCGCAACCTGCTGCGCTTCGTGTTCGGTCTGGTTCTTCTGAGCAACGCCGCCAACCTGACCATCTTTGCGTCGGGACGGCTGGTACGTGCGAACCCGCCGCTTGTTCCCGACGGTCTCTCGGCGCCGCCGGAGATCGTCGCAAATGCCCTGCCGCAAGCGCTGATTCTGACCGCGATCGTCATCGGGTTCGGCCTGCTCGCGTTCGCGCTGGCGCTGATGCTGCGGGCGTACCGCACCCTCGGCACGCTCAACAGCGATGATATGCGCGATGCCGAGCCTCTGCCCGAACCGGCGGAGCCGACTGCCGGGGGTGATCGAACTTCATGAGCTGGTATCTGTTCCTGCCGATCGCCTTGCCGTTCGTCACCGCCGTCATTTGCTTCCTGATTCGCCGTTGCGGGAGCGCCGGGCGCTGGATAAGCGTTGCGGGCAGTGCGCTTTTGCTCGCCATATCGGTCGCCCTGATGGGGCAGGTGTGGTCGCAAGGCGTCGTTGCCGGACAGATGGGCGGCTGGGACGCCCCGTTTGGCATCACGCTGGTCGCCGACCTGCTGAGCGCTGTGATGGTGGTCATAACGGCGATCACCGGGCTCGCAGTGTCGGTCTACGCCCTGATCGATATCGATAGCCGGCGGGAGAAGCTCGGATATCACGCCCTGTTTCAGGTGCTGCTGGCCGGCGTGTGCGGCGCGTTCCTGACCGGCGATCTGTTCAATATGTATGTCTGGTTCGAGGTGATGCTGATTGCTTCGTTCGGGCTGCTGGCGCTTGGCGCCGAGAGGGCACAGATCGACGGTGCGGTGAAATACGTCGCGCTGAATCTGGTCTCTACGGTGATCTTTCTGTCCGCGATCGGGCTCCTGTACGGGATGACCGGCACGCTCAATCTCGCCGATCTGCATCACGCCGTGGACGGCGTCGAGAACAAGGGCCTGCTGACGGTGGTGGCGGTGCTGTTCATGGTCGCATTCGGGATCAAGGCGGCGGTCTTCCCGCTTTTTTTCTGGCTGCCCGCGTCCTACCATACGCCGCCGGTCGCGATCTCTGCCGTATTCGCCGGCCTGCTGACCAAGGTCGGCGTGTATGCGATGATGCGCATGTTCACGCTGGTCTTCACCCATGATGTCGCCTACACGCACGGTCTGCTGCTGGTCGTCGCCGGATTGACGATGGTAACGGGCGTGCTCGGCGCTGCCGCCCAGTCGGATATCCGGAAAATCCTGTCCTTCCATATCGTCAGCCAGATCGGCTACATGATCATGGGGCTCGCGCTGTATACGCCGCTGGCACTGGTCGGCGCGGTCTTCTACCTGGTCCACCACATCGTGGTGAAGGCGAACCTTTTCCTGGTGGCAGGGGTTGCCAAACGCCTTACGGGCTCGTTCGAGCTCAGCGATATCGGCGGGCTGTACCGTGCAAGCCCGCTGCTCGCGGTCTTGTTCCTGATACCGGCATTCTCCCTGGCCGGGTTTCCGCCCCTGTCCGGATTCTGGGCCAAGTTCCTGCTGATTAAGGCCAGCCTCGATATCGGGTCGTACGCCATTGCCGCGACCGCATTGGTC